>Ga0172367_10006580_pt1 | contig 13603 bp, 10 predicted proteins | sample Lak10m_FD_114542 | JGI IMG/M metagenome (GOLD analysis project Ga0172367, IMG submission 114542) | Freshwater microbial communities from Kabuno Bay, South-Kivu, Congo - kab_022012_10m | ecosystem: Environmental > Aquatic > Freshwater > Lake | place: Democratic Republic of the Congo: South-Kivu...
AAACGTATTCCGATGAAAGCCACCCCACTTGCCATCCCCGATGTCATCCTCATCGAACCCAAAGTGTTCGGAGACGAACGCGGCTTCTTTTTCGAGAGCTTCAACCAAACGCAATTTGAAGAAGCCATCGGCAAATCCGTGCAGTTCGTGCAAGACAACCACAGCCGCAGCGCCAGAAATGTGCTGCGCGGCCTGCACTACCAAATCCAGCAGCCCCAAGGCAAACTCGTGCGCGTGGTGCAGGGTGAAGTCTTCGATGTGGCGGTCGACTTGCGCAAGAACAGCAAAACCTTCGGCCAGTGGGTGGGCGAAATCCTCTCCGCGGAAAACAAGCGCCAGCTCTGGGTCCCGGAAGGCTTTGCGCATGGTTTTGTGGTGCTGAGCGATACCGCCGAGTTCCTTTACAAAACCACGGATTACTACGCGCCCGCCCATGAGCGCTGCGTTCTCTGGAACGACGCGACACTCGCCATTCAATGGCCCGCAGGCATCCAGCCCATCCTCTCGGCAAAAGACGCCCAGGGCAAGCCATTCATCGAGGCGGAGGTGTTTGCCTGATGCGTCACTTTCCTGCAACGCCAATAGAAATGTTCGCCAGCCTCTGGCGCAACCGCGAACTTATCAAGGCTTCGGCTAAGCGCGAGGTGCTGGGGCGTTACCGCGACTCCTTCCTGGGCCTGCTGTGGTCGTTCTTCAACCCGCTCTTCATGCTCGCAGTCTTCACCTTCGTCTTCAGCGTCATCTTCCAAGCGCGGTGGGGTGGCGGGAGCGGTTCAAAAACCGAGTTTGCGCTGGTGTTGTTTGCCGGCCTGCTCGTCTTCAACCTATTCGCCGAGTGCATCAACCGGGCGCCGGGCTTGATTCTCTCCAACACCAACTACGTGAAAAAGGTCGTCTTTCCGCTCGAGATTCTTCCGTTCGTCGGCTTGCTGTCGGCCCTGTTTCACACCCTCATAAGCCTCGGTGTCTGGCTGATTGCCTACACCCTCTTCTTCGGCATTCCGCACCTCACCGTGTTCTATCTGCCGCTGGTGCTGCTGCCGTTCTGCCTGTTCATCATGGGCCTGAGTTGGGCCTTGGCATCGCTCGGGGTGTTCCTGCGCGACGTCTCGCAGTTCATCGGGCTGCTGACTACCGCCCTGATGTTCATCAGCCCCATCTTCTACCCCGCCACCGCGTTTCCTGAAGACTACCGCTACATCCTCTATCTAAATCCGCTGACCACCGTGGTCGAACAGACACGCGACGTGCTGTTCTGGGGTAAGACGCCGGACTTTTTCATGCTGGCGATTTACTGGGGGGTGACTCTGGGTATCGCCTGGCTGGGCTTCGCATGGTTCCAGAAAACGAGGAAAGGGTTTGCCGATGTCCTCTGAAATCGCTATCAAGGTCGAGAACCTCAGCAAGTGCTATCAGATTTATGACCAACCACGGGATAGGCTAAAACAGTTCTTGCTGCCGCGCCTGCGGCGCCTTGCCGGCTTGCCGCCCAAGCAGTATTACCGCGAATTCTGGGCACTTAAGGATGTATTGTTCGAGGTCAAGAAAGGCGAAACCGTCGGCATCATCGGCCGCAACGGCAGCGGCAAATCCACGCTGCTGCAAATGATCTGCGGCACGCTCAGCCCAACCACCGGCACCATCATCACCAACGGACGCATTGCGGCGCTGCTGGAGCTCGGCTCTGGTTTCAATCCGGAATTCACCGGGCGTGAAAACGTGTACATGAATGCCTCGGTTCTGGGTTTGAGCAAAGACGAGATCGATGCCAAGTTTGATGATATCGCTGCATTTGCGGACATCGGCGAGTTCATCGAGCAGCCTGTTAAGACCTATTCGAGTGGGATGATGGTCAGGTTGGCATTTGCCGTGATTGCGCATGTCGATGCCGATATTTTGGTGATCGACGAGGCGTTGGCGGTGGGCGACGCATTCTTCACTCAGAAGTGCATGCGATTTCTGCGTGGTTTTATGAAGGAAGGTACCGTTCTCTTTGTCAGCCACGATACGGCATCGGTGCGCAGTTTATGCAATCGGGCGATTTGGATTGACAAGGGCACGATCATCGACTGTGGTTCACCGAAGGACGTCTGTGAGCGGTACCTGGAGGCATTCTTCGAGTCGTACCAGGGTAGCCACGCAGTGCAAGGTTCCAGATCTACGCGGGCAACTGGTACGAGCCTTCCCTACCGCGACCAGCGGCAGGATTTCCTAAACGCCAGCAATCTGCGCAACGACATCGAGGTATTCCGCTTTTTGGCGGACGCGGCGTCGTTCGGTAAGCGGCAAGCGGAGATCGTGGACGTGTCGTTCCACGGCGTTGATGACCATCCGCTCTCTTGGATCGTCGGCGGCGAGGACGTTGTGCTGAAGATCCGGGCCGCCGCCGCTGCCCCGCTGGCGTCGCCGATCATCGGCTTCTACGTCAAGGACAGGCTCGGCCAGATGCTGTTCGGCGACAACACCTATCTGAGTTACATGGACCGCCCTGTTGCCTGCACGGGTGGCGACGAGATCGTTGCGGCGTTCCGGTTCCAGATGCCGCGGCTAGCGTCGGGCGACTACTCGATCTCAGCCGCCATCGCGGATGGAACCCAACACGAGCACATTCAACATCACTGGATCCACGAAGCCCTTTTCTTTCGCTCCGAGTCGACGAGCATCGCTGCGGGGATCATCGGCATTCCTATGGCTAGCATCGAGCTCAGAAATCTCGAGTAACCGCATATGCACCAATCCGCCCTCAAGTACGGTAAGGCGTTCTTCGAAACCTACCTGTCCCTCATCCCACCCACCGGGCTGTTCGTCGTCGATGTCGGCTCGCTGGACGTCAACGGCTCGTTGCGCTCGTTCGCGCCCAATGGCTCCCGCTACGTCGGCGCCGACTTTGCCGAGGGCCCCGGCGTCGACGTTCTGCTTTCCGACCCGTACACGCTGCCGTTTGGAACCGGCACGGTCGACGCCGTGCTTTGCAGTTCTGTCTTCGAACACTCGGAATTTTTTTGGCTACTCTTCCTCGAGTGCCTGAGGATCCTCAAGCCCGAAGGGCTTCTCTACCTCAACGCCCCGAGCAACGGCATGGTTCACCGCTATCCGATCGACGGCTGGCGCTTCTATCCGGATGCTGGGCGCGCGCTGGTCAGCTGGGCCCGTCGCAATAGCCAGCCCGCAGAACTGCTGGAGTCGTTCATCGCCCCCAAGCTCGGCCCGATCGAGGTTGAAGGCATGTGGAATGACTTCGTCGCCGTGCTCGTCAAGGACGAGCGGCACTCGTCGCTGTACGCCCGACGGCTCATCGATGGGGAACCCGAGGCGTTCTGCGGATACGCGCTGGGCAGGGATATCCCCTGGGTTCCAGGCCAGACGAATCCCGACAACGCACAGTTGGTCCGCCAAGAAGCTGAGCTGACCGAATGGGCCCGACAACAGGTCGAGCGCGACGCCCAGATCGCCAGCCTCAACCAAGCCGTGACCGAGCGCGACGGGCAGATCGCCAGCCTCAACCAAGCCGTGACCGAGCGCGACGCCCAGATCGCCAGCCTCAACCAAGCCGTAGAGGCACTTCGCAACTCCACCAGTTGGCGCATTACGGCCCCGATACGTATCATCGTTCATCAAGTCAAACGGGCTCAACACGTGGCGTCGGTGTTGCCTGCGATAGTGCGGCAAGCAGGTGGTGTTCACCTGACTGCAGCAAAGGCATGGCGCGTGTTCCAGCGTGAGGGCATGCAAGGCCTTGTGTTGCGCTGGCGTGCCCATCACTTACCCACATCGTCACCAGCTTCAGCAGGCAGAAACGATTACCAAGAGTGGATACGCCGTTTCGATACGTTAGACGATGAGCAGCGTCTTCATATGCACGATGCCCTGCAACACTGGGCATCGCCACCCCTCATTTCGGTGGTCATGCCCACCTACAATGCCGACCCGGTATGGCTTTCGCTGGCCATCGAATCAGTGCAGGCGCAGCTGTATCCGCATTGGGAACTCTGTATAGCTGATGACGCGTCTACAGACCCTCGCATTCGCCCCCTGCTTGAGGGCTTTGCCCAGCAAGACGCTCGCATCAAAGTCCAATTCAGAACGCAAAACGGCCATATTTCGGCGGCGTCCAATACGGCGCTTGGCATGGCGACGGGTCAATGGGTTGCGCTGCTCGATCATGACGATGTACTGAGCGAGAATGCCCTTTTTTACGTCGCCCAATGCATCATGGCACAGCCCCACGTGCGCATGATTTACAGCGACGAAGACAAAATCGATGAAAAAGGCCAGCGCCACGGGCCTTACTTCAAGTGCGACTGGAACCCCGACTTGTTCTATTCGCACAACATGTTTTGCCATTTGGGTGTGTACCACTTGGGTTTGGTGCAGTCGGTGGGCGGGTTTCGAGCAGGTCTCGAGGGGGCACAAGACTACGACCTGGCGTTGCGGTGTACCGAGCAGGTGTCTGCAGAGCAAATTGCCCACATCCCCCACGTGCTGTACCACTGGCGGGTGCATGCGGGCAGCACGGCCGGCGGTGCCGATGCCAAGCCCTATGCCATGCTGGCGGGCGAACGGGCGCTCAACGAGCATTTCCAGCGCAAGGGCATCCAGGGCAAGGTTTCGCTGATGGACTTTGGCTACCGCGCCCAATACCGGTTGCCAGTCACCCCACCGCTCGTCAGCTTGCTCATACCCACCCGCGACCACAAGGCCGTGACCGAGGTAGCCCTACGCAGCATTTTAGAAAAGACGACGTACCCCCATTACGAAATCATCATCATCGACAATGGCAGTGTCGATGCCGAAACGCTTCAGTGGTTTGTGCAAATCCAGGCGCAAGACCGTCGCGTTAGGGTGATTCGGTATGACCATCCTTTCAATTATTCTGCCATCAACAATTTTGGCGTTGGGCATGCCAAAGGCGATGTGATTGGACTCATCAACAACGACGTGGAGGTGATCAGCCCAGACTGGTTGTCTGAAATGGTCAGCCATACCCTGCGCCCAGAGATCGGTTGCGTGGGTGCTAAATTGTATTACTCAGATGGCACCGTTCAGCATGGTGGTGTAGTGCTTGGTATAGGCGGGTTTGCTGGCCATTCGCATAAACACTTTCCTAAAGGCAGCTCCGGATACGCTGGTCGTTTAAGTCTGATTTCAAATTTTTCAGCAGTTACTGGCGCATGCCTCTTGGTTAGAAAAGAGATTTTCGAGACGGCTGGTGGTCTTGATGAAGACAATTTGAAAGTCGCATTAAACGATGTCGATTTTTGTTTAAAAGTCCGCGAAATGGGCTACCGCAATCTCTGGACGCCTTATGCTGAGCTCTATCACCACGAGTCCATCAGCCGTGGCTTCGAAGACACGCCTGAAAAGCAAGCCCGTTTCCAGTCAGAAGTGCAGTTTATGAAAGACAAGTGGGGTGAAAATTTACTTCAAGACCCTTGTTACAGCCCGAACTTAACATTGGATCATGAAGACTTCAGCTTGGCTTGGCCGCCTCGTGTTGAATCGATATAAACGGATTGTCAAGATGCATACCTTCAACGAATCTGAATACCTCGCGAATTACCCTGATGTTGCCGCGGCCGTAAAAGCTGGTGCATTTAAAAGCGGCTATGAGCACTATCAAAAGCACGGCAAGTTTGAAGGGCGGCAGCCAGACGGATTGTCTCCGCGTGAGCGTGCTGTGTTTCATCTCATCGATAAGCAAGGTTTTGGTCTTGAAATTGGGCCCAGCCATAATCCGATTGCGTCAAAGAAGAAGGGTTACAAGGTTCAGATTCTGGATCACTGCACCGCTGATGAGCTTCGCGCCAAGTATCAAGGCCATGGGTTAAATCTTGACAACATCGAGGAAGTCGATTTTGTTTGGCAGGGCCAGCCGCTACCCGAACTTATTGGTAAAACGCAATGTTATGACTGGATTATTGCCAGCCATGTGGTTGAACACATTCCAGATTTGATTTCTTTCTTACGGCAGTGCGAGCAACTATTAAAACCAAATGGAGTGTTGTCGCTGGTTGTGCCCGACAAGCGCTACTGCTTCGATTATTTTCAGCCGCTCTCTACCACAGGCATGTTGATTGATGCCTATACACAAAATCGCAAGCGCCCTAGCGCAGGCCAAGTCTTCGATCACTTTGCTAATGCGGCAACGGCCAATGGGGCAATAGCCTGGTCACCTGATTACAGGGGGGGGGGGGCAGACGCACTCATCCACACGGATCAGCAAGCCGAGTCGCAATGGCATCAAGCCAATACAACTGACGAGTACATCGATGTGCATTGCTGGCGTTTCACACCCGAGTCTTTCGCTTTGATTCTTTCCGACATCAATCGACTGGGTTTGGTAGGGCTTGGCATTCAGGCACAGTTTCCGACTAGTGGCTGTGAGTTTTACGTGTCGCTAGGCTCAGTTGGGAATACTCAACCTCTACCCAATAGTGATCGCATTGAGCACTTGAAGAACCTGCAAAATTACTTGTGAGATAATGATGCTCGAAGCGCTGGCAACAAATCTGGTGGTCTCGTGTTTTGACAAGACCTGGAGTCAGATCAGTAAAACCCAAGAGGCGAGCCTCGTCAGGTGTGCAGCGCGGGACCGCTTGCAGCGTGAGTTGCGGCTAAATCTCGAGGTCTGGAAACTGACGCGTAGAAGTGCGTCATCCGAGCAGTTGGCTGAGTTACTCAGCATGGACGCTTTCGATGAGGTGATGTCACTCAGTGCCCCGTTAAAGGTGCTGTTCTTAAAGAACGCCCTGTCAGCCAAGGCGATCGAGTATCTGCTCCGTGACAACATCGACAAGCGTTTCAAGAAGTGGTCGGCCAACATCAACAATGAGGTAGAGTTGGTCGAGCGTACATGGTACCGACTCCGGGTGCTCAAGGTTCGCCGGAAAATCAACGGTAGCGTCGGCAGCTTGGCTTACCTGATGCATCTGCACGAGGCTCTGGATATCGCACTCAAAGGAAAATGACGCTCCACTCATCCAAGTCTCTTCTTCCTGTCTGTACAGCCATTTGTGTATGCACCTCAGCGTAAATTTAAGCTGGCCTATTAAAGTTGATAATGACCTCTAATAATTTGCCACTTGTTGTTGATCTTGATGGTACTCTTATCCATTCAGACATGCTACATGAGTCAGCTATACGGTTACTCAGAGATAGTCCATCTAAAACGCTTGCCATTCCATTTGTGCTATTGAAAGGAAAGGCATATTTAAAGAATTATCTGGCAACCAGGTCGAATTTTGAACCCCAGACCCTACCTTACAACCTGGAATTAATTGCATGGCTTAAGCAACAGCGCGCTGAAGGTAGAAAATTAATTTTATGTACTGCATCTGATAAAAAAATAGCTCAAACTATTGCGACTCATTTGGACTTGTTCGACGAAGTAATCGCTAGCGATGGCATCGTGAACATTGCAGGGAAAAACAAAGCCTCTGTTTTAGTTGATCGCTTTGGTTCTCAAGGGTTCGATTATGTTGGCAACTCTCATCAAGATTTACCAGTGTGGTCGGAAGCGAACAGAGCTATGGTCGTTAATGGGTCGAGCGAATTGGTTAGAAAGGCCCAGGACATCGCTACTGTTGAAAGAGTATTTCCTAAAAAAACAATAGAACTTTCTTCTTGCTTTAGAGTTCTCCGAATCCATCAGTGGTTAAAAAACCTGCTTCTCTTTGTGCCGCTTTTCGCAGCACACGATTTGGCAAATGCCGACGCGTGGCAGTCATTATTACTTGCTTTTTTTGCGTTTAGTCTATGTGCATCGTCAGTTTACATTGCCAATGACTTGCTCGATCTCGAAAGTGATCGTTTGCACCCCAGAAAAAGAAACCGTCCATTTGCCTCGGGTATAGTTCCAGTGTGGATTGGGGTACTGGTAGCTCCTTTGCTTCTCGCTCTTGGCTTGGGCATGGCTGCCATGGTGGGGCAAGCGTTTTTCTCATGGCTCACTTTTTACTTTGCTTTGACTTGTGCTTACTCATGGAGCCTGAAAAGATTGATCTTGGTCGATTGCCTCACTTTGGCATTACTCTACACCTTGCGAATTATTGCTGGCGCTGCAGCTGTTGGACATGACCTTTCCTTCTGGCTTTTGGCGTTCTCAGTGTTTTTGTTCCTTTCACTTGCTTTCGTCAAACGCTACGCTGAATTGGAAGTTCAGTTGCTTAGCGGGAAGGAGAAAATTCACGGACGTGGATACCATACCGCAGATGCATCACTGATCCAGACAATGGGCATTGTGGCCGGCTACTCATCCGTCTTGGTGCTGGCCCTTTATTTGAACAGTGAGGCTGTACTTAGGCTATACACAGCACCTGAGCTGATTTGGGGGGTGGTACCCGTCATGTTGTTCTGGGTAAGTTGGATGTGGATGCAAGCTCATCGGGGCAAAATGCATGACGATCCACTCGTTTTTGCTGTCAAAGATCGCGCAAGTCTTGGCGCAGGCGCCACTTTCGCTGCCATTTTGCTCGCCGGCACCATGGGTGTTTCATGGTAGCAATAAGCTCATGGGGACGCCTATCGATGGAAGATCATGCGGTGATCGCGCTCAGTGATCGCGGCCAGATCGATGCGTATTTCAAGAGTTCAATCGCGCCGGGCCTGGCGTATGGCATGGGTCGCAGCTATGGTGATGTGTGCCTGAACCCGGAAGGCACGCTCTGGGTCACAACCGGGCTCGACCATTTCATCGCTTTCGATGACAGCACTGGCCGCTTGGTGTGTGAGGCTGGGGTGTTGCTACAGGACATTCAACGGCTGGTCATTCCGCGCGGCTGGATTCTGCCGGTGACGCCAGGTACACAGTTGGTGACCGTTGGGGGGGCGATTGCCAACGATGTGCACGGCAAGAACCATCATGTACTGGGCTCTTTCGGTGATCACGTACAGAACCTTGCCCTCATTCGCACCGATGGTGAACTCATCCAGTGTGGTCCGAATGAGCGACCTGATTGGTTCGCCGCCACGGTGGGAGGATTGGGCCTGACGGGTGTAATCACCCAAGCTGAGATCCAGTTGCGCCGTGTGGCAGGACCATGGCTGGACACCGAAACCGTGCCCTATGCCAACCTGGACGAGTTCTTCCGGCTCGCGGATGATTCCGAGGCCGATTGGGAGCACACCGTGTCCTGGGTTGACTGTATTACAGGAGGCGGTGGGCGCGGCTTGTTCATGCGAGGCAACCCCACCAACGCTGGAGATCGCCCGGCACCTCAGGGGCGTAAGCTGACCATGCCGATGGTGCCACCCGTTTCCTTGGTCAACCGGCTGTCGCTGCGCCCCTTCAACATGGCCTATTACCACCTCAAGAAGTGGCAGGCGGGGCGGGCCATCACGCACTACGAATCGTTTTTCTACCCGTTGGATAACCTGCTCGAGTGGAACCGGATGTACGGTCCAAAGGGCTTCTTCCAGTATCAGAGTGTGGTTCCACGCGAAGTTGGGCAAGACGCGGTTCAGGCCATGCTCAAGGAAATCGCTCGGTCGGGAGATGGTTCGTTCCTCGCTGTCCTGAAGACTTTTGGTAACCGCCAGCCTGTCGGAATGATGAGCTTTCCGCAACCCGGGGTTACATTGGCGCTGGATTTCCCTAATCGCGGCGAGCGCACCCACAAACTTTTCAAACGACTGGATGCCATTGTGCGCGAGGCTAAAGGCCGATTGTACCCAGCCAAAGATGCACGCATGCCCAAAGAAATGTTCGAGGCTGGCTATCCGCGCTTAGCCGAATTTATCCAATACCGAGATCCAGGCATTAGCTCAGGTCTCTCACGCCGCCTAATGGGAAGTTGAATGAAACAAAAAAAGAGAATCGTCATCATCGGCGCCACCTCAGCCATTGCTGAGCACTGCGCACGGGTGTGGGCGAAAGAGAACCCGTTAGAGATCGTTCTGCTAGGCAGAAATCAGGAAAAACTCGACCGAGTTTCCTCCGATTTGAAGGTGCGCGCTCCGAATACGACAATCACCAGCATCACGGTAGACTTTCTTGATCCAACACAAATTCAAGCTGTGGTTGACCAGATATTCAGCAAAGGAAATGTGGATATTGCTCTTATTGCACATGGTTCACTGCCCGACCAGGAGCTATGCCAGCTCGATCTAAACCTCTGTAAAGAATCGCTAGAGGTAAATGGTGTCTCGCCTGTGCTGTTTGCCGAGGCTTTTGCCATGCACATGCAAAAGACTGATAGCGGAACACTTGCTGTGATTGGATCTGTGGCGGGCGATCGGGGCAGAAAATCCAACTATGTCTATGGTGCGGCCAAGGGATTGGTTACGCGCTATGTGCAAGGCTTGCAACACCGTTTAGCAAACAGCAAGGTCAAGGTTGTGTTAATTAAACCGGGGCCAACCGATACGCCAATGACGGCTCACCTTAAGCAGTCCGGCGCCAAACTTGCTGCCGTTGACCGTGTCGCAAGGGAGATTGTGCGTGGCACTGAAAACGGGTGCAGGGTTGTTTATGCACCCAAGATTTGGTCGGTAATCATGATGATGATTCGCCATCTACCTCATTTTGTATTTAGAAGGATGGATATTTAAGATCATGTCTAGAATTCTTGAAGACAAAATTTCGTATATTTTTGCTCTGATTGCTTTAGGGTTTGTTGTTCTCACTATCGTCGGTGGATATCGATCATATTCACCAGTGCCATTTTGGGATATGTGGGATGGTTATCTAGCCTTCTATGTTAAAGCCTCAGGTGGTGATTGGAGTGCCTGGTGGGCACAGCACAATGAACACAGAATATTAATTGCGCGCCTATTTTTTTGGCTTGACCTATATTATTTTGATGGTCAAGGTTGGTTTTTAATCGTCATTAACTATACATTAATGGGCCTGGTTTGTCTAATTTATTGGAAAATCTGGAAAGAGAGAACGGCGGGAAATATTCACTGGATAGGCTTTTTTCTGATCGCTTGGCTATTATATTGGATACAAGAAAACAACTTAACCTGGGGTTTTCAAAGCCAATTCATTCTTGCACAATTATTGCCTCTTGCTTCATTTTATTTTTTACATCGTGCAGCGACGGTTGGCACTAACCAGAACCGAGAATTTATTATTGCCTTACTGTGCGGTCTGCTAGCCATTGGTTCCATGGCCAATGGCGTTTTGGCATTGCCGCTCATGACAGTCTATGTCGTGCTTGCACGCATGGGCTGGAAACGCGGAGTTCTTTTAGCTATTTTATCAATATTTGCTCTTTGGCTGTATTTCAATGGTTATGAATCGCCGGGAGTGCATGGGTCACTTGTTCAAGCAATGCGGGAGAGCCCGTTAGCTTTGATCCATTATGTTCTGCTATATGTAGGCGGACCTTTTTATTATCTTTTTGGTAAAGGAAGTATCGGACAGGTTGCTGCAACCCTTGCAGGGATCTTTATGGTTGGAAGTTGCATGGCATTTGTTTGGCGCGTATTGCCTGGTGCCCAAAAATCCACACTTTCACTTACACTGCTATTTCTTATTTTATACATAGGTGGAACTGCATTAGGTACCGGTGGCGGTCGAGTAATGTTTGGCGTTGAGCAGGCCTTGTCTAGTCGATATATGACTCCTGCACTAATGGCATGGGCTGCACTATTACTTTTGTACTTACCAAGGTTCGAGGCCTTGAGTAACTCTGCACGTAGTATAATCTGGATACCTTTTTTATTAATAGCACTATTGATGCTTCCTTTTCAGTTAAAAGCAATTAAATCGAAGCAAAGCATAATATTTGAGCGTGAGATTGCTGCGCTTGCTCTAGAGCTTGGTGTAAAAGACCAAATCCAAATAAGTAATGTATTTCCATCTGCTGAGTGGGCTCAGTCAATAGCCGCAGAGCCTATCGCAAGGAATCTGTCCATATTCGGTATCGCGCCATTTAGAGATGCGAGAGAAATGATTGGTCAAAAACACATACAAACATCCCAATCTGACGATGAGTGTATAGGTTTTATTGATGAGGTTCAAGGTATCGCAGAGGACTCAAACTACCTTCGAGTGAGCGGGTGGATTTACAATCGGCTTAAAGGTAAAGCGCCTAGAGCTGTTAAGTTGATTGACGCAGACGGGGTTGTACAGGGGCTAGTACTAACGGGTCAACCACGCCTCGATGTAGCTTACGCTATTGATCCCGCTGCTAGCAACTCAGGGTTCAAGGGTTACCTAAGATCCATAGCTCAAGGTAGTAACATGAATTTAATTGATTCTGATGGAGGCTGTCAACTTTCAGTAAAAATACCTGCATTGCTTTTTACCTCTCCGAAAAATACTGATATCTCCTTGGTAAGCGCTACGACGAATCAAGTACAAGGCGGGAATGAATGGACGGGCGCTGATTATTATCGTTCAAGCATTCCAGGGTTGACGGTGTTAGGTAGTTTTCTCAATTCCGACAGTGATAAAGGGTCGATTGTTCTGACGCTCAATCGTGGAGACAGGTTGCTATATCGATCTGGACCTACTGGAGGGCGTCAATTTGTTCAAGTTATCGGGACTGCTGAATTAAAAAGCATCTTGCCAGTGGCCACAGAATGGATTTTGCTTGAATTTTCAAGCAATATGTTACCCGAAGTTTTTGAGCTACAGTTTAAAGACAACGGGGATAGCTGGGGGGAATGGTCGGCAGTGGGTTTGAAATTACCTTAGGTTTCTAAAATGAGAGAAAAACGCATAGTGTTGCCCGGTGGTGCCGGCCTGGTTGGGCAAAACCTTGTTGCCCGCTTAAAAGCCAGAGGGTTTACCGAAATAGTTGTCCTTGACAAGCATCGCGCCAACATCTCTGTACTGAAGCGTGTGCAACCGGATATCGTTATTGAACACGCCGACTTAGCAGAGCCTGGTGACTGGCAGCGTCACTTCGTAGGTGCCGATGTCGTTGTGATGCTACAGGCGCAGATTGGCGGCAACGATTATCAGGAGTTTGTGCGTAACAATATTGATTCAACCCGGCTGATTATCGAGGCAATCAAGTCAAATGATGTGCCTTATCTGGTGCACATAAGTTCTTCAGTTGTAGAGTCGGTCGCGGATGATTTCTATACCAACACCAAAAAGGAGCAGGAAAAGATGGTGTTGGAAAGCGGAATCGCATGCCCCGTACTACGCCCAACATTGATGTTTGGTTGGTTCGACCGCAAACATCTTGGCTGGTTGTCACGCTTCATGAAGAAGGTGCCCGTATTTCCTATTCCCGGGCATGGGCGTTATATGCGCCAGCCACTGTATGTCGGTGATTTTGCCAATATCATCATTAGCTGTGTCGAGAATCGCATTCGCGATGGCGTCTATAACATCTCAGGCCATGAGAAGGTTGACTACATTGACATGATTCGCGAGATCAAGCGGGCGACCCGGGCCAAGGCGTTGATCATGCGCATCCCATACTCGCTCTTTTATGCTTTGTTATGGGTCTGGGGGTTGTTTGACAAGAATCCGCCTTTTACTACCCAGCAACTGGCCGCTTTGAGCGCCAAGGATGAATTTGAGGTGATCGATTGGCCGGGTATCTTCGGGGTGCCTTACACGCCCTTCGCAAAGGCCATCGACGAAACCTTCAATCACCCGGTGTACGGCAAAGTGGTGTTGGAGTTTTAAGCATGGGTGAAC
>Ga0172367_10006581_pt1 | contig 13602 bp, 23 predicted proteins | sample Lak10m_FD_114542 | JGI IMG/M metagenome (GOLD analysis project Ga0172367, IMG submission 114542) | Freshwater microbial communities from Kabuno Bay, South-Kivu, Congo - kab_022012_10m | ecosystem: Environmental > Aquatic > Freshwater > Lake | place: Democratic Republic of the Congo: South-Kivu...
TCCCACAAAAGGAAGAACTATTATTCCGCCAAGCGATTTTGCTAGAGCAACAAGTTTACAATATTGTTCGAGCAGAGGCAATAAGCAGGTCGATGTCAGAATCGGAATTTATTTCTATATTAGTCAAGAAATACGCTTCAGCGCTGCCCACACCACAAACCGAGCCCGTGAACGCACAACAAGCAACTGCACAAAATTTTCGTTCAGTAGCAACAGAATTATTAAGGGATATTGTGGGTATTCTTAAAGAAAACAATATATTGCCGACAAATGGGGTACAGTCCTAAAATTTGGGGTAGGCAGGCGTGGCACTTTATTCATATGGTTGCATTATCCTACCCGGATGTGCCGACAGAGGTAGACAAAGAGAATTACTTACGATTCTTAAAAAGTTTACCCCACGCCTTGCCGTGTCCCGTTTGTGGAGAGCATTTCAGGGAAAATATGGGCAAAAACCCACCACGCTTGGAAAACAGAAAGCAATTCTTTGAGTGGACTGTGGATATGCACAACGAGGTCAATAAGTTAAATAAAAAGAAAGTCATATCATATTCAGAGGCAATCGATGAATTAAAAAAGAACTCAATAACGAAGCCAACTTGGTCAGACCGAGACTTAGCTAAGGCACTTTTAACCTCTGCATTTTTATCTACGCTTTTGATTCTTTTTAGCTATAATATTGCCAAAAAAAGATAGATTTGTGATGATGACACTTCAGGATATAGTAACAACGCTGAAAAAACGAGGATATGTCGTTTACAATGAGCCATATCGCCTTAACATAGTCGGTATACGCTCTCCTGAGGTAACCTCTAAGTATTTTGATGATAAAATAGCCTATTTCTGGTATGATGATAAGGGGGTGCTAATTGGTAAGATATGTCCCGCTACCACCGACCCATCGGTATATTACTTACAGGATAATCCGATGAATCCTCAAGGAACAGCAATTTTAAAATCAGGTCAGTATGTAGATACTTATGAAATAGGGTATCATCGTGGAAAATATCAAGCCTTAGTTCAACGCAAGCCGGTTACGGTTATCCGAGACGCTGACAGAAACGACCTACTCAACTTCTTCGCAGATACACAAACGGGCAATTTCGGGATTAATATACATAAATCAAGCTATGGTAAAGACCAAGTTGAAATAGGTCCGGATTCGGCAGGTTGCCAGGTTTTTCAAAAGCCCGAGGATTTTCTCGAAATGATGCGAGCCGCGAATGCCTCAAAGTCGAGATATGGGAATCGGTTTACTTATACTCTCATCGATGACAGAGACCTATACAAAAAATTACGTAACCTTTCTCTTTTAGGAGTAGGGCTTGTTCTTGTCGGTCTTGGAGGATACTTGTACTACCGAAAATTCGGGAAGTAACCGCAGGGGTTTACCCCTTGTAACCTTAGCAGTTTACCCCATCCAAAATAAATTTGTTATTATTCAGAACAAGCATTATACTTGCAGACATTATGATTACTAAGGTCTACGAGGCTGAAATTGTATTTGGTAAAAGGAAGCTAGCGATTACTAATACCGAATTTGAAATTAGTGTCGATTGGAACTTATTTTTCGATGAGGTTGACGATGCTCTTAGTTTAAAAGTAGTCATAAATCGAGTTTTTGGAAAATTCTTTTATCGAGAAAAAAACGAGGAAATTACTAAAAAGGTAGAGATACAATTCGAGACGTCAAGCAAATGGGAACATAAATGGAGTGTCGACAAGTCTATGAATAAATTTTATGAGGTGTCTACGACAACCATATTTCCCGACAACGTAAGTATCGATTTTGATAACAAAACCGCAAGGGTATGCTTTTAAGAAAGAAAGATGACTTTGTGTTTCTGATAAGCGAGCAAGAGGATTCTCTTGATATAGTGTTTAATAAACCTATATTTGTGAATGGAGCTAAAGTAAATGAGCTGAATTTTCAGTTCTCATATTATTGGAGTTGGCTTGTAAGCAACAAAATGAATCTACGTATTGAAAACAAGTACGATGAAATTTCAGAGACAATGACACAATCCGCTCGAGTTGTCGACAAAGAGCAGTACCTATCTCTCACGCAAGCTCAACATAAGATGCAGATAACTAAATTTATTAACGATTACAAAAACAAATCACTATGACCAAACTTGAGAAAATTTTGATGGACAGAAGTATGTCGCAGGGGGACTTAATGAGGCTTATTGAGGAAAAGTCTGGCTTTAGAATCGGAAGGGACAGGATTTCAAAAATATGCACAGGCAGACTAAAGAACTATACAATGCAGACGGCCGTGATGATATCCGAGGCTCTCGAGGTTGCTGTCGATGATATTGTAGAACTAAAGGACATCAAAAGGAGTAACAGGGTGTTCGAAAATGAATGAAAATAAACAAATACGATTATTACAGATACCTGAGACCTTTTTTAAAGAACTTGCTGGTAAGAAGTTGTACGGCCGAATATGGTTCTATTGGTTTAGTGAATTTGTGGATGATATATTTGAGCCAGATTTTTTAGAGAAACAGAATGGGCTTATATCCAAGTGGGTTAAGCCGAGTGAAATTAAAGAGATATACGAATTCGGCGTACAACTACTCCAGCAAAACGACTTCAAGATTATCGAGGTTAAGGGTAAAAAAAAACGAGAGACCAAGCCGATGACTCGAGAAACCAAAAAAATGGCGGTATCGGCAATCGACTACTTAAACTCTCAGGCAGGAACCACCTTTTCCTCGAAGGGCAACAACCTTGAACTCGTGGCGGCCAGGATTAACGAGGGGTATTCCATCGCCGAGATTAAACTTGTAATAGATAAGAAGGTATTAGATTGGAAGGGAAGCGATTATGAGAAGTATCTTAGACCACTCACCCTTTTTGCTAAATCAAAATTTGAAAACTACTTGAATGGAACAACAGAGAAACCTACCGGAAAAATCTCAAAACTCTCAGATTCAGTCGCTAAAGCCCAACAGCTTATTAAATTTTATACAGAACGCTGAGGAGTATGCTATTGTTACTGCTATTCAGAAAAGCACCCGAGTCGAGCTTTTGCAAGACACCGATGGCTTAGCAAGGATAGTGGCAAAGTGGAGAGCCTATTTAGGGGTTCCTAAGGATGGAGCCGACCCTGAGGAGCTAGCGGTTGTAATTATGTACATCCGAGAGCATTGGACTATGCTAACCCTTGCAGAGATAGAACTTGCTTTCACGCTATCTATAAATAGGAAGCTTGATGACGATGAGTTCTATGGGATGTTCAGCCCTAATTATGTGGCCAAGGTGTTGCACGCATATATGTATTATCGTAAAATAACACTTGCGGATGCCTTACGCCGTAAAGAGAAATTTGAGCTAGAGCAAGCGGCTCAACACGAAAAGCCAACCCCTGAGGAGGAGTGTGAGATAACAAAAGAGCTTTTTACGGGCTTTTACAAAGAGATAGATAGGGTAGGATATATAAACGACCCTTTTAACCTTGCGTATAATTTTTTACGTAAACATAAGTGGATGAAGGTTTCCGAGAGCGACATACAAGAATCGCTTACTGCGGGGAAGAAGCAGTATCAAGAAGACCAAAACAAACAGAGTCTTTTAAGGCAGGTATCAGAGAACCAGGAGCTTGAAATCAAAAGAAACGCTAGGAATTATCTAGTAGTGAAGTACCTTAAAAATGTGGATATAAATGTTCTATTAAACAATATAAAAACAGAACTTTTCACTTAATTTAGAGCAATGGTAATTACCGGAAGGATATTCGATATCATTATCATCAACGAGAAGGTTGCTCAAATCGTCTTGAAAAAGAAGATGAATGAGAAAATTGTTCCCGTTGCGATATCTGTTTTTGGGTATTGGAAGGATAGGGCTTTGAACGAGATGAAATTAAAACCTAAAGACAAGATTAAGGCTAATGTGTATATGAAATCGAATATATACAAGGGTAAATACTATACCGATGTTTACTTTAAGGAAGTGATTTTGGTCGAACCCGCACCAAAAATATTGAATGGCTCTAGTCTATTCAAAACAGACGAAGGGTACGTAGATGCTGAAACGGGAGAACTTATGGAAGAAAACAATACCGATATATGAAACCACTCTTTGATTGGATTAGCGTAATAATAGCATCTTGTACCGATGACTTTCATTTCGAGGCTGTCGATAAACTTGTCGAGCTTTTTTATGAAAGAACGAAAGATGAAAATCTAACAAGCGAATTACGACTGAAAAGAGCGTTGAAGTGGAATGAAATTCACGGCATAGTGAAACCAGAGTTAAATAAGTGAAATGAAATATAAGTTGGGGGTAGGAATTCCGACCTACAATCGTTACGACCTTCTCGAGCCTTTCATCAGAAAATATCTTGTAGATTTTCCTGAAAGCAAAATTCATATAGTCGACAATGGTCGACAAAGAATACAAGCACACCAAAAGTGGGATGTAGAAGAAGACAGAAGCTCCCCAATAAACATAGTAGAAAATTCTCAAAACGTAGGTGTAGGAGCAAGTTGGAATCAGCTTTGTAATCTGATATTCGATGGGTGCGATTATGCTCTTATTTTAAATGATGATATATATTTAGGCAAGAGCTACGATAAAATTGAAACCCTCATCGAGAAAAAGAAACCAAAATTCATTAGGGCTACACCTGATTGGTGTGCCTTTTTAATGCATAAGTCGGTCTACGAATTGGTAGGAGCTTTCGATGAGTGTTTTTATCCTGCTTATTATGAGGACAAATCTTATGAATATAGGATGCGACTTCATAACGTACCCATATTAAAACACCCAGACCTCAATCCTTTGGTATATCAATCTTCTAAGACGATAGAAAAAGAGCCTACTTTACTAGAGGCGACAAAGAGAAACAAGAAGTTGTATATAGAAATGTGGGGCGGAGAGCCAACAAGAGAAAAATACAAGCAACCATTTAATAACTATAAAAAAAACAAAAATGAAGTACTTTGAAGTAGTCGTACAAGTAAGACACGAATCAGAAGATTCTAAGGGAAACGTAAAGGTTAAAAAGGTAAGTGAAATTTATCTAGTTGATGCAATGACCGTAACTGAAGCAGAGGCAAGAGTCGTTAAGCATCTTTCGGGATTACGCGATTTCGAGGTGGTGCAAGCCAAGAGTAGCAAAATTCTCGAGGTGGTATCGGTGGAGGTTAAAGAGTCAAAGCCTAAGGTAAACAACAGCAAAGAGTTGCCAATAGAAAAAGACGATGACCTTTCTGAATTAATTTAAAAAATAATATATGATAAAGCTAGTTGGAAAGATTAGAAAGAAGTTTGACGCTGTAACCTACGGCAACTTTGAAAAAAGGCTTTTGTGGTTAGAGGAAGTAACCGAGGATAGATATGCAAATACTTGGCAACTTGAGTTATGGAAGGATGATGTAAGTATGTTAGATTCTTATGAGGAAGGCGATTTTGTTACTTGCTATGTCGACCTTAAAGGAAAGCTTATACCCAAAGACAAGTCTAGGGACGGCGATGAATGGGTTTCCAATACCATTAAATGCTGGAATATAGAAAAAGACGGTAAGCCATATAAGGCTATTAAATCTTGATTGACTCATATAAACCCAACGGGGTGCGTTTCTACGCTGCCCCTTAATTTTTATGTTTAGAAAACCACACATACGCCTCTCAATAAATAATGGCACAATAGAAACAGATATAGTAGGAACGAAAAATCAATTCCTTCGTAGATTACTACTTATATATCAAGATAATCAGAAGAACGATTATGCGAGTAGTATAGTTTTAGCTATTGCCAATTTTATAGACGAGGCAAGAAATAAAGATTGGAACGTCAATTATGAAGTACCCCAAAACACAATCTCTACCATCACAATAGATAGTGATACCTATAATTGTGCGGGAAATCAGGATGATTTTAAGTTGCTAATTGCCGCGGCCTGTGTTGATTGTGGTAAATTTCAGTCTGCAATTTTAGAATTCGGTCTCTTAATAATTGAAAGCAATAACCCTGAGGTTCAGGAGAAAATAGATTTTATCAAGGCCGAGGGTTACTCAAAATACATATTAAGATTAATTCCTAAACCTCTATTTACCGCTGTGTGGCGTGTAGTCAATTTTCCTGGTTTTGTAATTATGTGGACGATGGCGCTTATATATGTTATGTATTTGGTTTTTACAGAAAAAGATGCAAAGTATAAGACGATTGAGATTATGGCTAAGTTTCACACAGCCAACGAGAATCTATGGGACAAGTCTACGATTTACCACGGATTGTTATATCATCCCACAATTATCTTTTGGGGTTTTTTTATATGGTATCTAATAGCTAGATAATGAACGAGAAATTAACCAAATATGTATTAAGGTTGTCAAAAAACACCAAGGCTTCTAATAGTAGGATTAGGCAAAGATTGGTTTACCACCTAATTAATCTAGTTATTTTGTACCTTAAGTTGGACACTAAAATAAGATTTGGTGTAGCTAGAATACGATTTACTCTACAAATACTCAAAAACAACCTGAAAATGATTTATATTAGGTTTAAGATTTTTTTATATACGATATATTTTGCTTTAATAAACCTATTAAGAATACCTGGGTATGTTACCACCGCTATTTTTTTGATGATAGCAATACTTATACGTGTATTCCCGATTGACTTTATGCGGGATATGAGTATAAATATGTGGGAGCGAAGACCGCTTACTTTTGAGCAAAAGAAGTTTGTTATGAAAATGCAGGATTTGGCTACTCACGCCACTTGGATATCTTGGATAATTATTGCTTTTTTTTATTGGAGGGGTCGCATAGCGGTTTAGTGCAGCGGTCTTGAAAACCGCCGAACGGAGACGTTCCGTGGGTTCGAATCCCACCCCCTCCGCATATGACACACGGAAGTTTATTTTCAGGTATTGGAGGATTTGACCTTGCTGCTCAGTGGATGGGTTGGCAAAACCTATTTCATTGTGAATGGAATGAGTTTGGTCAAAAGGTATTGAAATACTACTGGCCTAATGCCGAATCGTTTTGCGATATTACAAAAACAGATTTTACAAAATATGAAGGAGCAATTGACATTATTTCCGGTGGCTTCCCCTGTCAGCCATACTCAGTCGCAGGAAAAAGACTTGGTAAGGAAGATGAACGCCACTTGTGGCCAGAAATGTGTCGGGCAATTCGAGAGATTAAACCACGTTGGGTCGTGGGCGAAAATGTTCGCGGCCTTATTAGTTGGAATGGAGGGTTGGTATTCCACGAAGTGCAGACTGATTTGGAAGCTCAAGGGTACGAAGTACAATCGTTCTTACTTCCAGCTTGCGGTGTTGGAGCTCCCCACAGAAGAGACAGAATTTGGTTCGTTGCTAAAAGAAACGGAATGGATAGGAATGCTTCCAACGCCAGTATCATCGGATGCGACAACGGGAGCAATAATAGGGAAGAACGATGTTTTTCGGAAGACATCGGGACTACCGAGGAAAGTAAATCAAAACGGGAAAGATGGAAGCGTGGGGTTGGGGAGATTAGTTCAGTTGACAAACCTGCTTCCAACACCAATGGCAAGGGATTGGAAAGGACCACAGGCCAACGAATACAAACAAATGAGAGGGGAACAAACAGAATACAAAATGGAATCATTACCGGGATGGGCAAACAATCAAATTGGCAAAACTTCCCAACTATCTCCCCAATTTGTAATGGAAATGATGGGCTTTCCGACAAATTGGACGGAATTACCTTTTCTAAATGGAGAAATGAATCAATCAAGGCGGGAGGTAACGCAATAGTGCCCCAAGTTGCATTTCAAATTTTTAAAACAATAGAAGCTTATGAAAAGCAATATACAAGCTGACTTATTTGGACAAGAGCAAGAGGCGGATGATATAACCGAAAGGTCGAGAGTAAAGTGTATCAGGCAACTTGAAAGACTTAAAGTTAGCACGTTAACTAAAAATTTTACTACTATATTACTTGGAATGGAATGGACTTCTCTAAATTGTAAACTTGTATGGACTTTCAAGGGTACAAAATATGGTCGTTTTTATTGTCAACTAAAGCCAATAATGCCCGATGAATCTACGCCTACACCACGAGCACAAGAGCCAGGGAAGACATCTGAAGGGTACGGAGCTTGTTTAAACGATGTTATTAATGGAAAAAAAATGCAGCATCTTTTACCAACCCCCACAGCATCAGATGTGGAAGGAGGAATAAGCAATCCAAAACAAATTAGTCAAAAGAATGGAAGATTCATAAGAACGAGCAACAATACAGGAACAGAGTTTGGGGCAAAACTGAGGGATGTGGTACATCTTTTACCAACCCCAAGTTCTTTCGATTGGAATACAGCCCAAGTCCCTGAAAAATATACAGAACGAAAAAAGAAGATGGAAGAAAAAAACATTAATCTTCATTATCCTTTAAAACAATGGGTTATGGATATAAATCCAGGCGGAAAGACGGCACAATTGTCCCCACAATTTGTACTAGAAATGATGGGATTCCCAACCGATTGGACTGAACTTCCCTTTCAATGATATACATTAACGAAGTAGAAGCAGCTAGCTTACTAGCGGAAAAAGCAACCATCGTGGAATTGGTTAATCGGGGTAAGTATGAAAGCGAAGATGACCTCTACGAAGAAGATGAGGAATCCGGGGACACTAGATATACAGAAGAGGCTCAAGATGTTTTCAACGATTGGTATGATTATTATTACGAGTTAATTACTAAACTAGATATGAAGGATGAATGACAAGAAATATAGATGGCTACTCAGCTATGGAGTAGTTATATTTTTAGTATTTTGGATATTCCTTGTACTTATCATTGCGTCTTACTTAACATATCAGTCTTGAGCTTACCCCAAAAAATAAAGATACTTACCGATGATAATGAACTTGAATTAGTTCAAAGGGTAATGCTATCCAAAATCCCAACAGGTAAATATGTATATTCGGTCTCTAAAACTAAGAAGGGTATGGAGATTTTACTTACAGAATCAGAAATAGAAAAATATATATCCTCTCGACTTTGGAGTATTATTGAGTAAAATAATTATTTTGAAAGATAATACTTGTTGAATTCAAAGACTTGTTTATACTAAAAATAAATCAGTACTTTGTTAAATGAAGCTTAGAACACTTATAGGGTTGTCTGCTATTATGGTAGCTAGCTGTGCGGCTTTTTTTTCCGTAACGGGGCTAGGGCTTCTGTTTTATGGAGCCTCAACAGCGATTATCATAATGGCTTCTACTCTTGAATTTGCAAAAATAATAGTAGCCTCATATTTAAAACAAGGATGGTCTGAGATTGAAAGAATGCTAAAGATATACCTTACGCTCGCCCTTGTATCTCTGATGCTAATAACCTCAGGAGGGGTTTATGGGTATTTATCAGATGCTTTTCAAAAGCAAAGCCTATTGCTAGAAAAGATGGATAGAGAAATATCCCTTATCAATAACAAGATATCAATAAACAGCAGAGAAATAAATAGATATGAACAAAAAATAACAAATTTCAGTAATATAAGAAACTCACAAGAAAACAACCTCACTAAGTTGATTGACAAGGAAAAATCCACTTATAGGGTTGCTTCTATGATAAAATCTGCGGACTTAGAAATAAAGACCGCCTCAAAAAAGGTAGACTCTTTGAATACAGCTAATGTAGCCTTGTATCAAGAGATAGAGGAAATAAAAAATAACAATTTAGACCTTGAAAAGCAGGTCGGGGGGTTCAGATTTGTAGCAGAGGCTTTCAACGTAGACCTCAAGACGGCCGTAAAGTGGTTTATACTGCTTATAGTGCTTGTTTTTGACCCTTTGGCTATCGCCTTAGTATTGGCATATAACTCAAAAAGAAAACAATTGAACACAGATACAATAACTACGACCACAACCACGACAACGACTATATTTCAGCAGACACTGAATTTGATAAAAAAAAAATTGACGCCCAAGCCGTAACAAAACTTTACGAGCTAGATAGAAACCAAGAAAGGTCCTCACAATTTGGCGAGGAGGTGTTTATCGAGCACATTCTCAGTTACATAGGAACAGAGCAAAAGTATGTGGTAGAGCTTTTAGACTACGGAGAACAATACTTCTCTAATTTCGACTACCTACTAAGGGCTAAGTCATACAATGGTATTATCATAAGCCCTGATAGCGAAAGCCCGTTTGCTAAAAATCATAGTATTATTCGGGAAAATATTATTCCCTTAATGAGAACCTATAAGGTGCCCGATGTATTTGACGCTCTTAGTATTGACCTAAATGGAAATGACTATTGGGTGTTAGATAAAGTACTAGAAAACTACCGACCGAATTTGATTGTGGCAGAGTTTAATGCTTCAAGAGGCAAATCGGAAACAATAGAATATAATAGCTCTTTTAGGTGGGGAAACGATGATTACTATGGTTTTAGTTTCAACGCCGCAAAAAAATTAGCGGAAAAATACGGATATTGTGTTATTTTTCAGAATGATGAACTGAATTTATATATGGTTGCGAAGGAGCATATCGAGGGAAAAATTCCCGAGTGTTCTTTCACACAAAAAAATTATCACGCACACAACCCTAACGGAGTGTGGGTAGAAGTATAGAGAAAATGAAACACTATTTATTTACAACGTACTATAAAGCAAGTACGCCCGATAGAGAGAGTGAATACGACTTTTGTATTCATAAAAACAAAGTAGCAGACTTTGATAGGATATATTTGTTTGTTGAAAATGAACAAGAATTAAGCAATGCTAGTGGCAAATTCGGTGTCGAGGTCATAAATATAGAACGCAGACCAACCTTTCGAGACTTTTTTGATTTTATCGAGGCCGAGGAGTTTTCAGATAGCATAAACGTAGTAGCAAACACTGATATATTCTTTTTGAATATGCAAGAAATAGATAGAAATCTGACTCGATTGCAAAGAGGTAAAACTTGCTTTGCTTTAAGTAGGCACGAATTTCATTTGAATAGACCATCTCACTTATTTGACCAACCCGACACCCAAGATACCTGGGTTTTTAATGGCAACGAGAGGCTTCCAAATGTTGAAAATATCAATTTTACTATGGGGGTTGCAGGTTGTGATAATCGGCTCGCATATGAATTAAAGCAGGCGGGATTCGAGGTGCTTAATCCTAGTCGTACCATTAAAACCTTCCATTTTCACGATACGGCTTTGCGAACTAATGCAGATGCCACAGGACAACAAATAGTCAGGGTTCCTCCTCCTTATCATCTTATACATCCTACCGAATGAGAATTTTAAGAATAGTTTTGACAGGCGAGGAGCCACCGCACTATACAATATCAAATGCTTTTCAAAAAAAATTTGATGTAGTAGACACTATTTTTTGGGATGAATTTCAAGACATCAGATATCTAAATGATATTATTATTGCAAGGGTAAAAGCACACGAGTACGATGCTGCCTTTATGCAAATACAAAGTCCAGGTATAATATCGATTCACACTGCTGAAGTTATGGCTAAGCATATACCCTTGGTATTTAATTGGACCGGGGACGTTAGAACAGAAATAAATTGGTATAAGGATATATCACCATACGTAATCACTTTATTTACAAATGTTACAGATGTAAGAACAATAAGAGCTTTCGGGCAAAGAGCAGATTACCTTCAAACGGGATATGACCATAAATATTATTTTAACGAGAAAAAACCAAGACTCAATAATATAGCCTTTTGTGGTAACTATTATCCTCAAATGCAATTTCCTCTTACTACGCTACGAGTCGATATAGCTAGGTTATTGAAAGTGCACCACCCAGAAAATTTTAATCTATACGGAAGAGATTGGAATAAAGTAGACCTGAAATCAGAGGGGCTTGCTACAAATGAAAAGGAGGCTCTTTTATATAATGCAACTTCTTTAGCCCTAAGTATAAGCCATTTTAATTATTCACGATATTTTTCTGATAGGCTTTTAAGAGAACTTGCCTGTGGTTGTTGCGTACTTTCGCACCGGTTTGAGGATTGTGAACTTGAGTTTAGAGATGGAAAGCATATAGTATATTGGGACACGCACAAAGACCTACTAGAGAAGATTGATTTTTACTTCAAAAACCCTGATAAGGCAAGAGAAATCGGTGATAGGGCTTCTGATTATGTTTATGAAAACTACACTTGGGAAAAAGTCGTTGACAAATTAAAAATTCTAATTCAGAAATGGCGCTCTACATACCAAAATTAAATCTAGTATTTATACACATTTACAAAACGGCGGGCACGTCTTTGCGTAGTGCTTTTACTCGTATAGATAGAGATTGTGTAGAAATTGGATACGGACACGCGTCTTATTATGAAATAGTAGACCAACTAGAGGGTAAAAAAATATTTTCTGTTGTAAGAAATCCATACGATTGGGTTTATTCTCTGTATCAATATGGAAAACATCATAGTTCCCACCCCTTTTATTGCTTTTGCATAACCCACTCTTTTGATGAGTTTGTAAGTTGGTACTTAAAAAACGAGCGCCTACTAGATACATTAAATGATAAAGGTCTGCTCTATGGAAGGTTGCAGACACAAACAGATTATTTGTCTTTTAAGGGAGACCTGAGGGTTAACAATGTGATGAAAATGGAGTCACTTGAACACGACTTGAATGTTTTTTTACTCGAAATGGGATTTAGAGGTATGAGACTCGAAACGCTTAATACAACGCCTTATGAAAAACCTAATCACCACGATTTCAAAAGAGAAACTATTGAATTAATCAATATGAGATATCAATCTGATTTTACAAATTTTAATTACACAATGCTATGAGTGCACCACTTTTAATGCCCTTCCAAGACGTACCCTTTAATGGAGATACTTATATGGAAAAGGAATTTTTGAATCTACGTGACAAATTCAATCTGAATATCGCCGTAGAAACGGGTAGCTGTTTATATTCTACAAGCAAATGGCTAGGGGAAAACTTTAAAACAGTACACACAATAGAGCTGAGCGAGGAATATTCTAAACACGGAATTTACAAAGTTTCAGGAATGCTCAATGTGAATACGCACTTAGGCGATAGTGTAATGCATCTTAGGCGCTTGTGCGATGTGCTTACGCAAAACGACAGAGTGCTTTTCTTTTTAGATGCACATTGGGGAGACAACTGTCCCTTGCTTGCAGAACTAGATGTATTGACAAGTATGCGACTTGCGCTTCCTCCAATTATTGCTATACACGATTTTTATACGGGAGATGAAAAATTGGGTTGGGATGAATACAATGGGCAGCGATTCGATTATACTTGGATTCAACCTAAGGTGCAAGCCCTAGAGCAAGCATTTGATTGTAGGTATAATCATTATTACAATACCGAAGCGATAAATGGTATGCGTGGCGTTATTTATTTGACACCTGACGTATCTACGACTCTAAGCAATTGGGTACACAGAATAAAGAAAGTATTACCCTGGAAAAAATATAGCCAAGCTAACGAGGAGTCATATATTGAATTTATTCTAAAAAATCTACCTGAGAAAGGCAAGCATATAGTCGAGATTGGTGCTTGGGATGGATTTCACCTTTCCAATACGAGATATTTTATCGAGCAAGGATATACAGCACTTCTTATCGATGGCGACAATAGAGGCAACGAAGAA
>Ga0172367_10006583_pt1 | contig 13602 bp, 14 predicted proteins | sample Lak10m_FD_114542 | JGI IMG/M metagenome (GOLD analysis project Ga0172367, IMG submission 114542) | Freshwater microbial communities from Kabuno Bay, South-Kivu, Congo - kab_022012_10m | ecosystem: Environmental > Aquatic > Freshwater > Lake | place: Democratic Republic of the Congo: South-Kivu...
ATTTGTATAAAACTATATATATTTTCTGGTTTAATAGAAATACCATCAAGGAAAACATAATATAATGCAATAATAATAGGGAATTGAAGCAAGACAACCAAACAACCAGAAAAAGGATTGGTGCCGTATTTTTTATATAAATCAAAAGTTTTCTTTGCTTGCTCTTCTTTATTTGGAAAATTCTTTTTTATTTCCTTAAGCTCTGGTTCCATTCTTTTCATTAAAATCTGTGTTTTTATAGATTTTTTTGTAAGAGGGGAGAGTGCTAGTTTAACAACAATAGTAACTAGTATAATAGCAAAACCAACATCATAAAAAGTTATGTTGTTTATAATAAAAATAAGTACGTTATATATAGGTTCATAAAGATATGTTTCCCAAAGTATTTTCATTGGTTTATTGTATCTTAAAAACACAAAAAATCAAAATTATTTTACTTTAGTGGGTCATAGTGGTTCTTTTGCCAAGGGTGACAACGAAGAATCCTCCTAAAACCCTTAAAAATTCCTAAAAAAACACCATATTTCTCTATAGCTTCTTTGGTGTATTGCGAGCAAGTAGGTATAAAAACACAAGAATAGTGTGATTTTAATGGGGTTTTTTGATAAATATTGATTATTTTAATAAAAAACTGCTTCATTTTATATTATTTTCGCTTTTTTCAAGATAAAATCAATATCTTTTTTTAGATCGTTTATTTCTGCGTTTATTGCTTCTTTTTTAAAGAAAAAAATACCAGCATTTACCTTTAAATCATAAAATCTTATTATATTATAACCCTTTCTCCTTATACTGTTCCTTTTTGTGGCATTTTTTGCTATTTTCTTGGGTGCAACAAAGGCATATTGGGGAATAGCTTGTTTTATATACCTAAAAACAAAAAAAGAGCCAGAAATGATACTTCCTTTATCCATAATGGTATTAAAAGTACTTTTTGTGACCCTCTTTTTCTTTGAAAGCATATTTATTTCTTTATTGATACAGCTGCACGCCCTTTTCTACGACGAGCGGTGTTTACCTTTCTGCCGTTTTGTGTTTTTGTACGAACAAGAAAACCATGGGTTTTTGCTCTTTTTCTTTTGTTTGGTTGATATGTTTGAGACATATTGTGTAATATATACTATTTTAGGGATATATGCAAGATTTTAATCAAAAACATATCCACACAATATCAACAGGTTAATTAAGAGTTTTGATTGTGAGTGAAATAAAAAACAATGTATAATAAAAAATATGGAAACAAAAGAATTGTGGAAAAAGTGTTTATCTGAAATAGAGCTTGGAATTTCAAAAGCTAATTTTACAACATGGTTTAAAAACACATCTATAATAAAAGAAGAGGATGGTGTTATACACATTGGTGTACCAAATGAATTTGTAAAAGATTGGTTATATAACAAATTCCACAAACTAATACTAAAAACACTTATTAGTAATAATGATGGTATTCGCAGTGTTGAATATATAATATACAAACAAGAAACTAAAAAAGAAGATATAAAAAACAATACTATATTTACTCCAAATATAAATAAAGAGTTACCACTTAATGATCTTTATATAAACAAAGACGATAATCTAAACCCAAAATACAATTTTAACTCTTTTATTGTTGGACCTTTTAATGAATTAGCATATGCAGTGGCACAAGCAATAATAACAAACCCAGGACAAAACTATAATCCATTTTTTGTCTATGGTGGAACGGGTTTAGGTAAGACCCATATGATACAAGCAATAGGGAATACAATAAAAATACAACATCCACTAAAAAGAGTTTATTATGTTTCATTGGAGCGTTTTACTATAGACTATATAAACAGTATACAAAACAAAAACCCTAATGCTTTTAAGGAAAAATATAGAAAATATGATGTTATTATAATGGATGATATTCAATTTATTTCTGGAAAAGATAAAACCCAAGAAGAGCTATTTCATTTATTCAACACCCTATATGAGAATAATAAACAAATAATATTCTCATCTGATAAACACCCAAATTTTATACAAGGATTAGAAGAAAGACTTCAGTCTAGGTTTGCTTCTGGTATGACAGTTCAGATTGTTGAACCAGATTATGAGTCTCGTGTAGCTATCATAAAAGCTAAATTTGAATCCACAAACTGTATTATCGAACCAGATGTCGTATCTTATCTTGCAGAGTCTTTAGAGGGCAATATAAGAGAATTAGAGGGTAGTCTAAACAGTATTGTATGTCAAACACAATTAAAAAATAGAGCTTTGAGTTTTACAGAGGTTAAAACATTAATAAAAAATAATATTAAACCAAAGAAGAATGTTTCAGTAAAAGATATTGTTAAGATTATTGCTAGTTATTATGATATTACAGAGGCTGTTATATATGAAAAAACAAGAAGAAAAGAGGTTGTGCGCGCAAGACAAGTAGCTATGTATCTACTCCGAGAGGATTTCAATATATCGTACCCACTCATAGGACAAAAACTAGGGGATATGGATCATTCAACAGTAATACACTCTCACCTAAAAGTTAAAAAAGATTTAAAAACTGACCCATTATTATTACAAGAGATTGAGAAGATTAGAATTATGTTTAAATAGTTTTATAAGTTGTGGAAAAGATGTGTTTATAAAAGTTTAAAGTGTTGAAAAGTTTTTGTTTTTTAAAAAATTAAAAGTAATTAACATTTATACTAAAAAATTTTTTATTATAAATTAAATTTAATGCTTTAAATTTTTATGTTTTTAAGGAATTCACATATCCACAGGTATAGTAGTAGTAATAAATTATTAATAGATAAATCATATAATATTATGAAAATAGAATGCTCAATAAATAAAATCAAAAATGCACTTACTTCAGTAGTTAGGATAACTGGTAAGAATCTTACACTACCAGTACTTGAATCAGTTCTTTGGGTTGCAAAAGGTAAGACCCTAAAGATACGAGCAACAAATCTAAATATTGGAATAGAGGTAGAAATCCCAGCAAAAATAGAAAAAGAGGGTATTGTAGCAGTGAAAGGAGAAGTCTTGTCGTCTCTATTTTCAATATTAGACAGTGATCTAATGGTTAGTTTTGAATTGGTGAATGGTAATCTTTTGGTAAAAACAAAAACAAGTAAGATTTTATTGAAAAGCATATTACACGAAGACTTCCCTACTATTCCAATAGTTGAGGGTGAAGAGGTTGTTCTACAAAGTAAAAAATTTATAGAGGGAGTTAAATCTGTTTACTACAGTTCTTCTATTTCAGAAATAAAACCAGAGATAGGAAGTGTCTATATATATCCAGAAGACGATATGCTTGTTTTTGTTTCTACTGATTCATTTAGGTTGGCGGAGAAAAAAATAAAAATAAAACAAAAATTATCTTTTGGTGGTATTTTAATACCATATAAAAATATAGTTGAGATAATAAAAGTATTTGATGGTATAGAGGATGATTTAAAGATAACACTACAGAAAAACCAAATATCATTTAAAACAGAAAATATTTATCTAACATCTCGTGTTGTGGATGGTGTTTTTCCAGACTATAAACAGATTATTCCTAAAACAACAACAACAAAAATAGTTGTTTTAAAACAAGATTTTATATCATCACTTAAGATATCAAATATCTTTTCAGATAAATTTAATCAAATAGTTTTAAGTGTTAAACCAACAAGTAAGATCTTTGAGGTAGAGTCAAAAAATGTAGATGTTGGAGAAAATACAACAACAATACAGGCTGTTATATCTGGTGATGATGTTGTTGTGAATTTTAATTATAAATATATTTTAGATTGTTTTCAGTCTATTGGTGGTGATAGTCTTGATATTGAACTAACAGGAAACAATAAACCAATGATTATAAGGGGTGTTGGAGATCCTTCTTTTATGTATTTGGTAATGCCAATGAATAGATAAAATGGATTATAATAAAATATCAAATTTTTTAGATAAGTTTAGAAAAATAATCCTTCAAAAAGAGTTTGTAAGGGAGTCTATAGTAAGTATTATCTCAAACGAATTATCTTTTAATTTAAAAAAAGATTCTGTAAAAATAAAAAACGGAATTATTTATATAGAGGGGTCCCCCATCCTTCGCAATGAGATTGTAATGCATAAAAAGAATATTCTTTTAAATATTAAAAAAATATTACCAGAGAGTAACTTTTTAGATATTAGATAGATTACAAATCAGAAACACTAAGAGATGTTGTTTTTTCAGAAGCATTTCCAAAATAATCTACCACAATAACACGAACAGTATTTATGTTGTTTATATTTTTTATGTCTTTAGAAATCATAATAGTCTCAAATGGAGATTTCTTTATAGATGTAATATAGTTGTTGTTTATAAAAATATCAACTTTCTTTATGGGATTTTTACTTTTTGGAATTATAGAAATATTAATATTTTCATTTTTTGAATATACTTTTTCAAGTAAACCAATAATTTCAAAATCTGGTTTTGATGATTCTGTGTGAACATTGTCATATGTTGTTGGTTTGTCATTTATTGTTATTGTCTTGTATTTATATTTATTTAAACTCCACCAATTCTGAACTCCATATTCCCAATTTCTATATTGAGAATCATTTTTAAAATCAAAACCTTTTTCTTTGAGTGGATTTTCTTTGTCTATCCAATATAAAATAGAGTGAACATTTGTTATGGATGTTTCTTTTTTATATTCTTCTGGTGTGTATTCTGTGGCAAGTCCACCAGATATAGAGTCTATGGTAAAAGTATCACTACCCTGCCAAAAACCACGAAGAATAGGTGGGGTAAGGGGATCTATATCCTCTGGTTTATTGAAAGATTCTATTGGTTTGTCTTTTAGTGCTTCTTGTATGATAGCGTTCCATATAGGTCCAGCAAGTGATGCACCACCTTTTTTCATTGGTTTGTTATCATTGTTACCAACCCACACACCAACAGCTACAGAAGGTGTATATCCAATAGTCCAAGCATCTTTGTTGTCGTTTGTGGTACCAGTCTTCACAGCGACATCTCTTCCTGGTATTTTCAAGATGGAGTTTGCTCCAAATGTGGGTGTTCTAGCTGTATCATCTGAGAGAATACTAGATAGGGTGTTTGTTGTATTTGGTTTTAATATTTGTTGTCCATTATTTTTATATTCTTCTAAAATATTTCCACTACCATCAGTTACAGAAAGTACTGCTTGGTATTTATTCCTTATACCCCCATTTGCAAAAACACTATAAACAGAAGTCATATCGAGGAGTGTAGTCTCACCTCCACCGATAACAAGTGATAATCCATATATATTTTGATCATTTTTAAGTGTAGTTATACCCAGGTTCTGAGCCATCTGTATAGAATCAGATATTCCTACTAAGTACAAAAGTTTTACAGCTATTATGTTTATGGATTGAGCAAGACCATCTCGGAGAGTCATAGGTCCACGAAAAGCATTGTCATAGTTGTCTGGATTGTAGCAATTCTTTTCTTTTGATAGACCGTCTGGGCTACAAGAAGAATTGAACTCTGTCTTAACATCAAATAGTGTTGTTTTTTCTGTATATCCTTTTTCAAAAGCCAGTGAATAAACTATAGGCTTAAAAGAAGATCCAGGCTGTCTTGATGCTGTAGCAACATTGAAATTTCCATCTATTTCTTTATCAAAATAATTACGAGAACCAACCATAGACAATATCTCTCCTGTCTTTGGGTCTATTACTACAGCAGCCGCATTGTTACCATCCCAGTTTTTTTCGTTATCTTTTGCTTTTTGTAAAACTATCTCTTCTGCTTTTTTCTGCAATTCGTAATCAAGTGTGGTTATTACATTTAAACCACCATTTTCAAGCGCATTTTCACCATACTTTTTTTCAAGATAATCTTTTATAAAAAAGACAAAATGTGGAGCACCGATGTTTTCTGGTTGTTTTTGTAGAAAAACAACTTTTTCATTTAATGCTTTATTGTAATCATTTTCATTTATAAATTTTAAATCCAACATTCTTTTTAAAACAAGATTTTTCCTTTCTTCTAATTTGTCTACATTTTTACCATATGGAGAAAAAAGAGTAGGGCCGTTTGGTATCGCAGCTAGATATGCAGATTCTGCTAATGTTAATTCTTTTGGTTCTTTTCCAAAGAATCCTTTTGAGGCTTCTTCTATGCCGTATATATTTCCACCATAAGGTGCTTCGTTTAAATAAAGAGCCAGGATATCATCCTTTGACATAATCTTTTCTATTTTTGTAGCAAGAATCCACTCTTTTATTTTTCTAGTAATAGAAACTTCATTTGTAAGAAGTGTGTTTTTAATAAGTTGCTGTGTTATGGTCGAACCACCTTGAACTCTTTTTCCTGTGAGTTTTGCCCAAATAGTTGCACGAATAATAGAAGATATACGAATACCATTGTGTTGGTAAAATTCAGAATCCTCTATAGCTACAGTAGAATTCAATATATTTGTACCCATTTCTTCGTAGGGGATGACTGTTCTTTTTATGTTTTTATGTACATCATACAAAAGTACCTTACCTGTCCTATCGTATATTTTTGTTGAACTTTGTATTTTTCTGTCATTAAAAGATTTAAAATCTGGAATCTGTAATGTGCTTATCCAAACCAAAAGACCACCAACCAAAAGAAGTCCAAAACCTAAGATAACCAATATAATATTTTTTAAATGAGTCTTTTTAAGTTTTTTTATTATTTTTCCCATATTTATATATAATAACATATAATATTCTTTTAATAACATAAATATGTTAAAATGAAAATATGATTAAAAATGATATAAATGAGCTACTTTCTAGAGGTATTAAGAATATTTACCCAACAAGAGAATTTTTAGAAAATAGAATAAAAAAAGGAGAAAAATTAACTATTTATTTAGGTATTGACCCTACGGGGCCAACACTCCATTTGGGTCATGCGATCCCTATTAAAAAATTGGCAGAATTTCAAAAACTCGGACATAAGATAATCCTTTTAATGGGTGACTTTACTGCTATGATAGGTGATCCGACAGACAAGGCTTCTACTCGCAAACAACTCACACACAAAGAAGTAATGTCTAATTTAAAAAATTATAAGAAACAAGCAAGTAAATTAATATCTTTTACTGGTAAGAATAAAGCTGAATTCAAATTTAATTCTAAGTGGCTTGGTAAAATGAATTTTGAAAAAGTTCTATCTTTGACTTCAAGTATGACAGTTCAGCAAATGCTTGAACGTGATATGTTTGATAAAAGAATAAAAGAAGGTAAGCCTATATATATACACGAATTTCTATATCCATTAATGCAAGGGTATGACTCTGTCGCTATGAATGTCGATGGAGAGATAGGTGGAAATGATCAGACCTTCAATATGCTCTGTGGACGTGACCTTATGAAGACGGTAAAAAATAAAGAAAAGTTTGTAATTACCGTAAAACTTCTTGAAGATAATTCTGGTAAAAAAATGGGTAAAACAGAAAACAATATGCTTGCACTGTGTGATACACCAGAAGAGATGTACGGTAAGGTGATGAGTTGGACAGATGGATTGATAATACCAGGTTTTGAATTGTGTACAGATGTTTCTATGTCAGAGATAAATAATATTGAAAATGAATTAAAAAATGGGGCCAATCCAAAAGATTTTAAGTCTAAGTTGGCTGTAGAGATTGCCACCTTGTTTTATGGGGACAAAAAAGCATTGAGTGCAAAAGAAAATTGGGAAAATACTTTTTCAAAAAAAGAAATTCCAGAAGATGTTATGGAGATAAAAGCTCAAAAAGAAGATCTGCTTATTGATATTTTAGTTTTGAATAAAATAGTTTCATCAAAGAGTGATTACAGGAGACTAGTAGATGAAAAGGCTATAACAAAAATGGATAACAATACCAAAATAACAGAATACTCTATTAAAATAGAAGAAGGTGTATATAAGATAGGTAAAAAAAGATTTTGTAAAATAATAATTTAGTAAAAATAAAACTCCACAATTGCGGAGTTTTATTTTTTATTCTAATTCATTTAAACCATTGAACTCATCATTCTCATCGATAAGATCATCATCGATTAATTCATCATCTAACAAATCATCATCCAAAAGATCATCTTCTAATAAAGGATCAATATCCTCTTCATCTTCCTCAATATCCATTTTTATTTCTTCATCATCAAAATAACTCATAAGACTATAAACTAAATTATAATAGATTATTTGTAACAAAAAAATATTTTCTTTGCAATACCCACAATATACTTATAACTGTGGATAACTTTTTTATTTAAATTATTAATAATATCTTTATTTTAAAAGACTTTTTTCATATGCAAAACAAGTAAGACCTATAGCTATAGCATCGAGTTCATCGTCAGATTTTATTTCTTTTTTTATTTGTATAAGCTTGGGTACCATATTCATCACCATATCTTTATTTGCCTTACCGTATCCTGTGACAGCAACTTTTATTTGTGGAGGTGTGTATTCAAATATTTCTAAATTATTTTTTGTTCCACAATAAATAATAACACCACGAGCTTCAGCTACACCCATCACTGTCTTTTGGTTTGTTGTAAAATATAATTTTTCTATAGCTAGAGCTTTTGGTTTGTATTCTTTAATCACTCTTTCTATTTCTTCTCCAATATTTTTAATTCTCTCATTTAAATAAATCTTTGTTGTTGTTTTAAAGCATTCAGAAAAAACAAGATTTTCTTTTTCTCCTTTATCTTTTTCCAATATTGCGATACCTATTCTTTCAAAACCCGGATCTATTGAGATAATCCTCATATTATTTTTTCTGGAAAATCATAACCTAAATGATCATATCCTTTTTTTGTAACGATTCTTCCTCTTGTTGTTCTATCTAGTAGACCAAGCTGTATCAAGTATGGCTCGATAACTTCTTCTATAGTAGCTTCTTCTTCGCTTGTAGCTGCCGCTATCGTCTTAAGTCCGACTGGTCCACCACCAAATTTATTTATTATAATATCAAGTATTCTTCTGTCAGAAGAAGATAAACCAAACTCATCTATCTCAAGTAGTGCCAAAGCTTTTTTTACAGAATCTTTTGTAAGTGGAATTTTTGCAACCTGAGCATAATCACGACATCTCTTTAAAAAGTAGTTTGCTGTTCTTGGTGTAAATCTTGCTCTTTTTGATATCTCATCGAGTGCATCACTATCGAGTTCTACTCCCAATATTTTTGCAGATCTTTCTATTATTTTTTTAATCTCTTCATTTGAATAAAATTCAAGTCGAAATACTCCACCCGAGAATCTGGATCGAAGAGGGGATGAAAGGAGTGATATGCGAGTAGTAGCTGCGATAAGAGTAAATGGAGGAAGCTCAAGTTGTATAGTACGAGCAGAAGGGCCTTTACCTATGATAATATCAAGAACTCCTGATTCCATTGCGGGGTAGAGTATCTCTTCTACCATTTTATTTAGCCTATGTATCTCATCTATGAATACAATATCACCAGGAGCAAGGTTTGTGAGTATAGAAGCAAGATCCCCCACTTTTTCAATAGCTGGTCCTGAGGTTATCTTTATTTGTCTTCTTGTTTCTTTTGCTATGAGGTGCGCAAGTGTAGTCTTTCCAAGGCCAGGTGGTCCATAAAAAAGGATATGTTCTGCTGGGTGAGACCTCTCTTCTGCTGCTTGAAGGAGGATTTTGAGGTTTGCTTTTATGTTTTCTTGACCAATATACTCAGACCAGATCTCTGGGCGGAGTGTCTGGTCTAGGAAACCTTCATCTTTTGTTGTTTTATTTGGGCTTGACATTATTTTTTAAATATGATATACTCCTATTAGAAGTTTGATATGTTTTTATTATAGCATTTTTAAAAGAGGATATAAATCTCTAAGCAATCGGCCCCGTGCTCTATATCTGTGCGTAGGACGTTCTGGTTTGTTTTTACTTACTGGGTCTATCCTGTAATCTTGTATTACTTTGTAAGTGTATTCTTTCAAAGGATTGTTTAGAGATTTATATCTTTTTTATTTAAAACACCACAATTGTATTGTGGTGTTTTAAATTTATTCTTCGTTTATATCTACTACAGTACCGACTTCTTCTAGTGATGTGATTCCTTTCAATACTTTTATAATACCATCTTCTCGCATATCTAGGGTTCCTTGTTTCTTAGCTATTTTTTTAATCTCTCTTTCACTTGGATTTTGTGGAATGATAGCTTCGATATCTGCGGTGTTATAGATCGCCTCAAAGAGACCCATCTGACCTTTGTATCCAGTCTTATTACATTTATCACAACCGACAGGCTCGTATAATTTGATAGGAGCATTTATATCTATACCAGACTCTGCAATATTTATATTGTTTAAAACTATTCCATTTAATATTTTCTTTATTACTTCACTTTCTTTTTCTGTAACTCCTTTTTCTTTTTTACAATCATTACAGAGTTTTCTCACAAGTCTTTGGGCTATAGATAAAGACAATGCAGAGACAAGTGTCTTTGGGTTTATATTGAGGTCTATAAGACGGGGGATGACACCTGCTGCCGTGTTTGTGTGTAGGGTAGAGAAGACAAGGTGACCAGTGAGTGCTGACTCGACTGCTGTTTTTGCTGTTTCGGCATCACGTATTTCTCCCACCATTATCACATCTGGGTCTTGGCGGAGAGCAGAGCGGAGACCTTCGAGGAAGGTATAACCCTTTTCATCATTTGTTTGAGTTTGGGAGATCCCTGGTAGGTGGTATTCGATAGGGTCTTCGATTGTGATTATTTTTATTTCATGTGAATAAATTCTTTGTAGGAATGAGTATAGAGTTGTCGTCTTACCAGAACCAGTAGGTCCAGTAAGAAGTATAAGACCATTTGGTTTTTTTATTTCATTCATGAAAACTTCAAAAAGTTTTGCCTCGATTCCCATGTCTTCGAGTTTAACTCGTATTGATTTAGGGTTGAGGATTCTCATTACTATGGATTCACCATAAGCACCAGGCATTATAGATACACGAAGACTTATCTCATCTTTATCTAGGAATATACTAAATCTTCCATCTTGAGCAGTAGAAGAAGATGTTATCTTGAGTCCAGAGATAAGCTTGATTCTAGAGTTGATAAATTTGTGTACAGGGTGTGTTAATTCTATAACTTCATGAAGCACACCGTCGAGTCTGAGTCTTAATCTCACAAAACCTTCTTCTGGTTCAAAGTGTACATCGGATGCTTTGATTGCTATTGCTCCAGCAAGTATAACTTCGAGTATATGAGATGTGGTGTGAGTATTGTCTTTTTCTATTTCAACTATGGCATCTCGGATATCATCCATCGTCTTGATATCAGCCATAATCTTTTTTAATGCCTCACCAGATATACTAACAGTACCCATTTTGGATTCAGAAGAATAAGATATTTCAGAATATCTCTCCCAAGCCTTCTCAAGACTTGCAACAGAAGCCATATAAAAATGTGGAATAAAACCATGGTCAGTAAAATATGTTTTTAAATTAGCCAGCATATCAGGATTTGGTGATCTTACTGCTATGTGAATATTGTTACCAAGAAGTTTAAATGGAGCTATCTCAAGTGCCTTGGCTTCTTTTTCTGGAATAGAACGGAGCGCATTATTGTCTATAACCATAGAGGAAAGATCTATAGATGGGACACCATATCTATCTTGTGCAAGGATTTGCACCAGATCCTCCTCCTCTTTTTTTTTTAGATCAATAAGATCCTTTTTTTGCTTTTCATCATCAAATATTACAGTCATAAATATATTATATATTATATATTATATATTTAAAAGCTTATTATTGTCATAATAAAATACACCATTTGACTTTTTATTCTTTTAATGTATAATCTAAAAAACTTTCAAAAAACAATTTAAATAAAAAATAAGATGAAAAAAATTCTTTTTTTAGCCTTTATAGGCTTTCTTTTTTCTTGTGTTTCTACCAAAGAGGTAGCACAAACACAAGCAGTCTCACCATCTCCACCTAAAAAAGAGAAGAATAATTTGATGCCGTGGAGGCAAGATTATTTTCCTGATATCAAAATCAAAGACCGCGTTTTTTTCTACAATGCCGACTCTATTAAAATAGAGAAGACTTTTGGAAAGAAAACATTTTTTGTGGAAGATGGAATTGTGAAGGCTGTGGATAGTCTTAGTATTGTTTGTAAAATTGTACCTAGACTTACTACTGGTATATGGATTTCTGAAATAAGAAACTCTATAGGAGATATTAAAACAATGCTTATTTCTTTTTCAAGAAATGAAGCAAATTATAATTTAACTTACATAAGAGGTGATGATGGTGTTTTTGTCTTAAGTAATAAAGCCCAGATAACTTTTAATGGGAATAATTATAATGTATTAATATCAACCTTGGATCCAAGGCTTTTATTTCGTTTTGAAAAATACAAGACAGAAGAAAAGGTCATAGAAAAGGCAGAAGGTTACAAATAAATCAATACCCCAACTAAACTTTATGTTTAGAAGGGGTATTTCTTTTATTGACAATAGTATATATATATGCTATCATTTAATTAAATAAATTAAGTTAAATTTAAAAAAGTCAGTCAAAAAGGGCTGCAAAAAGAAAATGAAAAAAGAAAATAAAAAATTCATTTTTTACGTAACAACTTCATCTATATTATTGATAGCATCAATAGTATTTATATTCCTTTCTGTTGTTGCAGAAAGGAATAATTATTGGCCGATGTTTGCAATGGGGACAATATATCCATTAATAGCATTGATCAGGCCAACAGTAAATTATTGGCCAGATAAAAAACATTAAATTAATTACAAAATCAAAAACCATGTCTTACTTTTAGTCAGATATGGTTTTTTTATTTTATATAATTCTTTTTAAGGGGATTGACAAAATCTTTCAAATAGTATATAATATACATAAATTGTTACTACTTTAAATTGTTATATTTACCCCTAATTTTTGGGGGCTAATATAACAATTTAAAGATAGAAAAAATGAAAAAAATGTTTCTAATCATCATTAGTTTGATGATTTGTTGGGTTTCGATAGAAGCTCAACAGCAGGTTGTTTATGGAACCATTCAGTCCGATGGTTACAATAAAATAACTAAGGGGGCTTTTTGGGTCAGTCGCCCAGAAGCAAAGATTGTGTATAACGGTGGATACCCAGATGGGGTAGAGGTTATTCTTCTTGAAGAAGAATATTTTGTTCGTTTTGCTAAAGGAGAAAACAACCCTTTGGATATAAACTATATAGTTTTCCCTAAGGGAGAACGAGTTTATAAAAAGAACGGCGAATATTTTGCTGCAATTTGTGGAAATAAAATTATTTTTTTACAACCAACAAATTTAGTTCAGATTAAAGAGGTTGAGAAAAAAATTTATTTAGATTCACCGATTATTAGAAATGATTGGAATCCTATGGAAATTTCAAATTTTCCACAAGCAAAAAAGAAGAAATCTAAATTAGTTGAGTATTTATGCGTTTTTCTTGGAGGTTCTCTTATTGCTACAGCAGGTTATTTATTGTCACAAAAAGGAAATCCAGGAGGAGCACCACTTACCCCAAGGGAACCATATGTTCCATCAACTCCACCACCACCTCCACCTAACAACGGAGGAGGTCCAGGAGGATCACCACTTACACCATAATGAAAGTGCAAAATTTTTGCAGAAGTTTTTTTATAA
>Ga0172367_10006587_pt1 | contig 13599 bp, 11 predicted proteins | sample Lak10m_FD_114542 | JGI IMG/M metagenome (GOLD analysis project Ga0172367, IMG submission 114542) | Freshwater microbial communities from Kabuno Bay, South-Kivu, Congo - kab_022012_10m | ecosystem: Environmental > Aquatic > Freshwater > Lake | place: Democratic Republic of the Congo: South-Kivu...
AGAACGTTATAAAGAAGATTTATTGAAAGAGATTCCAGAAGTAGATGTGTTTTTGGGAACAGAAAAATATGAAGAGATTATAAAAGAACTTGGCGGCGATCTTAAAAAAGAATTGCTGGGTGAAAGATTAATAACAACTCCTTCTCACACTGCTTATCTTAAAATATCCGAAGGCTGCGATCATCCTTGTTCATTTTGTGCAATTCCATTAATGCGTGGATTGCATAAATCAAAACCGATTGAGGAACTTGTAAGTGAAGCAGAATTTCTCGCATCAAATGGTACAAAAGAATTAATCTTAATCGCACAGGATACAACTGATTACGGCAAAGATATTTATGGAAAGAAAAATATTGCCGAGCTTGTAAGAAAATTGAGCGAAGTAAAAGGAATTGAATGGATAAGAATTATGTATGCTTATCCATCAAGTTTTCCGGATGAACTGATTGCAGAGATAAAAACAAATCCTAAAGTTTGTAAGTATGTTGATATTCCATTACAGCATATTTCTAATGATGTTTTAAAATCTATGCGAAGAGGAGTTACTGCCGAACGTACTAAAGAGTTGTTAATTAAGTTAAGAAAAGAAATTCCTGGAATAACAATTCGTACAACATTTATTGTTGGTTATCCAAACGAATCGCAAAAAGATTTTGAACAGCTTTGTGATTTTGTACAAGAACAAAAATTTGATAGAATTGGTACATTTACTTTTAGTGTGGAAGAAAACACATCAAGCTTTATTCTTGGCGATCCTATTCCTGAAGAAGAAAAAGAAAAACGAAAAAATACTTTGATGGAAATCCAAAAAGATATATCACTTTCTATCAACGAAACGTTTGTTGGTAAAACTTTAAAAGTTTTAATTGATTCAGTTGAAGGTGAATATTTTGTTGGAAGATCTTACAGAGATGCACCGGAAGTTGATGGTGAAATTCTAATCAGTACAAAGAAAAATAAATTAAAAATCGGCAGTTTTTACGATGTTGTAATTAACGATTTTGATGAGTATGATTTGTTTGGCGAAGTAAAAAAATAAAAAGGAAACATTATGAAGTTACTTTACTTAACACTTATTATTTTATTTTCTATTGCAGTTATAAATGCCCAGGATAATAATTCAACTGATCACAAAAAGAATTTAAATGATGCTGTTTACTTTCAGGATTTTGTGAATTTTGCTTCGGATAAAAATGGTCTGTCCAGAGTTGATGTGTATGTTCAGATGCCGTACAAAAATCTTAAATTCTCAAAATCACCACAGGGTTTTACAGCAAAATATTCTATAACTACATCAATATTTGATAGCGTTGGAAACAAACTTATTGTTGAGAAAACCTGGAATGAAATAATTAATGTTTTAGATTATAATAATACAACATCAAAAGAAAACTACAACCTAAGCAAAAGGTCTTTTGATTTAACTTCAGGTGTATATAAAATTAAAACATTATTAACTGATAAAGACTCAAAGCAAGAAGCTATGGGTGAAAATGTTTTTATCGTAAAAAATTATAATGAAAATATTTCCTTAAGTGATTTGCTTTTAATTTCAAGATCAGACAGTAAAGGAAACATAATACCAAATGTCAGCAGAAATTATCCATCATCAAAAAACAAAATCCAGTTGTATTACGAGGTTTATTTAAAAGATACTTTAACTGAAGTTATAAGAATAAATTATTCAGTTGTCAATTCGGAAAATCAAAACATTCACAGCGAGACAGAAACAAAAACTTTAAATCCCGGCATAAATCAAATTTTGTTTTCAATGCAGCCGTTTGATTTTGATCTTGGTGTTTACAATTTAATAGTTACTTTGAATGATTCAACTGGCAAAGAATTTTGCAATACAACAAAATCCTTTTATTCGCATTGGCGCGGTTTGCCTACTATCATTAAAGATATTGATAAGGCAATAGCTCAAACAGTTTATATTGCTTCGCCTGAAGAAATGAATGTTATGGAAGATGGTGAAACAATACAGGATAAAACAAAAAGATTTTTAGAATTCTGGAAGAAGAAAGATCCTTCGCCTAATAATGATGAGAATGAAATATTTGATGAATACTTTAGAAGAATAATTTTTTCTAATGAAAATTTTTCTAATTATATAGAAGGCTGGAAAAGTGATCGTGGAATGGTTTATACTATATTAGGTCCGCCAAATAATATTGATCGTCATCCATTTGAATATGATTCTAAGCCTTATGAAGTTTGGGAATATTACGATCTGAATAGAAGTTTTGTTTTTGTTGATCAAACCGGATTTGGCGATTATAGATTGGTTACTCCGCTTTCAGGTGATCTTTACAGATATAGATATTAATAATTTGAAATGATAAATGATCCTGATAGTTACTCTTAATCCTTTATTAGAAAGAAGATTTACATTTCAACAAATCAATCCTGGTGAAGTTCACAGGAATGGAACAATGAAGTTTGCAGCCGGAGGTAAAGGATTAAATGTAAGCAGGCAATTAAAAAAACTTGGGTTAAAATCATTCAACTATTTTTTTAGCGGCGGCAATGATGGAAAAATTTTTAGAGAAATTGTTAAACAAGAAGATCTTGAGTTTACATCACTTCAGATAAAATCAGAAACAAGAAATGCTGCTGTAATAATATCAGAAAAAGAAAAAAACGTTACAACTTTTTTTTCTAATGATCCGATAATCTCAGAAGCAGAAGTTTCAGAATTCAAATCAAAGTTAGATAAGATGATTCAGAATTGTGAAGTAGTTGTTTTTTCCGGAAGCTCACCTTGCAAAGAAACACATTCAATAATTCCATTTGGAATAGAACTTGCTAACAAATATGATAAAGTTTCTGTTTGCGATACTTATGGTGATAATCTTAAAGATTGTATAGAAGCAATTCCAACAATTATCCACAATAATTTTACAGAAGTAGAAAATGCTTTCAACATAAGTTTAGATTCGGAAAATTTAGTTATTGATTTTATGAATCAACTTTATAAAAAAGGTATTAAACGCATATTTATTACAAATGGCAGTAAAAATTTTTACGCTTCTAATTTTGATTATATTTATAAAGTTAATCCTGTAAATATTAAAGCTGTTGATGCAACAGGCAGCGGAGATAGTTTTGTAGCCGGTATAATTAAAGGCTGGGTAAATTCAGAAGTTTTTGAAGATACATTAAAGTTTTCAACTGCCCTGGCTGGATTAAATGCTGCAAGTTTTAATGTTGCAACTGTAAATTCTGAAGAAGCAAATTTATTAAAAGAAAAAGTAGAAGTAATTTCAGTTGGTAAAAAAGCCAAAACAATTGATGATTCACCTCACGAAATATAGTTTAATTCTTTTCCTGTTTTTCTCATCATTATTATACTCACAAAAACTAAGCTCATTTGAAGTTAATGGTAATTTTGATTTTGAGGATGCCGAATATTTTCGATGGTCTGGATTAAGTATAAACCAAAATATTTTTCCGGGTATTATTGATTCTGTAAAGTATAGAATCTCTAAAAACATTTTAGCTTATGGATATTATTATATATCGTTTGATAAGTCTGATATTATAGTTTCAAATGATTCATCAACATTTAAGATAGTTCTTGAAGTAAAAGAAAATTCACCAATAATCGTAGATAAAATTAATTTTGTAAAAACTGATTCCACGATTAATCAATCCTTGATTGAGGAGTTTAAGTATCTTGAAGGACAAACATTAAATACAAAAAATATTGAATTAAGCATTGAACAAATTCTTCTAAACTATGAAAACTCAGGTCATCCTTTTGCTCGGGTAGTTATCGCATCAATTATCATTACTAAAGATTCTGTTGAAGATGAATATCGTGCAGAGATAAATCTTAAACTTGAATGTGGTGAGCTAAATAAAATTGATAAAGTTGAAATAACCGGAAACACATCAACAAAAGATTATGTGATACTTAGAGAATTAAGATTTGAAACCGGTGCACTTTACATACAAAAACAAATTGATGAATTTCCCAAAAGACTTAACAGGCTAAGATTTTTTGAACCAGTTCAATCACCCAAATTTCTTATTAACTCAAAAAAAGAATGTGTGCTTGTAATTGATGTTAAAGAAAAAAATACAAATAATTTTGATGGAATTATTGGTTACATTCCTGCAGGCAAAAATGAAAGCAGCGGATATATAACCGGTCTGGTAAATGTTTCGTTAAGAAATTTATTCGGAACAGGAAGAGCAGTTGCATTAAGGTGGAATAAGTATAATCGCAAATCGCAGGAGCTTGATCTAAAATATTTAGAACCATGGTTTTTAAGTTTTCCTTTAAATATTAATCTTAATCTTTACCAGCGTATTCAGGATTCAACATACGTACAAAGAAAATTAGAAGGAGCTTTAGAGTATCTTGCAACTGAAGATATTTCTGGAAGTGTTTCTATTTCATCAGAATCTGTGGTACCAACAGTTAGAGTTAAGCCCGTATTTACGGTATATAACTCCACTTACTTAACAACTGGCGTTAATCTAAAAATAGATACGCGAGACGATCCATACTCTCCAACAGAAGGTTTGTTGTTTGTTAATTCATATTCATACAGCCGAAAAAAAATAAATGGTCCTGCAGAATACATTTCTCCAGCATTAGAAACCTCTGTTAATCTGCAAAGATTTTCTGTTAGCTTTAATATTTTTTACGAAGTGTTTTCAAGACAAATTGCTGCGCTTGGAGTTAATGGAAGAGAGCTGAGAAGCTCAACTTATGAAAACAGCGATTTATATCGTTTAGGCGGAACAAACACTTTACGCGGCTATCGTGAAGAACAATTTTTAGGCTCGCGAATATTTTGGAGTAATTTAGAATATCGTGCTTTATTTACACGAAGATCATTTGGATTTGTTTTTTTTGATACCGGTTATTATTTACGTCCAGCCGATCAAGAAAAAAATATTCTTAAAGCAGAAGAATTTCTGTATGGATTTGGATTGGGTTTAAATCTTGAAACCGGACTTGGAGTTTTACGTGTAAGTTATGCTCTTGGAAAAGGTGATACTTTTAGTGATGGTAAAATCCATTTTGGAATTTTAAATGAATTTTAATTTCAGCATAGTAATTAAATTTAATATTTATTACGTTTAAGTAAGGTATAAATTAAATTTTAATTATTATTGGTAAGGGGTATCGATATGTTAAAAAATAAAAGAAATATACTCGCATTTATTTTGCTTGTATTCATTTTACTATCCATTAGCATTACTAATGCACAAAATCCAAAACAAAGTGTAATTAATATCGGGAAAATTACTTCCTGGGTAAGTGATGAAGGATTCCATGATTGGGTAATCATTAATAATACTAGTTACTGGAATGGTGAATATCCAAAAGGAAAAAATGTTGGAGTTATATTTTCAGAAGGACTATGTTGGGGCGGATTAGTTTTTGATGGACAACCACAAAAAGTTAGAGTAAATGGAAATACGTACCAAACTGGTTGTGCACCGAACAGCAGATTATATCGTGTTAGATATGATTATTTAAGTGGTGATCTTAGATCTGATGCGGCAAGTTTTTTTAATAAAGATATTTTATTGATTACACCTGACGAAATTCAGCAAGTAAGACTGCAATATCAAAAAGATTGGAATGAGTGGCCGGCAAATTTACAAGCTCCGTATCAAGATATGGATAAAGATGGAAGTTATAATCCCGAAATTGATGTTCCGGGAGTCCCAGGTTCCAATCAAACTATCTGGATAAATTATAACGATAGTTTGTCTTCTCGTAATTTTGGTTCCTTACCAATTGGATTTGATATCAAAGAAACATATTGGGCTTATACTTCTAATACGGATTTAGAAGATGTGGTCTTTAGAAAAGCTACAATTATTTACAAAGGAACATTAAGCTCAATTCTTGGTTCGCATATTGATAGTATGTATTTATGTATTTGGACCGATACAGACTTAGGCAATTCGACTGATGATTTTATAGGCTGTGATACAATTTTAAATCTTGGTTATACATATAATTCTCATAATGTAGATCAAGTATTTGAATCAGTTGGAATGAAACCTCCGGCAATTGGTTCTGTAATACTTGATGGTGGTGCTTATTTTACTGGAGTTCAATCAGATAGTGCAGTTATTAATTTCAAGTGGAAAAAAGGTTATAAATATTTTAATAGAAACCCTTTATTAAATGCAATTTTGCACAGGACTGGTGGTTACTGGAGTGATCCTGCTTTTAATTATAATGGCGCTTTAGAATTTTATAACTTGATGAGAGGGTATTTTCCCTTACCGCGATATCCCGCTATGCATATAGGTGGCGAATTTATCGGGCCAGGAACTTATATGTTACCTGGAGATCCAATCTATGGAACAGGATTAATAGATGGGATTACGGACGGGCCTGGAGATAGAAGGATGTGGTTAATGTCTGGCCCAGTTAGCATGCAATTGGGTGATACGATCGAAATCGTGAGTGCTTTAGTTGGAGGAAATGGGGCTAACCATCTTTCAAGTGTAAGCAATTTAAAGTATAATGTTGGTATTGCTAAATTGTACTATGACTTTATTGTTGAGTCTTTAACAAAGGGAGTTATATTAACTCCACCACCCAATATACCTGATACAATTATTTATCTTGATAGTTATCTTCTTAAGCAGAATTATCCAAATCCATTTAATTCAAGCACAACATTTTATTTTGAACAGCCTAAAGATGCTCACGTAAGCTTGATCGTTTATAATATACTTGGTAAAAAAGTAGCTGTGGTTGCTGATGAATTTATGCTGGCTGGTAAGCATCATATTACATACAACTTTAATAACTTAGCTAGCGGAGTATATATAGCTCAAATAAAATTTGATAACTTAGATAGTAATAAAGCAACCGATAAACTAACTAAACGAATAAAACTTGTTTTAATGAAGTAGTTTTTAATAATGTAAAAGTTTCATATTCAATGCTGCATAATATATTTTTATGCAGCATTTTTTAAAATCAATGAACCTCTCAAACAAAATATATTCGTATATAAAAATCACTCGACCACTAAATGTGTTGATAACATTTCTTGTCGTTTTTGTAGCAATAATCATTTCACAAGTTGAAAGTGTAGGGTTATCAACAATAATATTGTCATCACTTGCTGCCGGGTTAGTAACAGCGGGCGGTAACATTGTAAATGATTTTTTTGATGTTGAAACTGATAAAATATCACATCCGGAAAGAGTATTAGTTAATGACTTACTAAGCAAAAAGAAAGTTGTATTTTATTATAACTTCTTGAACACTTTAGCAATAATATTTGCTTCAAAAATTTCTATCCGATTAATGTTAATCATTTTGTTCACAATTATTCTTTTGTTTGTTTATTCAAAATATTTAAAAAAACTTCCATTAGTCGGAAACTTTACAATCGCATTTTTAACCGGCTTAGCTTTTATGTTCGGTGGATTTGCTGCACAAAATCCATTTGGTGCCGTTATTCCTGCAATGTTTGCATTCCTTATAAATTTTATCCGAGAAGTGATAAAAGATATTCAGGATTTTGAAGGTGATAAAAAAGTAAACCTAAAAACTTTTCCAATACAATATGGAATTCCAAAATCAAAATTTGTGATAACACTTTTAACAATCCTACTGATAGCATTTACAGCTTATCCTTACTTTAACAATAATTATAAAATTGAATACTTTATAATTGTAATGGCAGTTGTAAATCCCATATTAGTTTTATGCTTAAAACTTTTGTTTGATAAAAGTGAGCTAAAACTTTCAATAATAAGTAATTTACTAAAATTGGATATGCTCTTTGGTTTGATTGCAATTTATCTTGGTAAATGAAAAATTTTGATAAAAAATATTTTATTGATGATAAAAGCATTCTTGCTGGTACAGACGAAGCTGGGCGCGGACCATTAGCCGGACCTGTTGTTGCGGCGGCAGTAATTCTTCCAGTTAATTTTTTTGATGACCGCATTGATGATTCAAAAAAACTTAGTACCGAACTTAGAAGTGAATTATTTAAAGTTATTAAGAAAAATGCTTTGGCATATTCTTACACAGTTATTTCTCATAAAAAAATTGATGAAATAAATATTCTAAAAGCATCACTGCTTGCAATGAAAAAATCAGTTCAAAAACTTTCAGTTCAACCTGATATAATTCTTGTAGATGGAAATAAAACTTTTGATTATGATGCTGAGGTAATTCCAATTGTTAAAGGAGATTCCAAATCACTTTCAATTGCTTCGGCTTCAATCATTGCAAAAGTTGTGCGTGATAGAATTATGGTAAAATATTCTAAAGAATTTCCACAATATAATTGGCGTTCCAACAAAGGCTATCCAACAAAAGAACATATAGAAGCAGTTTTAAAATATGGTGCTTGTTCTTTGCACCGAAAAACATTTTTGAAAAAGATTTTTGAAAGAGCCAATCAAACAGAAATAATTTTTTAAGAAAACTAAAAATGTCTGAAAAGAATAAAAGAGAATTTGGTAAAGAAGGTGAGGATATTGCAGAAAATTATCTCAAAGAAAAAGGTCTTCAGATAATCGAAAGAAATTATCACTTTAGCAATATTGGTGAAATTGATATTGTTGCTAAAGATCAGAATCAAACTGTGTTTGTGGAAGTTAAATCAAGGTTAAATTTAGAATATGGCGAACCTGAGTACGCAATTACACCAAGAAAAATTAAGCAAATTAAAAAAATGGCTGAGTTATATTTGTTTGATAAAGGTATCGAAGAAATAGATTGCCGTTTTGATGTCATTACTGTCGTTATTGGTGATGGAAAGAATCCTGAAATCAAACATTACCTTAATGCTTTTGATTGAACATTGACTTGCTTCACAACTAAAAAAAATCATCCAAAATATTTCTTAAAATTTTCTTAGTTTGGGTTAAGCAAAATTAAAACTTATCAAACATTTTCTGCTGAAATGAAAAATTCTAAATCAACATTTATTAAAAGAAATAATATTGAACAAAAACTGACAGAATTTTTCATTATGATTGCCGGTCTCTGGCAATTTCAACTTCAGTTTTTAAAGCAAGTTTTTATTCCACCATACGAAATTGAACAGATCCGTAAACACATGGATGAGCTTGGTATAAAAACTTTACCAATTGTTAGTGTAACTGGTTTTATTATCGGGCTTGTAATAACAATGCAAATGCATCCAGTTATGGTAAGATTTGGTGCCGAAGCTTTTTTGCCTGGTGCTGTTGGTATTTCAATAGTACGCGAATTAGCGCCGGTAATAACAGCTTTAATATTTGCAGGCAGAGTAAGTTCAGGTATAGGTGCAGAGCTTGGTTCAATGCGTGTTACCGAACAAATTGATGCGATGGAAGTTTCTGCAATCAATCCTTTTAAGTATTTAGTTATAACAAGAATATTTGCTACTACTTTCATTTTACCAATCTTAACAGTTTATGTAATCTTTATAGCTTTTGTTGGCTCTTTTATTGCGGTGATATTAGTTCAAAATATGTCTTACGCTTACTTTTTAGATAAAGTTGTTGCATCAGTTGAGTTTGGTGATGCAATTCCCGGTGTGCTTAAAACTTTTGTATTCGGATTTATTGTTGGTATTGTTGGAACCTACAAAGGTTATACTGCAACAAACGGAACTGAAGGTGTTGGTAAAGCTGCAACTACAGCAGTGGTTGTTTCATCGTTAATGATTTTAATTTTTGATATGGTTCTTGTAAAAGTAACATTATGGTTATGGCCGACAGTTTAAAATTTTTATGAATATAGTTGTTGATATAAAAAATGTTTCTAAATCTTTTGGTGATCATGTTGTACTAAACAATGTTTCACTTAAAGTTGAAGAAAATGAAAACTTGATTGTCTTTGGGCAAAGCGGAACAGGAAAAAGCGTTCTACTTAAATGTATGGTTGGTTTACTTGAACCAGATTCCGGCGAAATATTTATTGATGGAATTGATGTACTTAAACTTAAAATTAAAGAATTAAATGAAGTAAGAAAAAATATTGGTTTTTTGTTTCAGGGCGCTGCCTTATATGATTCCATGAGTGTTAGAGAAAATCTTGAGTTTCCATTAATACGTCACTTTAAATTTACTGCGGATGAAAGAGAACAAAGAATAAAATCTGTATTAGAAAAAGTTTCGCTGGAAGAGGCAATTGATAAAATGCCTTCAGAACTTTCTGGCGGAATGAAAAAAAGAATTGGACTGGCTCGATCTATAATTACAGAACCAAAACTTATGCTTTATGATGAACCAACAACAGGGCTTGATCCAATTACATCAAAAGAAATTAGTTTGTTGATACTTGAATTACAAAAATCACTTAAGATGACATCAGTAGTAGTTACGCATGATCTGCTTTGTGCAGAAATTATTGCTGATAAAGCAATAGTGCTGAACGAAGGCATTGTACAGCACGAAGGAACAATTAATGATCTTACAACATCAAGAGATAAATTTTTAAGAAATTTCTTCAGCCACGAAATTATTGAAGATCAAAACAGGAGCAATAATGTCTAACAAACTTGCTAATGCTAAATTAGGAATTTTTATTTTTCTCGGCAGTACATTGCTGGTAATTCTTATTTTCCTTTTAGGAAATAAAGATCAACTGTTTACTTCCACTTTTACAATTAAAGCTTACTTTAAAAATACTGAAGGATTAAGAAACGGAGCTTCAGTTAGATTTGGCGGAATTGATATTGGCGCTGTTAAAAGTATTAAAATACTTCCGGATACAACCGGCAGAGTTGAAGTCTCGATGCGTGTAAAAGAAGATGTAAAAAGATTTATTAAAAAAGATTCGCGTGCAAGCATTGAAACTGAAGGTTTGGTAGGAAACAAAGTTGTGATGATTGCAATGGGTACTCCAACTGCAGAGGAAATTACTGATGGCGGAACAATACTTTCAGTAGAACCGCTAAATTTTTCTGATATTGTTTTGGAAACTCAAGGTATAATGGCTTACACAAAAGAAATGACAAAAAATTTGGCTGAGATTGTTTATAAAGTTAATCAGGGTGAAGGCACAATTGGCAGAATATTAAATGATGATCAGTTATATAAAGCTGCAACAAATCTTACAAATACTGCAGATAAAAACTTAAATTCCATTACTACTGATATGCGCGAAGTGCTTTCGTTGTTTGATAATCTTGGTAAAGGTGTAGAAGATGTAGTTAAGAACGTAAATAAAATTGTAGGGCGTGTTGATACTGTACTTGCCGGAGTTTCAGAAGGCAAAGGATTATTAGGATCATTAGTATCAGAAAAAGGAAAAGAAGGAAAAACATTAAACCAAATTTTAGAAAATCTTGTTGTTGTTACTGAAGATGCCAAAACATCTGCATCAAGATTAGCTGAAAATATGGAAGCATTGAAACATAACTGGCTGTTTAAAAGTTATTTTGAAGAACGCGGTTACTGGGATAAAGAAGAATTTGAAAATCAATTAGATGAAAAGATTTTAGAGCTGAACGATAAGATTAAACTGCTTGACGATAAAATTATTGAGTTAAAATCAATTGAAAACAAAAAGTAAATTTTATTTTGAGTGAAATACTTTATAAAGATAAACTTGTAAGGATAAGTGATCATTCGATTACATTTTATCATTATTACTTTCCATCTTCAAAAAGTTTAACTGTGCTGCTTAAAGATGTTAAGAAAGTAACTACGCTAAAACCATCACTGTTTAATGGTAAATACAGGTTCTGGGGAACCTCAAGTTTATTAACCTGGTTTCCTAAAGATCTTAAAAGAAACTTAAGAGACAAAATTTTTATACTTTACAGAAAAAATAAAAAAATTAAAATTGGATTTACTGCTGAAGACTCCCAAAAAGTTTTTGAGGTATTATTAGATCAACATTTGTTCTAACAATAATTTAAAGTTGAACATTAAGACATTTACCTTCCTGAATAATAATGGCAAAAGATAAAAAAGAAAAAAAGATAATAGTTAAAGGTGCACGAGAACATAATCTTAAAAATCTTTCATTTGAGATCCCAAGAAATAAACTTGTTGTTTTTACAGGTGTAAGCGGCAGCGGTAAATCATCTTTAGTGTTTGATACAATTTATGCTGAGGGGCAAAGGCGATATGTAGAAAGTCTTTCATCTTATGCAAGACAGTTTTTAGAAAGGATGAACAAGCCGGATGTTGATTATATCCAGGGTATTTCTCCTGCAGTTGCGATAGAACAAAAAACCGGATCAAGAAATTCTCGTTCTACTGTTGGTACAACTACCGAAGTTTATGATTACCTGCGTTTGTTGTTTGCAAGAGTTGGAAAAACTATTTGCTTTCAGTGTGGTAAAGAAGTTACTAAGGCAACTACTGGAACAGTTAGTGACTGGCTTGAAACTCAAGCTGATAGTACCAGATTCTATTTAACTTTTCCATTGCATAACCACGAAGGTCATTCATTAAAAGAAGAAATTGAGCTAATTAAAAAGCGCGGTTATTTTAGAGTTATTATCAATCATAAATATTACGATTTGAACGAAGACAATGTTAAACTGCCTAAAAATAAAAATGATATCCGAATTGTTGTGGATAGATTTAAACTTAGTGTTGGTAGTGTTAGAGAAAAACTTTCTGATTCGATAGAAGTTACTTTTAGAGAAGGTGAAAATAGAATTGTTATTATCAATGCGGATAACAATGAAGAAAAAGAGTTTAACAAGTTTTATGAATGCTGCGGTGTAAAGTACGAAGAACCAGAACCACGATTTTTTTCATTCAATAATCCATTTGGTGCTTGCCCTGTTTGCCAGGGATTTAGCAAAGTAATTGGAGTTGATATGAATCTTGTTATCCCTAATCCAAATTTAACAATTGCTGATGGCGCACTTGCTCCATTTAAAGGCGCAAAATATAGTTCATACCTTCGGGATTTAATTCAAAGTGCAAGAGATTACAAATTTCCAATCAACATTCCGTACAAACAATTAAGCGATGAGCAAGTTTTAATGGTTAAAAAGGGATTTGGAAAGTATAAAGGTCTCGATCACTTCTTTGAAGAACTTGAAAGAAAAACATATAAACTTCATGTTCGTGTTATGCTTAGTCGTTTTCGCGGCTACACAAATTGCCCCGCTTGTAAAGGTTCAAGATTAAGAAGGGAAGCCTTACAAGTAAAGATTGATGACAGATCAATTCACGATGTTGTTAAAATGCCTATTGAACATTCACTGAAATTTTTTGAAGCACTGAAGTTATCTGAATATGATTACAATGTTGCTGAAAGAGTATTGAAAGAAATAATAAAGCGATTAACTTTTCTTAACAATGTTGGTATTGGTTATTTAACACTTGATCGCTACAGCAATACACTTTCTGGTGGTGAAACTCAAAGAATAAATCTTGCAACTTCTTTAGGATCAGCTTTAGTTGGAACTTTGTATGTGCTTGATGAACCAAGTATTGGTTTACATCCTCGCGACAACGCAAAACTGATAAACATATTAAAGAATTTAAGAGATATTGGTAATTCAGTTCTTGTTGTTGAGCACGATGCTGATATGATGAGAGAAGCAGATTTGATTTTTGATATGGGACCAAAAGCCGGTATTGAAGGCGGTGAAATTGTAGCTGTTGGTAATCATACTGAAATTATTAAAG
>Ga0172367_10006588_pt1 | contig 13596 bp, 14 predicted proteins | sample Lak10m_FD_114542 | JGI IMG/M metagenome (GOLD analysis project Ga0172367, IMG submission 114542) | Freshwater microbial communities from Kabuno Bay, South-Kivu, Congo - kab_022012_10m | ecosystem: Environmental > Aquatic > Freshwater > Lake | place: Democratic Republic of the Congo: South-Kivu...
GATGAGGGTGGACTTGCCCGCGCCGTTCGGCCCGACGATGCCGACGAGCTTGCCCGGCGGCACGACGAGGTCCACGCCCCACAGGACGGGCTTCTTGTGGTAGGCGACCGTGAGGTCGTGGATTTCAAGAGGAGGCGCGTCTGCCATGCGAAGAGGATTTAACCAGGGATGGACACGGATGGACACGGATGAAGAGGGAAATTCGCCGCGAACGAGCGGAGAGAGCGCAAAGGGAAACGCGCAGGGGAAATTCTTTGCACCTCTGCGCCCTTTCGCGGCCAATCACTCTGCGTTCATCCGTGTCCATCCGTTGTTGCCTTTCTCAGAAGCGCCACGAGATGCCGACGAACGGGTTCCAATCATCCGCCGCGCGGGTGATGCCAATGTTGATGCCGGCATCGAGCTGCACGTTCTTCGTCAGCGCGTAGGTGAGGCCGAAGTCCACGGTGGCCACCCACGGCGCGCCGCGTTCGAGGCTGAGGCTTTGGAAGAACTCCGCGTAGCCCGCGAGGTCGCCGACGATGTCGTGGCCGAAGCTGATGGTCGTGACCAACTCCGGGTGGTAGCCGCTGCTGCCCGTGTCGCGCACGATGTCGAGCTGTGGCATCGCGCCGAGGCTCCAGCCGGCGGGCAGTTCCATCCCAAATGGTGCGATGAGGCCGCCCTCGACGCTGCGGTTGCCGAGCTGTTCGTGGTTCGTTGGCAGCTTGACGTAGGGCATCAGGCCGAACGCAGTGTCGCCGCCGTCGTTGCCCCAGAGGTTCCACTTCACGCGCATGAGAAAGTCGTTGAAGCCGCGCTGGCGGGTGAGGCCGGCAGCGGGGTCGGAGGTGCGGACGCGCGTGTGCGGCTGGACGATGAACTGGGCGTCCACGTCGTTCAGCAGGCCGACCTTGAGGTTCATCGGCGCGATGTTCCAAGTCCGGACCAGGGTGCCGTCACGGGCGGGGTTGTGCTTGTCGTAGGTGAACGTGGCGAGGTCCATCTCGATTTGGAAATGGCCGGCGTCCACGGTGTAGGGCGACTCGGTTTTGTCGGGCCGGTCCGTGGCCATCTCGCGCATCCACTGCGGCGGCGTGGGATTGAAGAGGTGAAACTGAGATTTGTCCGGCGACGCATCGGCAGCGGTCGCAGCGGTCGCGGTAGCGACCAGGAAGGCGGCGGCGAGGGCGCGGTTCATGGGGTTGAGCCAGTTACTTCAGCGCCTCCACGATGGTCGTGAGGTTGTGCTTGATCATGCCCTCGTAGGTGCCGAGGTCGTAGCCGTGCTCCATCTGGCCGGGCGTGCCCATGGCATCGGAAAAGAGTTCGCCACCGACCTTCACGCCGGCGTCCTTCGCGATGCGCTGGATGGTCGCGGGCGACACGCTGGACTCGACGAAGATGGCCTTCACGCGCTTCTGTTTGATGAAGTCCACAAGCTTGGCCATGTCCGCGAGCCCGGCCTCAGTGACGGTGGAGACGCCCTGCAGGCCGACGACTTGGAACCCATACGCGCGGCCGAAGTAATTGTAGGCGTCGTGGCTGGTGATGAGAATGCGCTTCTCCTTCGGCAGCTCGGCGGCCTTCTTGAGCGACCACTCGTGCAGCGCGCGGAGCCTGGTGGCGACTTCCTTGCCGCGCTGCTCGAAGTGCGCCTTGTCCTTCGGCGAGAACTCGCTGAGCCCTTTAACCACCGTCTGCGCGCACAACGCCCACAGCTCGACATCGAACCACACGTGCGGGTCGTAATGGCCTTCAAACTCCGGCGGCTCCAGCAGGCGCTTCTCGGGGATGCCTTCGGTGACCGGGTAAACGAACTTCTTGGACCGCGCGAGCTTGGCGAAGATGTCCGTCATTTTCCCCTCCAGCACGAGGCCATTGTAGAAAATCACATCGGCCTGCTGGAGTTTGGAAACATCAGCGGCCGTGGCCTTGTAGAGATGCGGGTCCACGCCCGCGCCCATGAGGCCGGAGACTTCCACCCGGTCGCCGCCGACTTGCTTCACGAGGTCTGTGACCATCGAGACGGTGGCGGTGACGCGGATCTTGGAGGCGGCCGCCGGGGCGAGTGTTCCCGTGATAATCACGGCCAGGAGCAAGGATCGCTTCAGGATGCCGGCAAGATTCAGGTTTCGTTTCATTTTTTGGTCTGCTGGTCCGGTTTATGGCGAAGTCAGCGTCACCCAAGGTAAAGAAAGCTGGTATTGTAACAAGCAATAAATTTAGCCTTAACTAACATTGTGTGTCACTCCACTTAGGAAGTGCATGTCTCGCCGAGGCCGTCGTAGCCGATATGATTCGGTCTTTGCCTGGGCTCTGTTGCGGCGTAGACTCACGGCATGCGACCGGTAGACATGCAGGCCATTGGCGAGGAGCTCGCAATCAAGTGGGAAGACGGCACGGAGAACTTTGTGCGGCTGGAAGCCTTGCGCCGCGCCTGCCCTTGTGCTGGCTGCAAGGGCGAGGTGGACATCATGGGAAACCTATACAAGAACCCCGACAAGCCTTACGCCGCGAACGCCTTCCAACTCAACCGATTGGGCGTCGTGGGAGGCTATGGCGTGCAACCCCTCTGGGCCGACGGTCATGGCACCGGCATCTACGCGTTTGACTATTTGAAACGCGTGGCGGAAGCGGCGGCTAACTAGCCGAAGCGCGCCGGGCCGGAGTCCCTTCACAGTTCAAAGACCGTGAGTTCGGGGCGGCAGCGAAAGCGGACGTTGAGAAAAAACCAGCCAATCCCGGCGTTGACGTAGAGCGGGCCGTTCTTCGTCTCGAACATCCCCCAGTCATACTCGTCCACGCCCCAAGGGACCACCACCGGTCCGAAAAACGGCAGGCGCACCTGGCCGCCATGCGAGTGGCCCGCGAGGAGCAGATCGAAGCGCAGGCCGTCGAAGCGCTTCATCCATGCGGGGTAGTGCATCAGCAGCAGGTTGCGCGTGCCGCGCGCCGGTTCGGGCCGGTGCCCGCTCTGGCAGGTCAGACCGGTGAGGGTCAGCTTCCCATCCCGCGTGCGCACCGCCTCGTCCATCAGCCACGCTCCCCCCGTGGAACGAAAGGCGTCGCCTATGGCTTCAAAATCCACATCGGCCCAGTAGTCGTGGTTGCCGGGAACCCCGTAAAGCGGCACGCGGATTTCCCTGAGCAGCTGCAACGACTCTGCCAGATGCGAACGCTCCTCGACCAAGTCCCCGGTGAAGCAGGCAAAGTCTGGTCGCAGCGAGTTGATCCTGTCGACGACCGACTGCAGCAGCGCGCGATCGCCTTTGTGGTGCACGTCAGTGAAGTGAACGAAGCGGTGAACCGGCTCGTGCTTGGCCAGTCGAACGGTCCGAACGCAGAGCCAGTTCGGTTCCAGTGCCACAGCGTCACCCAGAGCTGCTACCGGCAGGCCGAGCCCGGCACTCAGCAGAGCGCGTCGGCGGGTGACTTTGAACGGCAGCTTCACGGGTGTTACACCGTTCCGAGTCTAGCAGCGCCGGCCGCACATTCAACTCGCCGCTCCGCCGCACCTGCGCCAAGATGAAACCCGGTTAACACACCGCATACCATGGCCTCCGAGTTCAAAGCCCTCCGCCGCGTCGAGTTCAGCGAGACCGACATGGCGGGCATCGTCCACTACTCGAACTTCTTCAAATACATGGAGACCGCCGAGCACGCGTTCTTTCGCTCGCTTGGGTTTTCCATCATCACCCGCCAAACGGACCCGCCCGTGGGCTGGCCGCGCGTGCATGCATCGTGCGACTACCGGCACCCGCTGCACTTCGAGGACGAGGTCGAGATTCACATGCTGGTGGCGGAGATGAAGCCCAAGGCGCTCACCTACCTGTTCAAGTTCCGCAAGCTCAACGGACCGCATCCGGTCGAAGTTGCCCGCGGCAAGCTGACCGTGGTCTGCGTGACGCGGGACATCCACGGCAAGATGGCTTCGGTGCCCATCCCAAAGCTCATCGCAGAGAAGATCGAGGTTGCCCCGCCCGAGCAGCTCGCGTGAGGACGGATGGTTGACTAGGCCACGGCTGCGGGAGTCGGCGGTTTCAGAGAGGCGTCCTGCGGGTGGGTGCCCACCTCGCCCCGGTAGGCGGTCTGACGGGAGAAGTGCAGCTCCGCAGTCCGGGAATCGTCCCCGGCTGCGGAAGTGGCGATGGCCGGCAAGGCAAACGTGCCGTCCGGCAGGGCAAAGCGGTAGCTGAAGGTGCCATCGGGCCGCAGACGTATGGGTCGTCCACCAATAGTCACCTTCGCATCTGGCTCGGTCGCGCCATAAATCACCAGTTCCGCATTCACATTGAACCAGAAGCCGCGGCTTTGCTCCGGACCGGCCAGGGGGCCAGCCAGGCTGCCGAGCGCACCAAAGGGACTGCTGGGGGAGCCAAGGCCAAGCGTGCCCTCTCCGGCCGAGAGCTTGGCGGCCGACTGCTCTGCCAGGTCCCTGACCAGCTGGCGCCGGACAAGTTCCGTAATTTCCAAAGAGCCCACCCAAACGCGGCGCACTTCGTCCATCGTGATGATTTCGGCGAGCGCCTTGGCCTGAGCGGGCGTCCAGACGGGCGCGGGCGCGGGGCCGGCGGACTCGGCGGGCGCGGATTTTACCGACTTGGCGGACTTCGTAACCGGCTTCGCGGCCGGAGGAGCAACGGTGGCGGCGGTGGGGAGATTTGGATGCCCCAGCTCGCGCAACTGGGCCAGCGCCTCCATCAGCGGCATATTCTGGCCGACCACGGTCTTGACCGTCTCGACCAGTTGCTGGAAGGGCACCTCCGCCGGCAACTTCGCGAAGTCCGCGCTGGTGTCGTCCGAGAGACGGTCCGGTGGCGTCACGGTCGGGGCCGAAACGGCGATGGTTTGCCAGCCATTGCGGCGGTCGTGGAAGCCCAATTGTGCGATGAACTTGGTGCCGCCTCGGCCGACATGGATGAACCAGCTGCGCGATTCGGGGTGAACGTGCTGGGTCACCAGCGGCTCGCCAACCACCTCGTTGACAAAGACGCGCACAACCAGGTGTCCGTCGAGTGACTCCGCATTGTAGCCGCGCTGCTGAGGGCCGGTCAGATCCCAGTGCGCATAAAGCCACTGTGGGTCACGGGCAGTGATCCAGAGCTTTGCCGTGCCGTAGGATTCAGGCAAATCGCCGGTCTCGTCCGGTTTGCCGCCGTGTGCGGGCGGGGTGCTGGGGCCCAGCGCATAACGGTGGCCAGGGCCGCTGACCGACGACGGCGTGGTATCCCCAGTCAGAAGCAGTGGCGGGATTTCCAGCTTCGCGTGCCGGGTTTTGCGCGGCGCGATGTGGCGCTTGGACTTCATGGTCGCGACCGGAACCCGGGCCACCCTTTTTGACTTGGTTGCCAGCGCGGGCTTGGGGGCGGCCTGTGGCTGGGCTTCGGTGGCCTTTTTGGCAACGCGCCTCGGCTTGACCGTCGCCGCCGCGGGCCGGAGGGGAGCTGCCGGGCGCACCGGCACGGTTACCGGGCGCTTGGGAGATCGCCTCGATGGGGTCTTCAGCTCTACCGGAGGTGGATTAGGCTTCGCGGCGGGACGGACCATGGCTGCCGAGGCGGACGGTTTCGGGGCGCGGCGGGGCGTTTTCTTTTCGGGCTTCATAGGATTCCGGGGCGAGCGGGGCGGAAGGGCAACGCCTTTTCTAAGCTGCGGCATCTTGCGCCCAAGCGAAAGGACCGCGCAACGGAAATTTCCCCCCGGGTAACCGATCCAGCCTCAGGCCTGGCACAACTGCAGGCACCAGACGCTTGACCCGCCCGTTGGCGACCCCTAATTTGCCCTCCGCGAGCGGTGGCCGTAGCTCAATGGTAGAGTCCCAGATTGTGATTCTGGCTGTTGCGGGTTCGAGTCCCGTCGGTCACCCCACCTTCCTGCGCAGACGGCTGATGATCACTTCGCCGTCTTTTTCCGAAAAATGATGACGTGCTGTCTGGGCAACGTGCGGATGGTCTCCACGTGCTCGAGGGGTTGCGCCGCCATTTCCTTCTTCACCTGCGCTTCGGTCATTTTGTGGAGGGGCTTGATCGGCACGTCGGGATCCTCGCCCCGATACTCGACCAGCACCACCCGGCCGCCGGGCTTCAATTGGCGGCAGATCGCATCCATCATTTCCCATGGATGGTCAAACTCGTGGTAAACATCCACCATGATGACCAGGTCCACCGGCTTGGGCAGCTTGGGATCGATGGTTGTGCCGAGGACGCCGACAACATTGGTCACGCCCCGCTCCTTCATCTTGGTGGCAAGCAGGTCCAGCATCTCGGGCTGAATCTCGGTGCCATACACGGTCCCTTGGGGGCCGACTTCCTTGGCCATGCGCCAGCTGAAGTAGCCCGTCCCGCAACCGATGTCCGCGACCAGATCACCGGGCTTCAGGGCAAGGGCCTTCATCACGAGATCCGGCCGTTCCTCCTGGTCCCGCTCGGGCCGGTCGAGCCACGGTGCGCCTAAGTGGGTCATGTAATGGGCGATCTCGCGGCCGAAGTAGTATTTGCCAATCCCGTCACGGGTCCGCACGCCGGGTTGATAGCGCGTGACAGGCTGCGCCTTGTCCTGCGCCGGGCTTGAAGAGGCAAGGCACAGCACCAGGGCCAACAAGGCGGGAACGGGGCGGCAGAACGGGCTTTTCATGGCCCGACCCTCCAAGCCGTCCCCGGCCTTGGCAAGGGCAATCACACGCCCGTTTGGAGGAGGGCCGGCCCGCACCGTTCGCCCTATCTCTGCGCTTGTGCCGGCCCGTGCCCATGCCTAGTTTGCTCCCACGATGCCGACCATTTTGCTGGCTGAAGACGAGCCGCAGACCGCCCAATTGATCGTGTTCAAGCTCAAGCAGGCGGGCTACGAAGTCGTCCATGTCGAGGATGGTGAGCAGGCGCTGGCCTTACTTGAAATCACCCGGCCAGGGCTGGTGGTGCTCGACGGCTTGATGCCGGTGATGGACGGCTTTGAGGTCCTGCGCCGGCTCAAGGAAGATCCGCGCACCCGGGCCATTCCCGTCATCATGCTCACGGCGCGCGCGCGTGACAAAGACGTGGTCACCGGCCTCGAACTCGGCGCGGCGGATTACATGGTCAAGCCCTTCAGCCCGTCCGAACTCGTTGCCCGCGTCCGCAAGGTGCTGGGTCCGGCGGAGTTAAAGCCCGGCGAGGCCGCGCGCTGAACCGTGCCGTGCGCCGAGCGCGCCGGTCCGCTTTTGATTTGTCGCCCGGCGGGCTCGCTGGTTCACTCGCCGCACCACGCCATGAAATGCCTTCGCCCCCGGCTGCTGCTTTCGCTCGCCTCCGCCCTGCTGCTCGCCGCCTGCGCCACCACGCGTTCGCCGGACACTTTGGAAGTCACCCTCGCCGATGTGCGCCTCACGGAGGCTACCGCGCTGGAAACCACCGGTGTCTTTGTCATCCGCGTGCAAAACCAGTCGCCTGAGGCGCTCCAGTGCAACGGCGCGGTCCACAAAGTCACGCTCAACGGCATCCGCGTCGGCAGCGGCGTCCACAAGGAAACCCTCGCGCTGGACCGGCTCTCCGACGGCACGCAGACCGTGACCGTGCGGTTTGGGAACATTGCGCTCGCCCGCCTCCTGCACGACCTCTCGCAGACCCAGCGCGTGAGCTGGCAGCTCGACAGCACGCTCTTCCTCCAAGCCGGCCCCCGCTCGTGGACGGCGAAGACCTCCCGCACGGGCGCGCTGGATTTGAAGGGGTTTCAGCCGGGGAAAACCAGCCAGTGAGAGCCTGTGACAGTGCCAGATTTCATTAAGCGCGGGTTTTTTGTGTGTCGCGACGCTGTGATGAGGCCCGTTGTGGGCGTCCAACTGACGCTCTGGCTGCTGCGGATGGTTCTGTTGTGGGTGGGAGTGAAAACCTTTCTCTTCCAGAATAGCCACCACCGAACGATAGCTGTGACAGATGGTGTGGTTTTGCTGTTGGTCTATGCCATGTTCGCTCTCTTCGTATTCGGCGTGAGCTTCATCCGACGCCCTTTGCCCTTAGGAATTCTGTGTTTCAGCGTGGTCCTCATTCCAATGTTCCCTTGGACGGGCATGCTGTTGCTTGTCTATCGCAGCGAAGGGTGGGACTTCGTCGGCGGCCTGTTAATACCCATTTGCTTTTTCGGCTTCTTGGCCCTGGGCTTGTGGGGGGAGCCGCACATTCGTTCACACTTTCGGTGTTCTCCGAAGCAAAACTCGATCGTGGCTCGCAAGAGTGAAGCTTCTTCCGAAGCCAGTCCCAGAAATGAACAGCCTTAGCTCGGTGAAAGGCATCTTGTCCAAACGCACTGTGACTCAACTAGGAGCATGACCATCTGGGACCTCCACGTCCACCTGTCCGGCGTCCCCGGCGCGACACCCGCCGAGCGCATGGCGCAGCTCATCGCCCTCGCCGACCGCATGGGCATCGAGCGGCTGTGCGTTTACATGGGCATCCCGTGGTCGCGCGACCCGAAGCCCGGGACCTTCCGCAAGGAGAACGACCAGGTGCTCGAAGCCATCAGCAAGTTCCCCGACCGCACGTTCGGCTTCGTCTATCTCAACCCGAAACACGTCGAGGAGAGCCTCGCTGAACTAGACCGCTGCGTCGCGCGCGGCCCGATGGTCGGTGTGAAACTCTGGGTCGCGAAGGAATGCCGCGCCGCCGAACTCGACCCCATCATCCAGCGCGCGGGCGAATTGCAGGCCGTCATCTTCCAGCACACCTGGCTAAAGGTCGCCGGCAACGACCCCGGCGAATCCACGCCCTTCGACCTCGTGGAACTCGCCGCGCGGCATCCGACCACACCCATCATCTGCGGCCACACGGGCGGCGATTGGGAGCGCGGCATCCGGGCCATTCGTGCGAGCAAGAACCTCTACGCCGACCTCGCCGGCTCCGACCCCGTCGCGGGCTATACCGAGATGGCGGTGCGCGAACTCGGTGCCGAGCGCGTCATTTACGGCAGTGACGCCGGTGGCCGCAGCTTCGCCTCGCAGCTTGGCAAAGTGTTTGGCGCACAGATTCCGGACGCCGCTAAACAACTCATCCTCAGCGGCAATCTGAAACGTTTGACGATGCCAATTCTAAAGCGGAAAGGGGTCAAAGTATGAACGGTGGTTTGCCCCGGCGTGCCTTTGTGAAAGTGGCCTCCGCAGCATCGCTCGCCACGCTGAGCCCCTTGACCTCTGTGGTTGCCGAGTCAAAGCGGCTGGCGCCGGAAGCCCTGATCGACACCAACCTCACCTTGTCGCGCTGGCCGTTCCGCCGCAGCCCGCTAGATGAGACGAACGCGCTCGTCGCTAAACTGCGCGAGCATGGCGTCACCCAGGCGTGGGCGGGCACATTCGACGGCCTGTTGCACAAAGACCTCGCCAGCGCTAACGCCCGGCTCGCCACCGAATGCCGTGCGCACGGGAGCCTGCTCGTGCCTTTCGGCTCGGTAAATCCCAAGCTGCCCGACTGGGAGGAGGAAGTGCGCCGCTGCGCCGAAGTCCACCAGATGCCCGGCATCCGCCTGCACCCGAACTATCACGGCTGCAAGCTCGATGACCCCGCCTTCGCCCGGCTGCTCGCGCTCGCCGCCGGGAAGAAGCTCATCGTGCAACTCGCGGTCATCATGGAAGACGAGCGCACGCAACATCCGCTCGGGCAGGTTCCGCCCGTGGACACCGCGCCGCTCGCCGATCTGCTCAAGCGCACGCCCGGTCTTCGTCTCCAACTGCTCAATGCCTTCCGCACCCTGCGCGGCGAACCCCTGCTCCGCCTCGCGGCGGCCGGCGCGCACTTTGAAATCGCCACGCTCGAAGGCGTCGCGGGCGTGGCGAACCTCGCAAAGCAAATCCCCGCCGAGCGCCTCTGCTTCGGTTCGCACGCGCCGCTGTTTTATTTCGAGAGTGCGGCGCTGAAGCTCAAGGAGTCGGAGCTGAACGCCGCACAGGAGCGGGCCATCCGCAGCGGCAGCGCACTTCGGCTGCGCGGCTAGGTTGGCAGTGCCGCCGGCATCCTCCGGTCACTTCGCCTCCCAAACGACCTTCCCGCCCACCATGGTCAGCAACGCCTTCGTGTCGCGGATCTTGTCCTCCGGGCAGGTAAGGAGATCGGCATCGAGCAGCACGAGGTCGGCGAGCTTGCCGGGTTCGAGCGAGCCGGTGGTGGCTTCCTTGCGCAGCACTTTCGCGTTGTTGCTGGTATAGAAGCGCAGCGCCTGTTCCCGCGTCAGCGCCTCTTCCGGATGCAACTGACCGTCGTGCCATTTCGCGCGGCGGGTGATGGCGGTCTGCATCCCGAGAAATGGGTTGTAGGGGTTCACGCTGCGGAACGAACCGATCTTCTGCATGTGATCCGAGCCGCCGCCCGCCACGCCGCCGGCGGCAAAGATGCTCTTGAGCGGCTGGAAGTAGCGCAGCCGGTCGTAGCCGAACTGCTTGGTGAGCGTGCGGGTATCGAGATAGAGCCAAGCGGGCTGGATATCCACGACCACGCCGAGGCGCGCGGCCATTTCCACCGCTTCCTTGCTCATGAAGTTGCAGTGCGTGATGGACGGGCGCGCGGCCCGGACGGGCAGGCCCTCCTGCGTCAGTTCGTCATAGCATTCCAGCAATGTGTGCACCGCCCCATCGCCGACGGAGTGCGCGGTGAATTGCAGGCCGCTCTCGACGGCGGCGCGGACCATCGGCTTGAGGCGATCCTTGGGAATGAACAGCACGCCGCGATACGCGGGGTCGGTGATGGAGTAAATCTCGCTCATGCCCCATGGCTGGCGCATGTAGGCGCTGCCGGTCAGCATCCCGCCGTCGAGATACATCTTGATGCCGATGACGCGCACCCAATCGTCGCCTCCTCTCGCCTGCGGATGCTTCGCCACTCCGCGAATGTTGTCCTGGATCTTGGCCAGCTCACCGAGCGAGCCGATGCTGTGCGAGCAACTCACCCGCACGGTGAGGGCCCCCGCGTCACGGAGAGTCGCGTAGCGCGCGATGGCATCCGGGCTGGCATCGCGGTCGCCGATGCTTGTGATGCCGACGGAGTTGTAGTCACGAAACAGCTCGCGGAGCCGGGCCTGCCGTTCCGCTTCGGTGGGTGACCGTGCGCCGGTGGAACCGCTTTTGAAGTAATTGGCATGCGTGCGGAGAATGCCGGTTGGCTCGCCCCGATCGTCCTTCTCGATTTTGCCGGGCACGCCGGGCGGAAGCTGGAAATGGCGGTCAATCTTGTTGAGCTGGAGCGCCAGCGAATTGACGGAGGCGTCCGGACCGGTTCGGAAGATGACGGGGTGCTTCGGTGCGGCGGCATCCAGTTCGGCCCGCGTGGGGTAACGTTGTTCGCGGAGGCGGGTGATGAAAACTTGGGACACCGTGATCCACTGGCCCGCGGGCACCACCGCGGCGCGTGCACGGATGTAAGCGAGCACGTCCCCGATCGATTCCATCTCGGGCATAACGTGGTCGAATTCGTAAAGGCTCGCGCCGCTGGGGTGCGTGTGGGAATCCATCAGGCCCGGAATGACGAGTCGGCCCTTGGCATCCACCACGCGCGTGTTGGGCCCGACATGCCGGCCGACATCTGCGTCTTTGCCGACGGCCAGTATCTTGTCCCCCCGCACGGCAACAGCTTCGGCGAGCGAGAACCGCTCATCGACGATGGCCACCTTGGCGTTGCGGAGAATGAAATCTGCTGGTTCAGCGGCAGTGAGGAAAACTGCGGTGACCACCAGAAATAACGATGGCAGGACGGCATCGAAACCGCGTCGAAACAATCGCTTGGACATGGTTTTGGATACTGACGACATGAATGCGCGTGGACAAAGGGTTTTTCCGGGGCGGCGGGGCGGCGGCGGCATCCTACCTTCCAGCCAGCCGGCTGGCCCGGTCCGCGTTCAAGGCGTCAGTTGGCCCTCGGTGTATGTGGCTCTGGTGGTATTCCTCGTGTTGGGCTCGCAACTTTTCGGAGCCACCCTCATTTATCGGACCGGCTTCGAGGGGCATGAGGGCTATCAGACGAACCTCAGCCTGACGGGCCAAAACGGCTGGGTGCACGAAGGAACCGGGGGCAACGGCGTGGTGGTGGAGTTCATTCCCGGTGCGGGGCAGTCGGCTTACATAGGCTTCGGCGCGCCGACGGGGACGGACGAATTCCTCAACGTCTGGCGCCCGGTCAACCTCGCGCCTGTGCCGACGAATTTGAGTGTCATCACGTTTTCGGTGACGATGCTTATTGTGGACTCCAGCAACGGCCGGCGCGACGACTTCCGCTGGAGCTTCTACAACACCAACGCGAACCGTCTCTTCACCGTGGACTTCGACAACGTGACCGAGGGCATCAACTACGCGCTGGACAACGGGAGCTTCGTCAGCACGGGCTTCCAGTTCACGCGCGGCGCGGTCCATGAGCTGACGATCACCCTGAATTTCCCGCGCAACCGCTGGCAGGCTGCGCTTGATGGCGTTGCGTTGTCCGGGCCCCTGCCCATCACCACGACCAATGCCGCGCTCAACTTGGGGGACGTTGACGCCGTATGGGCTGTGCGCACGCCGGGCAATCCAGGAAACAACTACCTTGTTTTCGATAACTACCAACTGGCCGGCGAACCGCGCATCACGGTGCCGACGCTGTATTCCCCCACCCGCCAGCCAGACGGGCAGTTACGGCTGTCGGTGGCGACGGAGCCCGTCACGCGCAATGTCATTGAGGTCTCCACCAACCTTGTCAGCTGGGTTGGGGTTATGACGAATGGCACGCCGGCCGGGAGGTTCGATGTGTTGGACAACGCCACCATACTAATGCCCCGCCGCTTCTACAGGGTGCGAGCGGTGGAGCCCTAGCAGCTCAAACGTAGGGGCTCCCCTGATGCCACAGCCGGGGAAAGTCTGGCTTGGCGTGGTTTCCATCCGGCACTACCTTTCGGAGGTAGGTTCCCGTTGCCCATGAACCCAAATGGCATCCTGAAACAGCATTGGCTGCACGTCGCTCTCCACTTCGCGGTGGATGCCGTGATCTTCGCGATCGCGTTTGTGATCGGCACCGACTTTGTGATTCCCGATGACGACCTGCATCGGCGACTGGAGTCCTATGTGCCGGGCATCCTGCTGGGCGCGATCATGTTTCCCTGCTTGGTCTACATCTTCGGTCTATACTCGCCGCAGAGCTACAAGCAACGTGTTACCCGGCGGGCAATCGTGCTGGCCATGAGCCTCTTTGGCACGGTGCTGCTGATGTTCCCTCTCTTCTACCTGAAGAAATCCACGAGCATTGGACGCGGCGTGTTTGGTGTCAGCGTGCCGATGGCTTATTTCGCCATCCTTGTCCACCACGGCTTCCTGCTGCGATCGCTCCGCAACTACCGCGAGCGGGTGGCCTTCATGATGACCTGCACGTTTGATGAGTTGGAGGCGCGTTTCTTCCAGTCTCTCGGGACCGAGAACATGGAGTTGGTCGGTCTCGTGCATTACGACAATTACCAGCCCATCGGCGAGATGCGCGTGTTGGGGAAGGTCAGTGATCTGGCTGACATTGTGCGGCGCGAAAACATCCACCGCATCCTCTGCACCAGCAAAAGCATCAGTGACCCGGCCATGTGCAAGGTGTTCTGCGAGTTGCGTTATTCTGGCGTTCAGGTCATGCCCTTGGTCAGCGTCTTCGAGGA
>Ga0172367_10006589_pt1 | contig 13594 bp, 9 predicted proteins | sample Lak10m_FD_114542 | JGI IMG/M metagenome (GOLD analysis project Ga0172367, IMG submission 114542) | Freshwater microbial communities from Kabuno Bay, South-Kivu, Congo - kab_022012_10m | ecosystem: Environmental > Aquatic > Freshwater > Lake | place: Democratic Republic of the Congo: South-Kivu...
ATCTGGGGCGATCGCCTGGCGGTGCTCAAGCCCATCGTCAGGATGGAAAACAGCGACTCCGCCAACCTGGATAACGTCATGGAGCTGCTGGTGCGCTCTGGCCGTACCCCCCAGGAGGCCCTGATGATGATGGTGCCCGAGGCCTACCAAAATCAGCCCGCCCTGGAGTCCTACCCGGAAATCACCGACTTCTACGAGTATTACAGTGGCCTGCAGGAGCCCTGGGATGGCCCAGCCCTGATCGTATTTAGCGACGGCACCCAGGTGGGCGCCACCCTAGACCGCAACGGCCTGCGGCCGGCCCGCTATGTGATTACCCGGGAGGGTCTGCTGATGGTGTCCTCCGAAGCCGGGGTGCTGGCGGTGGCCCCGGAGGATATCGTGGAAAAGGGCCGGCTGGGCCCTGGTCAGATGATCCTGGTGGATTTACAAAACCAGGAAATCCTCAAGAATTGGACGATCAAGCAGCGGGTGGCCCAGCGCCATCCCTACGGCCAGTGGTTAGCCCAGCATCGGGTGGAGTTGGCCCCCCAGCTATTTGCCAGCGACCTCGTCTACAGCGAGGCGGAGCTACTGCGCCAGCAAAACGCCTTTGGCTACACCGCCGAGGACGTGGACATGATCATTCAGGACATGGCGGCCCAGGGCAAGGAGCCCACCTATTGCATGGGGGATGACATTCCCCTGGCGGTGCTCTCGGCCAAACCTCACCTGCTCTACGACTACTTTAAGCAACGCTTCGCCCAGGTGACTAACCCGGCCATCGATCCCCTGCGGGAACGGCTGGTGATGTCCCTCACCACCCAGTTGGGGGCCCGGGGTAACCTGCTCATGGAGCAGCCCCAGTCCGCCCATCTGCTGAAGCTGGAAAGCCCCGTGATCAATGAGGTGGAGCTGGCCATGCTGCACCAGTCGGGCTTTACCACCACTCCCCTCTCCACCCTCTACGCCCCCACCGCCGGCCCCGCCAGCCTGGGGATGGCGGTGGCCGCCCTCTGTGAACGGGCGGACCAGGCGGTGAAGGCGGGCAGTACCCTGCTGGTGCTCAGCGATCGCAGCGATACCCAGGGCCAGCCCACCGCACTCAGGGCCGACCTCACCTACATTCCCCCCCTGCTGGCGGTGGGGGCGGTGCACCACCACCTGATCCGCAACGGGCTGCGCATGCACACCTCCCTGGTGGTGGACACCGCCCAGTGCTGGAGCACCCATCACTTTGCCTGTCTGATCGGCTACGGCGCCAGTGCCATCTGCCCCTACCTGACCCTGGAGTCGGTGCGCCACTGGTGGGCCGATAGCCGCACCCAGAAACTGATGCAGACCGGAAAGCTGCCGGTCTCCACCCTCAACGGCGCCCAGGATAACTACCGCCAGGCGGTGGAGGCGGGGCTGCTCAAGATCCTCTCCAAGATGGGGATTTCCCTGCTGAGCAGTTACCAGGGGGCCCAGATCTTTGAGGCGATCGGCATTGGCCCCGAGCTGTTGGAGCTGGCCTTTCGGGGCACCACCTCCCGGCTGGGGGGGCTGAGCTTGACGGACCTGGCCCAGGAAACCCTGGTCTTCCACCAGCGGGCCTTTCCGGAGTTGACTGCCAACCGATTGCAGAACATGGGCTTCGTCCAGTCTCGCCCCAGTGGGGAGTACCACATGAACAACCCGGCCATGACCAAATTACTGCACAAAGCCGTGGCCCATCGGCAGTACGACCACTACGAGCTCTACCGGGCCCAGGTGCAGCAGCGCCCCCTCACCGCCCTGCGGGACCTGTTGGACCTGGCCAGAGATCGCCCCGCCATTCCCCTCGACCAGGTGGAGCCGGTGGAGAGCATCCTGCAGCGCTTCTGCACCGGCGGCATGTCTCTCGGCGCCCTCTCCCGGGAGGCCCACGAGGTGTTAGCCATCGCCATGAACCGGATCGGCGGCAAGTCCAACTCCGGCGAGGGCGGGGAAGACTCGGTGCGCTTCCAGATGTTGGCGGATGTGGACGAGGCCGGCCTTTCCCCCACCTTCCCCCACCTGCGGGGCCTGAGAAATGGCGACACCGCCAGCTCCGCCATCAAACAGGTGGCCTCGGGTCGCTTTGGGGTGACCCCGGAGTACCTGATCCATGCCCAGCAGTTGGAGATTAAGCTGGCCCAGGGGGCCAAACCCGGGGAAGGGGGCCAGTTGCCGGGCAAAAAAGTCAGCCCCTACATTGCCATGCTGCGCCGCTCTAAGCCGGGGGTAACCCTGATTTCCCCCCCGCCCCACCACGACATTTACTCCATCGAAGACCTGGCCCAGTTAATTTTTGACCTGCACCAGATTAACCCCCGGGCCGGGGTGTCGGTGAAGCTGGTGTCGGAGGTGGGGATTGGCACCGTCGCCGCGGGGGTGGCCAAGGCCAACGCCGATATTATCCAGGTGTCGGGCCACGATGGCGGCACCGGCGCCTCCCCCCTGAGCTCCATTAAGCACGCTGGGGTACCCTGGGAGCTGGGACTGACGGAGGTGCATAAGGTATTGATGGACAATCACCTGCGAGATCGGGTGACCCTGCGGGTGGATGGTGGCCTCAAAACCGGTTGGGATGTAGTAATGGGGGCCCTGATGGGGGCGGAGGAGTTTGGCTTTGGCTCCATCGCCATGATCGCCGAGGGCTGCATTATGGCCCGGGTCTGCCACACCAACAACTGCCCGGTGGGGGTAGCTACCCAGAAGGAGGAACTGCGCCAGCGCTTTCCTGGCCTGCCGGAGCATGTGGTTAACTTTTTCTACTACATTGCCGAGGAGGTGCGATCGCTACTGGCCCACCTGGGTTACCCCCACCTGCGGGATATCGTCGGTCGTGCCGACCTGCTCACCCCCCGGGCCGAGGCTCGCTTGAGCAAAACCAATGGCCTCGATCTGCAAACCCTGGTGAATCTCCCCGATGTCCGTCAGGAGCGCCAGTGGTTAGACCACCAGGGAGTGCACAGCAATGGGCCGGTGCTCGATGACGCCATCCTGGCGGACCCAGCGATACAGCGGGCCATCCAGACCCAGGGCCAGGTCAGCAAAACCGTGGCGGTGGTCAACACCGATCGCACCGTGGGAGCCCGCATCGCTGGGGTGATCGCCGAAAACTACGGTAATTCTGGCTTTGGCGGTCAGCTACAGCTCACCTTCACCGGCAGCGTCGGCCAGAGCTTTGGGGCCTTTAACCTGCCTGGCATGACCCTCACCCTGGTGGGGGAGGCCAACGACTACGTGGGCAAGGGCATGCACGGCGGTGAGCTGGTGGTGAAGCCCCCCATCGGCATCACCTACGACCCCAGCAAAAATGTGATCATCGGCAACACCTGTCTCTACGGCGCCACCGGCGGCACCCTCTACGCCCTGGGGACTGCGGGGGAACGGTTTGCGGTGCGCAACTCCGAGGGTCAGGCGGTGATTGAGGGGGCCGGTGACCACTGCTGTGAGTACATGACCGGTGGCGTCGTGGTGGTGCTGGGGCCAGTGGGCCGCAACGTGGGGGCTGGCATGACCGGGGGTCTGGCCTACTTCCTGGATGAGGACGGCCACTTCCCTACCCGGGTGAACCCGGAAATCGTCAAGGTGCAACGGGTGATTACCCCCGCCGGGGAAGCCCAACTGCGGGGCCTGATTCAGGCCCACGGCGCCCACACCGGCAGCCCCAAGGCTAGCCACATCCTGGCCAACTGGGTCACCTATCTACCTCAGTTCTGGCAGGTGGTGCCTCCCTCCGAGGCCGACACCCCCGAGGCCAATCCGGATGCGGTGACTACGGATAGGGTGTTGACCCCGACAGGATAGAGGAGTCACATAAAACTTCAATTGCCGTATTAAACAACTCGGAAATCAACATCAGCCCCATGGCCAGTAATATCAAGCTGACGTCTACCCACTGGCGAAAAAGGAAGGCACCACCCAAAACAGGCACTGACAAGATCACCTTATAGGCGACACTAAAGTCAGTAATTACCGCAACATGCAGCCCTGCCAGAATCACTTTTAGCTTCTGGATGGGGCGATAACTCCGTGAACGAAATTCATTAGCCATGGCAGCATACTGTAAGGGCTAGGGACACCAGGGCAAGGCCATAGGTAGTGCATAGACATCCAGCTTAGGAGTCAGGTTTGACTAAGGCGCCGCAGGTTGAGCACGTCGGTCATTTTGCGCAATTGACTAAAGGTTTGCTCCAGGTGGAGGTGATCGCGCACGTCCAGCCCCAGGTCAATCTCGGCGGTTTGGCCCGGGAAGGTTTTCACCTGAGCCTTGTGAACATTAATCTGTAGATCCGACAGGTGGGAGAGGATATCCTTCAGCACCCCAACCCGGTCAATCACCTCAATTTTGATCTCCACCGGGTAGGTTTGGCGGGGGTTGTCTGGTTCGCCGCTATTCCAGCTCACCGGAATCAGTCGATCGCCCGGCACTGCCTCCAGATTAGGGCAGCCCTGGCGATGGATGGCAATACCCCGGCTACCCAGGCTAACACTGGCTAAAATCGGTTCCCCCGGCAGGGGGTTACAGCAACCGGCGATGTGGTAGACCAGCCCCTCCACCCCCAGGATGGGGGCCTTGGATGGCAGGGCGCGGGACCGTTGGTGGGGGCTGGTCACCGCCCCAGCCAGAAACTGATCCGCATCCGCTAGGGAAAGGGACTCCAGAGGTTGCTGGGCCTTAATGGTTTCCCGCAGGCGATTCACCACCAGGTTGAGGGTGACTTCGCCGTAGCCCAGGCCGGCCATCAGGTCTTCCACCGTGGCGTAGTTGCAGCGCTCCGCCGCCGCCTGGGCCTGGTTAGACTTGAGCAGGGCGTCAAAGCCATTGCGGCCCAGTTCCTTCTCCAGCAGGTCGCGACCCCGGGTGATGTTCTCATCCCGATTGGACCGCTTATACCACTGGCGAATGCGGTTACGGGCTCCGGCAGTGACCACAAAGTTAAGCCAATCCAGGCTGGGGTGACTGTTCTTTTGGGTGAGGATCTCGACGATGTCACCATTCTTTAGGGGGGTGTCGAGGGTGACGATGCGATCGTTGGCCTTAGCACCACAGCAGTGGTTCCCCACCTCCGTATGGATGCGGTAGGCGAAATCAACAGGGGTGGCGCCACGACTAAGGGGAATGACGTCACCCTCGGGGGTAAAAACGTAGACCTCCTCGTCAAATAAGTTTCCCTTGACATTTTCCAGGAACTCTTGGGCATCCTTGAGGTCGTTTTGCCAGTCCAGCAGTTGCCTCAGCCAGGTAAACTTCTCGTCGTCGGCACTTAGGGGGGCATGACTAGAGCTGCCGGTTTCCTTATACTTCCAGTGGGCCGCGATCCCATACTCGGCAATGTGGTGCATCTCTAGGGTGCGAATCTGCACTTCGATGGGCTTGCCCTTATTGCCAATCACCACCGTATGTAGGGATTGGTAACGGTTGGGCTTGGGCAGGCCGATGTAATCTTTAAACCGACCAGGGATGGGGCGAAAGGCATCATGGACGATAGCCAGGACCCGATAGCATTCCTCCTTGGTACCGACGATCAGACGCACCGCCGCTACATCATAGATCTCATGGAAGTCCTTTCGCTGCTTCTCCATCTTGTTATAGATGCTATACAAGTGTTTGGGGCGGCTGCTCACCTCCACCACCTGAATCCCCGCTTCGTGCATACGCTGCCGCAGGGTTTCCGCCACCAACACCAGGCGAGCCTCCCGATCGGCCCGCTTGTCAGTGACGTATTCCTGCATGCGGCGATAGGAATCGGGATCTAGGTACTTAAAGGAGAGGTCCTCCAGTTCCCACTTGACACGTCCGATCCCCAGGCGGTTGGCCAGGGGTGCAAAAATTTCCATGGTTTCCCGGGCAATGCGCCGTTGCTTTTCCGCCGGCAAATGCTCTAGGGTGCGCATGTTGTGCAGACGATCAGCGAGCTTCACGACGATCACCCGAATGTCCTGGGCCATGGCCAGGAACATGCGACGAAAGTTTTCCGCCTGGCGCTCGGTTTTGCTCTCAAAGTTAAACTTAGAGAGCTTGGTCACCCCCTCCACCAGATGGCGCACCTCCTCACCAAACTGTTGCTCCAACTCCTCAAGGGTAGTGTCGGTATCTTCCACAATGTCGTGGAGAAAGCCCGCCGCCACCATGGCACTGTCGCCCCCCAGGTCTCGCAATAGGCCGGCTACGGCCACGGGATGGCAGATATAGGGTTCTCCAGAGGCCCGTTTTTGACCTTCGTGCAGGTTGTAGGCAAACTCAAAGGCCCGGCAGACCAGATCGTTACTGGCGGGGTCAACCTCCGAGCCCAGGTCCTCTGCGTCAGGGTTTCGATGGTAACTCAGGACACAGCTAGCCAACCAGTCGGGCAGACTAATATCGGCGGGTAGGGGAGATCGGACCGTAGTGACAGCCATGGCAGGGACTCGGGCGAAGGGTTGACGTAAATTTACCCGGGGCTTGCTCCAGCCCTGGGTCTAGCTAGGTTAAATTCTTTTATCTAGAGATAAACTACACCATAATCTCAGGAAAAATCCTTAATATCAGGTGGAGCTATTACCGTCCTGGACCGGTCCAGGGTTAAGGTTAACCTCAAGCTGCATCAGAGGCAGCTCTGATGCGCTGTTCTTTGTCATTTCTTAACCTTAGCACCTGTGTTAGTCCCTAGACACTTGCCCCCTCAAGACTTAAGGGCAAACCTACCTCACACCAGCCGCCGCCGCTGTAGCTTAGGCAAGTCCGGGCGGTCTTAGGTTTCCACCACCAGGGTCTGTAACCCCAGGCAAACCCCGCTGGGGTGCCAACCGATTAGATAGAGATGCACCTCGGGCCCTGCCGATCGGTAGGTCTTGATCTCCGCTAGCATACTCCAGAGCAACCCTTTGATGGCTTCATAACGCTGCCCCAGGTGGCCACCCTGGGGGCTGCGCCAGAAGGGGTTGGTGAGGATGGGGTGGAAAAAGGCCTCTCCTGGTAAACAGGTCAGGGGCTTGGTCGGGTTGGCCAGGATTGCCTCCAGGGTTGGCTGGTCCCACTGCACCACCGTCAGGGGAGCATCGGTTTCACTGGGGTACCAGAGACCGGTTACCGCTCTCTGCAGGCGGGCCAGGTCTGCCGCCAGCACCTCGGCGGGGGAGAGATCTACCATGACTAGTGTTGCAGGCTACAGTTGTTGTAAAACCTTTCTAGCCTCCCCCACGTGGGCCTTAGGGTTGAACTGGGAATTAAAGATGTGACGCACGACCCCCGCCTCATCAATCACGTAGGTGACCCGACCCGGCAGTAACCCGAGGGTGGCCGGTACACCGTAACTGCGCCGCACCTCCCCGGTGGTGTCGCTGACCAAGGTAAAGGGCAGATTATACTTGCGGGCGAACTGCTGGTGGGAGCCGGGGGAGTCGCTACTAATGCCGATCACCTCCGCCCCAGCCTGCTGAAAGTCAGCATAGTTGTCACGAAAGGCGCAGGACTCAGTGGTGCAGCCCGGGGTATCATCCTTGGGATAGAAATAGAGCACCACCGCCTTGTCCCCGCGGAAATCGCTCAGGGTAACCGGCTCCCCAGCTTGATTCATGAGGGTAAAATCAGGGGCCATTTGACCAACGTGTACCGGCATAGAAACCTCCAGGGAATATTCATATTGTTTATACTACTTAACACTATCAAAATAGGATTAACCAACTTTCTGGCGAAAGCCAAGCCTAATTTTGCCTGGCATAAACATATCCACTTCTCTTGGCTCCTGATTGCTGACACCTGAGCTCTGACCACTTCCTGAAGGATCGCCTTTTCCCTGCCGCCGAGTACTGGTACTTTACCTATGGCAATTTTGCTCTGGTTTCGTCAGGATCTCCGCCTCCACGATCACCCGGCTCTGAGGTGGGCGATCGCCACGGGTGAGCCAATTCTGCCCCTCTATTGCCTCGACCCCCGCCAGTTTGGTCAAACCAGCTTTGGCTTTGCCAAGACCGGCCCCCACCGAGCCCAGTTTTTACTCCAGAGCCTGGCGGACCTGCGGCGGGCCCTGCGAGATCGGGGCAGTGACTTAGTGGTGCGTCAGGGCTATCCCGAACAGGTGATTGGCGATCTGGTGCAGTCCCTGGGCCTTGATGGGGTGATCTGGCACACCCCCGTCACCCAGGAGGAATTGGCGGTGGATGCAGCCCTATGCGATCGCCTGGTATCCCTGGGGGTAGACTACCAACGGCACTGGGATGGTACCCTTTACCACCCTGACCAGTTGCCCTTCAGCCTGGCGGATCTACCGGAGCTGTTTACCCCCTTCCGGCAGCGGGTGGAACAGCAAAGTCGGTTGGCCAGGCCCGATCCCAGCCCCGATCTCCTGCCGCCCCTAGAGGCATTGGCGGCCCTAGATCGGGGTGAAATTCCCTGCTTAGCCGATCTAGGCCTGGCCACCCCCACCCCTGACCCCCGGGCGGTGATGATGTTTCGAGGGGGTGAAGGGACCGCCCTGGAGCGGTTGCAGTACTACCTCTGGGACAGCGATCGCCTGAAAACCTATAAACAGACCCGCAACCAGATGGTGGGGGCCGACTATTCCAGCAAGCTATCTCCCTGGCTGGCCCTGGGCTGTCTGTCAGCACGGCAGGTCTACGCCGAGGTCAAGGCCTACGAAGCGGAGCGGGGCAGTAATGAATCCACCTACTGGTTAGTTTTTGAGCTGCTGTGGCGAGACTATTTTCGCTTCATTGCCGCCAAGCATGGCGATCGCCTCTTCTATCCCTCCGGTTTGCGTCGTCTGGCGGTGCCCTGGCGCCTGGATAGGGCTGAGTTTGATAGCTGGCGCCAGGGGCTGACCGGCTTTCCCCTGGTAGACGCCAATCTGCGGGAACTGGCAGCCACAGGATTTATGTCCAACCGGGGTCGCCAGAACATAGCCAGCTTTTTAACCAAAAACCTGGGCCTGGACTGGCGCCTGGGGGCCGAGTGGTTTGAGTCCTGCCTGATTGACTACGATGTCTGTAGCAACTACGGCAACTGGGCCTACACTGCTGGTGTGGGTAATGACGGTCGGGGCTTCCGCTACTTCAATATTCTCAAGCAAGCCCAGGACTACGATCCCGAGGGCAAGTACGTAAAACTGTGGCTGCCGGAGTTGGCCGCCCTCCCCGCCGCTAAGGTACATCAGCCCTGGCAGCTACTGCCGGTGGAGCAACGCCGCTGGGGGGTGCAGCTGGGGGTTGACTATCCCCATCCCATGGTGGATCTAGTAGAGTCGGTCAAGCAAAATCAAGCCCGCTATCGATCGGCGCATGAGCTACCCGTAGATCCGTAGGTCAGCCCCTAGCCCAACAGGGTGTTCCATAGGGCCAGGGAAAGCATGGCCAGGGGACCCAGGGTATCTGACACCGATAGGTTGTGCAGTTTGAACAGCATGGATCCCCGGCTCTGTAGAGGGGCTAGGCAATTACTATTCAGCTATCAGGGGACTGCGCACCCCGCGCCCTACTCGATTGAGTACATGGGTATAGATCAGGGTGGTTTTGACATCCTTGTGGCCCAGCACCTCTTGAATGGTACGGATGTCGTAACCATCAAGGATGTCTCGATACAAAAATAGTAGTGTACTTAAGGCCTGATTTTGCCTAGAAGCGGCTACGTACTTTTGTACAGCTAAATGGGTCAAAAATGACTCAATCTCGGCTACCCCGAGTTGATTCGGATGGCGCCTGTTGTGAAATAGAATATATTGACGGATCCACTGCACGTAGGTCCGCTCTGTACGGTAGGAATAATGCTTCAGCCGAATCGCATCATGCACTTGGTCAAGCAATCGCTTGGGCGGAGGAGATGATGTATCCATGATTAAACCCGTACCATTAGTAAAGAAATCTTAAGTTTCAGGGTAGTCAAGCGATGGGGTATTTATACTAAGACTTTCCACCTAAGATCCCCTATTCGGTATTTAGGCGCGCGACTCGAAGTCGTTCGGGGGAGTTGGAAAGGGCTCCAAAATCCTTTCCCCGCTAGTGTTCAAGCGGATGTCCACCTTGGAATGTTCACTCAGTAATGGGAGGGCAGTATCAGCAGGCAAGGTTAAGTGTCGAAGCACCTTCAGAGCCAAATCGAGGGCGCAGGCTAGGGCAAGATTGCTAGGGATAATGCAAATGAATCCTTGATGAGGCTTCGTTAACTTAGGTGCTCGAAATTTTAAGAGTTGGAGCACGAGCAAGCTTGTCAGCTCCAACTCTTAAAAATGGCTGATACGAGCATGTTGGGGCACATGGGAGTTGGCAGCGTCTAAATACCCACCGAGAACACCCCGCCCCCGGAGTAAAGAGGAGTCCTACGGCAACCACATCTCCACCCCGTGCGGAACGAGGAAACCCCGATAGAGTCCTGGAAGTGCCGTCATTTCCAGGTAAGTGATGGGCAACCAAAGCTGAAGCCTCTAGAGGGTACAGGATGTCCTAAGAAGCGTTCGCGAAGCGTGGGCGAAGCCCTTATGCTGCCAACCGAAAGGTAACCGGAATCCATAACGGGGCAGATAGGGCAATACCTAACCCGAAAGGGTGCTGATGTGGGACAGGTGATGGTCTTGATTGCAGGTGAGATGAGACTCAACTGGCGGGAAAAGTTAGGTACAGACCTCGGTTTGTAAACGTAACCGTCAGGGCAAGCCGTAAGGGTTGTTAAGAATCGGAGACACTGAATCTCAAGACATTGCTTGAGCCGTATACAGTGAAAGTTGTACGTACGGTTCTGAGGGGAGGGGGTAGGCTATATCTAAAACCTATCCCTTTACCCGACTGCTCAGGTTACTCGTGGGGACAGTAGTTGAAAGGCTACCTGTTGGCGTTAAGTATCAAGTGACCGAAGAGCTATCGATGAGAAGTTTTGTGTATTGGGCAATCACCTCGCTTCAAAGTTTTAAAGTGATTTTGCCAATACGGTAACTTTGCGATCCACTCAGATTCTTTGGGACTGGAGAAGATATGGCATGGGGCGATCCCTAAATAGCGATCGCTAAGACTTCTATGCGCCTATTTGTTCAGGACTTTGGTTAAACAGATCGAAAGCCCCTGACTGAAGTTGCGAAGATTTGCAGTAGTATTGCATGACTTTGACGGGAGTTGCATGGTTTAATAGAGATGCACACTTACAAGTGGCATGGATTATGAGTCAGCCTGACCCGGAAAAACTACTGAGCTTGGACGAAATTGAGGCAGAGTTTGGTGTCGATCGAAGCACGATCTACCGAAGACGCAAGGCTGGTTAGATTAAACGTAAAGGTTCACTCCCCCCCGTCTGGGCGACCTGGTTCAATCGGCTTAAGGTAGGGGCATAGGAACCGGAGGAAGAGCCTCCGGCATGGGGTAGGGCAGAGGAGAGTTCGGCGATGCTAAACACCATACAAAGATACATGATGGCCATTAGCACGCTGGCGATCGCCAATCCCCAAAAACCCCCCGATGCCAGGCCCAAATTCCAACCCGAAAATTCACCGGAAATCACCGCGCCAACTCCCAAGGCCCACAGCAGCACCCAACCCGCACTTCGCCTTAATCGTCGTTTCTCCAGGTAGGCGTGGTCTACATCTTCATAGCGAACCCCGCCCAAACTTCGATGTCTATCCATAGGTTGACCTCACTCAACAATATAGGAGTATTCCATTAAGCACCTGTCAAGCTTGTATCGGTAGACACCCGTCAGTGCCTTGTAGTTATAATGCTAAAGCCAGCCGCCTACGCCTGTCGTCAGGCCCTAAGGGAAACCTCCTAAGAAGATTTGTAATGCGTTTATGACTGCCAGTATCTCCGATTTTGCTGCCCTGCAAGAACTGCGGCCACTGTTGCTGAAATCCCACAAAATTTTGATGGAGGCGGAGAAGGACCGTTACGAGGCCAGCTTTGGCCCCATTGCCACTAAGGGGGAATACCTACATCTGGTGCTGCACCACGAACAGTTTAGCTGGCTGCGTCCCATTTCCCAACTGATTGTCGAGATTGACGAGGTGCTGATGGCCAGGACGCCGCCGCCCCCGGAGCGGGCTACCCAGGTGCTGCACCAGGCCCGTACTCTGCTGCAGGTGAGTGAAGTGGGGGAGGCCTTCTACGCCTTCAGTGAGGAATTGATTCACCAGGAGTCAGAACTTGGCTCCATGGTGGTACGGGTGACGGAGCTGTTGAGCTAGGGGAGCCTAACCCCAAGGGTTTGCGCTCCCTCTAGCCGCCCCCTGGGGGCGGCTAGCCAGTATTCACTTCCCACCGGTCAACCCTGCCCTCAGCCTTCTGGCCAGGGCTACAGCTTAGCGCCACACTGGCTGCAGAAGTTATTGGCGGTGGGGTTATGGTGGCCACAGCCCTGACAACGGAGCAGTCCGGGGGTGGCGTTGGCTGGGTTAACCTCCGGTAACCCCAGCATCTGGTGGTTACCCTTGCCCGGGGCCACCATGGGGTAGCAGTTTTCATCCCGACGGACGTGCACATCCATCAGTACCGGGCCCTCATAGGCTAGCATGGCGGCCACGGCATCGGCGAGTTGGGAGCGATCGCGCACCGCCATGCCCTTAATGCCGTAGGCCTGGGCCAGTAGCTCAAAGTTGGGCATGCCGGGCTCCATATTAGAGCAGGAATAGCGTTCCCCATGGAAGGCCTGCTGCCACTGGCGCACCATCCCCTGCCAGCGATTATTGATGATCACGGTTTTCACCGGAATCTGGTACTGGGCCAGGGTGCCCAGCTCCTGCAGGTTCATCTGGAAGCTGGCATCGCCACTGATACAGATCACCGTCTGATCCGGCAGGGCCACCTGGGCCCCCATGGCCGCCGGCATACCGAAGCCCATGGTGCCCAAGCCCGAACTAGAAATCCACTGGCGCGGTCCATTTTTCAAAAATTGGGCCGCCCACATCTGGTGTTGGCCCACATCGGTGGTGTAGTAGGCGTGGGGGGCTTGCCGTCCCAGCTCCGTGATTACCTCCTGGGGAGCCAGCACATCACTGTAGCTGGGCACCACCAGGGGATAGTCGGTCCGCCAGCGGTTCACCCGCTCCCGCCAGGCCAGGGTTTGGTTAGGGGGCGGCAGCAGGTTGTCCTCCTCCAGGCGACTCAGCAGGCTGATCAGCACCTGCCGCACATCCCCGACGATGGGCACCTGGGGCGTGCGGTTTTTGCCCACCTCCGCGGGGTCAATATCAATGTGGATCACCTGGGCCCGGGAGGCAAATTCGTCTAGCTTGCCGGTGACCCGGTCGTCAAACCGCGCCCCCACGGCGATCAGCAGGTCGCACTCACTGACGGCGAAGTTGGCATAGGCGGTGCCGTGCATACCCAGCATGCCCAGGGCCAGGGGGTGGTGCTCGTCAAAGGCCCCCTTGCCCATCAGGGTGGTGGTGACCGGCATCTGGAAATACTCCGCCAGGCGGGCCACCTCGCGATGGGCACCGGCGGTGATGGCGCCACCGCCAACGTAGAGCAGGGGCCGCTCACTCTGGCGGATCAATTGAATGGCGTGGGCCACCTGGCGAGGGTTACCCTTGACCGTGGGTTTGTACCCCGGTAGGTTAACCTGATTGGGCTCCACAGGGACGTAGTCAAATTCTTGAAGACCAATGTCCTTCGGGATATCCACCAGCACCGGACCAGGCCGGCCGGTTTG
>Ga0172367_10006591_pt1 | contig 13591 bp, 8 predicted proteins | sample Lak10m_FD_114542 | JGI IMG/M metagenome (GOLD analysis project Ga0172367, IMG submission 114542) | Freshwater microbial communities from Kabuno Bay, South-Kivu, Congo - kab_022012_10m | ecosystem: Environmental > Aquatic > Freshwater > Lake | place: Democratic Republic of the Congo: South-Kivu...
AACCGCAAGTAACGCTTGGCAAGGTTGGGATTTGCAATTAGATGCTACCGGAGGAGTAAGATTTTGTCATTTTCTTGAACGCTGGGGATGGTCAGCAACTTATGGCATTGATGGTACATTCTTGCGGGTTTCAGATGACAAAACACAAGTTGTACCCGTATTCTATAATAAATCTTTAGATGGTGGTGCTACCCGTGATTATACGGCATACAATGTTAAAGCCGGAATGTATTACGATTTTATGATTAAAACACCAAGTGATTATGTTTCTACAGTTGTGAAAACTGAAAACGCAAAAAACAGTTCTGCCTTTGGTTGGCAACAAACCATAATTTTGAATAATGTATCAAATACCAATATAAATATTTATTCGGTAGACGGTAGATTGATTAAAAACATAAAACCAACTGAAGCGACTATGCAATTTCATATTTCTAAAGGGATATATCTCGTGAATATTGATAACCAAACTTCCAAAGTTGTTGTTCAATAAATAATTCTATACTTCTGAAGGTTGGATAATGTTAGGTTGATAGTATAAACCGCATTATTCAACCCTCAATTTTCAAATTAATTCTTTTTATTTTTCAGTTTATATTCATTATTTGTTGGGTATTCTTGCCGATTAATTTATGAATCTAATAAACTTATCTCTAAAAAATCATGAAACATACAATCCTATTATTGCTACTTTTTTGCAGTTATTCTATTTCAGGGCTGTTGGCTCAAAACACAACGTGGTCTCCTGATTTACCGGTCAATACAAAAACATTTACAGAAGCCGAAAAACAGCAGCAACGAATAAATGGTCAAAAATTAATGGATACACTCAGCATGTATCTTTCAAAGCCAAGCATTGATAAGACAGTAATTATTAGAGAAGATTGTCGCTTTACAGGTGATGGTAGTTTTTATATATCATTTTTAAAGAAAACAAAAATTATTGGTGCAAAAGGAAAGGATATTACCTTTTGGTTCGACTCTCCACACATCTGGGGACTTAAACTCGAAGCTTGTAGTGAAATCGCCTTTTCAAATATTACGTTCGATTGCGATCCTGTACCATTTACACAAGGTAAAATAATATCAAAAAGTAGCAATAGCTCTGTTGTTTTGCAACCAATGAAAGGGTATGAAACCCTTATAAGTAATGCAAATGGAATATTTGCTGTATTCAATCCCGATGGAACATTTAAAAAACATCCGGGAGCTTACACATGCAATATGGTTCAAAATGCAGATAAAACTATCAGTTTGACAAATGGAACCTTTGCATATGCCAATATTGGTGATTATGTAGTTTTACCATCGCGTACCGGAGCGATGATTTCATTGAGTCAATGTGAGAATGTCGTGTTGGATACAATTAATGTTTATTCTTCGGGTGGAATGGTTTGTTATTTAGGTAAAGGTGTGGGGGGACATTTATTAAGGCATGTTATTGCAACCCGTCGTCCGGGAACTAATCGATTGTGGATGAATGGTGCCGATGGATTCCATGTGAACGAATTGGCAAAAGGTCCGGTTATTGAAGACTGCGAAATGTCATACACTGCCGATGATTTTATCAATATACATGGTCGATTTGGTTGGGTAGCTTCGAAAGTAAATAATAGTAAAAATAATTTTCGGGTAATATTCTCACCTGGTGCCATTAAAGCTGGGCAGCGAATTGACTTTTGGGACAATAATACGCAAGAATACAGAGGTACTGCTAACGTAACAAAAGTAAGCTCTGTAACAAATAGCGCCGATATACAAGCAGCTCAAAGTACTGCGATTCAACATTTAGGGGGATCAGTTTATGACATACAGTTGGATGCTGATGTGAATGCTGATTTAGGTTCATTGATTGAGCATCATGCCAATGTTTGTTCTGGGTTTGTAATCCGAAACTGTAGACTACACGATACTTTTAACAGAGGATTGTTGATAAATGGAGCTAGTGATGGAATTATTGAAGGAAATACAATTGAAAATGTTGGTTCCGGTCAGAGTTTCCACATGGAAACCTGGATGTATGGTGAAGGTCAGTATATTCGAAATCTGATAGTACGAAATAACACACTGAAAAATGCAGGTGGTTTGTGGTTTGGTTTGGTGCCTCCCGGAGGAAATACCATTTATGGTGCTTATAGATCAACGCCTATGAGTAATATACAAATCTTAAATAATCGAATTGAATTGTCTCCGGGTGATATATCAGGAATTTCTATGACTTATATTGACTCCCTTAAAATTGAAGGAAATACAATAGTACGCGATATGTCTGACAGCAATTGGAATCAAAATGACATGAACTTCACTGATGGTTATGGAAAAAGTAACGAAAGCGCCATCTTTGCCACTGGCTGCAAAAACGTAATTATCAACAACAACACTGTACAAGAATTGACTCCCAATACTGCAAAAAAAGCAGATTATGGATTGCTTGTAAATAATATAGAGTTGGATGGAGTTAAACAGTATAACTCTGTTGCAGATATTGTTACCGGCTGGCTTCAGAGTGGAAAGCAAGATGATTTGGGCTGGAGTTACGGCAACGCAAATGCAAATACGGTTCGAAATGGAAATTATTCAAAAGATAGTTTTGTAAAAATGGGCGTTCAGAGTAATTCTATTTGGACACCATCTGCAAGCCTGTTTCTACCATCTATTGGTAGAATGTCAACTCAACCGGGTGTTGATTTAGCCTCTGTTATTCGATGGACAAGTAATGTGAACGGAAAATTGAAAATATCAGGAAAAATAAAAAATTCATCCAGTTTAACGCTCGGAAACAAAGTTTTAGTTATTATTTACGTAAATGGTAATGAACGATACAGATATGATACATCAAATGGAAATATTACCCTAAATGTAGATTTAGGTAATGTTGAAGTAGGCAACTATGTCGATTTTGTAGTCGATTCCAAAGGAAATACACTTGGCGATCAAACTGTGTTTAATTTTAAATATCTCTCCGATGGAAGCCCAGCCACATCGTTAAAACCAATTAGTAGTAATAAATCATTTAAAGCATATTCATTAAATGGTCAGTTAGTTGTAATCCCAACTAAATCGAATCAGCTTTTATCAGTATTTAGAATGGATGGTATATTACAGTTTTCCAAAAAAATATCCGATTCAGTTCAATATATTTCACTTGCAAAAGGGGCTTATATTGTTAAATTAGACAAAGACACGACTAAGGTAGTTATCTAAATACCAAAAGAAAAAATTTATTATTCATGATTAAAATTGGATTATTTATAAAATTGAGAATCAATAAAAGATGATAAAAAAAAGCACAGTATTCCTATTTCTATTTGTAATAGCAGTGAGCTCGTTTGCTCAAAAAAAACCACTAATCATTGGTCCTGTACATTCATTTGAGACGATTATCCGTAACCCTTCTTTTTCATGGAAGATGCCCTCAAGTAATGATTGTTCAGTTCAAATTCAATTGGCAAAAGATGAGAAGTTTACTAAGATGGTGGATGAAGATACAATTCATTCGGTTGTAGATTGGTATGTTCCTGCTCAGGCATTGTCTATTGGTATATATTGGTGGCGGATTAGGAGTTTAAATGATCAAGGAGCGACGTCATTGTGGTCAGAGTCAAGACGATTCACCATTATCCAGCCTAAAAAAACTTTTATAATTACCCCTCACATGTCTGCTGCCGAAGTAATAGAAATCTCAAAAAAAGCAAGCATAGAAGAATCTGCCCTGATAAAATTTGAAAAGGGTGAATATCATTTTCATATCAAAGATAACTCAAGCATATTTCAGTGGGAAGGAATTAGTAATATAATTGTAGATGGTGGCGGGAGTCTTATTATTATGGAGAATCCAGCCACGCAATTCTACACCATTATTGACTGTGAAAATATAATGATTGGAAACTTTACATACACTTATGAGCCCATTCAACATACTATAACAAAAGTTATCGAAAGCCAGCCGGAAAAAGGGTATATTGATGTAGAAATAATAGATGGATTTTCTGAAGAAAAGTTTCCAATCACGGTCAATCAATTTTTTTCTTTTGGAATAAATACTGAAGACTCGCGCAGAACACATGCTGAAAGACCCGATTGTATATTTCTTGATCCTAATAAAAGTGAAAAAATCAACAAAAATACCATTCGCTATTATGTACAAGGTGAATATCTTGACGAAAATGAGAGTGGTGCTAAACATCTCTCGAAAATGAAACAGGGCGACATGATGGCTGTAGCATACCGCATGCACCCATTTGGCTACATACAACGCTGCAAAAACTCAACTTTGTACAATATATGCGCATTATCCAGCGAGGCAGCGATATATAGTGGTGGTGGTAACATAGATTTAAAAATTCTAAACCTTAGTTCAAAAAGTAAAAAGGGTATTTTCCCTACTCCTCCAGGTTGGGTAGGTGGTAATGATAGACATGGACCTTGGATTGATGGAGGAAATTTTGAAGCATTCGCAGATGATGGACCTAACATGACAGGGAACATTTTTATGCCTAAGAGTCAAATAACTAGTAAACGTTTTGTTCTTAAAACCGCAATCAGTTGGCAAAACCCGGCATGGATAGTTGGAGATACGCTCCAGTTTTGGAATCCTATAAGTGGTTTGCCAATCGGAACCACGACTATTAAGAAAGTATTTACAACAAGCGATGAAATCAAACAAGGCATCCATCAAGTTGAGATATCTGATGTGATTGAAGGTGTTGAATTGGGTATGGACATGGCAACCTCAACACATGTGTATAATCTATCTTGCAACAACAATAACTTAGTCGCACGTAACAATAAAATAGATGTGTCTCGTCGTTTTGGCTTTTTCATCAAATCAAGAAATGTGCTTGTAGAGAAGAATCATTTCTCAAATCTGGCAGCTTCCGCAATCTATTTTGAGAATATTCCTGCTTTTTGGGAGGGAAATGCATCAGAAAATGTGGTTGTCCAGCATAATCTGATTGAAAACTGTAGTAATACATATAAATCTTTCAAAAATGGCTGTGCATCTGGCGTTACACTTAATTTACAACGTTATCCAGGCGACCCTAGTAACAAAGATTATGAAACTCCCTGGAGGGGACATAAGAACTTTCTGATTCGCTATAATGAAATAGTTGATTGGGAATATTGCGGTATTAGTGTTGATAATGCCGAGAATGTGGAAATTTATGAAAATACATTTAAGAACAAATCTAAAAATAACTTTATGAAAGATGAGAATATTGCTATTTCTATAGGTGAGAATGTTAAAAACGTGACAGTTGGTAATAATCGGTATTTGGATAAGCGAAAATATGTAAAAGTTAGTGATAAAAACGAGTCCATATCTGATAAATATCAAAAAGCAGAAACTGTTAAGACTGTAGAATCAGAACAATAAAAAATGATCAAATGATTTAATGAGAAATAATGTTAAATCAATTATCGTCAAAAAAGAAAACAAAAATATATATCACCAGTCTAACAGAAAAGAACTTTATAACGAAATTTTGATACAATTGGAATCAAATCTCCCACATTGTTCACGTGAGAACTTGTCAATAGCTATAGAATATTATTTTATTCAAAAACAAAGTTTTTGCAAGCATTATAAAGAACTAATTTAAAGAAAGAAGTCGTCTTGACTTTTTGAGGAGTTAAACAATATTTAAAAGAAGGGAACGTTTTGTATGCGACAAAACAACAATAACATTCCCTTCATGGTGTACCAAGTACTTGACAAAGATACAATAAGAATTGAAATTCTACCACATTTATCGGTAGCAAAAAGAGGCTTTCAGACAACAAGTTGTCTGATTGAAGTAGTAAACAGTATTTTATACAAGCTGAAAACAGGCTGTCAATGGTATTTGTTACCAGTAAAGAGTTTATTTTCTGATGTAGTATTAAGCCATAAAACTATTTTTGGTCATTTTCGCAAATGGTGTAAGAGTGGTGAGTGGGAATATTGTTGGACAAAGATATTAGAAAAATACAAATCATTTTTGGATTTATCCAGCGCAGATTTGGACGGAAGTCATGCCACAGCACTTCGCGGAGGCGAAGAAGTAGCTTATCAAGGCAGAAAAAAAAGAAAAACGACAAATTCTTTGTATCTATCAGATAGACAGGGCTTACCTTTAGCGTTATCAAATCCGTTGGCAGGTAACCATAATGACATATACGAAATTAAAAAATCCTCAGAGGAGCTATTTTCAACATTAAACGAGGCTAAAATTAGTACAGATGGTCTTTTTATTAATGCTGATTCCGGTTTTGATTCAAAGGACTTTAGATTAAGTTGCGAGAAATGGGGAATTATTCCTAATGTTGCTTTTAACTACCGTAATGGGGAAAATAAAGTAGAATACTTATTAGATGATTTGCTTTATAAACAAAGGTATGTTATTGAAAGAACTAATGCTTGGATGGACAGTTTCAGATCGCTGCTTAATAGATTTGACTATACGGTTTCAAGTTGGAAAAGTTTCAATTACATAGCTTTTATGATTATATTATTCAAGAAAATTAAAACTAACAAAAAGTCAAGATGACTTCAAAAAGATAAAAAATGGAAAATAATTTTTATTTAGAAACAAAGCCAGATTACGACAAATGTGTAAACCGTATTGAAGCATGGTTTCAGGGAGAAATTCTTGATAGAGTGCCAATCCGTTTTCACCGACATAATGCAGAATATGAAACGATACACAAAAGCTCTCACCCTACGATTAGAGATCGTTGGTTTGATGCAGAATATCAAGTGGATGATTATTTACGAAGTATTTCTGGAGTACGTTTTAATGCTGAAACTTTTCCTGTGTATATGCCAAATTTAGGTCCTAATGTGTATGCTGCTTTTCATGGTGGAGATATGACTTATGAAGATAATACTTCATGGTATCATGAAATTATTCACGACTACGAAGCTGACCTGTCTAAAATTCAGTTCTCAAAGGAAAACATTTTTTATAAGAAAATTTTAGAGTTGACAGATGTTGCTTTGCAAAAGTGTAATAATAAATTCATTGTTGGATATACAGATTTACATCCAGGTTTAGATTGCGCATTAGCATGGAGAGGCACAAATAATCTGTGTATGGATTTAATGCTTGATCCGGAAAATGCACAAAAACTTTTTGATTTAGCCTCCGTTCATTTTTTGGATGTATATGATGAATATGACAAAATTCTTAAGGCACACAACATGCCCTCTGCAACCTGGATGAATATTCCTGTTCCAAACGGAAGAATGCATATACCGAGCGCTGATTTTTCTTTTATGATCTCTCCCGAAGATTATGAAAAATACGGTTTGCCTATATTGAAGGAGGAGGTTAAAACCATGTCTCATAATGTGTTTCATGTGGATGGTCTTGGAGTTGCAAATCATATTGACACCATTTTGAGCGTGCCTGAAGTTCGTTGCATTCAATGGGTTCAGGGTATGGCCGACGATTATCCGATTATGCAGCATTTAGATTTTATTCGATATGTACAATCACGAAATAGGGGTATAATTGTTGATTTAGCTAAGGAAGATTTGGATGAATATTTGGAAAAAATGTCGCCAAAAAACACATTTTTCTGGATTGCAACTGAGAGCGAGGCTGAAGAAATCTCAATTATGAGAAAAGTTGAAAAGTGGAGTAGAAATAAATAAAAATTCAATTGGAAAATCCTTGATACTCCGGCTCAACGTTGGATTGAAAAAGGAAAGAATGTTGCGCTGAGAATAAGTGCAAGTGTGCCTATGATTCGCTGGGCAACTCCTCCATTTGCTTAAAAGAACGCAGTATCTTCTATTCGACCCTTTATGTAAAAAAGAAGGAAACTATAAACGAATAAATCAATTAGGAGATAGAGAAGGACAACTAGTTCTGAAAAATGTAAACGGAGATGGAATGGATGATGTAATTGCTATTTCTAGCTCACGAGCTCAGTTCAGAGCATTTCTCACTGCGTTATCTGATGGAATTATATTTATCAATTCTCATTTGGCAATAACTCAAATTTTAAGTGTATTTCGAATGGACGGTATATTACAGTTCAGCAAAAAGATAACCGATTCAGTTCAATATATTTCACTTGTAAAAGGGGCTTGTATTGTTAAATTAGATGAAGGAACGACTAAGGTAATATCTAAATATTAAAAAAAACAAATTATTATCATGATTAAAATTGGATTATTTGGAGTTGGTTTAGATACCTATTGGGCTCAATTTGAAGGTTTATTGGACAATCTAAATGGCTATCAATCGCAAGTAAAAAAGAATATTGAGCAGTTTGGAGTTGAAGTAATTGATGGTGGAATGGTCGATAATCCTGAAAAAGCGCGTGGAGCAGCCGAATTGTTTCGAACCAGTGATATTGAAATACTGTTTCTATACGTTTCTACTTATGCTTTGTCATCCACTATTTTACCGGTTGTACAACAAGCAAAAGTACCTGTAGTAATTCTTAATCTTCAGCCCGTTGCAGCATTGGATTATGATAAATTCAACAACCTGAAAGACCGTGGCAAGATGACCGGAGTTTGGTTGGAACATTGTCAGGCTTGTTCTGTACCTGAATTTGCTTCTGTAATGAATCGTTCAGGTATTGGTTATGAAATTGTAACCGGTTATTTGCAGCAAAAAGAAGTTTGGGAAGATATTGAATCGTGGTTAGAAGCTGCACGTGTAGCAGTTGCAATGCGTAATAACCGCTTAGGTGTTTTGGGTCATTATTACGGAGGTATGTTGGATGTCTATACAGATATAACCAAACAATCGGCAGTTTTTGGAACACATATAGAAATACTTGAAATGTGTGAACTAAAGAAATATCGAGATGAAGTATCGGATGTGGAAATAACCGAAAAAATTGAAGAATTCAATACTAAATTTGATGTTGCTAATGAATGTGAGTCGTATGAAATTGAACGGGCTGCCAAGACTTCTGTAGCATTGGATAAACTGGTGAAAAATAAGAATCTGGGTTCAATGGCTTATTATTATGAAGGTGAAGGTGGCAACGATTATGAAAATATTGTTACATCCATTATTGCCGGGAATACGCTATTAACAGGAAAGAATATTCCTATTGCTGGTGAGTGCGAAGTAAAAAACGCACAAGCAATGAAGATTATGGCTGAATTTGGTGCGGGGGGTTCATTCTCTGAATTTTATCTGATGGATTTCAAGAATGACGTGGTAATGCTTGGCCATGATGGACCTGCTCACTTTGCTATTGCCGAAGGTCGGGTAAAACTAGTACCGTTGCCAATTTACCATGGTAAACCCGGCAAAGGATTATCCATTCAAATGACCGTGAAACATGGCGATGTTACTCTTCTTTCGGTAGTGGAAGGAAAGGATGACGTGTTTTTATTGGTCGCCGAAGGTCAGTCGGTAGATGGGCCAATTCTTGAAATAGGCAATACCAATAGCCGCTATCATTTTTCGATTGGTGCTAAAAACTTTATGGACGAATGGTCGAAACAAGGACCAGCTCATCATTGCGCAATTGGAGTTGGTCATATCGGTCATAAAATTGAAAAACTAGGTAAGCTGCAAAATATCAGAGTTGTGAAAATATGTTGATTAAATTTCAATAAATTAATATCATTAAAACAGTTGTTATGTTCAAATATAAAATAACTTTACTCTTGCTAATTGCTTTTTTTTCAGTCAATGAATGTATATCACAAACAGTGATTCCAAAATATAATGCAGTAGATGGTTACATTGTTGGAAAAAACACAGGCATTTACAACAATCGTCCTTTATATATAAATAATACCAATGCATTTATTTTGGCAGGTGACCAACCCATAGCACGATTTGCTAAGGATGACTGTATTTTTGGTACATTTATGGTTGCAATAATTCGCGACAATAAAAGTGTGTGGTTGCAGAATTGTGATAATATACGTTCTCATTACAAAGCCGGAAGGATGCTTTGGAAAGTTTCTGACACGGCATTTCCTGATTTAGAGGTAATAATGGAAGTAGTTCCTGTTGCAAATGAATTAGGGATGACACTACGCATTAAATGTACAGGAGCTAAAAAAGGAGATACCTTTTTATGGGCTTTTGGAGGCAATCAAATAAGGAAAGATCAAACATTAACCTGGAAATTGGATGTATACGGGCAGCCCGAAGTTATGTCCTGGGGTTTTGTGCCGGATGAATGTATAAAAAACGAGGTGAAAATAAACAGTACAACTTTTTCAACGATATTAAAAGATTCACTCGTGTCAAAAGATAAATATCCAACAGTTGTAGGGTCATGTGATTTTACATCCGAAATGTCAATTGGCGATGCTACCGAATGGGTTAATCCAATATCTTTCTCAAAATCTAAGAAAAAAAACAGACCAACTGTAAAAGGAGTAGTTGAAATAGAAAATGATAAGGATTATTATTTAGCTTTTCAGGGATTTAGAAATGGATTAAATACTAAATTACTTACAATAAATGACCCTAAAGTAACTTTTGAAAAAGGCATTAAACGTACAAATTCATTTACAGAAAGGCTTAAGATTAATACTCCAGATAAATATCTCGATGCAGTAGCTGAAAGCTCTGTGGCAGCAACGGATGGAGTATGGAACCCTCCGGTTTTTGTACATGCAGGTATGCAGTGGAATAAACCTTACCCCGGTTGGAGAACAATTTTTGGTGGAACAATGTATGGCTGGCATGACAGGGTTTTTGAAGAAGCCAAGTATTATATTGGATTTCAGATAAAAGAATCGAACAAAATTGCAGCAAAAGCGGATCCTAAATTATTATTAACCGGGCAAGCTTCCGATTCCCGCTTTTATGGAGTAGGTAGAATTAACTCAGAACATCAGGCGTTTTATAATATGCAGACCCAGTTTTTTGATCAGATTATTGAAGACTGGCGGTGGACAGCTGATACAAAATTGGAGAAAATTCTGAGAAACGCACTTGATTTGCATTTGATATGGGTAAAAGATTGTTTTGATCCGGATGGTGACGGAGTTTATGAAAGTTACTTGAATACATGGCCTACTGATTCTCAATGGTATAATGGCGGTGGTACAGCCGAAGAAACTTCTTATGCCTACCGTGGTCATGTTGCAGCAAGAGATATGGCACGTCGAGCCGGAGATAAAGCTTCCGAAAAATATCACACAGGGATGCTGGAAAAAATCAGAAAAGGTTTTTTTGAAAAACTATGGATAAAAGAGTTGGGTCATTCGGGTTCATATCGCGAACAAGGAGGAAATCAAAGATTGCATAAAGATCCATGGTTATATAGTATTTTTCTTCCTATTGATGCAAACCTAACATCTCAATTTCAAGCTATTGAATCTGTCTATTATTCAGAATGGGCTTTGCAAAATGACCTTATGCCAGCCGGCGGACGAAAAGTATGGACTTCTAATTGGGTGCCTTCAATTTGGTCGGTTAGAGAGCTTTGGCCCGGCGATAATTATCATTTAGCACTCAGTTATTTTCAGGCAGGTTTGCCAGATGATGGTTGGGATATAATGAAAGGAAATTTCATGCACAGTGCATTTAATCATTATGTTCCCGGCGACTTAGCCTCCGATCAAGGGGGTATTGACTTTGGTGACTGTACACCAACATTTGCCCGGGCATTAGTCTCAGGAATTTTTGGGTATCGACCCGACTATCCAAATCAGTCTGTTGAATTTTCACCACAGTTTCCAACTGAATGGAATCATGCTTCAATTGCCATTCCGGATGTAAAAATTTACTTTAAAAGAGTTGAACAGGATTACAACTATCGGGTTGATTTATCAAGTACTGCGAATCTTACAATGAATTTGCCTGTTTATGCCGACAACATTGAAAACGTAACAGTAAACGGTCAAAAAATAAAATACAATATCTTGCCATCGGTAGGTCGAAGTGTTGTACAAATTCAACTTTCAAAAATTAAAAATGCTGAAGTACTTATTAAAACAGGAAAAGTTCTAAAGTATTTCCCTCCTATTTCCATGAATGTCAGTTTTCCAGCTAAAATTGTGCTGGAAACAAAAGGTGCTCAAATTGTTGAAAGTTATGATTTGCAAAATATACTTGCTAACCAAAAAATAGAAAATGGTATTTTAAGTGCTGATTTGGTTGAAAATTCAGGTTATCACACAATAATCGTAAAATCTATGGTTGGAAAAATGCCTCAATGGCGTGTATTTAGAATTAAAATTACTGATTCTAAGGAAGAAGCCATAACAGACAGTCGTACCATTCATAAAATACCCGCTGAGGCAAAGTGGAAAACAATTGATATTCAGTCTAAACTAAACGCTGATGTGAGAACAATATATCTTGAAAAATATCTTTCGCCTCGACCAAATACCGTTTCTGCACGTATTGGAACAGATGGTTATTCTCCATGGACATTTCCATATTGGAATAATGTAGCACCAATCATTAAATTGGATTCGGTTAATCGATTTTAAATGATAAAAATGAATTGATTACACCCCAAAAAGTACCATTTAATTGGTATGGTGATAAGAGGAATATTGCTTTTACGTCATTATGGGATAATTTCCCAAATTCAATTTCATTTCCAGTTAATAAAAAAGGGGATGCTGCCTATTTTTTAATTTGTGGTTCCACTAATGTTATGCAATGTAGTATTGCTAATGCCGTGATTATGATTAATTATATTGATGGAACAAAAGACTCATTGCAATTGATTCCCCCAATAAACTATTGGAATTTGTCGCATATTGGTGCATCAGCTTCAACTCCCGGACAAACTAGCTTATCAGATTATTCTGTAAAACGAGATGGCTTTTGCTTACCAAAAGTATTGCCTGAAAGGGTTCAGTTAGGTAAAGATTGTAGAGCCATGTTGTTGAATTTGAAGTTAAAGAAAGACATTGAGGTTGAAAATATCACCCTTGAAACCCTTTCACAAGAAGTTGTTGTAGGTTTAATGGGAATAACAATATTGAATCCAAAAAATTGAAAAAAAATTATCGAATCAACCTTTCTAATATGTATAAAACTAATTTTAGTTATTTTCACTTGATTTTATTCTTATTCTTATTTCCAAAAAGTTTTAAAACCCTTTAATATTATTTATTATGAAACGACTTTTATTACTTGTATTGATTTGTTCCACACTATTTTCAGCTAATTTATTAGCTCAAATGGTCAGTAAATTTAAGCCTTCTTATGGTTTGAAGTACGTAATTTCTTTGAAGAATGATCCTACAAAAGTTCTAGCACATTATGGAACAGCTACCAGTTGTGTAGTAGAAAGTTATGTAGCTGGCAATCCGAATCAACTGTTTTTTTTGCAAAACATTGGACCCGGAATTGAGGATTTTGTAAATTTTAAAAATTTGGCAACAGGTTTTACTTATAACGTAGATGGTGCAATGGTTACAACCAATGGCTCTTACGACCAATTTGCACCTTACGGTTGGGACCTTGAACAAGATGCTTCAGGGAATATCAGATTTAGTTCGTTTTATAACCGTTGGAATTATGATCAGGGTACTGTCAATGGTAGTTTCTTGAAATATAATTCGGTTAATAATAGTGTTGACTTGGTGCCTTATAGTAGATGGACAAATGGGATTCTGGATTTAGCTGGCTACAATGCTCATGCCAATGAT
>Ga0172367_10006593_pt1 | contig 13590 bp, 11 predicted proteins | sample Lak10m_FD_114542 | JGI IMG/M metagenome (GOLD analysis project Ga0172367, IMG submission 114542) | Freshwater microbial communities from Kabuno Bay, South-Kivu, Congo - kab_022012_10m | ecosystem: Environmental > Aquatic > Freshwater > Lake | place: Democratic Republic of the Congo: South-Kivu...
CTCAACAAGTCGGTATAAAACGGAAGCAGCACTAAACCGGAAGCCATTGGCATAGCTCCGCCTATAGTATAGATGATTGAAGACTTGAAGAATTTGCCTGAAATCACAGTTCCGCGCTTTGCACCAAAAATCAGGAATCTTCCTGACAAGTGAGCGCGGTCTCTGCAGTGTTATTCACAATGTTTTAGTTAAATCGTGTAGTGTAACGTCTTACACGCGTATTCAGCGACAAATTCACAGATACAAATTGCGCCAACTTGCAATAGTTTCAGCCCAACTGCTGAGAGAACCGATTATAGCTCGGTTTTTGGAACTAAGGCCATTGTATTCATGGTAATTTTTCAGCACCTCAGCAAGACTTGAACCCAAATTCTCCGGTGAATTAGTCTTCCACCAAACAATTCCACCTTCTTCCAACACCGCATACGGAAGCCAAGCTCCGGTGATCACAACATTCCCGGCATACAAATGCTCCTGCATTGCTCCGGCTAATTGATCGGTAATCTGAATCTGTATCATGATATCCGTGGCACAACGTAAATGTGCGAGTTCATTATCAGGTAAATATTCCCGAATGAATTTGTAGTTCAGATTCGCCGATTTCAATTTATTCTCCAACTCGGAAATATAAGTCGCCGTTCCGCCCATCGCAACGGGAAAAAGCAACAAATATGGATCGGGTAACAACTCCTTTACAGCAGTAATCGCATTGATCATTGCGTAGTGCTGTTGTCCGGCAGAAGCGTTGTAGCCGCAAGTGATGAGGAATGTTTCAGGAGCAATACCGATTGCAGCTTTGTGCGATTCCTTCGAAACATCTTTCATCGCATCAATAGAACGAAGCGGTTGCAACCCGAAACGACAGATGGATGTTTTGTCCTCCGGATATACAAAACGTTTTCTGAAGTCGCGTAATGTGTCGGGATTGGCCGCTGTAACATGATCGGCAATGGCAACAAGTGATCTCAATTTGCGAATCACCACTTCCGGCGATCGATACAATTCACTGCCGAATACAGAAATGATTCTTTTCCGCGCAATGCGTTGGAGTAAATCGGTCGAACCTGAAAATCCAACATGCAGAAAAAACATGTGCAGAAAATCGTACTGCTCATCAACTGATTTCAATACAGTGCGAAAACGCCGAATCATCCATAACGTTTTCAAACCTTTCCTGTTCCAGAATCCCTGCGGTGATCCTGTAATCCAAATCTTATTAAATGTTCTGTGTGCTGCCTCTCCCGCGTTATCATTAACGGCAATAATATCAATCAGAAGCGTTGTATCCGTACGCTTCAACTCCGCAGCTAAATTCAATATCAACGGATTATTGGCATTACCCAGAAACAGAATCCTCATCCGTTATTTTTCATTCGTTGCTCAAAGCTCTTGAGCGTCTGTTGGTATTCATTCCACTCGCCGATATCAAACCACGACTTCTCGCTGACAGGAAACACACCTACTTTTCCTCCTCTGGCTTTAACTTTTTCAATCAGTTCAGTGATGTGGAAAAATGTGTTGTCCGGAATATCTTTTAATACTGAAGGCTCCAAAACATACATGCCGCTATTGATCATGTAAGTGATCTCCGGTTTCTCACGCATGGATAACAATTGTCCTCCTTCTCCCGTCTCAAGAGTGCCGTAAGGAATTTTGTAGTGTTTCAAAGAACCTACAAGCGTGATCTCATTACCGCTGTCTGCATGATACTTGTAGATGTCACGATAATCCTGATCAATAAGTATATCACAATTTGAAACGAAGAAAGTGGATTTAAGAATATCCTTGATCAGATAAATCGAACCTGCAGTACCGAGCGGTTTATCTTCCATGAAATAATTCACAGAATATTTTTTCTCCGGTAAATGATCGAAATAATAGCGGATCATTTCATGCTTATAATTCACAGAAAGATGAAACTCGGTTACCCCGATTTTATTGAAACGATCAATGATTATTTCAACAATCGGCTTCTCTCCGATCGGCACAAGCGGCTTAGGAATTATATTCGTGAGCGGTTTTAAGCGGCTTCCGAATCCACCGGCCATAATAACAACAGGCAAGTTCAGTTTCGTATCATCCGTAGCAATGCTCTCCGTAAATTCGTCTTCCCAGAAATAAACATTAACCAGATTATTCTCGTCATCCACAACAGGCATACACTCTGTCCGGAATTCAATCATCAATTTACGAACAGATTCTTTACTGTCTCCGGGACGCGCCACTCGGTTCTGTTTTCTCAGAATCGTTTCAACTTTAGAATCAAGTGAGACGTTACGTATTATCGCGCGCTGAATGTCGCCGACGCTAAGAAGACCGATGTACTTTTCGCCGGAAAATACAAGCAGTAACTTTTTGTCCAGCTCGTCCATCTTTTTCAGAGCTGAAACCAGATTTGCGCTACTCTCAATCGAAATACGCTGAATTCTTTCCTTAAAACTCATATTTGCCGCTTGTACAGTGTTGTACAAAGTAACAGAAAAACGTGAAGCTCATATGTCTTAACTGTAACAATTATTTGACCAATGATTGTGCCTTGATGAAACTGTCAGCCGGAATTACAGCAAGCTCTCTGGCCACGCTTCCACTCCCCATAAATGTTCGGTCTCCTACAGTTACAGTGCCATTAAGAATTGCACCGGTCGAAATATGACAATGGTCTCCGACTTTGGAATCGTGCTCAACCAATGCACGCGTGTTAATAATGCAATTCACCCCGATTTTTGCATCTGCATTCACTATTGCAGAATTAAGAACAATTGTTCCGGCACCTACTTGCGAATGGATCGAAACATGTGCCGTTTTAGCAATGATCACCGGAAGATCCGCGCCTGTTGCAACGACACGATTATACAAGCGCACCCGCAGATCAGGAGATCGCATTTGTCCGACTGTAATCAGAAAAGAATATCCTTTTGCAGCGTATGATTCAATCTCATCATCACTGCCCAGAATTTCGTAACCAAGAATCCTCTGTCCGACTTTCTCCTTTACATCAAGAATACCGGCAATATTGAATGCAGCGTCTTGCTCAATCACGTCAATGCATGATTTACAATGACCACCGCCGCCAACCAATATCAGTTTCTTTTTCATTATAGTCTTACACTACTAGGTATATTCACTACTCGATCTTCAAGCCATTGGGAATTATCCAGATTCATTACCGGACAATTGTTGTACATCTGCAACTTATTCATCAGCGTCCAGATCGGCCGTGTCATCACTCCGTTATCGTTGGTGAATGTCAGAAATTTATCGCGCTCTTCCCTGTCTTTCAAAAGCACAACATTCAGCCAGTAGTTGCTCTTGCAGAAATCACGCTCGGCGAAAAATTGAACTTCGCTTCCTGCAAAGAAATTCCTGTATGCGTCAGCTGTCTCGCGTTTATTTGAGAGAATGAAATCAATTTTCTCCATTTGCGCCACTCCTATTGCTGCACTAACGTTGGTCATTCTGTAGTTATAGCCCAACTCATCGTGCACGAAATCCCAACGGTGCGGAACTTTTGCAGTAGTCGTGATGTGTTTCGCTTTCTTCGCCAAAGCTTCATCATCCGTGATGATCATTCCTCCGCCTCCGGTCGTCACGGTTTTATTTCCGTTGTAACTGAGAATTCCGAGTTTACCGAATGTGCCTGTGTGTTTCCCTTTGTACCACGTTCCAAGCGATTCGGCAGCGTCTTCAACAACAGGAATATTAAACTTGTTGCAGACTTCCATCAACTCATCCATACGCACTGCATGTCCGAAAGTGTGCATAGGCACACAGCAACTGATGCGGCGACCTGTTGATTTATTATAACAGCATCCATCGTTGCGTACTTCTGCGTTTGCAGTGAGCCATTCTCCGAGTTTTACGGAATCAAGACCCAATGTATCGCGATCACAATCTGCGAATAGAGGATAAGCGCGACAATATGCAATCGCATTAGCAGTGGCAACGAAAGTCAAAGCAGGTGAAATCACTTCGTCACCATCTTTCACACCTGCCAGAACAAGTGCTATGTGCAATGCTGCTGTTCCATTAACACAAGCAACAGCGTACTTCGCTCCTGTAAACGCAGCGGTTTGCTCTTCAAATGTGCCAACAAAGCGACCCACATACGATACAAATGTGGAATCGATACATTCATTGAGATATTCTTTCTCGCGACCCGGAAATACAGGAGTATGCAGAGGAATAAACTCTTTGGTGTTAAAGTGCGCGCGGATAAAATCCACTGTTGATTGGTAACTCACTTCAGCTTCGGTGTTGTATTATAATAAACAGGTGATTCAGGATCGGCAATATATCCTTTGCTGAGCAATTCATAAATCTCAGCAACGCTTTTATCTACGTTGAAAATCTGTTTTACATTGAGGAAACGATGCAACTTCGAGAAATCAACCTGATAGTCGCGCTTGTCTCCGCCTTCTTTCAGAATGTCGATCTTCGTTTCAGGAATATACTTCTTCACGATTTCCGCGATCTGAATCTTCTGATAATTCTCTCCCGGAAAACCGATGTTGAACACGTTATTCTTCACTTTATCAAAATCTGCGATAACGTGCATCATGATATTTGCAAGATCAAAAACGTGAATGTACGGTCGATATGATTCGGGAAGGAAAATATCGAGATACTGCTTTTTCCAGGCGTTCAGCGTGAAATCATTCACCGTTAAATCGAAACGCATACGCGGAGAAGCACCGTAAATAGTGGAAAGTCGACCGATCACCCAATTCATGTCTTTCACCTTCTCAATAAGGTATTTCTCCACATTCACTTTTGATTCGGCATAAAGCGACAGCGGACGCAATTCGCTTTCCTCAGTTGCAAGATCATTTGCAACACCGTAGTTCGAGCAGGTTGAAAAGAAGATGAATCCCTTGATCTTTTCCTGACGCGCAAGATCAATCAGTTGATACGATGCGTCTTCGTTGATGGATTTTGTATCCTCAGGAAACAACTTGCTTGCAGGATCTCCTACAACAGCTGCTGTGTGAATAACGAAATCAATTCCTTTGATTGCAGACGCAACAACATCCTTGTTACGGATATCGCCTTTGATAAATGTGTAACGCGGGTTACTCAAATGAATCAACGGAATGTGTTCATTAAACCAAATGTGATCCACAGCCACAACCTCATGTCCGTTCTGCAAAGCGAGATTGGTAATCACCGAACCAATGTAACCTGCACCACCTGTAATTAAAATTTTCATAATCGATAACTGTTATTTCCTGATACTATTTATTCTTTTCAACGAATTCAACATGCGGTTTTATCTTCTCACGATCCTTCGATCGTATTACACGTGCAGGAATTCCCGCTGCTATTGCGTAATCGGGCACATCTGAATTCACTACTGAATTTGCACCGACTACCGCGTAGCTCCCGATTTTGCAACCGGGCAATACAACAACATTGTTTCCGATCCAGACTCCGTCTCCGATACTGATATTTCCACTTGTCATTGGTCGCATCGATTCAGGACCTGTAGGAAAATCCACATCATGTGTTGCAGCCACCAATGAAACATTGTAGCCGATTGCAGTCCATGAACCGATGGTCACTTGTGCATCTGCACCTGCTGAGATATATCCTGAATTGTAATAAGATCCTTTACCAATGCTCACTTTGTTTCCGGTAATGTGCAAATCGCCCAATGCGGCTTCCGGATGAATCGCGTAACGCTTCCGGTATTTAGCCGCGCGTGCTTTTTGAGCAACGCCCGTAAGAAACAGTGCAACCTTACCAATCATTATTCCTGCGTCTCAGTTGTTTCTGCTTTTTTCTTATTCGCACGAATCTGCAAATAGACGCCTCCGATGAGGAATACAAAAACGAGGATAGAACCAATCATCGCCATGTTCTCGCCAGTGTAATAACTATCCGGATGGAATTCAAACACGATAGTGTGCTTGCCTGAAGGAACTTTAATTCCGCGCTGAACATAATTCGCACAGAAGAATTCCGTTTCCTTACCGTCAATGGTCGCCTTCCATCCTGCCGGATAATAAACTTCAGAGAAGATGGCAACCTTCTCGCTACCTGCATTGGATTCGTAAACAATTTTATCAGGTGCATGAGAAACAACCTTGATTGCAGCAGTTGGATCTGCACTGCCTTTGTAATTTCCAACCTGTGAACTGAAACGCGTGTCAACAATTGCAGTCGTGTGCGGATTGAATGTTTTCACTGCTGTGATTTCACCGTCGGCGTTCGGAACAATTTTCACTTCGTCCACGAACCACGCTCCGCCGCAGGCAGATTTATTTTCAATTACTCCTCCATCAGGATTGTAGATGATGTATTTCGCATTCATCATGTTCAGCGTGCTCTTGTTTGCAAGCGCAACTTGAATCAACGAGTCTGCAGCTGGACCTGCGTTGAAAGCAGCGCCGAGTTCTTTGCGCATCTGTTCAATCTGCGAATCCATAACCTGCTCATACAATTCCTGAATACGCTTCAGTTTCGCACCGTGATATCCGCCAATCGATTTATGGAAGTATGATGTGGAAGCATCCTGCCACGTATCAACGGAAATGTTGAGAACGCGATAAGAAGGATCTTTATCCTGTAGAATCATTTTATCCGCATTGCTGGCGAAGTAAGTCGTTTCCTTCTTCTTACTCTTCTCATAGTTATCGGTGTCGATGTAACGTGTTCCTACACTCCACAAATCACCCACGATAAGAACAGCAACTGCGCCTGCAAGAATATTTGCGTTAAACGGTTTGCGCGAAAAGAACCAAATCAATCCGGCAGTTAATAAGATCAAAAAGAATGAACGGCCCGCATCTGATTTCACAACTGCTTCACGAGCAGCTTCAAGATTCATCAGGTAGGTATCCACATCGGCTTGTTGTCCGCCCTGGCCGAGTATTCCTTGTGTGATCTGCTCTTCCTGACGATCGTTAACTGTATCAACGAAAGTGGAAGGAGTCATCCAAACAAGCAGAGAAATTCCTCCTGTCAAAGCAAACGCGATGTAGAACTGACGCATCTTGGTTTTCAGTATGGAAGGATCTTTCATCAGATCGCGTATTGTGAGCATTGCCAATAATGGCATTGTTAAATCCACGATAACGAGAATCATGGATACTGCACGGAACTTGTTGTATCCGGGAATTGCTTTGAAGAAGAACTCGGTTAATCCGATGAAATGACTTCCCCAAGACAGCATGATTGCCAGAACTGTTGCGCCGAAAAGCCACCACTTGATATTGTCTTTTACGATGAACATTCCAAGGACAAACAGGAAGCAGATAATCGCACCGACGTAATACGGTCCGCTGGTGAAAATCACTTCTCCGAAATAAGAACTTTGATTTGCAATTGCCTGTTTCCATTGCGGATCAACAGCGTCCAACGCAGCTTTATCATAAGTCCCGATAGGTTGAGAAGCACCGCCCATAAAATCAGGAATCATCAATGTGAATGTTTCTGATTTTGTGTAACACCATTGTGTCGCATACTCAATCGGCAATCCGTCTGTTTTTGTTTGCTGTTCAGCATCCAACGTTAATTCGGAAGGACCGCGTGTTGTGTACTTTCCGTACTCACTGGTAAGAAGCAAATTTCCGAGGTTCGGTAATATTGCAACGACAACTGCTCCTCCAAGAACAGCCGCAATCATTCCAAGCTTTTTCACTTGCTTTTCGCGGATCAAACGAATCGTCTCTCCTATTCCAACAAACAGTAAAAGAATGAGGAGATAGTATGTTATCTGCAAGTGATTGGCGTTAATCTCCAACGCAAGAGCAAGCGCTGTAATGCCCGCTCCAAGCCAGAGTTTCCCTCTGAACGAAAGCAACACACCCAACAAAACCGGCGCCATGTAGGAAATCGCATACATTTTTGAGTTGTGTCCCGCCGGCACCAACGTTATCATATACGACGTAAGTCCGAATGCTATTGCGCCTCCAACGGAAACCCATGGATTCACCTGCAAGCCGATCAACAGGAAATAAAATCCTATCATGCTCAGCAGTATTGAAGTAATAGGAAACGGAATGCGTGTGATTGTTGAGAATCCCAATTGAATCGGATTCATGAAGTTAGACGGATACAATACAGAAATCTGATACGCCGGCATTCCTCCGAACATACTGTTCGTCCACAAAGGCTCTTTGTGATTCGCTTTCCGGAAGTCTGCTATTTCTTTAGACATTCCTTCATGGTGCTGAATATCACCTTGACGAACGCGTTTACCGTCCATTACGGCCGGTTTAAAAAACACCGCAGTAACGATGATAAAAAGGATTACAGCAACAACGTGTGGAATGTACTTCTTGTATTGGTCCATAATGGCTTAAACTTAAGCGACAAAGTTATTAAAAAGCCGTTGTGCTGATCGTTAATAAAGACAAAACCACCGCTGAGCCTGGGAAGCCGCGGTGGTTTCTTTTTTTGTTGGTCCGTTCGCCGGAGGAGGCAACCCGAAAATCGGGGGTGGCGAAGGACTTCCAAACACCTTAACCAGAATTGTACTGTAAACCTAAAAGAATGATTTTTTACTTCATACCGCTATTCAATAACTGGCAGAAGTGCTTCGCAAATGGAGATTTCCGGAGAATAAGTGGCGTGCTTGAAAGCGGAATTATTTGATTTCTTCGTAATCAACGTATTCTCCATCGTCGGATTTACGTTTTGTACCGCTCTTCGCAGTTTTATCTTCAATAACTACTTCACCTTCAGCCTTTGGTTGCTGATAGTGATTATTGGTTTGATAGAACTTATTGGAAGCACGTTGCTGATTAGAGGAAGAACCGGAAAATGCGGAGAACAATTTCCAGATCAACCAAATCGACAGAATCGTAAAGAAGACTTCCTGCATGCGGCAAAATTACGAAAGAAGAATACAATCTGTACCTTCACGCTATGAAAGTCACGATTACCGTTAAAGAAGTGAATCCCGATTTCGATCACGAACTGGCAGAACGCGAACATGAGGGGAAAGAATCAGAGGATAATATCCTTTACACTTGGGAAGACGAATTTGTAATCAACGGCGACATCAGTGATTTCAAAATCCGTAACAACGCGGAATATTCTCTTGCTGCAGAGAAAAACGGCAAAGCGGTGAGTTATAAAATCCCCGGATTGATGCTCGTTGACTGTACAGATGCCGATGGAAACATTACATCCTGTGCCTTCTCGAGAAGTCTGGTTAAAGACACGAAGAAAGTCATTCGCAAAAGCGGCGATATTCACTTCTTTGTTTTCCTCAAAGGCGGAAAGAAAATCGCAGTTCCGTTTACCGGATTTTATATTGCAGAAAAAGATTTTCCGAAAGATCTTCCGTTGGAGGAAGAAGAATAATCAATTGCAATAATTTCACGCTGTACCAATTTGGAACAGGATTTAAACCGGTATCCAGGTTGAATCGAACGGTTGCTTTTCCAGAATAGCACCGAATTTGATATTCACCGCTCCTTTTTCTCCGCTGCTGTTGAACCAACTGTCCCAGAACAAAACAATAGCAATCATCCAGTCAACAGATACGTTGGAATTGGCGTGAATCGTGTATTCGTCTCCGGAAAAAAATGTCACTGCTGCAGAATCAAACCAGGCAACCTGTTTATCGTTGAGAAAAACAGATACTTTTCTGCCCCTGTGTCCGTAAATATCAAACGCATCTTTTCCCATGTGAATTTGATAATGTCGCTTCCAGAATGAAATCGTTGTAATGTGATAAACATTACCGCCGAAAGTAAAATCGTATTGCGGTTTGAACCACGACAACTTACGTTCAACAGAGAAAATCACTTGGGTATCATCGTTGCGGAATACTTCAATCAATGGAAAAATCTTGAAGATGCGACGCGACGCTTTGAGCACAGGCATTCCATTCACACTGATGGAATACTTGTCTCCAATGCTGATTTTCTTCTGAGATATCGTAATTAGATTCGGCATGCGGAACAGTACGTTAGTCGCGCGGAATCTGCTTCAGCTGTGCTTTCAGTCGGTCAACTTCTGCACGCGCTTTGGCAACTTTATCCTGATACTCTGTCACCAAAGCCTGCGCACCTTTAGACTTTCCAAAGAACCCGAGGTTCGTTTCCAGCGTATTGATTTCCGCGGTAAGGCGATTGATTTTCTCACGAATGCCGCTGCGTTCACGTTCCAATTGTTCACGGCCTTTGTCCGTTTGCTTCAATTGATCGTAACGCATGCGATGCAATGTTTGTTCATCGCCTCCACGTGCTTTCAATTGCTCGAACAATCCGTCCTGTGCAGCTTTCCAATCTTTATCAAGAGATTCTTTATCTGCACGAGCCGCAACAGGCAATTCGCTCCATTTTTTCTGGTAATCAGAAATTATGTTTCGGGCAGCGGAAAGTTCTTCAGGCAAAGTCAATGCTTTTACTTCTGCAATCAAAGCAGCACGAGCGTCAGAATTGGCTTTGAAAGAAGCATCCTGCTCCGCAAAATGTTTGTTGCGATTCTCGAAGAAGAAATCTGCAGCGCCACGGAAACGCTCCCACAATTTATCGCCTTGCTTTTTCGGAACCGGACCGGTTTTCTTCCACGCATCGTGAAGTTGGCGGAATTTAATCGGAGTATTTTTCCAATCGGTGCTGACTTTCAAAGCTTCTGCTTTCTCACACAAGGCAGTTTTATCTGCAATGTGTGTACGATAAACTTCACGCTGTTGTCCGTAGTACGATTCACGATTCTTGAAGAATGAAAGTCGCGCATCACGGAATGCTTTCCATGTACGGTCTTCATCTTCTTTAGGAACGTGTCCGACTTTTTTCCATTCTTCAAATAATGCGTCAACTGCCTTTCCTTGCTCCTGCCAATCTTTATGAGAAGTGAAAGTTTTCACTGATTCCGCTTTCATCTTTTCAAGAAGCTCACGTTTCAATTTGAGATTCTCTTCCTGTTTCACTTTCGCATCTTCAAGCAAAGCCTGTTTGCGTGTGTGAACGAGATCTGAAGCAGCTTTAAATTTTTCCCAGATGGAATCATTTATTTCTTTAGCGGCAGGACCGATTTCTTTCCATTGTTCGTGTAGCACACGAAGCTGATCCAGTGCACGGCGAACATAAGGTTCATTCTTCAGCGCATCCGCTTTCTGAATCAACTCTTCTTTCAATTCCTGATTCTTCTTATGGTCAAGTTCACGCAGTTCACGTGAAATTTTCACCACATCATAAAAACGATCGTGATAATGCTGCCAGTTATTCCGAACTTCATTGGCATTGGCAGAAGGAACAGGTCCTGTTTCTCTCCAACGCGCCTGAAGATCCTGTAATTTCTCAAATGCTTTCTGCATGCTGTCGCTGCTTTCAGCAAGAGCGCGCAATTCGTCAATCAGCTCTAATTTCTTCTGAAGATTGCGGCGCAGTTCAATTTCTTTCTGACGCTTCTGTTCGGTACGACGCTGATTGAATTTTCTCAATGTGTCTTCAAACTTCTCCGCAAGTTTATCAGTAGCCGGCATGAATACATCGTGCTCATCCTCTTTCGTAGCTTCCCATTCACGACGTTTTTTCTCAAGATCTTCCCGTGTAATTTCACGGAACAAATCCTTTATTTTCTGAACCAATCCGCGTGAAGATTCCAGCTCTGTGAGCGCATTGATTTCTTCAAGACGTTTGAATAATTCTTCACGTGACAACCCTGAAATATCTTCAGCGGGATGCAATTCATCTTCATGCTGTTCCTGATCGTCAGTTACCGCAATCTGATTCTGGTCTTCCGGCATTTGTTCATTTTCCGGCTTCAACTCTTCTGTATTCATACTGTTCTAAGACTGAAAAACCTTGTCCGCGGACAAGGTTGTAAACATGTTTTCTCAAAGGTAAATAAAATACTTCCGGCACGCCAAAACCCTGAGGTTTTTAATCTTTTTTTCAGTCTTTTTTCATTCTCCGGAATCTTATCGCCTTCCGATGCGTATTTTTGATTTTCATAGACAAAATCACACTCTTTCCAATGAAACTTCAGAATTACGCAACAGGAAAATGGATCACAGGCGACGGAGCCGGACAGGAACTGTACAATGCCATCAACGGAGAAGTTGTTGCAATTGCCAGCAGTCAGGGACTCGACTTTGCAGAAATGTGCCGTTATGCACGCGAAGTAGGCGGACCTAAACTGCGTAAAATGACTTTTCATGAACGCGGCAGAATGATGCGCGCACTTGCGTTGCACTTGATGTCGAAGAAAGATCTCTTCTATAGGATTTCATGGGCTACGGGAGCAACACGTTCCGACAGTTGGGTGGATATTGAAGGCGGAATCGGAAATCTTTTTGCGTACGCGTCTTTGCGTAGACAGTTCCCTGATGAGATTTATGCTGTAGAAGGAGAAACCGCGCGTTTATCGAAAGAAAATACTTTCATCGGTCATCACATTTGCGTTCCGAAAGAAGGAGTTGCAATTCACATCAATGCATTCAATTTCCCGGTGTGGGGAATGCTTGAGAAAGTGGCTGTGAACTGGCTGGCCGGTGTTCCTGCAATTGTAAAACCTGCAACTGCAACATCGTTTCTGACAGAAGCGGTAGTTCGCGAAATCATCGCTTCCGGAATTCTTCCCGAAGGCGCGTTGCAACTGATTTGCGGCAGTGCAAATACATTATTGGATCATGTGCAGAATCAGGATGTGGTTACGTTCACAGGATCTGCGAGCACAGGAAAGAAATTGAAAGCACATCCGCGATTAATCGAAGAATCCGTTCCGTTCAACATGGAAGCTGATTCACTTAATTGTTGCATTCTTGGCTCTGATGTCACTCCTGATCAACCGGAATTCGACATTTTCATCAAAGAAGTTGTAAGAGAAATCACCACCAAAGCCGGACAGAAATGTACTGCTGTGCGTCGAATCATCGTACCTGAAAACAGAATTGAAGAAGTGCGCGTTGCATTGGCGAAACGACTTTCACAAACCATCATCGGAGATCCGAATGTGGAAGGCGTGCGCATGGGTTCACTTGCCGGAATCACACAGCGTAACGAGGTGATGGAAAAAGTGGAATTGCTGAGCAAGACACAGAAAATGATTATTGGTGATTTCGAAAAATTCGAAGTGAAAGGCGCCGATAAGAACAAAGGTGCGTTTATGCCACCGGTGATTTTCCTGAATGAAAATCCATTCGTGAACACAGATTGCCACAACATCGAAGCATTCGGTCCGGTGAGCACTTTGATGCCGTATAAATCAACGGAAGATGCGATCAAGCTTGCAAAGATGGGCAAAGGCTCATTGGTATCTTCCATCGTTACTGCAGATGGCAAACTCGCACGTGAGTATGTAATCGGCGCTGCCAGCATGCACGGACGCATACTTGTTCTCAATAGCGAATGTGCGAAAGAAAGCACGGGACACGGATCACCAATGCCTATGCTTGTTCACGGCGGCCCTGGTCGTGCAGGTGGCGGAGAAGAAATGGGCGGCAAGCGTGGCGTGTTCCATTATCTGCAACGCACAGCAATTCAAGGTTCACCGACTATGTTGACTTCCGTAACGAACCAATATCAATACGGAGCGAAATACATCGAGAAAGGAATTCATCCGTTCCGTCAATTCTTCGAAGATCTTGAAGTCGGAGAAACAGTTATTACGGATACGCATACTGTGAAAGAA
>Ga0172367_10006595_pt1 | contig 13589 bp, 6 predicted proteins | sample Lak10m_FD_114542 | JGI IMG/M metagenome (GOLD analysis project Ga0172367, IMG submission 114542) | Freshwater microbial communities from Kabuno Bay, South-Kivu, Congo - kab_022012_10m | ecosystem: Environmental > Aquatic > Freshwater > Lake | place: Democratic Republic of the Congo: South-Kivu...
AAAATAATTAATAGTTTGTTTAAAATTTATAAAAATAATTAATATATTTATTCTAGAATTTATTAATATTATTTTAGAATTTATAAAAATAATTAATAGTTTGTTTAAAATTTATAAAAATAACTAATGTTTTACTATAAAAATATATAAAGATAACTTTTTTTTACTTTAAAATTTATTAAAATAATTTATTTTTTATATTATAAATTATAAAATAACTAATGTTTTACTATAAAAATATATAAAAATAACTTATTTTTACTCTAAAATTTATTAATATTTATTTTAAAATTTATAAAAATAATTAATCTTTATTCTAGAATTTATTAAAATAATTTATAATTTATATTATAAAAATATATAAAGATAACTAATTTTTATTCAAGAATTTATTAAAATAATTTATTTTTATTTTATAAATTATAAAAAATAACTAATGTATTTTATAATAATGAATATAAATATATTTAATTAATAATTTTTGAAATTATTTCATTATATGTTAAATCATAAATTCTTACAGTATGTTGTTTTTCATAATTTTCTCCATAAAAATCATCTTCAATAAGTTTTCTAATATTTATTTTTATATTAAAAAGTTCAATAATTATAATTATAATTATAATATAAATTATATAAAGATAAATTGTAATAAATATATCTTTAATAGTAAAATTAAAATAATTAGGAAAAAAATATAATAAAGGTAAAGCTTTAAGAATAATTAAAGTAATAATTAATCTAAAAATATTATTTTTATTTATTTTATTTTTTTTTGATAATAATATAATAATAATAATATTTTGAATAAATGAAATTAATAAAGCAAATAAAGGATTAATAGAAATTAATTTAAATTTATAAAATAAAAACCATAAAAATATAATAATAGAAAAAGTAGTTTCAGTTATAATTAAAAATATAATATCAGTAATTATTAACTCTTTATTATTAAATAAAATTTTAATCATAATCTAATAATAAATATTATAATAATCATTTAAAGATTTATTATAAAATATAATTGATAAAAAATGATAATTAATGATTATTTAAAATATCAAGATGAATATAAAAATAAATATGGAGAAAATACAGTAATTTTAATGCAGATTGGATCATTTTTTGAAATGTATTCAATAAATGAAAATTGTTCATTTTTATATAAAATAGGTGATATATGTAATCTTATAATTTCTAGAAAAAATAAATCAATAAATGAAGTTTCAATAAATAATCCATTAATGATGGGTTTTCCAACCTATTGTAAAGATAAATTTATTCAAATATTAGTTCAAAATAATTATACAATAGTATTAATAGAACAAATAACAACACCACCAAATCCAGAAAGAAAAATAACAGAAATAATTAGTCCATCAACAAATATTAATTTTGTTTCAAATAAAAGTAATTATATTTTAGTTTATTATTTCGAAGAAATTAATAATATATTAATAGTAGGAATAAGTGGTGTAGATTTAACAACAGGAAAATCATTTATATATGAAAATGGTTCATTTAAAAATGATCCACAATACACATTAGATGAATGTTATAGAATAATGATAAATTATAATCCAACTGAAATATTATTATTATCAAATGAAAAAATAAGTGAAAATAATAAAAATCAAATATTATTAGTATTAAATAATAATTGTTTAATTCATACAAAATTTGAAAATTATAATTTATTAAATCAAATAAAAAAAATAGAATATCAAACTAAAATTTTAGAAAAATCTTTTGAAAATAATTCTATGCTTTCTATTATTGAATTTTTAAATTTAGAAAAATATTCCATTGCTAGAATTAGTTTTTGTTGTTTATTACAATTTGCATTTGAACATAATTCTGATATTATTAAAGAATTATCTTTACCTGATTTTATTGAAAATTCTAATATTTTAAATATTGATTATAATAGTTCTTTACAATTAAATATTATTAGTTATAATTCAAATGAAAAACCCTTAATTGATATTCTTAATAGATGTTCAACTGCATTTGGTTCAAGAAATTTTAAAGAAAAATTATTAAATCCAATTAATAATATCGAAGAATTATTAAAAAGATATAATAAAATAGATGAATTATTAATTGATAATAAATTTAAAATTATAAATAAATATTTAAATAATATTATAGATTTAGAAAGAGTAAAACGAAAAATTTTATTAAAAAAATTAAATCCAGCTGAATGGAATTCTATTATTAATTCTTTTGAAAATGCTAAAGAAGCTTTTATTATTATTAATGATAATTCTAATATTTTATTAATTGATGATATTTTAAAATATTTAAATATTTTAAATATTGATGAATGTAATAAATATAATATTAATGATATTAAAACAAATATTTTTAATATAGGATATTTAGCTAATTTAGATTATTTAACAACTATTTATAATCAAAAAATTGAAATTTTAAATAATATTGTTCTTTTTATTAATAATATTGATGATACTTCGTGTAAATTAGATTTTAATGATAAAGAAGGATATTTTATATCTATTACTAAAAAAAGATTTGAAAATGCATCCAAAAAAAATAGAGAATATATGAATAAATTCGAAAAAAAAATTAATAATAATAATAATAATTATAAACTTACTTCTAATGAAATTAATGATATTTCTTCTTGTATTGAAGATATTCAAAATAAAATTCAAACTATTATTTTTAAAGAATATTTAAAATTTTTAGATAATTTTTTTAATCTTTTTAAATCTTCTTTTGATATTCTTATTAATTCTATTTCAGAACTTGATATTTCTGTTTGTAATGCTAGAAATGCTTTTGATTTTTGTTATTATAAACCTATTATTGATTTAAATTCTAATTCTTCTTTTATTTCTGCTGAAAATCTTAGACATCCTATTATTGAACGTATTTATACTAATATTGAATATATTGGTAATGATATCTCTTTAAATCAAAATGGTATTTTATTATATGGTATTAATTCTTCTGGTAAAAGTTCTTTTATGAAAGCTATTGGTTTATCTATTATTATGGCTCAATCTGGTATGTATGTACCTTCTATTTCTTTTAAATTTTATCCTTATTCTCATATTATGACTAGAATTTGTGGTAATGATAATATTTATAAAGGTATGAGTAGTTTTATTGTTGAAATGACTGAATTACGTAATATTTTACAAAGAGCTAATAATAATAGTTTAATTATTGGTGATGAAATATGTTGTGGAACTGAATCAATTTCAGGTATTTCTATTGTTTCTTCTGCTATTTATGAATTAATTAATAAAAAAGCTTCTTTTATTTTTACTAGTCATTTACATGAATTAACATCCATTTCTTTTATTAAAAATAATATTGATATTCATTTAAAAGTTTTTCATATGCATATTGATATTATTGATAATAAAATTATTTATGAAAGAAAATTAAAAATTGGTCAAGGTTCTAAAATTTATGGTATTGATGTTTGTAAATCTCTTGATATGCCTTTATCTTTTATGAATAATGCCGAACTTATTAAAAAAGAATTACTTGGTATTAATTCTTCTATTATTAATACTAAAACTTCTAATTATAATTCTAATTTTTTTATTGATTTATGTCAAGTTTGTAAAATTAATAAAGCTATTGAAACTCATCATATTAATTACCAAATTAATGCTGATAAATTTGGTAAATTTTCAAATTTTAATAAAAATGATAATCTTAATTTAGTTTCTATTTGTTCTGATTGTCATCAAAAAGAACATTCTGGTAAAATTGGTATTATTGGTTATAAACAAACTAGTCAGGGTATTCAATTAGAAATTACTAATCAATCTAGGATTAAATTATTAATTAAAAAAAATAATCAAGGATGGTTTTTTAGAAAAAAAAATACTGATAATTTTATTTCAGCTTCACCACAAGATATTATTAATTTTTATAATAAACAAACTAAAAATCATATTAAAGAAATTACTTCTGAGTTTGAAAATTTATTTTATGATAATTCTTTTTAATTCTTTTTTTTTTTATTTTTTAAAATTTTACTATTTATTACATTCAAATTATTTGGTATATTTTTAAATATTTTTGGATTTGTATGTTTTAATTTATTATTTTTTATATTTTCATTTAATAAATTATAAATATTTAATAATTTATTTCCTAAACTTTTTATATTTTTTTCCTTTTCCATTTTTAATTTATTATAATTTTTTAATCTTTTATTTTTTTGCATTTCTAATTTTATATTATATTTAAATTATTAATTATTTAACATTGTTATAAGTCTTATAAATATTATATATTTAATTATTTATTATATCTTTTTATATTTAAAGAATTATTAAATATATATTTATTAATCTTTTATAATTTATAAAATAATTTATATTTTATAATAAATTATTAAAAAAAATATTTAAATTTTATTATTTTTCAATTTTATTTTTTAAATTTAATAAATCTTCTTCCGTTATATCTTGTTTATTTATTAAACGATTTATTTCTTTTAATAAATATTTCTTTTTATACATATATAATTTATCTATTGTGTTATTACACATAAATATTAAAAATTTTGGAAAAAATTTTAATGAGGATATTACATTATTTATTATATCTAAATTATATTTATATAATGATTTTAAACCATTTGCTTTTTTTATTATTTTTGGATGTTTAAAATTCTTTTCTATATGTTCTATTGCATTATTATATTTTAAATCTTTACTACTCTCTTCTATTTTATTATAATATAAATTTAAACATTTATTCTTATAATAGTTAAACATTTCATTTAAATTTATTGTTTTTTCTTTTATTATTATATTTTGCATTTTTAAAAATATTTTATTTAATTCTTCTTTATTTTTATCCTTTTTTGATATTAATAATATATATTGTGTCATATATATATTTAATTCTTTTAAATCATTTTTACTTAATTTATTTATATCTTTATATTGCATTAATGTTAATATATATTTTAACATTATATCTGGATTTGGTTGTTCTTGTTCTAATGCTATTAAATTATCTAATTCTTTATTTGATAAAAATTTTGTATTTTTAAATAATTTATTATATATTACTGAATATAATGTTAATGATAATGTTAAGGTATTATATATCTTATTAAATCCATAATATATTCCATTAAATGTTAAATCTTTATATTTTTCTAATGTATTTTTATTTGCTTCTTCTTCTTTTAGTAATTCTTGTAAATTACTTATATATTTATTATATTCTTTATTTATCTCTTCTTTATTAAAATCTGTTACTAATATTTTATTTTTTTTTAATTCCTTTTCTATATCTTTTAATGTTTCATTATTTGGTAATGAAAATTCTTTATAATATTCTTCAAATCCTTTTTTTAAATTATTTTTGATTTTTATTTTATTTCTATCATATCTATAATGTTCAGCTTTTATATTTATATAATTTATTATTTTATCTTTATCTTTTTCACTTATTAATAAATTATTATTTATATTTATTTTTTCATTATTTAATATTTTATATACTTTATTATATTTCTCTAATTTTGTTTTATGGATACTAAAATAATTTTTTACTAATATATCCATAAATATATTTAATGAATTTAATTCACTTTCTAATTTTTTTATTTTTTCATTATTTAATTTTAATTTATCTTTATTTATTTCTATATTTTCTTCTTTTATTTCTTTTATTTTTTTTGTTATTTTTTCTATATTATTATTATTATTATTATACGTAATTTCTGATTGTAATTTACTTTCTAATTTTTTTATTTTTTCATTATTTAATTTTAATTTATCTTTATCTTTATCTTTATTTTTATTTTTTTCTATATTTTCTTCTTTTAATTCTTTTATTTCTTTTATTGTATTTTCTATTTTTTTTTCTATATTTTTATAATAATTATAATCTATTATTTCTTTTTCTACATTATCTTTAGTTTCATTATATATATTATATAAATTTAATAATTTATTATTTATTTCTTCATTCTCTTTTTTTATTATTTCTATTTTTACATTATCTTTAGTTTCATTTAATATATTTTTTAAATTTAATAATTTATTATTTATTTCTTCATTTTCTTTTTTTATTATTTCTATTTCTACATTATCTTTAGTTTCATTATACATATTATATAAATTTAATAATTTATTATTTATTTTTTCTTTCATTTTTTCAAATATTTTTAATAATTTATTATTTACTTCTTCTTCTTTCTTTTCTTCATATATTTTTAATAAATTATTATTTATTTCTTTTTTATTTATTTCTTGTAGTTTTTCTAGTTTTAATATATTTAATAATTTTGCATATTCTAATTTATCCAATTCTAATTCATTTTTATCCGTTTTTATTAAATTATTTATATCTTCTATAAATGTATTTATTACTTGTATTTTATTTTCATTTTTATTTATTTCATTATCATTTATATTTAATTCATTTATTTCATAATTTATTATTTCTATTTTTTTTTCTAATATTTCTAATTTATTCCTATCTTTTTCTTTTGTATTATTTAAATTTATTTTTTCCTTTTCTAATTTTTCTTTTTCTTTTTCATATTCCTTCTTTTTTGCTAATAATATTATATCTGATTTATTTTTTTCTATTACATTTTGTAAATTTATTTCTGCTTCTGTTTTTGTATTATATAATAATATTAAAAATTTATTTTTCTCTTCTATTATTTTATCTACTATATTTTCTTCTTTTTTTTCTTCTTTTATTTTTTTTTCATTTTGTTTTTCCTCTTTTATTTTTTCTCTATTTAATTCTAATTTACCATATATTTCTTTTAATATATTTTCATTTGTTTTATTATATTTGTCATTTAATTCCTTTAATTCTTTATTTAAATTCTTTAAATCTGTTTCCTTTTTATTTAATTGTATATTTATTTCTTGAATTATTTCAGTATTATTTGGTTTTATTTCTATTAACATTTTTATACTTGTTTCTAATTCTTTTATTTCTTCATTTAATTTTTTATTTTTATTTATATAATATATATATTCTTTATTCGTTTCTTCTATTGTTTTATTTATTCTATTTATTTCTAAATTTATATTCTCATATTTATTATAATTATATATTTTATTATATTTGGTTTTATCTATTTCTATATTATTTTTTGATAATAATAAATTATTTAATAAATTTGTTTCTTTTTCTATTATTTTTTCTATATTCTCTTTTATTATTTCTAAATTATTTAATATATTTTTATCTTTTACATTTTTTAATTTCTCATCTAAATTTATTTTATATTTTATTATATTTTCTACATTTATTTTTTTTCTTTTTATTAATTCTTCTATATATTTATTATTATTAAATATTTTTGTTATATTTTTTTCATTTATATTTTTTATATTATTTATTATATTATTTTTATTTTCTTTTTTTTCATTTCTTATTTTATTATATATTTTTTCTATTTCTTTTTTCTCATTATTTTCTATTTCTAATTTATTTTTTATTTTATTATACTCTTTAAATAATTGTATTTTTAATAAATTTTCTAAATTCTTTTCTAATTTATATTCTTCATTTAATTTTGTTATTTTTTTTCTTAATCTTTCTATATTTTCATTTATTACACTTTTTTCATTTTCATATTTATTATATTTTAATTTATTTTTCTCTTCTTTTAATTCATTTTCATATTCTAATCTTTGATTTACTACCCAGTCTATATCTATATTTTTATTTTCATTTTCATATTTATTATATTTATTATTATAATAATTAAATTTATCATATATATATTTATTATCTTTTTTTAATTCTTTATTTATTTCATCTGCTTTTATATTTAATTCTTCTGTTATTTTATTTATTTCTTTATTTTTTTCATTTAATTTATTTTCTATTTTTTCATAATTTTTTTCTATATTTATATTTAGTTTTATATTTTCTATTATATTTAATTCATTTATATCTATTATTTCCGTCTTTGGTATTATATTTATATTTATATTTGGATTTTTATTTTTTAATTCTTTTAATTTTTCCTCTTCTTCTTTTAATTTATTTTCTAAATTTATATAATTTTTATATGTTTCTTTTTCCAATATATTATTTAATTTTATTATATTATTATTTAATTCTAATATTTTTGTGTTATTATTATTTTTTTTATATATCTCTAATTCTTTCAATATTTCTTCTTTTTTTAATATTATATTATTTACATCTATTTCTATATCTTTCTCTTTCTCATAAATTTTTAATTTTTCTAAAAATTTATTTTCATTATTATTTATTTCTGTTTCATTCTTTATTTTATTTTTTTCATTTATTATTTTTTCTTTTAATTTTTTTATTTTTTCTTCACTATTATATATCTTTTTTTCGATTTCATAGACATCTATTCTTACTATATTTGTTTTTTCTTTTAATATTTCTATTTTATTTTCTTGTTCTTTTATTATTTCATCTAGATTTTTTACATATTTTATTATTTCTTCTCTTATTTCTTCATCTTTTATATTTTCTAAATCTTCTAATATTTTTTTTTTTATATTTATTAATTTTTTATAATTATTTTCTTCTATTTCTAAATTTTTCTTTATTTTTTCACTTTCTTCTTTTTTACTTTCTTCTTTTTTATCTTCTTCTTTTTTACCTTCTTCTTTTTTACTTTCTTTTTTTTTACTTTTATTTTTTATTTGTAATTCTATTGTATTTATAATTGTATTTATATAATCTATTAATTCAAAAAATTTTTTTTCATTATATGATGTTTTTATTGTTAAACTAATTATTATTGATATTATTAAACCATATAATATATTATTTGTTGTTTTATTTGTATATAATTTTTTTAAAGATTTTTTAAATTTTTCAAGAATATTTATTTTTATATTACTTTGCACTTTAATAGTATTACCTAGTTTTTCTTTAAAATCATTTACTTTTTCAATATTTAAATCTTTTATTTTTAATTCTAATTCTTCAACTTTATCATTATTTTTAACTAATTCATTTTCTAATATATTTTTTTTTATTTTTAATTCTAATTCTTTAATTTTATCATTATTTTTAACTAATTCATTTTCTAATATATTTTTTTTTTCTATATTATTTATTATTTTTATTTTTTCTTGTAATTTATTTTCTTCATCTATTAATATTTCTAATTCTTTTTCTAATTTTTTTTTTTCAATAATTTCTTCTTTTATATTTTTTAATTCTTGTTTTTCATTATGCAAATTATCTATTTTTATTTCTTCAATGTTATCTTTATTTTTTACTAATTCATTTCCTAATATATTTCTTTCTTTTTCATTATTTTCTATTTTTTTTGTTTTAATATATTTTTTTTTATTATTAGGTTTTATATTTTGATTTAAATTATTCATTTTAATCATATATTTTTGAATACGTTCTTTATTAAAATTAAATAATTTTAATAATATATTTTTTTTATTATCATCCATTTCATTTTTAATTTTTTCTTCTATTTTATAATTTTCATTATGTAAAAAATTAATAAATTTTTCTAATTTTGTTTTTTTAGTTAAATATTCATTTAATGTTGTTGTACTAAATAATTTTGCATGATTAATATTTTTATTTTTCATATTAAATACATTTTTATATAGTGGATTATTTATATTTGTATTTGTTGCATTAAATATATTTGTTGGATAATGAATATTTTTAGCAAATGTTTGAGGTAAACCTTTTTTTATAATATTTTGAGGTATATTTTTTGGTATGTTTTTTATAATATGTTGCATTTACTTTCTCTAATATAAAATAATAAAAATAATAGAAATGTTATATTACTATTTATAAATAGTATTTAATCCTTCTAATAAAATAATATTATCATTTAATTCTATTAACTCATTTTGAGACACTTCTTTATTTTCTATATTTTTTAATTTATCTGAAATTTTATAATCTAAATGTTTTGTATTATCTATTTCTTTAATCATTGATTTTATTTCATTTTCATTTTCTTTTAATTTTTCTTCTCTTTTTTCTAATAATAACATTTTATTTTTAGTTTTTATATAACTAGTATTTATAAAATTAACTAATTCTGTAATTTTATCTTTTAATAAATCATTATTTATTATATAATTATTATTAATAAACTTTATTAATTCTGATACTTTTTTATTATATATATTTATATCTGTAATATTATTAAAATTGCTTTTAATATATTCTTTTAATAATAATATTTTATTATTTAATAATTTAATATTAAATATTAAATCATTATTTATATATGCTATTAAATTTGTTATTTTTTCTTGAGATACTTTAATATCTGTTAAAGATTTAAGATTAGTTTTAATATATTCAATTAATTCATAAATCTTATTATTATAAATATTAGTTTTAAGATTAATTTCTTTTAAGCTTTTTGACTTTGAATTATTTTTTGCACTTTCAGATTTTGATTTATTTTTTAAACTTAATGATTTTGATTTCTCATCTATATTATTATCTATTATTTTTTTATATTCTATTAAAAAAATATAATTATCATTATAATCTTTAAGTTCATCTATTTTTAATTTACGATTTTTACTTTCTTTATCTATATTTAAATTTATATATATATTAAAAATACGAAATGATGTTAATATACTAATTGTAAAAGTCCAAAATTTACGATATATTCTTATATCATTTTCATATACTAGAATTAAATTTGTTTTTTTTAATATTGAACTTAAATTATTATATTTTTCTACTTTTTCAACAATTTGTAAAATATCTAGTAAATAATTTGTTAATTTTTTATGTATATCTTTAACAAATATTATTTTTTTAATTATATATGTATTTATTTTTTTAATATATTTTTTTAATATACTTGAATTTTTTATTACATTTGCTATATTCATTAATAATGAAATAAATTTAATATTTATTATTTTATTTTTTATACCTTCACTAAAATTATTTAATAACAATTTTGAATATCTTCTATATTTTCTAATATTTTTTAATATATATGATACTATTTTTTGTTTATTTTGATTATAATTATTTTTTATTAAATTAAAATTTATTTTAAATTTTAAATTTGGATTATTTATTTGTTGTTGATTATTTAATAATAAAAAATTATTATAATAGTTTTTTTATTATTATTTTTATTAAAATAATTATTATACATATTTAAATTATTTTTTATATTAACATTTGATGGTATATTATTTGGTTTTATATTAATATTTGTTGGTATATTATTTCCTTTTAAATTATATAAATTAAATGATTTTTGTATTTTTAATGGATTATAATTTCCTTTATAAGTTATTGGAACATTTTTATTTATATATTGATTTATAGGTTTAGTATTTTGTGCAATTTTACCAATAATTTGACTATTAGCTAATTTAGTTTTTCCATATTGAATAAATTGTTGCATTTATTTCTATATAATAAAATAAAAAAATATATTTTATTAATCTTTATTTTTTGTTTGTGATAATAAATTTAAAAAATTTATATTATTATTTAACTCTTTTAATTCATTTTGAGATAATTCTTTATTTTCTATTTTATTTATTTTATTTGTTATTTTATAATCTAAATTTCCAGTTTCATCTATTTCCTTAGTAATAGATTTTATTTCATTTTCATTTTCTTTTAATTCTTTTTCTTTCTTTTCTAATAATAATAGTTTATTTTTACTTTTTATATAAGTATTATTTATATATGTTATTAATCCTGTTATATTTTTTTCCAATAAATTAATATTTATTATATAATTACTATTAATATATTTTATTAATTCTAATACTTTTTTATTATATATATTTATATCTGTTATATTACTAAAATTATTTTTAATATATTGTATTAATATTAATATTTTATTATTTAATATTTTTATATTATGGACATTATTACTAAAACTTAAATTAATACGTTCAATTAAATTAGTTATTTTTTGTCCTGACAATTTAATATCTGTTAAAGATATAAGATTATTTTTAATATAATCAACTAATTCAAAAACTTTATTATTAAATAATGTTAAATTATAATTAATTTTTGGACTTAAACTTTTTGATTTATTTCTTGAACTTAAAATTTTAGAATTATTTTTTGGACTTAAACTTTTTGATTTATTTTTTATTTCAGAATCATTTATTAATTTTTTAAATGTTATTAAAAAATTATAATTTTCATTAAAATCTGAAATATCATCTAAATTTTTATTTTCTAGTTCATTTAATTTTAGTAATGTATCTTTTTTATTTTCTTTAATATATAACATCATTCCTATTCCTATACTTGCATGAAGACCTATAACAAAACCTATTAATGTACTAAATATTTTTAAATCAGTTGATAATAATTCAGAATAATTAAGTTTTAAATTTAAGTCTGGAATTATAATTTCAAATAATTTTAAAACATCTTTAATATTACTATTTAATTTATTAAACATATCTTTAGCAATAGCATTAGATTTTACAATATAAGTATTTAAAGATATTACATATTTTTTTAATAATTCTGGACTTTTAATATTATTAGCAATATCAGTTAAAAAAGAAATTAATTTAAGATTAATAGTTTTATTTTTTATAGCTTGATTAAAATTATTTAATATAAATTTAGAATATATTTTAAATGTTGAAATATTTGTTTTTGTATATTTATATAAATTTTCAATATTAAATATTGCTAGTTTTTCTATATTAAGAACTTCTAATTTAGGAATTTTTATTTGATTATAAATTTTATTATCTTTTTTTATTTGATTATAAATTTTATTATCTTTTTTTATTTGATTATAAATTTTATTATTTTTAGCAAAATTTGTATTATAAAGATTTTTAGCATATTTATTTTGTAAATATTTCATATCATTATGATAATTTGCTTTAAATACTTTATTAACATTTGATTGTATATTATTTGGTTTTATATTAATATTTGATGGTATATTATTTCCTTTTAAATTATATAAATTATATGATTTTTGTATATTTAATGGATTATAGTTTCCTTTATAAGTTATTGGAACATTTTTATTTATATATTGATTTATAGGTTTAGTATTTTTTACAATTTTACCAATAATTTGACTATTAGCTAATTTAGTTTTTCCATGTTGAATAAATTGTTGCATTTATTTCTATATAATAGTATTAAAAAAAAGTATTTTTAATTTAATTATTTAGTTAAAAATAATAAAAATTTACTAGTTTTATTTTAATTAACTAATATTTATTATAGTTTTTATTTTATATTTTTTATATTCTATAAAAAATTACCAATATTCTAAATGTTCAAATATATTTATAGTTTGTAATAACATATAATTATTATTTATAATTTGTAAATCTTTTGATTTTAAATTATTAACTGTATTTTTTAAAACTTCATTTTCAAAATGTTTTATTAAATGTAAATTACATTTTTTTTCTACATCTTTTACAATTAAATTTATTATTTTATCATTATCATTATTTTCTTTAATATCTTTTATATCTTTAGAATCTTTAATATTTTTAATATCTTTTATATCTTTAGAATCTTTAATATTTTTAATATCTTTAGAATCTTTAATATTTTTAATATCTTTTATATCTTTAGAATCTTTAATATTT
>Ga0172367_10006597_pt1 | contig 13587 bp, 17 predicted proteins | sample Lak10m_FD_114542 | JGI IMG/M metagenome (GOLD analysis project Ga0172367, IMG submission 114542) | Freshwater microbial communities from Kabuno Bay, South-Kivu, Congo - kab_022012_10m | ecosystem: Environmental > Aquatic > Freshwater > Lake | place: Democratic Republic of the Congo: South-Kivu...
AGTAGATAAAAATATTATTACGGTCGAAGGTTTTGACAAGCAGGCAGTAGGTGAGATGGCTGCACAGATTCGTGCTATCAAGAAAGTCGAGCCATATAAAGGCAAAGGTATCAAGTATACCGATGAGGTTGTTCGTCGTAAAGCTGGTAAGACTGCTGGCAAAGCTGCTGCATAATTTAGAAATATATGAAAAGACTTTTAAATAAAACAAAAAATAATTTGCGCCAGGTCCGTCACGCCCGTGTACGTGCACGTGTTAAAGGCACCAAAGATGTACCTCGCTTATCGGTTTTCCGCGGCTTGCGTTCTTTGGTAACTCAATTAATAGACGACGCGAACGGCAAAACTTTGTGTGCGGTAAAAAGTTCTGAAGTTAAAGCTGGTAAAGTTGATGGTAAAACCGGTAAAGTGGCTGAAGCATATTTGGTTGGCAAGAAGTTGGCCGAAAAAGCGGTTGCTGCCGGAATTTCTAATATTGTTTTTGATCGCGGTGGCTATCGTTATCATGGTCGCGTAGCTGCTGTTGCCGAAGGTGCCCGTGAGGGTGGTTTAAAATTTTAAAAGTTAATTTATTATGATGAATAATAAAGACAATAGAGAACAACGTCCAGGACGCGGAAGACGCGGTGACCGACCAGTGGAGAAATCCGAATTTGATAGTGCTATTTTGGATTTAGCTCGCGTGACTCGTGTAACTGAAGGTGGTAAACATCTTAGTTTCCGGGCTTGTGTAATTGTGGGCGATAAAAAAGGCCGAGTTGGTATGGGTTTAGATAAAGGAAAAGATGTACAAATTGGTGTTGAGAAAGCGACTCGCCAAGCTAAAAAACATTTAATCCATGTTCCGACAATTAACGGTACTATTCCACATCCAGTATTTTGTAAGTTTAAGGCAGCTCAAGTAATGATTAAGCCAGCACCAAATGGATCTGGTATTATCGCTGGTGGTCCAGTTCGTGTTATTTTGGAATTAGCTGGTGTGCCAAATGCTTCTTCAAAAATTTTAGGTAAGACAAAAAATAAGATTGTTTTAGCTGAAGCTACTTTAGGTGCATTGCAAACCCTTTTACCTGTTAAAAGTGCTAATCCGATTGAGAAAAAAAATGTACCAGCTAAAGTCGTTGCTGCTGTAGAAAAAACTGACAGCAAACCAGTTGCAGTTAAAAAGAAAGCAGTTAAAGCATAATTAATATGTTAAAAATACATAATATAAAACCAGCGGCTGGATCCAAGCATTGCTCAAAGAAGGTTGGTCGTGGCAACGCTTCTGGGCATGGTACTACTGCCTGTCGTGGTGGTAAGGGCCAAACCGCTCGTTCTGGTGGTGGTCGTGGTTTAAAGATCCGAGCGTTCAAAGCTTTGATGCAGCAAACTCCTAAGTTGGGTGGTTTCCGCAGTTTAAGAACTAAGCCAGCAACATTGACTTTGTCTGTTTTAGAGAAAAAATTTAAAGCAGGAGAAACTGTTAATTTAGAATCATTACAAAAATTAAAAATTGTTGGTTCTAATATTAAAATGGTAAAAATTGTTAACGGTGGTGAATTGAGCAAGAAATTGACGATCGAGGGTTTGCAAACTACCAAATCAGTTTCTGAAAAAATTAAATCATTGGGCGGGGAGATTAAATAATCTCCCTTTGGTTTTTTCTTTTTTCTATGTGGGAAAAAATATTAAAAATTTGGAACGTTAAGGATGTCAGAAATAATATTCTGATTGTGTTAGGTTTGTTGTTCATATTTCGTTTGGTTGCTCATATTCCAGTGCCAGGTGTTAACACAGAAAATTTGAGAAATTTTTTGGCGGGCAATCAGATTCTGGGCATGTTGAATCTATTTTCTGGTGGCACAATGGAGAATTTTTCAATTATCATGTTGGGTGTTTCTCCTTATATTACTGCTTCGATTATTTTTCAGCTTTTGGCGATGATTGTGCCAAAATTAGAAGAAATATCTAAAGAAGGCGAGTCTGGCCAGCAACGTATTAACATGTATACTCGTTGGTTAACTGTGCCATTGGCTTTTCTGCAATCATACGGCATGATTAAATTGCTAAACAATTCTTCACGTCCAGTTTTGTCTGATTTGTCGCCGTTTAATATTGTTGTAATAATGTTAACCATTACAGCTGGTACGATGTTTTTGGTTTGGCTTGGCGAATTAATTTCTGAACGTAAAGTGGGTAATGGTGTTTCTTTGCTGATTTTTGCCGGCATTGTTTCTGCTTTGCCAACGACATTGCGTAATGCAGCCGTAAACTATACTTCAGCTGATTTCTACACCTTTGCGATGTTCATTCTAATTGCGATTGCTACCGTGGTGGGTGTTGTGTTTATTAGCGAAGGTCAACGTAATATTCCGGTTAACTATGCCAAGCAAGTGCGTGGCACTCATGTTTATGGTGGCGGCAATACTCATTTGCCATTACGTGTTAATATGGCCGGTGTTATTCCGATTATTTTTGCGGTGTCATTAGTAATGTTTCCACCAATGATTGCTCAATTTTTTGTGCACTCAAAAGCGGCGTGGATGGCTAGTGTTGCTACCAAGACAATTGTGTTGTTCCAGAATCAATTGTTCCACGGCATTATTTATTTCTTGTTGGTATTTGGTTTTACTTATTTCTACACTGCGGTTATTTTCCATCCTCAGAAAGTGGCAGAAAATTTACAGAAACAAGGTGGCTTTGTCCCAGGTGTAAGACCAGGAAAAGAGACTGAAAAATATTTGCAAGGAACAATGAGTAGAATTAATTTAGTGGGCGCTACTTTTCTCGGGTTGATCGCTATCTTACCTCTTTTAGTTCAACAATTTTCCGGTTCTCAATCATTTAGAATTGGTGGTACCAGCCTTTTGATCGTAGTGGCAGTGGCAATTGAAACTGCTAAACAGATTGAATCGCAGATGACCATGCACGAATACGATAGCATCTAGTAAATTATAAAAATTTGAAATAAAAAAACAGCGACTAGTCGTTGGTTTTTTTGTCACTCACGCTACCTTAGAGCTCAACTAATTAAGTTCTAAGGTAGATGCGTGAGTGGGTGAGACTAATGACTTCTCTCGCCCCGACACAACGTCGGGGGTTTGCTCCACATCGGCTCACGACGAATGTCATTACCGATAGTGTCGACCAAAAAGAGATTGTTGGTCTCTTGCCCCATTGATTTAAATCGGGATCGGGGCCGTTGAGTGGTGGTGCGCGCTTGACCGGCGGAGATCAGTGTTGCACGTCGTTCGTTCGCGGTGGAGGGAGGCAGACGCATACAGCGCACACCTTCCTCTCTTCCACGCTCTCGTCTGCGAGAGGGGCCAGGCCGTTGCTGTAGAACAGCTCGACCGAGTGCTCGGCGCCGTCGTGCTTGAAGCACGCGAGGCTGCGTTTGCACGCCGCCATGGCGTCGAGTCCGGCGTTGTTGCCGTAGCCGCAACCGACGGTCACCTCTCCCTTCGCCATGACCACGACCTGACTCGCCTCCTGGGTCTGCACCCAGTAGCGTTCGAAGGACGCGCGCAGGTCCGGTGGGTCCTTGATCTCGTCCCAGGGGTCGTTGGCGCGGTTGTACGGCGTTGTGCTGCCGCAACCAGCCACCAGGAGGGCGAAGAGCGCCCCAAGCGCAGAAAACAGCCAAATTTTGCGTTCCATGGTGCCAGCTCCCTATCTAAATGGGTTGTCTAGCCTCATTTAACACTGTTTTGGTCTATTTGTCAATTAGAGTAAGGTCTGGTATACTAGTCATATAAAATTCGATTTTTATTAGGTTTTATGAAGAAAATCGTTATTCTTTTCGGTGTACCAGGTAGTGGAAAAGGTACCCAAGCCAAATTATTGGCAAAAGAATATGGCTATCGTCATATTTCTACTGGCGACCTTTTTCGTGTTTTAGAGAACGACCCAAATGCTGCGTCAGAAGAGAAAGAAGCTCTAGCAACCATGAAAGCGGGTGGTCTGGTGCCTTCCTGGCTGGTTTATTGTTTGGCTTTTCGGGCGATTGAAAATGGTATTAAAGAAAATAGGGGGGTTATTTTAGACGGAGCGATTCGTTCGGTTGAACAAGCGATTGAGTATGATAAATTTTTTGTTAGCAAAGGTTGGAGCAAAGAAATTTTAGCTATTGTTCTACATTTAAATGATCAAGAGGCACTGTTACGTTTGACCAAGAGAAAGATTTGTAATAAGTGTGGCGATATTATTGTTTGGAGCAAAGAAACAAGTGATAACACTGTTTGTAAAAAATGTGGCGGTGAATTGGTCGCTCGAGCTGATGATGCCAAAGAGGCAGCAATGAATCGATTAGAATCACAAGGCAACAAAGTTTTAGGACCGATTTTAGAACATTATGAAAAAAATGGGCGTTTAGCCAGCGTAGACGGATCGGCCACAATAGAAAAAATTAATAAAGAATTAAATTTAGTTTTAAAATATTATTGTTTATGGCGCTTATTAAAACGCGTCAAGAAATTAATCAAATTCTTCAAGGCGGAAAGATAATTGGAAATATTCTAGAAGATTTGGGGAAAATGGTTCAGCCTGGTATGACCACAGCTGAAGTTGATATCGCTGCGGAAAGTTTGATTTTAAAAGCAGGTGGTAAGCCGGCTTTTAAAGGCTATAAAAATCATCCGCATGATGTGCCGTTTCCATCTACTATTTGCGCTTCGGTTAACGAGGAGTTGGTGCATGGCATTGCGCGCAAAGATGTTGTGCTAAAAAAAGGCGACCTTTTTAAAATTGATATTGGGATGGAATGGCCATTAAAAAATGGGCGTGGATATTTTACTGATACTGCAATAACAGTAGTGGTTGGGGGTGAGACCACAAAGAAAAATTTAGAATTAATGCGCGTTACAAAAGAGTCTTTGGAAGTTGGTATCCGCGCGGCCATACCAGGTAATAGCGTAGCGGCTATTGGCCGGGCAATAGAAGAGTATGTAAAATCGCAGGGTGATTACGGGATTGTCCGTGATTTGGTGGGGCATGGAGTGGGCCATGAAGTGCATGAAGAACCGCGGGTGCCAAATTATTACGACAAACATTTAGAAAAAATTATTTTGAAACCGGGAATGGTAATTGCGATTGAACCGATGATCGCTCTAGGCGATTGGCAAGTAGAAACCGGTTCAGATGGTTGGACAATTGTGATGAGCGATGGTAGTATGTGTGCGCATTTTGAACATACAATTGTGATTACAGAAAAAGGCAACAAGGTGGCGACTCGTCGGCCAGGGGAGAAGTAATTGTGATTATTTACTTATATTCGCTAACATGAACATTCTCGCAGTTGACTTTGGCACAAAAAATATTGGTCTAGCTTGGTGCGAAACTGGCATTGGAGCTGTTTTGCCATATGGGATTGTGAAAGATCAAAACCTGACTGAGTTGGCGCAGCTCATAAAAACTGAGCGTATTGACCGGGTTGTAATTGGCTTACCATTAGGGTTGGATAACGCTGAAAATGCTAATACCAAACGGGTACGTAATTTCGGCGAGAATTTAAAAGGGCTTATTACTGCTTCGGTTGAGTTTTTTGATGAGCGTTTTTCTTCGGCTCAGGCCGACCGCACTGAGGGTGGGGTATCGCGTGATGAAAAGTCAGCTATGATAATTTTGGAGGATTATTTGAGTAGTAAGAAATAGCTTGGTGATATGTTAGCTTTTGTCTTGAGAAGGAGTGATTGGCGAGAGTATGATCAAATTATCACGTTGTATACACTGGAATCTGGTAGAGTTGAAGTGTTGGCGCGAGGAGTAAAAAAAATATTAAGCAAAAATTCTTCTTTTTTAGAACCAGGAAATTTAGTGGAGGCAGAAATAATTCCTGGTAAAGAGCTGGATCATTTGGGCTCGGTTCAGCCTGTACAGATTTTTTTAAATTTGGAAAATAGTACTGTTTTGGCGTCTAGTTTAGATGTTTTTTTAAATTTTGTTACTCACCAAGAAAAAGATGAGCGAGCTTTTAAATTGTTGTATGGGTGGATTAATTTTTTAAATCAAGAAAAAAATATTTCTGCAGTTTTTTCTTTGGATGTTTTTGTTGTTAGATTTTTAAATGTGTTAGGTTTTGATATTGCACAGGAGGAAAAGGTTGGTAAGGAAATCAAAAAAGATTTCGAATTGATGAGTAGTAGTGGTTGGGAGATAATTAATCGTTTAAAATTCGAAGGAGATGAAGCAAAAATTTTGCATAATATTGTTTATCAATTTGCGCTTTATCATGGACAAAAAAAGCTTGTCGATTGGGCAAAACTTGCTTATTTTAGCGGAAAATGTTAAGATTTTAAGAGAATTTATTAGTGGACGATTTTTCTCTTTCGGACCACTCGTGCGCCCGGCATGCGCACTCGTTTCGTAGCTTCCGCGCTCTTTTTGGCCGAGCCAAAAAACCGTGCCCGCTTGGTCGCTAATGCTCCTCAAGAGAAAAATTGTCCACTTATCTATTAAAATTTTTTATGAAAATCTTTATCAAAAATATTTCCGAGTACGTTGGTCAAGAAGTTGAAATAAAAGGTTGGCTATACAACAAGCGTTCGAGCGGTCCGATTGCTTTTTTGGAATTGCGCGATGGCACTGGTTGGGTACAAGGAGTAGTTGTAAAAAAAGATGTAACAGAAAATGTTTGGCAAGCAGCTGAAGAAGTGGCTCAAGAGTCCTCGGTTGCTGTAGTTGGTATTGTGTCCAAACATCCGAAAAAAGAAAATGTTTTTGAATTACAGATTAAAGATTTTAAAATTTTGCAATTGGCCAAGGACTATCCAATCGCCTTAAAAGATCACGGTCCGGATTTTCTTTTAGACAATCGTCATTTATGGCTGCGCAGCCGCCGTCAGTGGGCAATACTTCGGGTGCGTGATGCGGTTATTGCCGCAATTAATGAGTATTTGCATCAAGAAGGTTTTATTAAAACTGATTCGCCAATTTTTACCCCTAATGCTTGTGAGGGCACAACTACGCTTTTTGGTGTACCATATTTTGACGAGGGTACGGCTTATCTTTCCCAGTCCGGCCAGCTATATTTGGAGGCGATCATCGGTTCAGTTGGTCGTTGTTATGACTTTGGTCCGGTATTTCGTGCGGAAAAATCTAAAACCAAACGTCATTTAACCGAGTTTTGGATGATGGACGCTGAAGGCGCTTTTATTGAACACGAAGATAATTTAAAAATTCAAGAAGAAATGGTTCGATATATTGTTAGATATTGTTTAGAGCATTGTAAGGAGGAATTAGCTGTTTTGGAACGCGATGTAGAAAAATTAAAACAAGCTGACGCGCCGTTTGTTCGCCTTACTTATGATGAGGCAATTAAGAAATTAGGTGAATTAGGATCAGATATTAAGTATGGCGAAGATTTGGGAAATGACGATGAAGGTCTTTTAACCAAAGATAGCGCTGTGCCAGTGTTTATTGAAAGATGGCCAAAGAGTATTAAACCATTTTACATGAAACGTGATCCAGAAAATGCAGAATTAGTTTTGAATGATGATTTAATTGCCACGGAAAATGGAGGGGAGTTAATCGGCGGTAGTCAGCGTGAAGACGATGTGAATTTGTTGATTGAAAGGATAAAACACGAGGGCCTAAATCAAGCTGATTATGAGTGGTATATTGATATTCGTCGTTATGGCAGTGTGCCACATTCCGGATTTGGTATTGGTCTGGAGCGCACCGTGCGTTGGATTTGTGGTATTGAACATGTGCGCGAGACCATACCATTCCCAAGAACAATTGGGAGATTAAAACCATAGTTTATGTCGAGCGAACATTTAGATTCAGTTGTGTCTGCGGCGGCTGATCATGAGTTTAGAATTAGCGCGGTCGCTAAAGCCAATGCTGATAAAGCAATGGCTGAGCTTGAAGGCTTGCACGAGTCATTGGGTGGGACCGGTGGTCATACTTAGACCAACAGACAAAGGTCAGTTGGTAATTATAATTTTTTGTTTGATGACAATACCGGAGAAATTTTGGAATTTTATACCGGCCCAGATCCATTAAGCGACGATGTAACGAGGCATAAATATGCGGTTGAGGGTAGAAGGGTTGCACAAGGGTATGTTAGAATTGCTTATGACTTTCGTTCGTTAACAAAAGGCATGTTTCCGGACGGTCGTTTGGAGGAAGTCACTGAAGTTAGTCTGGCGCATGGCTCCATTGCTCCAGAGGTAAGTAAAATTTTTGAGCTTACTAAAGATGAAATGAATCGTAGATTTTGGGAATTAGATGAAAGTCTTAGAGCAGCACTTCAAAAAAAGACAGACTAAATGTCTGTTTTTTAGTTTTTACCCATCCAATGGATTTTTTTATTTTCAAAAATTACGTAAAGTTTGTTTAGAGAAAAACCAATAATTCCCGTGATAATTATCACGGCATACATTTTGTCTATTTCATAAAGTAGATGATATTCTGATATTTTGCTACCCAGTCCAGAATTGCTACCAAAAAACATTTCTGCAACTACCACAATGATTAAAGCGTAAGAGATAGCGTGGCGTATGCCAGAAGAAATGTGGGGCAGTGATTCGGGCAAAATTATTTTAGAAAATGTTTTTAAGTTTCCCAGCTGCAAACTTTTGGCAAACAATAATCTAGTATAGCTAATATTTTTAACACCATAAATAGTGTTTAGCGCTACAATCATTGTGGTGTAAAGAACAACAAGAGCGATATTGGAAATGTTACCCAAGCCAAAAAAAAGCACAAATATCGGATATAGCCCGGGTGCAGGGATAGAACGTAAAAAATCTATCCAGAATGTAAAGATTTCGTTGTGGGTGAAACGGCCAGCAATAAAACCAATTAATAGCCCGAATGTAATCCCAATAAATAAACCGCTAGCCACACGTATTAATGTGGTAGTAATATCTAGGATAATAATATTTTGTGAAAATAATCGCCAAAAAGCACCCAAGACATTTTGAGGAGCGGGTAAAAGGAGCGGTGGGAAAATTTTTGCCGCGCTAAATAAAAACCACAGCCAACTTATTGTTAAGATAATTATTAATTGTCTTGAGCCATTTTTCATATCACAAATTCTTTTGTACGGGCGATTATTCTTTGGCGTAGTTGTTGTGCTGTTTCGCTACCCAATTGTTCTATTTGTCTGGGGTGTGGAAGAGGATTCTCTATTTCTTCAATTATTTTCATTGGCGAGGCAGAAAAAATTACTATTTTGTTGGATAATAATATTGATTCCTCTACGGAATGAGTAACAATTATTGCCTGTTTGTTTACATCATGTAATAATTGTAAAAATTGTAGTTGTAGCCGAGTAGACGTCTGATAATCAAGCGCGGAAAACGGCTCGTCCAAAAGAAAAACATCTGGTTCCAAAGCCCAAGCACGACCTAGAGCAGTTAGTTGCGCAATGCCACCGGATATTTGATAAGGAAATTTATATTGGTATGGTTTTAGCCCGAGTTTGGTAATAATCGCCTCTGTTTTTTGGTTTCGTTCTTTACGATTTTTATAATTTAAACCAATAACAAAATTGATATTATCGCGAACTGTTTTCCAAGGAAGTAGTGAGGCGCGAAAATCTTGGAAAATCAACCCTGTTTTTATAGGCTCGCTGTTTTCTTTTTTGGTATTTTTTATTTCTCCATTTTCATATGTTTCCAATCCAGCGATTATTTTTAGAAGCGTGCTTTTACCACAGCCGTTTGGTCCGAAAAAAACAACATTGCGATTGTCGGGTATTTCTAAATTAAGGCTGTCAATTATTTTTACATTGCCATAACTTTTATTGATGTTGATTAGGTTGAGCATATAGCGTATCCAGAATCATAGATTTTGTATTAACCAAAGTTTTTGTTTCTCCCAAAGAATATAGAACCTGAGACAACTCTGCCAATTTGTTTAAATTCATTGTGTCATAAGATTGGAAAGGGACGAATTTTACTTTGGCGGCTACGGCATCATCCATGGGAATATATTTTGGCAGGATATCTTTGGCCGCCATTGGATTTTGGTTAATGTATTCAATCGCCTGATTAGTGGAAGCGATTAATTTTTTGGTTAATTCTGGGTGCTCGGTAATAAATTTTTGTGATACCACGCTGGCACTCAAAGGGATGTCATTCAAAAAATATTTATGGAACAAAGCAGATTCAATTGGTCGGCTTATTTTTTTAGCCAAGCCAATAGTAGCGAATGGCTCCAAAACCAAAGCCGCATCTACTTGCTTACTTTCTAAAGCCGGCAATTCTAATTTTGGTTCCATTTGTATTAGTTGTGTGCCAGTTAGTTTGTTTATCCTTACTAATTGGTCATACATTTTTTTCACGCCAGAGCCAAGATAGGCTGCAATTTTTTTGTTATTTAAATCAGCGATAGTGGTAGTAACTCCGTAAGGGCCGATTAAATAGGCAGAAGGATTATTTTCGTCTTCGCTAACCAAAGAAAAGATTTTTAAATAATTAGGACTTTTTTCTTCAATATTAAAAAGTAAAAAAGTATTTACTCCGCCTAGTGCGGCATCTATGCGATTAGCTAAAAGCGCTTCCACTATTTGGTTGGTTGACTCAAATTTTACGGGTTCAATTTTTAAATTATTTTGAGTAAAGATATTTTTTTCTATACCTACGAATAGGGGAGAATAAAGGTCGTGCGCCCGGTAGCCGATTTTGATGGTGGTGGTGTCAGAAAGCGTGGGTGTTTTTTGGTGTGGTATAAAATACCAAGTAGTTAAAACGATTATAATCAAGGTCGCTATTAGGCCAAGATATTTTTTGTAGCTAGTAGCTAGCATATTAATTAATTTACGAATAAAACCCCTTAATGTAAGGGATAATTTATCTTATTAAAATTGTTTAGTATAGTCAATAATACCGACAATATTTAAATATATGTATTGACAAATCCGCTATAATAAGCTATAATTTAATTATAAAAATGTCGTCGGTTTTACCGACAAATAAAAAATGTGAAAATAGAAAAAGTTTTACAGGACTATGGTTTAAGTGAAAAAGCCGCCAAAGTATATGTGGCTTTATTGCAATTGGGTCCGTCGGCCGTGCAAAAAATAACCCAAAAGGCTGGTTTGGCTCGCTCCACTGTGTATGAAATCCTCGAGGATTTGGCTTTAGACGGATTTGTTAATACTTACCAGAAGAAAAAGATTAAATATTTTAGCGCCGAAGAACCAAGCCAGATAATGCGTTTGGTACAAAATCGGGCAGATGCAATTAAAGAAATTTTACCAGAATTAAACGCCATGTCCGGGGTCTCACGCGCTAGGCCGTCAGTACGTTTTTATCAAGGAGAAGAGCAGATGAAGATTGTTTTAGATGAAATTTTAGACGAAGCTAGCGAATTGATTTGTTTTGGTGTATCCGAGGATCTGTTGCGAATTTTGGGGGATTATCATAAAACATTTTTGGAAAAAAGAATTAAACGTAAAATATCTTTGCGTTTAATTTTGCGTGATTCCTCCACAGCGCGCGAACGACAGCGTTTGGGCCCGCAACAATTGCGTCAAGTGAAAATTGTTCCTAATAAGTTTTCTTACCACGGTATTGTTTATGTTTGGAAAAATAAAATAGCCATGTTTTCACTGGCTAATGATCTGGTGGCAGTTGTTACAGAAAGCCAAGAATTGGCAGATTTACAACGCGCGCTTTTTAATTATGTCTGGGAAGCGAATTGATTGATTTTAAAAACCACAGATTAGTTCTGTGGTTTTAAATTTATTACTGTTATTTCTGGTGTCACCCAGAAACGTATTGGCCCAGCAGATTCACCAGCTCCAACTGAAGTATAGATTGGAATATTGTCCCAGTAATTTAATCCGCGATAATATTTAGTACCTAAATTTACTCCCGCTCGCCCCAGTGGGCCAATTCCGGGTAACCAGATTTGTCCACCATGGGTGTGGCCAGCTAATACCAGGTCTGGTTTTTTGGTCTCTTTTGGCCAGGATAAAATCCCATCTGGATTATGGGTTAAAAATATCATTGGAGTTGAGGTCTCCCAATTTTTTAATTCATTAAAGTTAAATGCTTGATTCCAAATATCATCAATACCAAATAGGCAAATTTTTTCTCCGCTGATTTCCGGGCAAGCCAATTGATTTTTTAATAATGGGATATTTAGTTTTTTAAGACGCGCCATGAATTCATCGGAACGGTCTCCGGTTTGCCATTCAGTTTTAGTTTTTGTTTTGTTGCCAATGCCATATTCGTGATTACCAATGATAGCGTAAATGGGGTATTTATTCACTAATTTGGCTAATGGCTCTAAATATTGGCTCTCATCTTCGGAATTTCCTTCATTGTCGATTAGGTCTCCGCCTAGAATTATTAGATCCGGGTTGATTGAATTTATTTTTTCAACAATTTTTTCTACCCAAGCTGTTTTTTTATTATTACCAACTTGAATGTCAGTGACTAGAGCTATATTTATTGGCTTTGATAAATTATTTATTTTAACTGTTTGTTTATTAATAACCAACAAGTTTGGATAAACAAAAATAGAAGAAATGGCAATGATAATTCCAAACAAAAGTATGCTTATGGCAATTTGTGTTAGCAGGCGTTTTTTTCCTGTCCAATGTTTTTGGTCGCGCCAAAAAATGGCAGTTAAAATAGCTGCTACCAGAATATATCCGTAAATTATAATTAACAGGAAATTCATAGTTATTTAATCTTATTAAATTTTTTGTTTTTTGTCTATATTAAAACAGCCTTAGTTATGGCTGTTTTTGTTGGTGGGCAAGGAGGGAATCGAACCCTCACAGATTTCTCTACACGATTTTGAGTCGTGCGCGTCTACCAATTCCGCCACTCGCCCAAATTAACAGTATAGATTATACCGTATCTTTGCTCCGTTGTCAATTGTATGATATAATTAAGCCGATATGACAAAAATCATTTCAATTGTAAACCAAAAGGGGGGTGTAGGCAAGACCACAACCGCAGTTAATCTAGCCGCCGCCTTGGCTGAGAGCGGGAAATTTGTTTTATTAGTTGATTTAGACCCCCAGGGTAATGCCACGTCTGGGCTCGGCATAAAATACCAAGAATTAGAAAAAGGTTTATATCATGCTCTGGTTGGTGATGCGCGTATGCACGATGTTGTTTTTAATACCGCCCATGCCGGGCTACGGGTTGTACCAGCGACCAATGATTTGGCTGGCGCCAACATCGAGCTGGTAAGCGTTGATGGCCGCGAAAAAAAGTTGTCTAATATTTTGTCCGAGGTGCATCATGCTTATGACTATATTATCATTGATTGCCCACCTTCGCTTGGCATCTTAACCCTTAATGGTTTGGTGGCGGCCGATCATATCTTGATCCCCGTACAAGCCGAGTATTATGCTCTTGAAGGGTTGGGTCAACTATTGAAGACAATTACGATGGTAAAGGAAAATATTAAACCAGAACTAAATGTTTTGGGAGCTGTGCTTACGATGTTTGATGGCCGCAATCGTCTTTCCGAAGAAGTATTGCATGAGTTGTATAAATTTTTTCCTAATAATATTTTCCGTTCAGTTGTTCCCCGTACGGTTCGTTTGGCTGAGGCTCCTAGTTTTGGAAAAAGTATTTTTCACTATGAACCATCGGGAAAAGGCGCAAAAGCGTATGAGCGCTTAGCGCGAGA
>Ga0172367_10006600_pt1 | contig 13583 bp, 11 predicted proteins | sample Lak10m_FD_114542 | JGI IMG/M metagenome (GOLD analysis project Ga0172367, IMG submission 114542) | Freshwater microbial communities from Kabuno Bay, South-Kivu, Congo - kab_022012_10m | ecosystem: Environmental > Aquatic > Freshwater > Lake | place: Democratic Republic of the Congo: South-Kivu...
ACCCTAGCGATAACTGCGTCTGAATCATCGTCCGCTCTTCAATACTCAATTGTGTGTAGATTTTACTCATGCAACATTCTCTCCTAAATATGTTGCACTTGGGGTTTGAGCGCGCCATGGCTTGGCATTTGAGTAGGGCGGTATATTAGTGTATTGACGTTTTACATACGTTATATAGAATGCGCTTATGGACATTGAGTACGAATTGCGCGGGATACGCTTTCGTTGGAATGAGAGCAAAGCCAAGCTCAATATCAAAAATCACGCAGTCACTTTTGAGCAGGCGGCGCAAGTGTTTTTTGATCCGCTGGTGCAATATCAGGATGCCTCGCGCAATGGTGAGGTGCGCGATGGCGCGTTAGGTTGTGATTTTAATTTTCGCGTGTTGTTTGTTGTGCATCTCGAAATCGAAGCGGAATTTATACGCATCATTTCTGCCCGGAAGGCAGAGCCGCATGAAAGGGAAAACTATGAAACTTGAAACGATAAAAAAACGTCTCGCCAAAGATCGCCCTATGGTTTCGATTACTTTGCGTATGCCTGAGGACGTGGTGAACGACTTGAAAAGAATCGCGCCACTTAAAGGTTTTGGCGGTTATCAAGGGTTGATGCGCGCTTATGTTGGTAGCGGTTTGCGCGAAGACATGGAGCAGATGGAAGGCAGCGCGGTGGCGCAACTGCTCGATAAATTGCGTGAAGAAGGTGTGCCGGAAAAAACACTGACCAAAGCCACGCGCGGTATTGTTAAGTTGGCAGCGTAGTTTTTTACTCCCGTAAGGACGGAACTGAGTACCTTGCAAAAGAAAAAGGCCAGCCGAATCGGCTGGCCTTTTGCATGCACTGCGCTAGGAGTTAACCCAGTTGCTGCCCGTGTTCGCGGGTGGCGTAGAACTGCACTTTGGGCCAGCGCTCTTGTGCCAATCTCAGGTTTACGCCGGTGTCGGCGAGGTAGGCGTAGTTGCCGTCCACGTCTTTGGCCAGGCGGTTGATGTTGGCTTTGACGAACTCGGCCAGATGCGCCGCGTCGCTACAGTTCACCCAGCGTGCGGTGTGGATGCCAGCGCGCTCAAATACTGCATCTACGTTGTACTCGGCCTTGAGGCGGTGCTCGACGACTTCGAACTGTAGTTGCCCGACCGCGCCGATGAGCAGGGTGTTGTCGACCAGCGGGGCGAACACTTGCACTGCTCCTTCTTCTCCCAGCTGACGCAAACCTTTCTCCAGTTGCTTGGCTTTCATCGGGTCACGCAGGCGCGCGCGGCTGAACAGCTCCGGTGCGAAATAGGGGATGCCTTTGAAGGTCAGAGCTTCGCCTTCGGTGAGCACGTCGCCGATCTGCAATTGGCCGTGGTTGTGCACGCCGATGATGTCGCCCGCAAAGGCTTCATCTAAACGCGAGCGCTCGTTGGCCATAAAGGTCACGGCGTTGGCCAGCTTCATGTCTTTGCCGGTGCGGCGGTGCTTGACCTTCATGCCCGAGCTGTACTGGCCGGAGCACACGCGCATAAAGGCGATGCGGTCGCGGTGGTTGGGGTCCATGTTGGCTTGGATTTTGAACACGAAGCCGGTGAACGCTGTTTCGGTGGGCTGCACCATGCGCTTGTCGGTCTCGCGCGGCAGCGGTGCGGGTGCCCAATCCACCAGTGCTTGCAGGATTTCGCGCACACCGAAGTTGTTCACGCCTGAGCCGAAGAACACGGGTGATTGTTGACCCTTGAGGAACTCGTCCAGATCGAAGGATGCACCCGCGCCCATCACCAGCTCGGTCTCGTCGCGCATGGTCTGCATCTCCATGGGAGCTTCTTTTGCCATCTGTTCGATGTCTGCGCCGCGCAATACTTCCACAGCTTGGTCAGCTTTTTCTTCACCGGGGACGAAGCGCAGCACTTCGTCGTTGAGCAGGTGGTACACGCCACGGAAGCGTTTGCCCATGCCGATAGGCCAGGTGACCGGCGCGCATTTGATCTTCAGTACTGATTCGATCTCGTCCAGCACTTCCAGCGGGTCGCGCACTTCGCGGTCCATCTTGTTGATGAAGGTGATGATGGGCGTGTTGCGCAAGCGGCACACTTCCAGCAGCTTGATGGTCTGCGCTTCCACACCCTTGGCCGCGTCCACCACCATCACGGCGGCATCCACGGCGGTCAGCACGCGGTAAGTGTCCTCGGAAAAATCTTGGTGACCCGGCGTGTCGAGTAGGTTGATGACGCAATCGTCGAAGGTGAACTGCATCACCGAACTGGCCACGGAAATGCCGCGCTGCTTTTCAATTTCCAGCCAGTCGGAAGTGGCGTGGCGACCGCTCTTGCGTGCCTTCACCGTGCCCGCCATCTGGATCGCGCCACCGAACAGCAGCAGCTTTTCGGTGAGCGTGGTTTTACCTGCGTCGGGGTGGGAGATGATTGCGAAAGTGCGGCGGCGGCTGACTTCGCGGATGATGCCATCCGGGCTGGCCACGGGCGTGCTGTAGGATTCGGCGGATTCGTTCATATCGTGTTCATACTTTCTTTTGCCACAATGCAAAAAGGCTCGCTAATGGTTAGCAAGCCTTAGTGTTTATCGCGCCGGAAACGCTGCGCAAAAGTGCGCGTTAGCACACTGAATTTGGTGGCCCGGGGCGGAATCGAACCACCGACACAAGGATTTTCAATCCTCTGCTCTACCGACTGAGCTACCAGGCCATTTTCTACACTCACGAACGATGCGGCTGATTCGCGAAGTCGCGCATTATACCGATAACCCCAAAAAGCACAAACGCAGATTTGATTTATTTTCCGGTTAGGACAAAGCGCGGCTATCGCATACAATTTTCGTTTGTCTGAATGATTGAGGAATGCCATGTCTGGTCTGACGCGCAGCGATTACCGCACTTTGTCACTTGCCGCTTTAGGTGGCGCGCTGGAGTTCTACGACTTCATCATCTTTGTGTTCTTCGCCGTGGTCATCGGCAAATTGTTCTTCCCCGCCGATATGCCGGACTGGCTGCGCCAGGTGCAGACCTTCGGCATCTTTGCCGCTGGTTATCTGGCGCGGCCATTGGGCGGGATCGTGATGGCGCACTTCGGCGATCTGCTGGGGCGCAAGAAGATGTTCACGCTGAGTATCTTCTTGATGTCGGTGCCCACTTTCGCCATTGGCCTGATGCCCACCTATGCCAGCATCGGCGTGTGGGCACCTGTTTCGCTGCTGCTGTTGCGCGTGATGCAGGGCGCGGCCATCGGCGGCGAAGTGCCGGGTGCTTGGGTGTTCGTCTCCGAGCATGTGCCTGAACGGCATGTCGGTTTCGCCTGCGGCACGCTGACCGCCGGACTGACCGGCGGCATCCTGCTCGGTTCGCTGGTGGCGACGGCGGTGAATCAGGCTTACAGCCCCGACGAGTTGCTGGCTAGTGGCTGGCGTGTGCCGTTCATCATCGGTGGCGTGTTCGGTTTTGTGTCGGTGTGGTTGCGTCAGTGGTTGCATGAGACGCCGGTGTTCAAGGAGATGCAGGCGCGCCAAGAGTTGGCCGACGAGTTGCCGCTCAAGCAGGTGATACGTGCGCATAAACCCGCCATCGCGCTGACCATGCTGATGACTTGGCTGTTGTCGGCGGCCATCGTGGTGATGATCTTGATGACACCCACGCTGATCCAGAAGCTGTATGCCATCCCGGCTACGACCGCTTTGCAAGCCAATAGCATCGCCACGCTGTTTCTCAGTCTGGGCTGCGTGGTGTATGGCGCGTTGGCAGATCGTTATGGCGCGGGGCGGGTGCTGATGGTGGGCTGTGCTTTGCTTGGACTGAGTGCGCTGGGGTTTTATATGCAACTGGCCGCCGCACCGCAACATATATATGTTGCCTATGCGATCACTGGCTTCTGTGTTGGCGTGATAGGCGTGGTGCCGAGTACGGCGGTGCGTGCCTTTCCGCCGGTAGTGCGTTTCTCGGGATTATCTTTTTCCTACAACATGGCTTACGCGGTGTTCGGCGGACTTACTCCGGTCATGGTGAGTATGTTGCTACCGCTGGATCGTCTGGCCCCGGCACACTATGTGTTGGCGCTCAGCCTGCTGGGCATAGGGATAGGTGCGGTGCTGCGCCAGCGCGAAACAGCACTTAAGCCTGCTACAGTGGCGGCTGAGAATGCATAGATAAATTGTGAGACAATGCGCGCCACAAAAAATCACGCACACCTACAGTGCATGAAAAATCAGGATAGAACGTGTTTTTAGATACCTTCAAAAAATTGCTTGCGGACGATATGGCCGCAGTCGATCAAGTCATACGGACACGCTTGCATTCGGAAGTGGTGCTGGTCAATCAGATCGCCGAGTACATCATAGGTGGGGGTGGCAAGCGCTTGCGTCCCGCGCTGGTAGTGTTGTCGGCTCGCGCCTTCGGCTATCACGGCCAGCAGCATCACAATCTAGCTGCGGTGGTGGAGTTCATTCATACCGCGACGCTGTTGCACGACGATGTGGTGGACGAGTCTGAGCTGCGGCGCGGCAAAGCCACGGCCAGCGCGCTGTTCGGCAATGCCGCCAGCGTGCTGGTGGGCGACTTCCTGTATTCACGCGCCTTCCAGATGATGATGGAAGCGGGGCAGATGAGTGTGATGCAGACCTTGGCGGATGCGACCAATCTGATCGCCGAAGGCGAGGTGTTGCAGTTGCTCAACTGCCACGATGCTGATGTGGATACCGCTAACTATATGCGTGTCATCCATTGCAAGACGGCCAAACTGTTCGAAGCTGCCATGCGCCTAGGAGCGATACTGGGCAACACCAGTGCAGCCGAACAAGAAGCTGCCGCGATTTATGGCATGCATCTGGGCACGGCTTTTCAGTTGGTCGATGACGTATTGGATTATTCGGCTGAAGAGGCCAAGACCGGCAAACATTTGGGTGACGATTTGGCTGAAGGCAAGCCCACGTTGCCCTTGATTTATGCGATGCAGAACGGTACGGCAGAACAGGCAGCGGTGGTGCGCGCAGCCATAGAGGACGGTAATGTCGAGCAGTTCGGTGCGGTACTGGAAATTATCCACGCCACCGGTGCGCTCGCCCACACCCGCCAGATGGCGCTGCGCGAGACCGAGGCCGCGTGCGCCGCGCTGACCGGTCTGCCGGACTCGCCCTACAAACAATGTCTGCTGGATCTGGCACAGTTCGCCGCCAACCGCGAATTCTGAGCCGCGAATTTGTGCGATCAGCTTAAGGAGGGAGTCTCGTGAGCCGTTTATTGTTCTTCGTTGCAATCGCCGCTCTGGTCTATCTGTTGCTGCGTTCCTACCGCAACAACTCCACTCCGCCCGCTCAACAGCCACCGCGCAGCGAGGATATGGTGGTGTGCGCGCAATGCGGCGTACATGTGCCCAAAGGTGAGAGTGTGCAGGCGCAGGGCAGAAATTTCTGTTGCGCGGCGCATCGTGATGCCTATCGCGATTGATCTTCTGCCAGCAGAGGTGCACTGATGTCTGCTTCTGGCATTTCACTATATTCCACTGACTATTGGCGCTCGCTGCGCTACTACAACATCTATCGTTTGGTGCTTGCGGTGCTGTTCGTGGTGTTGGGCGGGACGCTGGGCAAACGACTCAGTTTGGAGGTCGCCGATCTGCTGTTGTTCTTCAGCGCCAGCGTGGTTTATCTGGTGGCGGTGCTGGTGTCGTTCATCCTGCTGCGTTTGCGGCATCCCCGTTTTAGTTGGCAGCTGGCCATCCAAGTGTGCGGTGACATTCTGGCCCTGCCGGTGTTGTCCTATGCCAGCGGCGGCGTACAGAACAACATTGGTCTGCTGTTGCTGATCTCGCTGGCGGCGGCGGGGCTGGTCAGCCGGGGGCGCATCACGCTGTTCTTCGCAGCGTTGGCCAGCATCGCTACTTTGCTGGTACATGGCTACACGGTGCTACATGACAACGGCTCCATAGGGCAGTTCGTGCAAGTGGGGCTGCAATGCGTTGCCTATTTTGCGGTTGCTTGGATGGCGCACCGTCTGGCTAGGTATGCAGTCGATAGCCAGTTGCTGGCGCAGCGGCGCGGGCGCGATTTGATTAGCATGTCAGAAGCCAACCGTCTGGTCATGCGCGATATGCAGGATGGTGTACTGGTGGTCGATGCGAACGGCGGCATCATGCAGATGAATCCCAGCGCGGCGCGCTTGTTGCACCATAGTCATCAGGATGGGGAAGCATTGTCCGAGACTTTTCCTTTGTTGTATGGGCAATACGCGATATGGCGCAACAATGGTAGTAACAATCGCGAAACGTTGCAGTTAGATATGGGGATGCAGGCGCGCTTGCGTTTTGTCGGAGTAGGGCGTGATACGGCGGTACATGGCGTAGTGATATTTTTGGAAGATATGCAGCGCGTACAGGCCGAAGCGCAGCAGATTAAGTTGGCTGCATTGGGGCGCTTGACGGCCAACATCGCCCATGAAGTACGTAACCCGCTCTCGGCGATCAGTTACGCCACCGAGTTGTTGCAAGAAGGCGAAACCGATGCGCAGCAGCAACGCTTGTTGCAGATCGTGCTGGACAATACTCAGCGTATCAATCGTATCGTGCACGATGTCATGCAGCTCAATCGGCGCGACCGGGTGCAGACCGAGCAATTCGACCTGCACGAGGCATTGCACAGTTTTGTCGAGGAGTTCGTGCGCGCCGAGAAACTAGATGCGGGGCTGATGGTGCTGCTGGCCGAGGGCGTGATGCCGGTTGCATTCGATCGCGGCCATTTGCGTCAGGTGTTATGGAATCTATGCGGCAATGCCTTGCGCTATGGACATCGTCGGCCAGGCAGCCTGATCTTGATGGTGGCGCATGATGAGACGGGTGTGCAGCTGGATGTGCAGGATGACGGCCCAGGCATCACGGATGAACAGAGTGGTCGATTGTTCGAGCCATTCTTCACCACCGCCGCACAAGGTACCGGCTTGGGGCTCTACATTGCAAAAGAGTTGTGCGCAGCGAACGGCGCAAAATTGCAGTATCGCAAACGCGAGGGGCATGACGGTGCCTGCTTCCGTATCACTTTTGGAGAGATGCATGGAAACGCAACATGACAAGTCTGGCAAGACGCCGCGCGTCCTGTTGGTGGATGACGAACAGGACATCCTAGAGCTGTTGGAAATGACGCTGCTCAAGATGGGGCTGCGCGTGGATAAAGCGAGCAACGTGCGCGAAGCTTTGGCCAAACTGGCGGAACGCCGTTACGACTTGTGTCTGACCGATATGCGCATGCCTGATGGAGACGGTTTGGAGGTGGTGCGGTACATCACGCAACATAATCTTGATGTGCCGGTCGCGGTAATCACTGCGCACGGCAATATGGAAAACGCGATTCATGTGCTCAAGTCGGGCGCATTCGATTATCTTGCCAAGCCAGTCGCGCTCGATCAGTTACGCAGTTTGGTCAAAGCGGCGCTGAGTTTGCCGCAGGCGGTGGCGGCGCAGGAGCGCGGTTTGCTGGGCAATGCTCCGGCGATGCAAAAGGTGCGTGACCTGATTGAGCGTGTGGCGCGCAGTCAGGCACCGGTGCATATCAGCGGTGAGTCTGGCAGTGGTAAAGAATTGGCTGCCCGCTTGATCGTGCAAAGCGGCCCGCGCCGTGACCAGCCGCTCATCGCGGTGAACTGCGGTGCGATACCCGAGAATCTGATGGAGAGTGAGTTCTTCGGTTACAAGAAGGGCGCGTTCACCGGTGCGGACAAGGATCGGGATGGATTCTTCCAAGCGGCGCATGGCGGCACGTTGTTTCTCGACGAGGTGGCCGACCTGCCGTTGAGCATGCAGGTCAAACTGTTGCGCGTCATACAGGAGAAGCGGGTGCGCAAGGTTGGTGCGACCAATGAGGATGCCATTGATGTGCGTATCATCAGTGCCACCCATAACGACTTGGGGGAGCGCGTCAAACAGGGCAAATTCCGCCAAGACTTGTACTACCGGCTGAATGTGATTCCGATCAACATGCCGCCCTTGCGTGAGCTGCGCGAAGATATTGGTGAGATTGCCCAGCAGACCTTGGAGCGTTTGCGCGGAAGTGCATCTGCACGTTATTCCGAAGCGGCGTTACGTCAGTTATGTGCCTACTCTTTCCCCGGGAATGTGCGCGAATTGGAAAATGTCATCGAGCGTGCCTTGGCGCTATGCTCGGATGGTTTAATTTCCGAGTATGACTTGCAACTTGCACCCGTCGAAAGTGAGACACACATGGGCTCAAGCACTTTGCCCAGTGGTCGTTATTCTTTGACGGAGTATTTAGATCAAGTGGAGCGGCAAGCTTTGTTGCAGGCCTTAGATAAGACGCACTTCAATCGGACTGCCGCTGCCAAACTGTTGGGACTGACTTTCCGTACCATGCGCTATCGCATGGAGCGTTTGGGTATCAAGGCACCGGACGGCCAAGATGATGAGAATTGATGCGCAGGGATGGGCTAGTGATGTTGAGATACTACCCTCGCCGAATTGTGATGCGCGCAGCGCCGACGTAATAAGCCTATTGGTGGTACATAACATCAGTTTGCCGCCCGAGCAGTTCGGCGGTCCAGGTGTGCCGCAGTTGTTCACCAACAACTTGAACCCGCACCAACATCCTTATTATCTGACCATCGCAGGCTTGCGGGTTTCCGCGCATTTTTTCATCCGCCGAGACGGGCATGTCATTCAGTTCGTGTCGTGTGCGCAACGTGCGTGGCATGCAGGGGTCTCTTGTTGGCAGGGGCGCGACAAGTGCAATGACTACTCAATAGGGGTAGAGCTGGAAGGGAGTGATACGGTGCCATACACGGACGCTCAATATCGGAGTTTGCAAGTATTGACCTTGGCTTTGCGGGAACGTTATGGTCCTTTGGCGATCACCGGCCACAGCGACATTGCGCCACAGCGCAAGACCGATCCTGGCCCCTATTTTGACTGGCTTAGATTTCTCACCAGTTTGTCCTGAAAAAAATTCCCATGTAGATGAACGGCCTAAATATCTAGGCCGTTTTTTTTCTTGCAATAAAATCTTACACCACTACAATTAGCGCGATCGCTGATAAAAAATACTATATATAGTGGTTTCAGCGAAAAAAACCTAATTCAAATACAGCCAAATTTACAGGGAGATGTCCATGCTGCAAGCCGCAACCGAAAGCGTTAAACCCTCTCCAATATCCAGCCATACCATGAACGATTCCGTGATTTCATCCGCAGCCCAATCTTCTCAGTTAGACCAATATAAGGTGATACGCCGCAACGGCGCGGTCGTTTCCTTTGAACCCTCCAAGATTGCGGTGGCACTGACCAAGGCATTCATCGCAGTAACGGGCGGGCAGGGTGCTGCGTCCGCGCGAGTGCGCGAGATGGTCGAACAGCTGACTGGCGCAGTGGTGAATGCCATGTTGCGTCGCATGCCGCACGGCGGCACGATGCATATCGAGGATATTCAGGATCAAGTCGAGCTGGGCCTGATGCGTTCCGGCGAACATGATGTGGCGCGTGCCTATGTGTTGTATCGCGAAGAGCGCTCGCGCTCACGTGCTCAGGTCAAACATCTAGAGCCCACTCAGGTTATCAATGTCAAACATGCGGACGGCACGGTTGCTCCGCTGGATATGGCGCGTCTCACCACGGTGGTGCAGTCCGCTTGTATCGGTCTAGGTAATGTAGTCGATGTCGAAGCGGTGCTTAAGTTGACGCTTAAAGATTTGTACGATGGCGTGCCGCAGCATGAGGTGGACAAGTGTTTGATTTTGTCGGCGCGCTCCTTGATCGAGAAAGAACCCGCTTATGATTTCGTCACAGCCCGTCTGTTGTTGAATAGCTTCTGTAGCGAAGTGTTGGGTGAGGAAATTATCCAATCCGATATGACGACACGTTATGCCGAGTATTTTCCTAAGTACATCAAGCAGGCTGTTGCCGCCGAGTTGCTGGATGCGCGTCTGGCTCAATACGACCTACAGCGTTTAGGTAAAGAGCTGGATGCGCAGCGTGATTTGCAGTTCGGTTATCTGGGGCTGCAAACTTTGTATGACCGCTACTTCCTGCATATCGAACAGAAGCGTATCGAGTTGCCGCAGGCTTTCTTTATGCGTGTAGCGATGGGTCTGGCACTGAATGAGATTGACCGTGAAGCGCGTGCGGTGGAGTTCTATCGCTTGCTGTCTAGCTTCGATTTCATGAGTTCGACACCGACTTTGTTTAACTCCGGTTCATTGCGTTCCCAGCTGTCTTCCTGCTATTTGACGACGGTAGCGGATGACTTGGATGGCATCTATGAAGCCATCAAAGAGAACGCGTTGTTGGCGAAGTTCGCGGGTGGTCTGGGTAATGACTGGACACCGGTGCGCGCACTAGGTGCTCACATCAAGGGCACCAATGGCCAGTCGCAGGGCGTGGTGCCGTTCCTTAAGGTAGTGAATGACACCGCCGTCGCAGTCAATCAGGGCGGTAAACGCAAAGGTGCAGTGTGTGCCTATCTTGAGACTTGGCACTTGGATATCGAGGAATTCTTGGATTTGCGCAAGAACACCGGTGATGATCGTCGCCGCACGCATGATATGAATACGGCCAACTGGATTCCTGACCTATTCATGAAGCGCGTCATGGAAGGCGGCGAGTGGACCTTGTTCTCCCCTAATGACGCAATCGACCTGCACGACAAGTTTGGTACGGACTTTGAACGTGCTTATACCAATTACGAAGCCAAGACCGTGACGGGCGAGTTGAAGCTGTTCAAGCGTGTTCAGGCGGCCGGATTGTGGCGCAAGATTTTGACTATGCTGTTTGAAACAGGTCATCCTTGGATCACCTTCAAAGATCCTTGCAACATCCGTTCACCTCAGCAGCATGTGGGGGTGGTGCACAGCTCCAATCTGTGTACCGAGATCACGTTGAACACCAATGACAGCGAGATTGCGGTCTGTAACTTGGGTTCGGTCAATCTTGCGGCACATCTGTATCCACGCGGTCACGAGAAGTTCGGCCAGTTGGATCATGACAAGTTGCGCAACACTATCAACACGGCAATGCGCATGTTGGATAACGTCATTGACATCAATTACTACGCGGTCGCCAAAGCGCGCAATTCCAATCTCAAGCACCGTCCAGTTGGTCTGGGCATCATGGGCTTCCAGGATTGTCTGCACGAGCTACGCATCCCTTACTCTTCGCAAGAAGCAGTTGAGTTTGCTGATCGCTCCATGGAAGCGGTGTGCTATTACGCTTACTGGGCATCCACTGAGTTGGCTGAACAGCGTGGCCGTTACGCCAGCTATCGTGGTAGCTTGTGGGATCGTGGCATCCTGCCGCAGGACACTCTGGATATGCTGCGTACCGAGCGTGGCGGCTATGTAGAGGTGGATACTTCGGTCAGCATGGATTGGGACGCATTGCGTGCTCGCATCAAGCAGCATGGTATGCGTAACTCTAACTGCGTGGCCATTGCGCCCACCGCGACCATCTCTAACATCATCGGTGTATCCGCCTGCATTGAGCCGACCTACCAGAATATTTTCGTTAAATCGAACTTGTCCGGCGAATTTACGGTGATGAACGAGCATCTGGTGCGCGACCTGAAGCAGCTGGGTATTTGGGATGAAGTGATGATTTCTGATCTCAAGTATTTCGATGGCAGTCTGGCCAAGATCGATCGTATTCCCGCTGAGTTGCGTACCCTCTATGCAACGGCATTTGAAGTGGAGCCTAGCTGGTTGATAGAGGCTGCATCACGTCGCCAGAAATGGATAGATCAAGCGCAGTCTTTGAATATTTATATGTCTGGCGTATCGGGTCGCAAGTTGGATGAGACTTACAAGCTGGCTTGGTTGCGTGGCTTGAAGACCACCTATTATCTGCGCACTCTTGGTGCGACTTCTGCTGAGAAGTCCACCGGTAAAGCTGGCGCACTGAATGCTGTGCCGACTAGTGGCGGCGTGGTGGAAGAGACCAAGTTCTGCTCCATCGATAACCCTGAGTGTGAGGCGTGTCAGTAACACTGAAAATTGGCCAGACCTGGTGGCGTTAACTTAGTCATCTGGTCTGCGCAAGTAAAAATTCAAATCGCTAGTAACACCCGATAGGCAAAGGAGAAAAAATATGTTGACTTTTGATGAAGAAATTAAACCTAACGCTCAAGCTTTAGGTATGATGCGCACATCAACATTTGACGATGTTCAGGGAATGCAATTACAACAAGCGAGATCGATGAGCAGCAGCGTACCAATGGCACCCACGAAGTCTGTGTCTACTGGACGTATCCGCGTCGAAGACAAACGCATCATCAATTGCAACGCCGATGTCAATCAACTGGTTCCATTCAAATACAAGTGGGCTTGGGAAAAGTATCTCTCCGCTTGCGCCAATCATTGGATGCCTCAAGAGGTCAACATGACCGCCGACATTGCGCTGTGGAAAAGCGATAAGTTGAGTGAAGATGAACGCCGTCTAATTAAACGCAATCTAGGTTTCTTCACCACCGCCGACAGTCTCGCTGCAAATAACATCGTGCTTGGAACCTATCGCCATATCAGCAATCCAGAGTGCCGCCAGTTCCTGTTGCGTCAAGCGTTTGAAGAGGCCATCCATACGCACGCTTACCAATACATCGTTGAAAGTCTGGGGCTGGATGACGGCGAGATCTTCAATATGTACCACGAAGTGGAAAGTATTCGCGCCAAGGACGAGTTCCTGTTGCCCTTCATCGATGTTCTCACCAATCCTGAATTCAAGACCGGCACTCCGCAAGCAGATCAAGCACTGTTGCGTAGCCTCATCGTGTTCGCCTGCATCATGGAAGGTTTGTTTTTCTATGTTGGCTTTGTGCAGATTTTAGCCTTGGGTCGCCAGAACAAGATGACTGGCGCGGCTGAACAATACCAATACATATTGCGTGATGAGTCTATGCACCTGAACTTCGGTGTGGACGTAATCAATCAGATCAAGATGGAGAATCCGCATCTTTGGACGGCTGAATTCCGTGAACAGATACGTGGGTTGATGCAAAAAGGTGTAGAGCTTGAATATGCATATGCAGAAGACACTATGCCACGTGGCGTGCTTGGGTTGAATGCAACGATGTTCAAGGAATATCTGCGCTTCATTGCCAATCGCCGTTGCCAACAGATAGGCGTAGATATTTTGTATCCAGGTGCAACCAATCCATTTCCTTGGATGGCGGAGATGATAGATCTTAAGAAAGAGAAGAACTTCTTTGAGACGCGTGTGACCGAGTATCAGACCGGTGGCGCTTTGTCTTGGGATTAGTTCTGTAACGTTTTACCCAGCGTCATCAAGGTAAAGATGGCGTTTCCAGGCGGAGACTGGATAGGGTGGTTGGCTTTAGGCCGTGCTTGACGCTGAGTGCGGGCTGAGGGGGTAGTCGTCGTAGATGTTGTTTTTTAACTTTCATTGAAGGAGAGCAAAATGGCAGCAGAGAAGAAAGCTAAACCAGCAGCAAAGAAAGCAGTCGCAGCGAAAAAACCGGCAGCTAAAAAAGCCGTTGCAGCGAAGAAGCCCGTCGCTAAAAAGGCCGTAGCCGCGAAGAAACCGGCAGCTAAAAAAGCCGTCGCAGCGAAGAAGCCCGTCGCTAAAAAGGCTGTAGCCGCGAAGAAACCGGCAGCTAAA
>Ga0172367_10006601_pt1 | contig 13582 bp, 9 predicted proteins | sample Lak10m_FD_114542 | JGI IMG/M metagenome (GOLD analysis project Ga0172367, IMG submission 114542) | Freshwater microbial communities from Kabuno Bay, South-Kivu, Congo - kab_022012_10m | ecosystem: Environmental > Aquatic > Freshwater > Lake | place: Democratic Republic of the Congo: South-Kivu...
ATATCGACCGAGCCACCCAGCATGAATTTATGTTCAGTGCTGTTCCAATTCAGTTGCAATGAAGCACCATCAGTCAGTTGATCGATGTCTGTTTTACTCATCACCCCGATCGGAGTGCCTTCTATCCAACCTTGTGAAGCGATGGAATTAGGATGCCAGCGTTTGCCATTTCGTGGACGAACAGGAGCGTTTGCACCTCCTGGATTGTTGTACCGCAATCTTGCACAGCCCGGATTTAAAGGTGGCAGCAATTCAACATTGTCTTCAGCCAACTTTTGAGTGAGTGGCGCATTGATGGTGCTACGGTCTATCACGTCGTATTCGTCGTCATCCAGATAGCCATCGCCATTCAAATCTTTAACCAGATAATAATCCGGAATATTATCCCGGTTCACATCCTGATATTGACAGACCGGCACCGGCTTTCCGTTAATCACCGGCTGTTCGGGGGTGGATTCCAGTTTTGTTGCCCCCCTACCTTCATCCATATCGTCAAAATCTTCGTAGATATCGCCGGCAAGTGCCGAACGTCGGCTATCCCTACGATAAATTTGTCCCGTCAGACTGAGATGATCGTTGATAAACCATTCTCCGCCCAAATTAAACTGTTGTAGTTTGTTTTCGGTACTGTCAGGGGAAGTAAAAACCGCTTCCGGATTATCTTCAAACTGATCCATCGGGATCAGGCCATTGCCCAGTAACTGGTTACCAACGAACAAGGAACTGAAGCGCATAGAAAAATCATCCTCTCGCCAATCCACACGGGCAAACCCTTGTTGAACTTGAGAAGGCGAATTGTCGCGCCAGCCTTCTTCATCAAAACCGGTATACGCTACAAATGCACCCAGGGTACCGTTGTTCCAACCTGCGGATAATTCACCTTTTTTCCGATCCCAAGAACCGCCTTGAAAACTCATATCGACCCCGCTGTCATCGAAACCATTTTTGGTCCTCAACGCCAGGGCACCGCCCAAAGTGTTCAAACCAAACAACGGATTGGAGCCCGGATATAATTCCATCCCTGATAAGGCATTCATCGGTATCAAATCCCAGTTGACGATATCGCCAAACGGCTCGTTGACGCGAATTCCGTCCAAAAACACCGAAAGTCCTTGTGGCGTCCCCAATTGCGGGGAAGCAGAAAAGCCACGAAAGGTCACATCCATTTGAAAAGGGTTACCCGCATAATCATTCACATTGACTGATTGCAGCTTGCTATTCATCAACTCGCCTATGCTGGTCGCCATGGACTCCTTGATTTCTTGACTATCCAGCGTCTGAACATGAGAAGGTATATCTTCTATGGACAGTTCCAACCCCTCGAAGGGCCCCACTTTAACCGGTTTATCCACTTCTACGATTACAGTATCCAACTCTTCAGAACTTGCTTCATCAGTTTCATCAGCAAACAGCGGATAGGAATTCATCCCAATAATCAAGGTTATGCATAAGCTCAATACAGGTTCAACGACAGCCCGCCTAAAACTGCGGAGTTGCAGCAGCCTCGTTAAGTGCTGTTGATTCATAATTCTGCGGAAAGAAGTCGGTTGGTAAAAGATTGGCCTGATTATTTAAAGCCTGCTAAAGGGCATGCGGAAACGTCAGAAGGTCGTATTCACAGTGTTAATCAGCCCTATATACAAGGGCTGTTAATAAATGAAAGCAGGTGAATTCTACGAGAAAGCCTAGACACTGGATTCGGGAATTTTTCCCTTTCTTCGAACCGCTATGCCCCCAATACCACTCAATCAGATAAATTAGCCTCTCCAAAAGGCAACACGAGAAAATGAATGAAATCGATATTACACATTGCAATCCTGGGCAGCATAACCTTCGGCGCAGCCTCCGCCTCAGCAGCCGGTTTTGTCCCGCTATCAGAAGACGGATTCGATGCAGGGAATAGCCAACTGTCAGCTTACACTCTGTGTAATTTGACTGGCGAGTTTGGAGCAGACGAAGAAGGCTCTATACCGCCCACTTTTGAACCGGACGCTGGTGCCAACAACACCTGTGCTATCCCCAAAATTCCCCAAGGCTATAAACAAATTCGCAGTGCTACTCGCTCGGTTGTCTTGAAAGGTTTAAACAAACGCAACAGAATCGTTAAAACCACCATCGGAACCGTGGCTGATAAAGTCTGGCGCAATAAAGAAGAACAGTCATGCATCTATGGCGCCAAACTTCGCTTGAATAATGTCGATGCAGACAAAATCACCGCTGGTAAACAATTTTTTGAAGTCAACGATTTCCTGAGAGGCGGGTTTGAAAACCGCAGCCCTGAAATCGCCTATTGGTATACAGCTAATGCCGACGAAGTCATCTATCGCGCAGGGTTAACTTTTCACTCGCTGGTCTTCGAACCCGAGAATGAGAGCGACGCGCAACCGCCTCTGTCTGAGGCGCCCATCCATACCAATTGGGTGGATTTTTCTACCGATCTGAATTATCGCGATGACGATGGCTCCTCCTACAGAGACTCGCCCTGGATGCTGGTAAAAGCACCATGTGCTAATGATGAAAACCCTGTGACGATCAATGACGCCCTGCGCTTCAGGCAAATGGGTCAGGAAGGACAGCCACTAATCGAAGTAACGGTTAAAGGCTATGCACCCAAAAATGCAACTGCTGTAACACCTACCGAATAACGGTCAATATCCAAGTAAAACTTCAGGACATACATCATCATGGACGATGCCCCCACCCAAATTGAGGGCGTCGTAAAAGCCCCCTCTCCTCGCGGGAGAGGGCTGGGGTGAGGGGAATAAATAATTTAAGAGTATGATTTATATGCCCTCATCCTAAGCTTCTCCCGGCGGGAGAAGGAACTGTTTTATCTTTTACGACAGCCTCAAATTTGCTAAGGCTGAAACCTTTCGATTCAAAGCAAAGATACTAAAACTTCCAATCCTGCAACATGGACCATGCATGATGTTATGGATTTACATCCGACTTACTCTGGTGGAGCAAACCAGATCGTAAGCCGGATGTAAAAATTGATTCCCAATCACTCAAGCCGATAAACGAATCGGATAAGTGTGGCGATTAGATGGCATTACTGCGCGGTATTCGCACCTGCTGGCGCATAACCACTGACACTGATTTCCAGATCCGGTTGACCTTCCTGACCTTTCTGACGGAAACGCAAAGCCCCTGTTAACGATGTAGGCGCAGCCGTGGTACAGGTACTTTTAACGAAAAACCACGAAGAATCGCGCTGCGAAGAACCGTCTGGGTCCATGAAATTCACATCGGTAGTGAAATCTACCCAGTTATCGCTGATAGGTGCCACACTGGTGAGCGGCTGAGCTGAATCGCCGGGTTGATGCACGATCGAAGTAAACGTTAATCCGGCACGATACAACACGTCATCTGACTGATCAGCCCCACGGGTAACAAAATTATAGGCTGCAGAGATTGGTCCCCGGTTTCTAAATCCCGCTCTAAGAAAATCATTAATTTCATAATATTGGGTGCCGGCAAGATTGGGATTGTAATCGACATTATTTAAACGAATTTTGGCACCATAGACGCAATTAGTACCACTTCGCCAGACCCGGTCGGTAACTGTTCCGATGGTTCTTGCGTTGATGACAATATTTCTGGTTACGCTGGCCACCTGCGCATAACCAGCTATTGGGGGAGCATTACTTGGCACCGCACATGTATTGTTGAGTCCGCCATTGGGGGCAAAGGTCGGCGGAATCGATTCAGCCGAACCAAAATCACCGGTCAAGTTACAAGTCAGATAAGCAGAGGTACCGCCCGGTACAGCCACACCGGTTGCAGGTAAGGTCACGAAGCCCGTAGCTAGCACACTCGTGGAGGAAATTGCCAGAGCCGTCAGCATTGAAGTTCGCAGTGTCATTTTTTTCATTATTGATTTCCTATTATTGCGGTTAATTACGTTCACCGTTTCAATACATCATTTTCAGAAACAGTTCCTAAGCTTCATCCTTGAAGTCAAGCCAACTTAAAGGCGATTTCCGGCGAAAAATATACTCAACTGACGGGTCTTATTGTCCGGCTACTGCGACTTGCTAAAGCTTACATAGCAAAACTATGCGCGTATTTTCAATCCTGATATCTGAACAAAAATTCGGCGCCATTCGGGTATATTTATTCTTGTCAGCCGCCTAAAAGCCGTGTCCCAAACAGGTCGTGACCTGCTTTCCATCCACACTGACACCATCCGGACAAATGGCGCCGTGAAAATTAGTTTGTGCATCGATCATGGCCGTTTGCATACCCTTGGCTCCGGATAAATTGGCTCCGCTTAGATCGGCACCGGATAGGTCGGCTCCTGTCAGATCAGACCCGGCCAGATTGACTTGTTGCAGGTTGCTGTGATTGAAATCCGTTTGAGTCAGATTGGCTTCGCTGATATCGGCCGCCACTAAAGAGGCCCCAGCAAACCCGCTTTGACTCAAATTGGCATAACTCAAATTGGTTTGAGTCATTTCGGCTCCCTCAAAATGATTGCCCGTCAATTCAGCACCGGTTAGCGTTGCGCCAGTCAGCTGCGCCTGTTGTAAATTACTGTCCTTGAATTTGGCGCCATAAAGATTCGCCGCTGTAAAATCGACCTGACTCAAATCTGCGCCTTCAGAAATGACGGGGTTATTGCCATCTGATTGCAATTTGGAGAAATTGGCTCCCTGCAGCTGAGTGTCAGCACTAATTACCAGCGAACCAATGACGCTGGCTTCACTCAAGTTTGCACCGGTTAAATCGGCATGTCCCAATTCACCCGACAAGCGAGTTTTGCTCAGTTGGGTGTTAGGCAATTTCCGATCTTTTAAGCTGTTCGCTTCCGAAAAATCACACTGGCTTAAATCGACACCGGCCTGTGGAGATCGACACAAAGCCTCTTGCGCCGATTTGAGCGGTTCAAGAAATTGCCAATAATCAGGACTGATAGCGGGTGGCTGATTTTGATTGGCTTTTTGCAGGCTCTGGTAAAGCCCGTTTTGGTAATGGACTTGATCATAGCGGCCATAAACCGGCGATTCACCCCAATCCCCGCGAAATTTTGGGCTTGGTTTGCTGCTGGCCACGGAGGTAACTGAGATCGTAAATTCATCCTCGGCATCCGCGATCTTCGTTTCGTTGACAACGGCCTGCATGCGACGACTATTGGTATGTGCTGAGTTTGGCTGATTCGACTTGCTGTCCTGAGTCGAATGTCGGATAAAACTCAATGCATCATCAGTCCACCAGTGTCTGACACCCAACACCATCAACAAACTGCTAGCAAAGATCAATGTGCTGGATGTTCTGGATAGATTCATAAATCGTCTCTTCGAAATGGGCAGCGATGCCGATTGAATGTTTATAACCTTGTAACCTTTCAGTCCCTTGTTTAAAAGACTCTGCGTAGGCCGGATAAGCGATAGCACATCAGGCAATCGGTGGATGCACTAACGCATATCCACCCTACAAAATAAACACTTCCTTTATCAGGATTCATGGCTGAATAGTTACCAATCTATTTTTTATCCTACAGAGCTTCCAGCCGGACGCATACATGAAAAATTCCCGAATTTCATTGATATATAAAGGAATTTTTCCCATATCTATATTCAAAGTCAGTCACTAGAATGCCGAATTTTTCCCAATCCCCGGCTAATCGACCCAATTCCAGCTACTCAAATGACGCCCACCCCATGCGCAACTTTCTGAGATTTACTTTGCCGCATCTATGGCCAAGATTTGGCTGGCCGGTTTTACTATTAAGTTGCTCTAGCGTATGTCTGGCTACCAGCGATGAGACAGAAATAGTCGATGAGCTGGAGACGGTGCTGGTTGAAGACAGACCGATCAAAAAGCTGGGGCCACTGGATGGCTTATCCCTGCAACAAGAACAAATCCCCGGCAACCTGCAATCAATCGATAGCGCAGCCATACAAGAATCAATGGCGACCAGTCTTGGTGATTTATTAAATACCCACCTGCAATCTATCAACGTCAATGATTACCAGGGCAACCCGTTTCAAATGGATATTAGCTACCGGGGCTTTTCCGCTTCGCCGCAATTGGGTACACCACAAGGGCTGTCGGTATTTCTGGACGGTGTAAGGGTCAATGAGCCGTTTGGCGATGTCGTCAACTGGGATTTGATACCCATGAATGCCATTTCCAGCATTGATTTATTCCCCGGCTCCAACCCGCTATTCGGTTTAAACACCTTGGGTGGCGCCTTGGCGCTGCGCAGTAAAAACGGCTTTGAGGATGCAGGTGCAACTTTAAGATTCACCGGCGGCTCCTGGGATCGCAAAAAAGGCGAGTTGAATGCAGGCTGGAACAATGGCGTGATCGGTAGCTTTATCAGCTATACCGGATTCGACGAAGCAGGCTGGCGGGATAACTCGCCATCACAGGTAAACCAGGGTTTTGTGCGCCTGGATTGGCGAGGTGAACAATTCAATCTTAAATTCAGCAGTTTATTGGTGGGTAACCACTTATTGGGTAATGGCTTGATTCCGAAAGATCTTTATGAAGAAAATCCGAACGCGGTATTTACTTCACCCGATAGCACCGAGAATGAGTTACAGCAGTTCACCTTGGGTGGCGAATGGTTTTTTAACGATGAATGGAGCCTGACCGGACAAATTTACCGACGGCAAAGCGATCGACAAGCTGTAGCAGGGGATATTTACGAAGATTTTGAAGACATGGAAGCCAATGATTGGGACAGGCCCATGACATTGGAAGACCCAGTCAATAATCATCCGGTCTGCCGCTACCCCGATGCCAACCATGACGGCATTCCCGATTATGGCCTGGATAAAAATTCGGATGGCATGATCGACGAAGGCAGCCTGAATGTCGGCAATCTCAGTATTGAAGATAGTAATTACCTGGTACCCGCCCCACCCATGGAATATCCTTGTAACACGCTACGCTACAAACGAACCACCGGGCCGCGTAACGGTGCTGTAGGCGATAACACCGATCCTGTTTCCACCGATCCAAGGCATTCCCCAAAGGGCTATATTCCTGGCACGCCTGTTGGTGTGCTCAGCAAGACAGCCATAGACCAAGTGACTGATGGCGCGTCTCTGCAATTAAACTGGAACAATAGTCGACACAAATTTCTGTTGGGCGCATCGATTGATGACGCCAGTAGCGATTTTGAAACCCGGCAACGTTTGGCTTTGATTGATGACTCGCATTATGTCTATAGCGATCCAGCCCATATCGACCCGATCTTTACCGCCGGTCAACAGGACATACTGAACAATTCATTTGCCGGCAAATCGACAACCTCCAGCGGTTATTTCAGTGAAACCTTCTCGCCAGTCGACAACCTGCACTTGAGTGTATCCGGTCGATTCAACTATACCCGGGTTAAAAACCGCATGCGCGCCCGCACTCGCACCGGCTTTGAAAGTCTTAGCGATATTCAGGATATAAATCGGTATCGGCCCAATGTCATCGTTTGCAGAGGCAACGACCCGGCATCCTGCCCGGAAAAAGCCAATTATCAGGACGATAATTGGCTTAAGGATGTTTATCTCTCTCAAGACCCTTATTACGGTTTATCCAAATACAGCGAAACCCCTACGGCTGAAACTTTCGATTATCTGGCTTTTAATCCTTCGGCTGGTTTTAGCTATTTGCCGTTTAAAAATACTGAGCACTCACTAAAAGACCTGGATGTATTCTTTAACTGGAGCCAAGGCAACCGCACACCTTCCAGCGTAGAACTGGGCTGTGCCTATGATGGTACACTGGTGCCGCAAAACCCCGCTGATCCCAATTCGACCAAGATTCCCAAAAGCCAGGCCACCATTGGCGGCTCCTGCACCTTGCCTTCAGCTTTATCGGGTGATCCTTATCTGCCACAAATTTTTGCCAATTCTTACGAATTCGGCTTGCGCGGCAAACTGTGGGACAACCTGAGCTGGAATACCGGGATTTATAGAACCGATCTGCAAGACGATATTTACCTGGTGGGCATTACGCCAGACCGCAGTTTCTTCGACAGCATCGGCGATACCCGTCGACAAGGCATAGAATTCGGGCTTTCCGGCCAGGCAGGCATTGTGGATTTTAATGTCAATTACGGTTATACCGAAGCCACCTTTCAGTCACATCTATTCATGGTCAGCCGACACAACAGCAGTGCCGCCGTCAGAAACCCCGATCAGGATTATGGCCAAGTCTTGGTCGATGATTCAGGCCGACCACAGGAAGCCTTGCAGGACATGATAGAAATCAACCCTGGCGATCGCATGCCGGGTGTACCTTTACACAATATCAACGCCAGCCTGAATGTGCATTTAACTGAAGACTGGTTGTTCGGCATCAATATGGTGGCGCATTCGTCATCGTTTGTACGCGGCAATGAAAACAACCAGCACACTCAGGGTGACTACCGTTATTACTACGGTTATCCGGCAGGCGGCAACGAGCGGGTTCTGATCAGAGGTCGACAATATCAGGATGCCGGAAGCGTACCCGGCTATGCAGTGTTTAATCTGAAAACCCGCTATGAAATCATCAAGGGTTTTTCCGTGTTCGGCATGATCAACAATCTGTTTGACCGGCAATACGCCACGGCTGGACGTTTGGGCAGTAATCCGTTTTCCCCGTCCGAACGCGGTGCCATCGGTAGCAGCGGCTGGAATTACAATTCCAACGAATGGCTGGGCAGTACCTTTATTGGCCCGGGCGCTCCCCGCGCCTACTGGGCGGGTATCGAATGGCAATATTAAATTCCGGGAAAAACTCCTATTGTCCCTCCTATCGCTTTGTTTTTACCATGCTGCACCAGCACTTGATGAGGCTTGAATGTCTCAGCTTTCTGTTCGTCATACTTCTTTATCACAACAACTTAAGTGCCTAAATGTTTATACAGGTAATCCACTCATGAAAAAATCCTTGCTCAGTTTATCGCTCTCAACCGCGCTGCTTTGTCCCTTGTTCACAACCAATACACTCGAAGCTGCTCCCAGAATCGTGATGGCTTTCCTGGGTGACTGGAGCCAGGATCAACGTTACAACAAAGGCGATGTGGTCAGCTTTGACAACGCGATTTACCAAAGCCTGAAAAGCAAGAACAAGAATATTACCCCCGACTCCAGCAACACTTACTGGCGAAAAATACTGGGTGGTAGCGGTAGTGGTGGATCAGAAAGACTGCCAAGTTGCGACCTGCCGGGTATGGCGGCCAACCTGATTGGCTGCGATTTCACTGATGATTCAAAATTACGTGGTAAAGATTTGCGCGGTGCACAACTCATCAAAGCTAAGTTGAGTGGTGATTTGGGGGTGATTAATCTGGAAGGCGCCAATCTTAACGGAGCCATATTAGGCAGCAGTGATGATGGTGATCCGCCCACTGGCAAATCCTTGACACTGCAAGGAGGAACATCCCAAGGCTACATGGCTAATTTGCGTGGCACCAATCTGAGCAACTCCATCACGGCCAACGGATTTCCGATTCAGGCCGCTTTTGTCGAATTCACCAGTGCCAATCTGACCGGCATTGCCTGGATGGATGCCAATCTGGAGGGCGCCTGGATGTCGCAGGCCAAACTGACTCACGCCCAGATACTGGGTTGTAACTGCTCATCCGCCAAACTGTCTTATGCAGATTTGAGCCAAGCGGTATTATGGAACGCCAAACTGATCGGCGCTGAGCTATATGGCGCCAATTTGACCCGCGCCCAATTGTCCGGTGCGGATGTTAGTAATGCGGATTTCAGCTATGCCAATATGGCCTTTGCGACGCTTATGCCTGACGCTGGCCCCAGTAACTTGGCAGGCGCCAATTTCACCGGCGCTGATCTCACTGGAGTCAATTTTACCGATGCTACGGGAGGTGATTCAGTAATCTACGATCAGACTACCCGTTTTGATGGCGCTATCTGCCCGGACGGCAGCAAAGTCAACGGTACCAGCATCACCAGTTGCCAAGGCCATGGCTTTGCTGCACCGCATTAGTTGAAGAGGATATTCAGCACATGCCAACATTTCGTCCCTTCCCAAAAAGGGACGAACTTTCACATCTGTTTTAGCAACCTCTAATAATTCGTCATTCCCGCGTATGTGGAAATCCAGTACATTGATACTACGGGGCTCCCACGTTAGCGAGCGCAAGGACCGTGAATTATTATGGGTTCCCCTTAGTTAAAACTGAGTTGTTCGCAATACATCTCCACTTTGACTTGTGACAGTTGATATGAACCCGCTGGCACCGGGGTGACGCTGATGATGCCAACGTTAAGCAGTTTCAAGGTGAATAGGGTTTCCTTGAGATCCTGGGCCAAATATTCAAGCGTTACCGATTTTTCGTCCTTATCACTATTGACGCCATCAATCACGAAACTTTGATGCCAGGCGTAAAAAGGTTCGGCAAAAGCTTCCGGAAGGGTGATGACCAGGTTGGAGATTTCCAGATGCGCACGCTTTATGGGATCTCTGGATTCTCCGAGCTCATGTCCATTGAAAACTTGTTTGACGGAGATGGCGTCGATCTTACTAACTCGCCTGCAGGCATTGCTCAGAGAGGTGTCAACATCGAATCCAAGGCGAAAATTCGCAGCCAGCCATCGCTTTCTATTGGAAACGGGAGGTATGGACGGCTTGCCGGTCGGCTTGCCCCGCAGCGTAGTTTCGGGTGAAAGTTTGAGGGTCAGAAACACCAATTCCCTGGATCGGGCATCCAGCGCCGGCAGGCCGAAGATTGATGAAAACGAAGCCTCGTAACAGCGAGAACAACTCAAGCATTAGCGATTGGAAACGCCATAACCTGTGTGATGGATTCGCAGCCCGTCGCTATCATTAGCAACCGATCCAGGCCAATCGCTACACCGCTACAGTCAGGCAAACCGGCTTGTAAAGCCTTTAGAAACCGTTCATCCATGTTCACATCGACTAACCCTTGCGTCTGACGTTGGGTTATTTCCTTTGCAAAGCGGCGCGCTTGCTCATCGGCATCCTTGAGTTCGAAAAAACCGTTCCCCAATTCCAACCCGTTGATGAACACTTCAAAACGTTCGGACACCCGCGCATCTTCAGGGTGAATCCGCGCCAGCGAGGATTGTATGGCCGGATAGCCATGAACCAAACAAATCGTATTGTGCGGCAACCTTGTCTGTACATGATGGCTGAACAAAAAATCCAGCCACAATGCATGATCGTCACCACACAACCCCTCGGCTTCCGGCGAATGTAAACGGATGGCTGCTTGCTGATAGGTTTGGCGATCAAATACCAGGGGGTCCAAATCAATCAATTGCTTGACAATATCTTGATAGCTGATTTGTTTAATCGACAAACCAGGCAGGAATGGCGTCAATAATGCCTTGAACAGCTCAGCCACTTCATCCATCAGGGCTTGCAAACCAAATCCCACCCGATACCATTCCAGAATAGTGAATTCGGGGTTATGAAAACGCCCTGCTTCGCCGTTTCGGAAGGCTTTGCAGATTTGGTAGATGCTGCCACTCCCGGCAGCCAGCAAGCGCTTCATGGCAAACTCAGGTGAAGTCTGCAAGTAGAAGGTCGGATTATTAGGTGGACAATGATATTGGCTGGCAAAAAAGTCCAACTGCGGATCGGTGCCGGTTGTGTGACACAACAACGGGGTTTCCACTTCCCAAACCGAGCGTTGCGCAAAAAAACGGCGAATTTCAGACAATAACTGCGCCCTGAGTCGCAGCGTCTGAAATCCGGCCGTCGGCCGCCAATCGGCAGACACTATTCTTTGACGCGGGAAACGTATTCGCCGGTGCGGGTATCGACGCGGATCATTTCGCCGATTTGGATGAATAACGGTACTCTGACTACGGCGCCAGATTCCAGGGTTGCCGGTTTACCGCCGCCGCCGGAGGTATCGCCTTTCAAGCCGGGGTCGGTTTCGGTGATGGTCAGTTCGACAAAATTGGGTGGAGTGACAGACAAGGGCGAATCATTCCACAAGGTCAGAACGCACATATCCTGCTCTTTCAGCCATTTAATGCTGTCAGCCACTGCGTTTTTATCCGCTTGATATTGTTCAAAAGTATCCGGCACCATGAAATGCCAGAATTCACCATCGTTATATAGATATTGCATGTCTCTATCGACAACATCCGCCCCTTCTACGGTTTCCCCGGATTTAAAGGTGCGCTCGATCACGCGACCGGTTTTCAGGTTACGGATTTTGACTCGATTAAAAGCCTGACCTTTACCGGGTTTGACAAACTCGTTCTCGATGATGGAACAAGGGTCGTTGTCCAGCATGATTTTCAATCCGCCTTTAAACTCGTTGGTGCTAAAAATTGCCATTTTTTCCTCGTGAAACAAACAATAAGTCGGACGATTATAATGTATAAGGATTTTATTCGGAAACCGGAGCAACATTGAACATCGCCCCTCCCCTCTGGCAAAGCCAGCTTGCCGAGGCTTTTTCCAGCGTGGCTGCCTTATGCGAGCATTTGCAGTTGGATCCCGCCAGCCTGCCTTTATTAACCAATTTCAAAGATTTTCCATTACGCATTCCACGCGGCTTTGTCGATTGTATGGAGAAAGGCAACCCGGCTGATCCTTTGTTGCGTCAAGTCCTGCCTGTGCAGGATGAATTAATACATTACCCAGGCTATAGCCTGGACCCGGTGGGCGATTTGGCGGCCATCGCAGAAACCGGCGTCATTCACAAATATCAGGGCCGGGTACTATTGATCGTAACAGGCGGCTGCGCCATCCATTGTCGCTATTGTTTTCGCCGCCATTTCCCTTACAGTGATTTTCAATTATCCGGTCAAAAATTACAGCAAGCCTTGAACTATATTGCCGCAAACCCACAGATTAAAGAAGTCATCCTCAGTGGCGGCGACCCTTTATTACTTAGCGATAACAAGCTGGCTGGATTATTACAAGCGTTATCCAAAATCAGCCATGTGCAGCGCATCAGGATTCACAGCCGTATTCCGGTCGTATTACCAGCACGTGTAACTGATGACTTATTAAATGGTTTTAACAGTTTGCCCCAATCCATCATTCTGGTTTTACATGCCAACCACCCCAATGAACTCAGCGAAGAAGTTGCTCAGGCCTGTCAACGCTTAAAACAACACTCAGTCACCCTGCTGAATCAAAGTGTGCTGCTGAAAGGCGTTAACGATGACGACAACATCCTGCTTCAATTAAGCGAGAAACTCTTCGCGCTGGGCGTTCTGCCCTATTATTTGCATCTACTGGATCGTACAGTCGGTGTGGGACATTTTGAAACCTCGGAGGCTCAGGCCCAACAGCTCATGACAGCTTTGCAACAAAAGCTACCCGGCTATCTGGTGCCGCATCTGGTCAAAGAACAAGCAGGAGCGGCGCATAAAATTCGTATTGCTTGATCAAGCACTCCATCATGACTATGACCTGCTGATCTCTAAAAAATGCTGATCTTTTGCATCTATCAAAATTAGAGCTGAAACTTAAATCCGAGCCATCAACTCAACGCTTCATACTTGCTATATAGTGCCTGAGTGGAAATCAATTAATCCTATATTATTCAATATGTTATAATTATTACGCAGCACGAAGAGGTGTTGTTCAGACTCTGATTTTGCTCTATTTCTAGCCAAAATCAGCCTGCAAA
>Ga0172367_10006602_pt1 | contig 13581 bp, 15 predicted proteins | sample Lak10m_FD_114542 | JGI IMG/M metagenome (GOLD analysis project Ga0172367, IMG submission 114542) | Freshwater microbial communities from Kabuno Bay, South-Kivu, Congo - kab_022012_10m | ecosystem: Environmental > Aquatic > Freshwater > Lake | place: Democratic Republic of the Congo: South-Kivu...
ACGTCAAGCAGCCACCGAGCACATGACGATGCTGGAGCAAACGCCTGAGCGGGTCATTGGCTACTTTCAGGATCGGTATGTCAAATATGCGGCTTAAAACTTCATCGGGCCGGATCAATAGGCGCCATCATCACATTGCGTCGGCAACGGCTTTAACCAATTCGTCTCAAAAAAATGAAGACTCTGTACCGCCTGGTTTCGATAACCTCTTTCTGGTTCGTCTGCACCTTATCCCATGCTGTTCCCATCACACTGGATTTCAGCGCTTACCCATCTGGCACGCCCATCGCCAGCGTGTCGATTCCCGGAGTAACTTTTGAAGTTTCGCCAGGAACTACAGCTGTGGTCAACCACAACATCGGAACTGGAAACGGATTTTTCATGTATGGCAACAACACGCAAGCCAGTGTCACCATCAGAACATCCAGTGCCATGACCTCAAGTACGTTTGCTACCCATGGATATGGGTCATGCCAGACTCCCTTGCCAGGTGACATCGTGAAGTGGTATCTTGGCCCGGACCTGATTGAAACCAACGACAATTTTGTTCAGTACCTTGGTCGGTGTGATGATCGTCAATTCACCAGGAATTTTGCTCATGACGCGATCACATTCGAACCGCACTATGATTCCCAATATGGTTCTCAAGAGATGTATGTCAACGACATCACCCTTGATTTCACCCCGCCTGTTGCGACCACTCAGGCCATTCCCACTCTCTCAGAATGGAGCCAGATGGCACTCATCGGCTTGATGGGCTTGACTGCGCTGGTCGTCTTGGGCCGCAAAAACAGCTAAGGGTGCTGTCGCACCCTTAGTTCACATGGTTCGAAATCACACCTGGCAGCGCAGTCGCATCAGCGCAAACAACCCAGCATGCCAGCCAGTAGCATGGTTCCCCACTGGGATAGTGTCGGAATGGGCTTGGCCGCTTCTGGTTCGGCGATGATCCATTGGCTGTCAATGAGCGCGGCCATGAACGTCCTGGAGTCGTCTGAATAGTGGGACTCATGACCTTGCCATGAGGGTTGGATTACCAAGTTCATGAAAAGCTCAAATATATTCGGGCTGAATCAATGAACACGTTCACCGACAGATAATGGCTTGGGCGGCTGAGAATTTTCAGGCGCGTCAATTGGGCTTGCCCGCCCTACCGCACCAACTGATTGAGCTGAATGATCGGCATCAGCACCGCGAGCACGATCAACATCACCACCGCGCCCATGGCCACGATCAGCAGCGGCTCCAGCAGGGTGGCCAGTTGCATGGCGCGGCGCTGCACTTCGGTGGCGAGCTGTCTGGCAGCGCGCTGCAGCATCAGCGGCAGCGTGCCGGTTTGTTCACCCAGGCGGGCAAACATGGCGAGCAGCCCCGGAAAACGCTTCTTTTGCGCCAGCGCCGAGGCCAGCGGCGCGCCTTCGCGCACCAGCACCAGGGCGTCGAGCGCATCGCTGCGCATGGCACGGTTGGACAGGGTTTGCGCGGCCGCCTGCAGGGCTTTCAGAATGGGCACGCCAGCGAAGGCCAGCATGGCCAGGGTGCTGGCAAAACGCGCCGAGTTGTAGCTGCGCGACATCTTGCCGAGCAGCGGCAGATTGAGCCAGGCAGCATCGAACCGTTCTCGCACCGGGTCATTCCTGAGCGCCAGACGCGCCGCAATCACGCCAGCCACCAGCGCGACCAGCAGCAGCCAGCCGTAACTGCGCAAGAAAGCGCTGACGTTGATCATGATCACGGTCAGCAAAGGCAGCGCGCGCTTGCTGCCGGCAAACACGCTGGCCACCTGCGGCACCACGTAGGTCATGAGAAACAGCACGATGACCACCGCCACCAGCGACACGATGGCCGGGTACAGCGCGGCGCCGATCAGTTTGGCCTTGAGCGCGTGCTGCTCTTCGAGATCGTCGGCCAGACGCTCCAGCACCTGACCAAGATTGCCGCTTTGCTCGCCAGCGCCGATGACCGCGACAAAAATGTCCGAGAACTCGCGCGGGTGCTGCGCCAGCGCCTTGGCAAATGGCGTGCCGCCGTTGACCTCGGCACGCAGCATGGCGACCAGTTCGCGCTCGGGGTTTTTCTCGGCCTCGTCAGACAGGGACGAGAGCGCGCGCTCCAGTGGCAAACCCGACGACACCAGCCCGGCGAGCTGGCGCGTCCAGATGGCCAGCGCGGTCGCGCTGAAGACGCGGCCACGGCGCCCGGTCTTGCCCGAGCGCGCCTGATCATTGGCCTGGGCGCTGACGGCATCCACCTTGAGCGGCACCAGCGCCTGCGCGCGCAGCAGGCCGCGCGCCGCCTTGGCCGAGTCGGCCTCCATGACGCCCTTGCGGGTGTCACCGTCGGCGCTGAGAACTTCAAACGAATAGACCGGCATGCGTGACCCTGCGACGTGGTGGCACGGGTTCAGTCGCGCGTGACGCGCAGCAACTCTTCGCGCGAGGTGAGGCCTTCACGCACCAGACGCTCACCGTCTTCGCGCATCAGCACCATGCCAGAGGCAATGGCCGCGGCGCGGATGTCGGCCTCGCTGGCGCGGCTGTGGATCTGGGCGCGGATGGCGTCGTTGGTGACGAGCAGCTCGAACACGCCGCTGCGGCCGCTGTAACCGGTGTGGCCGCAAGCTTCGCAGCCAACCGGGTGATAGGCGATGCGGCTTGGGAAATTGGGGTCAGCGTTATTGGGGTCAGAGCCCAAGTTTTGCTGCGCAAAATCGGGATTCGACCCCAATTTGGTGATTTGCTTGCACCGCGGGCACAGCTTGCGCACCAGGCGCTGGGCCAGCACGCCGAGCAGGCTGGAGCTCAGCAAAAACGGCTCGACGCCCATGTCGGTCAGGCGCGTGACGGCGCTGGCGGCGTCGTTGGTATGCAGCGTGGCCAGCACCAGGTGGCCGGTCAGGCTGGCTTGGATGGCAATCTGCGCCGTGTCGAAGTCGCGGATCTCACCGATCATGATGATGTCGGGATCCTGGCGCAGGATGGCGCGCAGTGCCTTGGCAAACGTCAGGTCGATCTTCGGATTGACCTGGGTCTGGCCGACGCCGGCGAGCTCGTACTCGATCGGGTCTTCCACCGTCATGATGTTGTTGTGCGCGGCATCGAGCCGTTGCAGCGCGGCGTAGAGCGTGGTGGTCTTGCCCGAGCCGGTGGGGCCGGTCACCAGCACAATGCCGTGCGGCTGCGTCACCAGGTGCTCGAAGCGGCGCAACACCTCACCCTGCATGCCCAGCGCCTCCAGGCTCAAACTGCCCTCGGATTTGTCGAGCAGGCGCAGCACGGCGCGCTCGCCGTGGGCGCTGGGCAGCGTGCTCACGCGCACATCGACCGCGCGCGTACCGATGCGCAGACTGATGCGCCCGTCCTGCGGCAGGCGACGCTCGGCAATGTCGAGCTCGGCCATGATTTTCAGGCGGCTGATCAGCGCTGCGTGCAGCGCCCGGTTGGGCTGTACCACCTCGCGTAGCGTGCCATCGACCCGAAAGCGCACGCTGGAGTGACGCTCGTAGGGCTCGATGTGGATGTCGCTGGCGCCATCGCGGGCGGCCTGCGTCAGCAGCGCGTTGAGCATGCGGATGATGGGCGCGTCGTCAGAGGTTTCGAGCAGGTCTTCGATGGCGGGCAGCTCCTGCATCATGCGCGTCAGGTCGGTGTCGCTTTCGACCTCGCTGACCACCGCCGCGGCGCTCGACTCACCCTGCGCGTAAGCGGCGCTGATGCGCTGAATGAGTGCATTGGCCGCCAGCGTCTGCAACTGGCTGTGCGGGTATTTGCGCAGCACCTCGCCCACTGCGCCGGGCACCGTGTCGGCATGCACCAGCAAGGTGAAGGCGCCCGCGTCATCTTCGAGCAACAGCTGGTGGCTGCGGGCAAAGGCGTAAGGCAGGGGGTAACGCATGGGCCGGTTCGATCGGACGATGGCTGCGGCTTACTGGCCAGGCGTGATCATCGGGCCCGGCGCGCCGTCCACCACCTTGTCAGGCGCCTGCGGCAACAGCGGCGCCTCGTTGACGGGCACCAGGGCGCTGGGTATGGGCTGGGCATTTTGCAAGCCGGCGCGCATCAGGTCGTAGCGGTCCAGCGAGAGCTGGTCGCTGGACTGCGCATCACGCACCACCACCGGCCGCAAGAACACCATCAGGTTGGTTTTTTTGTGGGAACGTGTCTCGCTCCTGAAAAGGTTGCCGAACAGCGGCACATCGCCCAGGCCGGGCAGCTTTTCCTCGTTGCCCGAGTACTCGTCCTGCAGCAGGCCGCCCAGCACCACGATGGCGCCGTCCTCCACCAGTACGTTCGACTCGATGGTGCGCTTGTTGGTGGTGGGCCCGCTGGTGGAATTCAGCGTGGCCGCCAGCACGCTGGACACCTCCTGGTAGATCGCCAGCTTGACGGTGCCGTTTTCACTGATTTGCGGCTTGACCTTGAGCGTCAGGCCGACGTCCTTGCGCTCGAACGTGGTGAACGGGTTGACCGCCCCGCCGGCGCTGCTGCCGGTATTGGTGTACTGGCCGGTGGGAAACGGCACATTCTGGCCGATCACGATCTTGGCCTCCTCGTTGTCGAGCGTCAGCAAATTGGGCGTGGACAGCACATTGCCGCTGCCCGTTTCCTCCAGGAAACGGGCCAGAAAACCCAGCACATAGACGCCACTGGTCTTGCGCGCCGCGCCCAGGTTCAAGCCGCGGGCCGGCTGTACCTCGCCGGTGGCGGCACCGGTGGCAAGGTTGATGATGTTCCTGCCACCAAAGCCAAAATTGGTGCCCATCAGCCCGACGATGGCATCACCCACCTCGCCGATGGCGCCCTGCCACTGGATGCCGAACTCTGCCGCGCGGTCGGCGCTGACCTCGGCGATCAGGCTCTCGACGAACACCTGGGCGCGCCGCCCGTCGAGCTTGTCGATGACCGCGCGCAGCTGGCGGTATTGCGGTTCGGGCGCGGTGATGATGAGCGAGTTGGTGGCCACATCGGCCTGAATCTGACCGCCCGTGGTGGCTTGCGCGGCCGCCAAACCGGCCGCGCCAGCAGCGCCGGGCGCACCGGTTGGCGCGGTAGCGGGGGCCGCGCTGCCACTGACGGCGGCGCGCAGTGTGGCGGCGATTTTTGTCGCATCGGCGTTTTTCAGGTACACCACATGGATGTTGCCCGCCGTGCCATTGCTGCTGTCCGCTGCGGGCTGGTCCAGGCGCGCCACCAGCGAGCGCGCCAGCGCCAGTTGCGCACCATTGGCAGCGCGCAATATCAGACTGTTGGAGCGTGGCTCGGCAATCAGCGTGGTCTGGAACGCGGTGTTGGCCTGGCCGGGCGCTGCCGTCGGGCCGCTTGCGCCCAGCAGGCGCAGCACCAGCGGCGCCAGGTCGGCGGCAATGGCGTGTTGCAGCGGGATCACCTCGACATCGGTGGCGTTGGCCACGTCCATGGCGGCAATGATGCGTCCCATGCGGCGCACGTTGTCGGCGTAGTCGGTGATCACCAGTGCGTTGCTGCCGGGGTTGGCGTTGATGGTGTTGTTGGGGCTGATCAGTGGACGCAACACCGGCACCAGGTTGTTGGCCGACTCGAAATTGAGCTTGAAGATTTGCGTGACGATCTGGTTGCCAGCGGGCAGACGTCCGTCCTCGCCTTCCAGCACCGTGACGCCGGCGCTTTGCAGCTTGGCATCGGCCTCGGGCACTACCTTGTACAGGCCATCTGCCTCCACCAGCGTGTAACCCTGCAAGCGCAGCGCCGCGACAAATTGCCCCATGGCTGCGGCGCGGCTCACCGGCTTGTCGGTCACCAGCGTCAGGGTGCCCTTGACGCGCGGATCCACCACCACATTGCGCCCGGTGATGCTGGCAAAAGTGCGCGCCACCGCGTCGATCTCGGCGTTGTTGAAGTTCAGCGTCACCGGCTCGGCCGACCCGGCTGCGCCTTGTGCCGTGGCGTTCAGGGGCTGCACAGCCATCAGCACGGCCAGCAAGGCGGCTAGCGCAGCGGCACAACCACGATGATGGGGACTTGAACGATTCGATTGTTTCATGCTGGTTCAACCCACTTTGATGATGGAGCGCGCGCCATTGCGCCGCCCGATGAGATTCAAGAGATTGGCCAGCGCCGCCTGATGCTCGGGCACGGCGCTGGCCTCGCCATTAAAGCGCAACTGGCCACCCACCCATTGGCCGGTGCCGGAGATTTGCAGGCTGCCCTGCAGCGTGGTCAGGGCCAGCGTCACCGGCGTGCCGCCCTGGACGCTGACACGGTAGCTGCCCATGGGGCGCAGCGTGGACAGGTGCGATGCCAGGTTCATGGCATCGAGTTGCGCCGCACCGCCCACCTGCAGGCGCCCGGCCGCCCAGGCCAGCGTCAGACCCTGCGTGCTCAGGTTCAACTCGCCCTGCGGCTGCACCGTGTTCCAGGGCGTACCCAAGCCCGCCAACAGGCTGGCCGGCCACTGCGATTGGGCGTCCGACAGCGCCAGGCGCAGCCCGTTCCAGCGCGGCTGCAGGTGCATCGCCCAGGCTTGCTGCAGGCAGCAGTCGGCGTCCAAGGTCAGCCCCACTCCGGTCAAACCCGGTGCCAGATGCCAGTCCAGCCGCCCGGGCAGCGTGGCCGACTCCTGGCTGCCAGCGCCACCCGTGAGCTTGACGCGGGCCGATCCGGTCCACACCGTGCCGCGCGTCTCCTGCAACAGCACCTGTCCGGCGCTGGCGCGCTGCACCAGTGTTGCCAGCCAGTGCGCCGGTGCAAAGACCAGCGTGCTCAGCAGCAGGCCCAGCAGCGCTCCAGCCAGCGCCCAGCGCCAGGGTGTGCCCGCTCGGATCGGCTTCATGAACGCGCCCCCAGGTTCAGCACCAGCGTACCGTCCCAATTGCCAGCCGGGTTGCGCACCAGATGCGCCTCGACCGGTGCGCTGTGGGCGTTTTGCCTGACCGTAGCGAGCCATTGCGCCAGCGCGCTGGCAGGGACCGCATTGAGCGTCACGGTGGCACGGTCGAACTGCACGTTCATCTGCGCGCCGCTGCCCAGCATGGCCATTGCGCTATCGAGCGCCTGGCGCGCCTGCTCGGGTAGCAGCACGGGCTGCGCCTGCAAGGCTTTGGCCTGCGCTTGTAGACGCTGCATGTGCTGCAGCTGGGCGTCGAGCGCACGATGCTGCGCCGGTGCCGCTTTCAGCACCGCCAGCGCCGGCGCCAGCGCCAACCACCACAGCAGCGCCAAGCTGACCAGCACGCCGGCCAGCATCAGCAGGCGCTGCTCGCGTGGCGATACGCTGCGCCAGCGGATTTGCAAGGTGGTCAGCAGCTTCAAGGTGTCGCCCCTGCCCGAAGCACCCACTGCGCACTGTCCCAGCGGGCGGCCAGGCCCTGCTGCCTGAGCGCCAACGCCACCCGCTGCTGCTCGGCTTGAGCCAGGGGCGCTGCCTTGGCGCGCAGTTCCTGCGCCACGTAATCAAGCGCCGTGAGGGTTTGCGTGCTGGGCAGCGCAGCGCCCAACACTGACAGCATGGCCTCCAGGTCAGCATCGCTGGCGGCACCGCTGGCGCGCTGCAGCGCGGCCACTTCGCGCGCCATTTGCTGCGGCGCATCGACGACCACGGGAACCTTGGGAAAGGTCTGCGTGAGCACCGCGCGCACCGCCTGGCGCTTGGCTTGCAGCGCGGCCTGTTCGCGCCAGGCCCAGGCGTTCAACGCGACCAGGTTGACCAGCACCAGCAGCACCAGCGCCAGCCGCGCCGCGCGCCACTGCGGTGCACTCCGCAAATTTCGCGCCACCTGCGCCAGCTGCGTCCACACCCTGGCGCGTTTGGCGTTGACCAGATCGAACTGGGCCAGGTCCCAGGGTGTCTGCGCCGCCTGCAGCAAGCGCTCGGGCCGCTGCAGCAAGGTGACCGGGCGCTTGCACAGGCGCTCGGCCAGTTCAGCCACGGCGGGCTCGGCAACCACTTCAGGCAGCTCAGCCGAGGCATCACCCAGCCAGGTCACGGTAGCAGCCGACAGCGGGCACGGCACCAGATTGGCGCCTAGCAGCACCGGATGCGACTCGTCGCCCAGCACATACCAGCGCTGCGCCAGTGCCTCGGGGGTGAACTCGGGAACGATGCGGCTGACCGCCAGACCGGCCTGTGCCAGCGCCTGCAGATGCGCGCCGAGCCAGGCCTTGTCGCACGCCACCAGCCACACCGGGGCCTCTGCCACCGGCTGGGGTTGCAGCGCCAGGTGCAGCTGCGCCGGCTCGTCGAGCAACTGCTCTTCGAGCAAACCGTCCAGAATGGCACGCAGCCGGCTGGTGCCGCGCTCACCCATCAGGCCACGCGCCAGACTGCCCTTGGGCAACTGCACCTGGTGCCACGACAGCGCGGCCATGGGCAACACCACCACCACCTCGGTGTGGCGCTCGCTGGGCAGCAGCGCCAGCGGCACGCTGGCGTGGCCGGTCGGCACGCTGCCATCTGCAGTCAACACATAGTCGTAGTGTGCAGAGGCGTCCGCGTCGGCGGTGGGCAGGGCAATGATCAGGGAAGTCATACCGGGATGTGCAAGGTCAAGTCATTGTAGGGTTGGCTGGTTGGGCCGGACCACCTCGCGCGTGCGGCTCAAAATTTTGACCTGCATGCCGTCGCGCTGCAAGACCGAGGTCTCCTGCAAGATGGCCGAGCCCACCCGAAGCTGCCCGGTCACGCTGAAAAACCGCGTCGCCACCGCGTGCAGCCCGGCATTGAGCCTGATCTCACCGTCGCCGATGCGCTTCTCGGCGTCAGACAAGGTGCTGAAGTGCTTGGCGCCGCGTGCGTCGGCCAGCGCACGCGCCTGTGCCATGTCCAGCTTGTCGATGCAAGCCATCAGCACCTCGGGGGCGGCGGTATTGAGATTGACCGGCGTGCGTGCCGGCAGCAGCGTCACATACGGACTCAGCACCGCCAGGGTGGCAGGCGACAGCCCGAGCCAGACCAGCTCGGACACCGACTGCGCCCGCAGGGGCGCAACGGCCGCGGCCCTCGCGTCTGGCGTCGGCGCATTGGCCAGCAGCCATTGCTGCGTGAACATCGCCAGCTCGTCTTCGGGCAGGTTGAGCTGTTCGAACAGGCGCTCCCAGGCCGCCACGCTGGGCGCGTGCAACTGGCCGTTGTCAATCAGATTGGTCACATTCAGGCGCGCCTGCAGGTCCTGCATCTTGCCCGCCAGAAAAGCATCTTGCGCACCACTGTCGTCATCGCCCACCAGCGCCTCGCCCTGCTGCGCTGCCAGAAAGGTGGTCAGGCGCGAGGGTGCCAGCGCCACAGCCCAGGGTTCGGCCAGGTGGTCGGGGCCGCCCTGACGCGCGTCTTCGCGCAGAATCAGCCGCGCCCAGTCGAGCGCGCCGGTCAGAATCCAGGCCGACTGCACACGGGTACGCTGGGCCGATTCCACCTCGACGCCGCGCCACTGCTGCCACAGCATGGCAGACGCCAGCGTGGCGACCAGCACCACGGTAAGCATGGCGGTCAGGATGGCTGCGCCGCGTTGCGTCCTCATTTGCCGCCCCCGATCGAGCCGCGCACCCAGTCGCGCGTCAGCGTTCCGTTGATCGCCTGGCCGCCCCGGAGCGTCAGCACCAAGCGCACGCCATCAGGCTCGGCGGCCGTCACGCCCGGGCTGGCCGCGGGGGCAGTTGCGACCGGGCCGTCAGCGCTCGACAGCGGATTACTCCAGGCGTTGCCCCGGTAATAAAAAATTTGCCACTGGTCCAGCGCCACCGTGCGCACCTCGCGCGCACGGTCGTCATCGCCGGGGGTTTGCGCCCAGACCTGCGCCTTTTGCCAGGCCAGTTCGAGCGCGGCGCGCGTCAGCAACGGCGGCGACTGCCAGCGCAACCACTGGCCCTGGCCATCGATGCTGCGCTGCGCCCAGGCGACCACCCGCAAGCCCTCGCCCGGCTCGGCGCTGCTGCGGCGCAGGATGCGCAGCACACGGCCGTCCCAGTCCAGGCTCGGCGTGCCCGGCTGCGCGGCCATGGCGTCGAGGTCGGCGCCCCATTGCGCCAGCGTGGCCTGCAGCGCCAGCACGTCGTCCGATTGCTGCTGCAGGCGCAGTTGCGAACGACTGATGCCGTCCAGGCCGCGCCAGGCCAACACCGTCATCAAGGCCATCAGGCTGATCGCCACCAACAGCTCGATCAGCGTGAAGCCCCGGCAACGAGTGGTGTGTCGCATCAGCATCAGTAGCGCCCCACCACGGTGGTCAGGTGCCAGACGGGCACCTCGCCGTCGAGAACTCGGGCATCGGCCCGCCTGAAGTTGGGGTTGGGCGTGGGCCGCACCCCCAGCGCCACCGTCAGCTTGCGCCCGGCCTGCTCGCACGCCACGCTGCTGTCGCCCACGTCGGGCATCTGCTTGAGCAGGCGGATTCTGACCAGCTCGTTTTCAGCGCACAACTGTGCCAGCACCATGTCAGTCTGACGCTGCGCATGCCGCGTCAGCGCCGCCGTGGCCTGCAGGCCTGCCATCAGGGCAATGGCCGCAATACCCAGCGCCACCAGCACCTCGACCAGCGTGAAGCCGCGCGCCCGGCGTTTCATGGTGACGTGGCCTGCACGGCGAACGGTCGCACGCCGTCGGTGGCCAAATGCACATTTTTTGCCGGCTCGCTGCGCGAGAACAGCGTCAGGCTTTGCGGCTCGATGATGGGCTCGGGGCCCAACAAAAGCGTGCCTGACCGCGCCGCGCCCACCATGGCAGTCACGTCGACGCTGGCCGAGGTGTCCGCATCCAGCCAGGCTTGCGGCAAGACATCTTCTGCGCGTTCGGTCGGCGGCAAGCCGTCGAATAGAAAGCCGTCAGCGCTCACGCGCCAGCGCACCGGCATGCCACTCACCTGCGAGCGTGCCCGCGCCGACTCGAACAGGGCCGACAGGCGCAGCGCCTCGCGCTCGAGCCGGGTCTGGGTGCCGTCGCGCATGGCAAAACCGATGCCCGCCGAGGCCATGGCCACAATCGCCAGCACCACCAAAAGCTCCAGCAGGGTAAAGCCCGCCAAAGATCGGCGACGCCAGCATGCCGACTCAAGGCTGCCAGCTGCCGATGTCTGCATCGCGGCCCTCGCCACCGGCCTGGCCGTCAGCGCCGTACGACATCACATCGACCTCGCCCTTGATGCCAGGGTTCAGGTAAATGTAAGGCTGACCCCAAGGGTCCTGCGGCAGCTTGTCAAGGTAGTTTTTCCAGTTGCCTGGAACCGGAGGCGTGGTGGGCTTGACCAGCAAAGCCTGCAGGCCCTGCTCGGCCGTCGGGTAGCGCAGGTTGTCAAGCCGGTAGAGCTTGAGCGCCTGCAACAGGTTGGCGACATCGGTCTTGGCCGCCGTGACGCGCGCGTCGTCGGCGCGGTCGAGCACATTGGGCACGATCAGGGCCGCGAGCACCCCGATGATGAGCAGCACCACCATCAACTCGATCAGGGTAAAGCCGAGCTGGAGGCGGCGCACAAGTGAGGATGAGAATTTTTTCATGAGACCCATATTCCCAATATAAGAAGCGCACGACATGCGCGCCGGCAAGTTTAGCCAGAAATACCTGGCGCCGGGATGGCGTAGACAACCGGTTTAAACCACCCGTTCCAGGATCAGTACGGCAAAGAAGCCGAACGCCGACAGCAGCGCCCACTTCAGCACCAACCAGCCCCAGCGCTTGAAGCGCGCATCACCGGTGCCCGCGTAAAAGGCAAACGACACCAGCGCCGCCAGCAACATCAACAACACCAGCCAGCGAAACAACAGCATGATCCGGGCTCTTACCAGGCGCGCGCCAGCTGGGCGAAACCAGCCGGGGCCTGCTTTTCGTTTTCAAAAGTTACCACATCCCAGGCTTCGGCGTGATTCAGCAGCTCGCGCAGCAGCAGGTTGTTGAGCGCATGGCCCGAGCGGAAAGCGCTATAGCTGGCCAGCAACGGCTTGCCCAGCAGATACAGGTCACCCATGGCATCGAGGATCTTGTGTTTGACAAACTCGTCGTCGTAGCGCAGGCCGCCGGCGTTGAGCACCTTGTAGTCGTCCATCACGATCGCGTTGTCGAGCCCGCCGCCCAACGCCAGGCCGTTGGCGCGCATCATCTCGACGTCCTTGGTGAAGCCGAAGGTGCGGGCGCGGGCGATGTCCCGGGAATACGAACCGGTGCTCATGTCGAACAGCACGCGCTGGCCGGTGGCATCCACCGCCGGGTGGCTGAAGTCGATCTCGAAACTGAGCCGGTAGCCATGGTAGGGCTCGAGCCGCGCCCACTTCACGTTGTCGCCTTCGCCCTGGCGCACCTCCACCGGCGACAGCATGCGTATGAAGCGCTTGGGCGCGTTTTGCAGTTCGATGCCGGCGCTTTGCAGCAGAAACACGAAGGATGCTGCCGAACCGTCCAGAATCGGCACCTCTTCGGCAGTGATGTCCACATACAAGTTATCCACGCCCAAGCCGGCGCAGGCCGACATCAAATGCTCCACGGTGAGCACACGGGCATTGCCCTTTGAGATGGTGGAGGCCATGCGCGTGTCGGTCACGGCCAGCGCCGACACCACAATATCGACCGGCTCGGTCAGGTCCACGCGCCGGAACACGATGCCGGTGTCAGCCTGCGCCGGGCGCAGGGTGATTTCAACGCGCTGGCCGCTGTGCAGGCCAACGCCGACCGCACGCGTCAGGGTTTTGATGGTTCTTTGTTTTAGCACGGGGTGATTTTACTTTCGTCGACGCGGCATGAAGAAATTTGTCATCGTCAGCATCCCTGCTGAAGCGTTGCGCAGCAGTGTCGTCGGAAATACTGGCCCAGAGACCTACCGCGCGTGCGTCATGCAAAATGCCGTGGCTCGCCGGCATACTCAGGTACCGATCAAACCTGGGTTTCCAGATTCGAGTTTCCAGTTTGGCAAAAGTAGTCTCCGAAAACACCGGGATGCCAAAAGCAAAGTCCTGCGCATTCGCCATGACACCCACCCTGCGATCATGTCTGAGCACACCCACAGGCTCCCGCTGAGCCCGGTCGAGAAATTCTCCAAAACGGGTTTTAGCTTCATTGGCAGTAAACGTTTGCATCGCGGCATTCCTTGCAAAGGCAATTTGTTCGTTTGATTTCACACCGCACTGACACACGCCCGCCTGCCAGCAAAGCCGTGGGTGCTGGAGTCACCGGGTGTCAATGCCGGTGACGAGAGGGCACCGACAAGCAGGTAGAGGTATCGATCAATTCCAGCCACCTCAGTGCCGCGCAGGCGCTGTAGATGGGCTCGCCCCAAATGGGCAGAACACTGCTGTTTGGGGTGCCAAAAAATGTGCTTGCGGCCACCTGGTTGATGCAGTGACAGCTTCAGTCGCGGGGACTGGCGGGCCTGGATGGGCACCGCATCAGTCGCCGGGGGTGACGCAGGAAAAGATATTTTCAGAGAGAAAAACCAGCGCCTTGGGGCTGGCCCGGGCTCGTCCAACAAACGGTTCAGATCGCGGCTTCGCGCGATCTAACCTTAATCTACAAGGGCTTCCCCACCTTTGTCAAACAAATTTCCCTCGTGGTGAATCGCGCAGCGATTGACCACGAAACCTGACTTCCTTCTCCCTCTACATCACCCCGTGATTCCTATCGTTGCCTACT
>Ga0172367_10006603_pt1 | contig 13577 bp, 12 predicted proteins | sample Lak10m_FD_114542 | JGI IMG/M metagenome (GOLD analysis project Ga0172367, IMG submission 114542) | Freshwater microbial communities from Kabuno Bay, South-Kivu, Congo - kab_022012_10m | ecosystem: Environmental > Aquatic > Freshwater > Lake | place: Democratic Republic of the Congo: South-Kivu...
AAACTCCCTAAGCACAAACTTATATTAGATGCCAGCGCTAAAGACGGCTCAGCAGTGGAGATACTACTGGTGCGCGGACATGATGTCCCTGCTTATATCGAGCATGGTGCAGCAGACTTAGGTATAGTCGGTATAGATGTGGTGGTGGATGCTGAGGCTGATGTAATTAAACTCAAGAACCTAGACTACGGTCACTGCAGGCTCGCTGTCGCTGTGCCTCAGGGCAAATACAAATCTATAACCGATCTACCTAACTACGCTCGCGTTGCTACTAGTTTCCCTAATCTAGCTAGTAAATACTTCTCATCAAAAGGCATAGAAGTGGAGATAGTTAATCTCTACGGCTCGGTTGAGATAGCGCCATTGACTAACCTCAGTGATATTATCGTCGATCTTGTGGCTAGTGGCAAAACTCTCAAGGAGAACGGGCTTGAGCCTATCGCTGATATCATGCAGTGTTCAGCTTACTTAGTAGCTAATAAATCTAGCTATAAACTCAATAAAACTAAATTCTTGGAGATGGCTGTTTAATGGTCTCTGAGATAACTAAGTTCGTTGATACCATCATCGCTCTTAGAGATCCTAAGACCGGTTGTCCTTGGAACCGCGCCCAGACTCACGGCTCGCTTAAGCGTTATCTAATTGAAGAGATGTACGAGTGCCTAGAAGTGATAGACGCTATAGATGAACTGGAGTCTGGGGCTGCTGTGTTCGGCGCGGCTACTAAGAGTCTCAAGGAGCATAACACTGAACTTTGCGAAGAGCTTGGTGATTTATTATTGCAGATTCTATTACATGCTCGCATCGCTGAAGAGAAAGGTTATTTCGGTTTTGAGGACGTAGCTAGAGTCTGCAACGAGAAGATGATACTAAGACACCCGCATGTCTTCAAGTCTGGACTTAGTGCTAGCTCAGCAGAAGAAGTAGATAAACATTGGGAAGCAGCCAAGAAGACTGAGAAGTCACAGCGCAAATCTATATTCGAGGGTATCCCTGCTGAGATGCCTGCTCTTGCTCGCGCTTGGAAAATATCCAAAAAAGCCGTGCGCGAAAGTTTCGAGTGGGATAGAGAGGAGCAGCTCTGGGCGCAGCTCCAATCTGAACTAGAGGAGTTCCGTCAGGCGGCTCACGCTTACGAGTCTAAGCTCTCAGATACTGTCACGCCTGAACTGACCAAGCTTAAGCACGAGGCTGAACTGGAGATGGGCGATATATTATTCACAGTGGTTAATCTTGCGCGCTGGTTTGAGCTAGATCCAGAAGACTCATTGCGCAAAACTAATAATAAATTCGTCACTCGCTTTAATAAGATGCAGGAGCTTGCTGCGCCTAAGCAGCTGAAGGACTATAGTTCTACTGAGCTTGAAGCGCTCTGGCAGAGGGCGAAGCAGGCGCTACTATTATAATAAAGTTATAATAATATTGTTACTTTTGAAGCTCTAGGGCATAATGTCCATTATGGTTAAGCACTTCCTTAGCATTTCTGATGTAACGCGCCAAGAACTTATAGACCTTATTAATAAGGCGGCTGAACTTAAGGCAGAGCTTAAAGCTGGCCGCGATCAGTCTAGCTATCTTAAGGGTAAATCTCTGGGCATGATTTTTGAGAAGCCTAGTCTGCGTACTCGTATTAGTTTCGAGGTTGGTATGCAGCAGCTGGGTGGTACTACTACGGTGCTAACCAAAGAAGAAATCCAGCTTGGTTCGCGCGAGACTCTGCCTGATATCGCACATATACTTAGCCGCTATCTTAGTGCGGTGATGATACGCACCTTTGGTCACAGTATAGTGGAAGAGATAGCAGAGAACGCAAGCATACCTGTGATTAATGGACTTACAGATCTTGAGCATCCTTGCCAGACTCTTGCTGATCTTCTAACTATTAAAGAGCATTATGGTAGCCTTGATGGACTTAAGATAGCTTATATCGGTGATGGCAATAACACTGTGCGCAGTCTTATGCTCGCCTGTTCTAAGCTTGGCGTTAAGATACATATCGCTTGTCCAGCTGGTTTTGAGCCGGGTGCAGCCTATGAGTCTGAGTTCACTACTGTCTGTCATGGCATAGGTGAAGCCGCTCAGGATGCTGATGTGCTCTACACTGATGTCTGGTCTAGCATGGGACAAGAGAAAGAAGCGCAGCGCCGTAAAGAAATATTTTCTGGCTACCAGATTAATAAAGCTCTTCTTGAGGAGTTTGCTAAACCTACAGCTATAGTCTTGCATTGTTTGCCAGCGCATCGCGGTGAAGAGATTACTGCTGAAGCTTTAGCTAATCACGAAGAGACTATACTTAATCAGGCTGAGAATAGATTGCACGCGCAGAAAGCTTTATTATTACACTTGCTTGGCTAGTAATGGATCCTTCGCTTCGCTCAGGATGACGAGTATTGCTCAACTTGCTAATTATTAGCCGCCGCTTCTATCTGCAGTTGTTTAAAGCAATCAATAGCTATCGGGAAATGCTTATCGACAAGCTTAATAGAGGCTTTGGCGAATTGCTGTATCTCCCACTGGGCGTCGTGCGGCGCGCGCAAGTTATACCAGTGCATATAGTTGCGCAAATTCACAGTAGTGATGAACTCGGTGTGCGAGCCTACTGGCAGCACGCCTCTAGCTTGCTCGCGGCATACACCTAGCTCCAGCAGACGGTTATAAGCTTCGATAGCTACTTTGGCGGCTTCATCATAGACAAGTGCAGCAGCTTCTTGGTCTAGATCTTCAGCTTTAAGGCTGGCTTGTTTATTCTTGGTGTCTTGAATGCGAAACTCATCAGGCTTATAAATAGTATTGGTGAATACTGTGTAGCGGGCGCTGATTTCGTTGAAGACCCAGCAGCGATGTTTCATCCACTGGCGTGCGATATAGATAGGGCATTTAACTCTGAACTTAAGTGAGTTTTGCTCGAAAGGAGTCCAGTGTTTGTGCTTAGCCAGAAAGTATATAAGTTTGCGATCTTTCTCGGCGTTGAACTCATCAGAGGTCTTGTTGTATGAGACGCGCGCGGCGTTAGCGATACTAAGATCGTCGCCCATAACATCTAGCAGCTCCATATAGCCTAGCGAGCCAAGATCTACTTTGTTGTCTATGACTTGGTAGTCTAGATCTGTGCTGGCTATGCTGGATTTGTGGGTGGTATTTGCGGTCATAGCCATAATTGTAATTGGCTTTGCTTAAAGGTAAGATATTATTTTTTTAATCTAGACTAGTCTGCGTGCAGCAAGGGTAAATCGTCATTGCGAGGCGGCGCAGCCGCCGTGGCAATCCCCATGGGTTGCGCAAAGTATGGGGATACTTCGCTTCGCTCAGGATGACGTGGCTATATAGTCGCCGCTGGAAAACTTACGGTGAAACGTGAGCCGCTACCGTATTCGCTAATACAGCTTATAGTTCCGCTCATGGCAATTACAGCGTCTTTGCAGATAGAGAGTCCTAAGCCTAGTCCGGGTACTTGCTGAGTGCGCTCGTTTTTGGCGCGATAAAACCTCTCAAAAATATTAGGCTGATCATCATGGCTTATACCTATGCCATGATCGCTAATACTTAATTCTACGCGTTTGTTATTCACAGACACTTGGGCTCTTATATCACCGCCATCTGGCGAGTACTTAATAGCGTTAGTGATTAGGTTATCGATTATACGCCGGATCAGTTTGCGGTCGCCTTCTATCAGCGGATATTCTGCTGGTGCTTCATAACTGAGCTGGTGCTCAGGGTATATTGGCGCGAACTCTTCTATGCTGAGCCTAGCAATATCACCAAGATCTAATAGCTCAAGATTAAGATCCCAGCCTCTATTCTCAACTCTGCTTAGCTGGATAAGGTCATCTATCATTCTTGATAACCTGGTTCCGGCTGATTGTATTTGTTGTGCTGCTTCGTTGACTAGTTCTTCAGACACTTTATGTCTCTGTAATATATTACTGAAGCCCAAGATACTTACGAGGGGCGTTCTAAGCTCATGGGAGACGTTGTTGATAAGTTCGGTGCGCAGTTTATTGACTTCTTCTAGTTTTTGGTTTTGTTCTTCAAGTAGCTTGAGCTTCTCTAAAGATGCTTCCATAAAGCCGCGTAGATTATTAAATATAGTATTAGATAGGGTTTTGAATTTACGCCTAGAGGCTCTATTCATATGACTAGGCATTTGTGTTTCTGAGATTTTACGGGCGAGATGATCAGCGAAGGACCATAATAGTTCTGTTTCAGCTTGCCCTAATTGCTCGGGGCTGTTAGCCTCAAAATATATTAGTCCAACTACTCTATCTTGAGCTTCTAGCGGACATATTAATTCAGTGCTGCTGTTTTGATAGGGCTCGCGCTTAATAAATATATCTTGCATTAATTGGCGCTTAAAATAGCTAGCACTAGCAAGTTCGTTTATTTGTTTTTTTTGGTCTCCCTCGAAGATATAGATTTCGCAATTACGAAAGCCTAAATACTTACATATGGAATCTGCGATTTTATTTTTGAGCCTATCTAAATCTGTCTCATCTTCATGTACCTGTAGCAGCTTACGCAGCCAGTTCCAATTAGCCCTAGTATTTTTATCAATGTTATTAGTCTTATTGGGCACTATTCTTGTAATATTATACTTGTATGCACCTGCTAAAAACCGCTCTAATATTAGTATTAGCCATATTCCCTGCTTCGGCCAAGATTGGCGCTAGTAGAGAGGATAATTTTAAGCAGTATGGAGCTGAGGCTGGTATCGAGGATTTTACTGGGGCTGGGCTTAGTGGTGGTTCTTTTACTGGTTTTATTAGTTATAACTATGATTCTGATTGGAAGATAGTTGCGTTTTATAGACGCGGTAAAGTTAGATCTGAGCACTTAATTCCACGTGATGATAATAGTCATAAAGTTATGACTCGTGAAGAAGTGAAGAAGATAGCTGATAAGATTTTTGATGCTGAGCTTAGAGGTGGCTTTCATCGTGAGATGATACAACCTCGTGTTGATGCTTATTTTTTTAATAGAGGTATGGTTGCCTACGAGAAATTACTTGAAGGTCGCAGGGTCAAAGGCTATAACGGTATTAAAGTACTTCTCTATGATGGTGATGCTAGTTATGCTGCTGTCAACCCGCGAGCACTTATATAATGTATATAATTCATGAGCTTGAAGCTGAGAAGCTCTCTGTGACTGTGGCTTGGTTCGCTAATGTCATCCTGAGCGAAGCGAAGGATCTCTATGCTTGCGCTGAGGGATCGTTACGCCGCTTCGCGGCTAACGATGACGTAGTTAGGCTAGTGCATCTATCACAGCTAGATTCTATTCCTGCTGGTGCCACTACGCTAATATTGCATCTAGCTCTTGATAATGAAATCCCCACCCACAAACTAATATCGGCTAGGTTAAGTAGTTGCAATCAGCTTAATCCTTATGATCTGTTGGCTGAGATTGCTGATGATAAATATAGTTTTTATAACCATATGCTTGCTGCTGAAATCCCACAGCCAGAGACGGCTAAACTGGATGCTGGTGATTATGACGATGCTTATATATCAGGTTTTATTCTTAAGTTTATGAACTCCTTTGCTGGAGTGGTTTTGAAACCCAATCATGGCACCGAGAAGTTGGATTTTTTTATGCTTACTGATATGGAGCTACTAGATCTAGCCTTGCAGCATGCCCGCAAAATACTTAGCTATGATGATCTTATTATTCAGCGTTATATAGAGACTGATAAAGAATATAGAGTTCTCTATTTATTAGGTTCTTATTATTCGGTGCAGCAGATTGATATGAGTTATCTGCCACAAATTCAAGCTATAGTAAAAGCTTTGCCGCAAGAGCCCAAGATACTAGCCTTCGATATTCTTGATGATAATGGCGTACTGATACCGTTAGAGATGAATATTAGACCGGCTGCGATGCATAGATGTGCTTATGTCAATTAATCGCCGCACTAATGGCACCAGAGATTAAGCCAATAGTCGAAACTTTGATGATGGTATTGCCAACACCAGTCGCAAATGCTTGTAACTGCTTCCAGTGGCTTTTGGGCACTGATATAAGATCACCTTCGTGTACTAGGTATTTATCTTCGCCAATACCTTGGTCATAAGCTTTGAATACTTGCTTCGGGAAATTCACTTTATAGACTTTGCGTCTGCCATCTCTATATTGATGTACGACTTTGACTTTGCGTTTATTGGATAGGCTAGTGAAGCCACCAGCACTTGCTATAGCATCATAGATGGTATTGATGTTCTCAGGTGGATAGACTCCCGGGCGTATCACTTCACCGATTACAGCTATGTATTTATTCTGGTGGAAGATAACGAACTCTGTATTGGGGAATTTGGTTTTGAGTTCTTTTACTGTTAGTCCCTCGATTTTATGTTCGCCGTAACGCTCGAGAACTATATGACCGTTAGCCAGTACTGGAAGCCTGACCAGCACTGGCTCTAGGCTGCCATCAGTTCTGCGTATGCTCATGCTGATTTGATCGTAGGGTCTGATTTGATAATCATTAGACTCCAGCTCAATTTCATCAGCTCTTGAGCTAAGACAACTAAGCGTTATCAATAGACATAGTAGTAAGCGTGTCATGAGGTAGCTGCAGTTCTGAATTTACCGGCTTCATAGAGTTGAATATAGTTATCGAAACTCTTCTCTTCATGGTACTTCCTCACTATGCGCTTGGCTGCCTGATAGGCTTCTTCGTAGCGACCAGACATAAAACTAGCATTGAAGAGGAATACATCAAAGACTTGAGTATTAGGGTTAAGATCACGATATTTTTTGGCGATATCGTAATACCTAGGACTGCGTATTAGATGTAGTGTATCCATAAATCCTTTGGCTAGAAATGGATTATGAGTAGCTTCTTTATCCATAATATTAATTAGATACTCAGTAGCTTTAGGATCTTTATCATGGAGCTGAACTAGTAGATTAATATTTACTTGGAAATGCTCTGGGTAATAATTATGCGCCAGTCTAAACAAGTCAAAGGCTCTTCTGTATTGCTTTTGCTGCTGGGCAAGCATGGCTAAGAAGAATAATCCGGAGGAGATGGTTTTGCGCCCTGAGTATGCGTATTTATCCCACATCTTGTTAGATTCTGCTTTAGCTTTATAGGCTTGATATGTCGTCATGTCGTTAAGCTTGTAATCATCAACAAACATATCGAAGTCTCTAAAAGTCTTAGCGTACTTAACCGGATCAGGCTTAAAAGTCTTAGTGCCCGGATCTTTATAGTAGTCAATTAGCCTAGAGCGCCAGACTTGCTGCACCCCAGGATCCATGGCTACGCTGTCTATGGTTGAGTTCCACATCTTCTCGCCATCGTGCCAGTCTAGGTTACGCACAAAAGCTCTGGCGCTAAAACCTATTAGAGCTATTAGTGCTATTGCGACTATGGTTTTGTCTCTATTATTGTTTAGTTGAATAGGACTAGTGAAACTAACAGGATTGTCCTTGCCCATATAGAGGTAGCGGTAAACCATAAACACCACCACCACGGTAAGCGCAAGGCAGAAGATGTAAGTGTACCTGTCTCTAGCTAGTACATAGAGAGGGATAATATTAAGTGCTATGCCAATGCTAATCCCTGAGAGCAGTGTAGCAAAAGCGATAACAAAATTAGCTTGGCGTTTATTAAACTCAGTATCAGGGGTTTTAAGTCCCTGAATGAAATAATATGGTATCGCCAGCACGAATAGTGCTGCGACAGAGAAACATAGTATATGGTATGGAGTCCAGCCATCTACGATAATAACTTGGTGATGTTGATCGACGCTAAGTACTGCTGGGTAGAAGAATAGTTTAATGTAGTGGAAAAATATCTCTGGAGCGATAATAGTCAGACGTTCAATGAACTCTGTCATGTTATCGGTGATAAGAGCATGTCCTTCACTCACGATAGATGAGCGGTGACTACTGTAAATCCAGATGCTCATAAAGGCTACAGCGACTTTGAGCCAGTCTATATCTCGGTTATATACTAGTTTGCGGTAATAGAAGAATAGTAGCAGGCAGAATGGACCAATAATAGCCATCTCTGAGCCGCAATAAGCGATAGCAAAACTAATACAACTCCATGCGATAAGTACTAGATGACTTAGCTTAGAGTAGTCATTGCAGTATAAATTAATAGCAAATGCTGATAGACAGAAGAATGTAGCCCAGAGGAAACCAACTCCAGATGTAAGCATATTGAGTGCTTCTGAGTGTAGTGGGTGTACAGTCCAGAGTAATGCAATTATTAAAGCAAAAAATATAGCTCTAGTTTCTGATTTTGCAATTGGACTGCTGCTGTTGGTTTCTTTAAAGCTTTTGTATTTGCCTGTAGTTTTGGCGGCAGCTCTGCGTATAAGCTGATCCTCTCCAGCAAAGGCTTTGAGCATGATGAAGAAAAGTAATATGGTGTTGATAATATGAAAATTGATGTTGAAGAAGATATGAAATGGAATAGCATTGGGACCCCAAAGCATATAGCCAACTGCAGAGCCAAACCACTCTAGCGGTCTGTAGATGACAGTCGGGTAGTTAGTCCAAGCCACATTGTGGCTGTCAGATACTATATTGCCGTAGAATTTGGCGGTGTATATAGGTCCCCTATGAATACGCTCATTATTGACTATCAACTTAATGTCGTCATAGCCAGTAAACTCCGGGGTGATACTGCTGCACCATGCTAATGCTGCTACCAGGATTAGAGTTATAATCGCGTGCTTCTTCGTTAGTAATCGTTCAAGGGTATTATTCATAGACATCTTTTAGTTTAATATGCTATCGATACTTGTAAATGGGGCTTTATAATATGCTCGCAATTTACTGTTATCTAGAATGGATATCTTGATATCGTCGGCATGCGCGCCATCATACCTTATGTTGGCGAACTTCTTATGTTTCTGTTTAAGTAGATCTATTACTTGTTCAAGACTAGTACCCTTAGCCGTAGCTATATTAATCACACCAGTAGTCTCTTTATTGATGCTCATAATTATCGCTGCTGAAAAATCATCTATGTGAATAAAATCTCTAATTATTTGCCTAGGTTTATCTGAGTTGAGTTCAAGTGTCACCGTCTCGTAGGGAGACCTGCGCATCTCGGTTTCAAAAATACTAATTACGCTTTTGACTCTAGGTTCTCTAGAATATGGATTAGCTATTCTAAGTATCAAATGTTTGGGAAATTCTTCTTGAATGATCTTCTCAGCTTCTAGTTTTTGTATACCATAGCTGCTAATCGGTTGGGCTGTTTCGCTCTCAGCAATTGGTCTTGAGTCGCCCTCAGCTCTTAGCTCACCATAGACAGCTGAGCTGGAGAAGTAGATCATATATGTATCTGGGCTAAGTTCTCTAAGAGCTGTAAATAAATTCTTGTCAGCTTCTATAGTCTCTGTGCGCGCAGCATGAATGCAATAAACACTCTGTTCTGGTTTTAGTATCTCTTTTAGTTTGCTGCGCAGCTTGTCTATATCTGCTTGTTTATCTAAATTGACTTGTACTAACCTGGTGTTGCCCTTAAACTTCTCCGATAAGCGCTCAAGCTTCAGAGTTCTATCGGTTAGCATCACTTGCGAGAATTTATTGAGGAAGCCAGTCTTCTCAGCTGCGAAATTCAATAAATTCGCCGCTAAGTAGCCGCTAGCTCCTGTTACTAATAATAATGGTTTAACTGGCATAAGCCTATTAAATTATATTAGAGATGGGGGTTTAGCTCAAGGATAAACTTGTAATATTAGTCTGAGCAGTGATTACTGTCTATCTTTAATATTTCTTTCTCGACAATTTGGGGTAACCTGCACAATGAAGAATGATGAATCATCCAGCTTACTATTGATCCACATATAATTGCAAATGATATGCATACTACAATATCAACTATTGAGTTTTTTTTAAAATAATTTTCCTTTATGCTTTTTTTGGGCTCTATTAATTTTTCAAGTGCTTGTTGTGTGCCAGGGATAAGGTTTATAGCAAAAATTGATGTCTCTGTCGCGAAAAATAAAATTGAGAAAAGTAAAATCCAACAATATGCCAAAATATGTATACGAGTAAGCAAGTATGTTAGGACTAGCGAAGACGTAAGCGCCACTAGCGTCCCATCAAGAGTTGTTTCATTGCGTTTTATTAGATTTATGTAGATTAATGTTGAGATAAGCGCTGTTATCGCTAAAACTATACCATTTAGCTTGAAAAATTCTTGCAAACCAATGGTAAATGCTATGGATTGAATGCTGTAATTTAATTTTTTATATTTTATATAATTCATTTGCAAATTATGTTTCCTTGCAAGGATTCTATGAGATTTATAGTGGCAATTGCTAAATATATACTCGGTAGTATTAATATTGCTAGTAAAACTGCTAACGGTATTTTACGTAATTCTTTTGATAGATTGTTTGAGTGTCGAAAATTAAGCTGGTAGATTAATGCTTTAAACCTATCGTTTAGTATTGGGATTGAATTTATTAGCTGCAGCTGTAATTTAATAAATAAAGCTTGAATTATCGAGAATATAATGACTTTTTTAAAGATTATGAAGGTATTGTGTGAATTTATATCCAAGATCTTAATTGCGACTATAAATACGAAAATTAGTGCTGATATGTTAAAAATTATTTTTCTCATTAGAAACAAGGTCCTTTTACGGGTTCACCAATCTTATTAATCACACCCTGTGTTAATCCCGCGATACCACCTTCAATAGTTGATGGCGTTGGTCTTCCTATAAGCACCCCGGTTAGTAATCCTCCGCTAATACCAGCAGCAGTACTGCCTATTACTGAATTTCCTAAGAACGCAGAAGCTGCACCACCGCTAGCTCCACCTAGTATGCCAGCCGTTCCCCCTTGAATACTACCGATTAAAGCACCAACAGAACCGGAGTCTAAACCACCATAAAAATCAATAAGCCCAGTTGGATCCAAAGAATTAATCGGATCATTATGAATATAAACATAAAGATTGAACTGACTTGATTCAAACCTAATAGGGTCTTTAGCTGTCCAGCGCCCTAGATTAGGATCATAATCACGTGCCCCAAAACGAACTAGCCCAGTATCTTTATCATATAGCCCCGCAGCAAAAGTAAAGGGTTGAAAACCCGGATTAGAATCATAATTAATCTTGCCAAACTCATCATAATCAAGTCGCTGAGCTATGGCTCCGGTGCTACTGTTTACTACTAGTCTAATTGAGCCAACTTGATCAGTGATAAAACTGTAATTAACCCCTTCTCTAATCATATAGTCTGGAATATATGGATTTGAGGCATAGACGAATCTAGAGATGATATTGCCGTCTCCATCTAGTTCTGCAATTGGTTTTAATTGATCACGATATACAAACGCTTGAGTTTTAACACCATTCACTTTCTTCGCGATGCGTCGATTCTGTGCGTCAATAATATAGTCTATGGTTTTGCCAGTTGGTAACACAACTGTGGTTAAATTGCCAAATTCATCATGGTTATAAGTCGTAATATTTCCTGCATTATTTTTAGATTTAAGTTCACCATTGGCTGCGTAATCGTATGTGATACCGTCATAAGAAGTTAATCTATCTTGAGCATCATAGCTGGCGACATTAACCGAATTGACCTCAGTGCGATTATCGTTTTTGTCATAGGTATAGGTTCTGGTGAGTGCGCCATTGGTTTTAACTTCTGTTAATCTTCCGTGATTATCGTAGCTATAGTCGTAAACTATGGTGCTAGCCGCTATAGTCTCAGTTTTAGTTTTAATTCTTCCCAGTTTATCTCTTGAATATGTTGCTTGGTATAATTCGGTGCCGGCAGTCTTATGCTCAGCAGATACTAGTTCGCCAAATTCGTTATAAGCATAATCACTGGTTGTGGAGTCTATAGTCGATGATTTAAATAGAGTGTTAGAGCCGTTGTAGCTAAGAGTCAGCGCCCCTCCTTGAGTCACTAAGCTATCTTTGTCATATTTATAATTAACTAGATTTGTTGAATTAATAGTCTCTGATATTAACCTGAATTGGTTGTCATATTTGAAATCAATCTTTGCATTAAGTTCTCCGTCCCAGTCAACACTGGTAAGTAGTGGACCATCATAGTCGTAGTTTATTTTTTGACCACCAGGAGCTGTTAATAAAGCGAGCTTACCATTTGTGTCATAATCATATTTAATTTGTCCTCTAGAGAAGTTTATACTATTTAGGGTTTTGGTCTTGGATTTATAGTTATAGTCCACTGCGCGCCCGTCGGGTGCTTGCATTCTAATTATTTGTTTATCACGGTTATAGCTATAAAGCGTAGAGCCCGTACTGGCTGCGAATGGCGGACCATACTCATGCAGCAAATCTACGGAGTTGTATTCAAAATTATGATTATTCCCTATAGCAATTTGAATTAGCTTCACTTGACCGCAAATCGCTCGAGACTATAAGAAAAAGATTAAATCTAAAGCTTTTATTAACGCTAGCATTCCGAGATGTCATGAGTCAAGCCGCTAATGTGTGTTGCAAATTGCTGCTCAGATAGCTGTATTGCTCAACTGTGGGTTAATTTTAGATGTTTTTTGATAAATTCTGGTGATGAGTTCTTTGCTAAGAACTTCTCTATGACTGAATCTATTACAATTTTGCCATTAGCAGCTAATTCTTCGACGTCTTTAAGATCAAGCTCGATTATTACATAGCTATTTACACTGCTGCTGCCCGACTGAGCAAGTATTTTCTCAGCGTTTTTAGCCCCGTATTTTGATACAAGTGCAGCTTTTAATTTCTCATACTGTTCTTTCTTTAGTTTTATCGTTTGCTTTTCAGCCGTTTCGGCAGTTTTTGCGTTTTGCTTATTCTCGTTAAGCTGTTCTTGCTTGAGTTTATTATTCTCGGCTTCTTTTGCGATTTGCTTTACATCTCGTAAAAAGCTTTTTATGTCTGCTGTTCCAAACATCTTTTTGCTCTCAGTCTGTGCAAAGGTAAACAACCATTTTGCAGCTTGTTCCTGTTCGCTTTCAGATGTATAGACTGCAGTAAATAATCTCTTATTTAGTTCATACCTTTTGTCTTCGGTAAGTTCCAGTTTCCCTTTCCCATTCTCTTCGGCATGCTCTATAAAGAATTCGAGTGCTTGTTTGAGCTTTGGATTTTTGTCAATATTTTCAAGTATTTCTGCCGGATTTTTTCCTGTCATAGAGTTAATATTCTCTGCTGCTGCTATTGTATTTTGAATATTTTTAATTTCATTTTCTATTGCCTTTCGTGATGTTTGATTCGTTTCAGACTTTAGCCTGTTCTCAGCATCTGCTAGAGCCTTGTTCAGGGTTGTAGTTAAGTACTGTTTGAAGTTCTCCATAAATCCTGAAGCTGATTTGATTAATTCATTTAGCTTTTCCTTTTGAGCTGGATCTATATTGCTAAGCTGGTTTATGTTTTTTATTGCTTCTTGAAAGTCGCTAAGTTTAAGTGTTTTGCGAAGTCTTGAGTTGCTAAATTTATTCATGAAATCAGTTAGGATTTTGCTTTTTATATTTCTTTCATTCTCATGGCTGGAATTAATTAACTCTTTAGTGGCAGCTTGAGATTCTTTAGTGGCAGCTTGAGATTCTTTAGTGGCAGCTTGAGATTCTTTAGTGGCAGCTTGAGATTCTTTA
>Ga0172367_10006605_pt1 | contig 13576 bp, 10 predicted proteins | sample Lak10m_FD_114542 | JGI IMG/M metagenome (GOLD analysis project Ga0172367, IMG submission 114542) | Freshwater microbial communities from Kabuno Bay, South-Kivu, Congo - kab_022012_10m | ecosystem: Environmental > Aquatic > Freshwater > Lake | place: Democratic Republic of the Congo: South-Kivu...
ACTGGTAATGATGGCAGTTTGACTAAGGCGAATTTTGCCAATGTCACTTTCATAGATTTCTGCGATCGCATACATTTGATCAGTTTGTCCAAGTTCCACAATTCCTTGTTGGTCGATGGTTTCACCGGGACGAGCTATAATTCGTAGAATTTGACCTGCTTGTGGTGCACGAATATATGCTAAATTAAGCTCTACTTGCATTTTTTCCACGGTGGCCATGGCGCTATCTACTTCTGCCTGTGCTGTGGCTACATCTGTGGGACGTACTTCGGCTGTTTGCTCTAAAGTAGCTTTGGCTTCTTGAATTTGGGCAGTGAGGGTGCGTTGAGTTTTTGCTAAACTGGCTTGGGCGGCATTTAATTCTTCTTGGGCAGTTTTTAAGGTTAATCTGCGAGTATCTAGGTTAGAAGCGGCGATAGCACCTTGTTGGTAAAGATTTTGATAGCGGCGAAATTCTATCTCCGCATTTTGTAATTTAGCTTTTAGGCGAGCGATGGTAGCTTGTTGGGTTTGAATTTCACCCTCTAATTGTGCTTGGAGATTTGTGATAGTGGCTTTTTTAGCTGATATTTCACTTGGTGGTGCGCCGGCTTGTACTTGAGCTAACCGTGATTTCGCTACTCGGACTTGTTGCTGTGCTTCCTTGAGATTAGCTTGTAAGCGATAGCGATTATCCAAAATAGCAATTACTTCTTTGGCGCGAACTTGTTCACCTTCTTTAACTAACAGTTGGGCGACACGACTACCGCCAGTCCCATCACTGGGAGCAGATATCCTAATCACTTTACCTGTTGGTTCTAATCTTCCCAATGCATTAACTTTAGGAATCACTGGTTGACTAACTTGTGTGGTTACAACATAAGTGGAAGTTGTTGTTGGACGAGTGAGATAGATGACTCCCACTGCTATGGTCATCAGTGAGGTAATACCCAGTGCAGCTAACCAACGCAAATTGGCTGGAAATAAAGAATAATTCTTTATTTGCTGAGAATTTCGCAACATTTTATCGTTCCTTGTCTAGCAGTCATAATTCGTGAAATCTGGTTTTTGCTGATGGTGAGGACTCCTCACCGACGAAGTGGGTTGTGGGGGACAAATCTTTCTAGTTTGCTCCTGTTTCTACAAGCTGTTCATACTGAAAAAAACCAGGATTGAGAATACCCAGCGGGTCATACTTTCTTTTTATGTGATTGACTTTTGGCCAATAATCACCAAATTGCCATCGCCATCTTGGTAAGTCAAACTGCGCCCAAGTGGCCATATATCTTTTACCACCCATTTGCAAACTTAAATCAGTCAGTAAATTTAACTGCTGTAACACAGGTTCTACCTGAGTTTTAGGAATAGTGGGATACATTCCCAAGCCGATAATCAAATCATGATCAGGTAAGGGAAACATTGGCAATTTATGATGGCGAGAATTGAGGCAAAAGGAACCTATGGGTAAAGTGCGAAAATCCAAGAAACTAGGTATACGTTCCAAAGCAATATCAATAAATTCCTTTGCTTGAGATGCTGGTAAAAGTACATCTATCCAGGTGTTAGCAGTATTTACAGGATAAGGAACTTGACCTAGTGGTTGAATGAATTGTGCAAAAGTCAAGTCTTCCGTGTGGATATGACGATAAAAATTTAAATCACCTAGGAATTCAGCATCATTAATTTGATTGACATCATCAACTTCTACAGTTATTTGCATCCTGTAAAACCAGTGAATTAAGGGTTTCATTGGGTTTTTTGCCCTACTCATTCCTTGTAAGCAAGGTGAAAACAAAGATACTAAACCATCTATCGGAGTTTCTGTAACTAAACTACGCGCATCATCTAAAAGTTGATTTAAATTGTCATAGCAAAGAAAATAACTGCGAGTGTAAGGGCGATATTGTCTGAGACGATTTTTAACTTTGGTGATGATACCAAACTGACCATAACCACAAAGAACATGATGGAAAAGTTCGCTATTTTCTGCGGGTGTACACCAGACAATATCTCCAGTACCTGTAACAACTTCTAAACCTAAACAATTTTCAGCTTGAGAACCATAACGAAAAGAACTTAAACCTAAACCAGCGGTAGAAAGAGTTCCTCCCACAGTTACATCAAAATTATTGGTGAGTACAGGGGGAATTACACCATGAGGTATGGCAGTATCAATTACTTGCTTCCAAGTAACACCAGCATCAGCTTCAAACCAAAGTTCTTTGGGTTGTAATTTATGAATTTGATGAAGATTCCTCATATCTAGGAGGATTCCACCTTCATTCAAAGATTGCCCACTTAAGGAACGTCCCGCAGCTCGCGAGGAAATTGTTAAACCTTGTTTGGCAGCATATTTAATTGCTGCGGCAATATCACGGGAGTTTTGGGGACGAATAACAATTTGTGGTTTTTTTGAATGATGTTACCAAAATCTTGGGAAACTTCTGCTAAATCCGATGATTGGTTGCTAATTTCTCCGGTGATGATGTTTTTTAAATCTTGGAGAATACTGTTCATAAGTTGATATTTTTATTCTAGCTTTTGATTTTAATTTGAACAAAAAAAGCACAGAGAGATAATAAAGTTTAGTTAAAGAAGCGCATTTTCAGCATTTTTACAGCAATTTTGCACATGGTAGGAATTAATCCTATGAGGGATAGAGTACGAGACATTACCTGAGTAAAACTACTTTGTTTGTTTGCCTGAGTAATTGGCAGATTGTTGGTGGTTCTTTCATATTTGAATATACAAACACAGTCACCTTCTGCTTGTTTGCTCAAAATTTCTGCTTTGATTCCGGGGAAGGCTCTTTTGGTAGCTTCTTGTTCCATTTCACAAAAGATGCGACAGGGATGATCAAAACCGTATTCTTTGGCAATGGATAAAACTGGGCAAACTCTTTGAATTTCTAATGCTGCATCTGTACCATTTTGAGAAATATCTACTACATCCATGACAAAGCCCATTAGTCGCAGTAAGGGGGCGGCTTGGGTGAAACCTTTGGCTAGGGTGTTGTGCTCAATGAAAGTCCCCATCAAGGCTTTTTGTTGTTCAGGATATTTTTCCATCATTTCTTCAAACGCGGCTGTATCTCCTTTTTCTGCTGCCAAATTTTTGTATTTTTGTAATCTTTTTCTGAATAAATTCATGGCTTTAGACTCATCAAGTTTGACGATATCTTCCATGCGGAGATTACCTGTAACTAGTTCTTTTTCTATGGTCATTTTTGTGTGGTTATGTATTGAGTAAAGCTATTGATATTTACCATGTATAAAGGCGAGGGTATTCTAATGGGATTGATAAGTTAATAGTAAAAAAGTAGACGGTAGGCTTTAGGCTGATCTCTGGGTTTTCATTATTTGTCTAAGGCAGGAATAGGCAACTATGTTTCTGGTTTTGGTGGGGCTTTCAACCTCACGACAAGATATGGTAAATATGCTTTTATATGCTAGAATAGAAACAAAGGCAAATTATCCAAATTAGTACATATTTACAAGCATTCAGACAGGATAAGGCAATGTCTATTTCTAGCTCGCTGGTAATATATGTCTGTTCTTTGTTTTTGTTGAAAGTGAAGTTTGTCATGATGATATGTAGTGGCTGTGTGTGGAATTGAAGGTGATTTTTGAATGAACTTTTGGCTATTGATTGCCTGATGTTAATTGATTTGAGTGTTTTCACGGTAGGGCTGCGTTAGTTACAGTGTTTATCATTGGCAATGAAAAGAATTTATAGCCAGTCACGGGGATTTTTGAGTACTTCTTTTAATATTGCTTCTTGGCTACCAGGTATGGGTTGATCATCGTATTCCCAGCTTGCAGCAGGAGGCATACAGTTAAACACACTTTCTTCCTTGACCATACCGCTAGCTAAACCAAAACGAATACCGCGATCGCATGACAAAATAAACTCGACATAACGCCCACGCATGAGATGTTGCCAATACTTATTTGCTTGTGTAAAGTACATATCTTTACGTTTTTCCACAATGGGCATATAAGCAGGGATAAAAGCATTGGCACAATTAGTTACAAATGACAGCAATTTTTGAGGATTGTCATTGTTTAAATGGTCGAAGAAGATTCCACCTATACCTCGATGTTCTCCACGATGTGGTATGTGGAAATATTCGTCACACAACTTTTTAAACTGGGGGTAATAAGAAGAATTGTACTGATCACAAACTTGTTTATGGACTTGATGAAAATGAATTGCATCCTCCTCGAAAAGATATGCTGGTGTTAAATCAGCGCCGCCGCCGAGCCACCAATAAACAGGTTGATGATTATGACAAATCTCGAAATAGCGATAGTTAGTATGAGCAGTGGGGGCCATTGGGTTATGGGGGTGGATGACAAAGCTAGAACCTGTGGCGAAATAGCGGTTAGCTTTGCTGGTTGTGATTCGGTCGGCTACATCCGTAGCCAGAGCGCCTGATTTGTGAAAGGACATTCCCGGAGGTAACTCACCTTCTATGGCTACATAGTTAACTCCTACTTTTTCTAAGACATTACCGTTGTGCAGAATACGGTCAATATATACTGCCTCTTTAGTAGTTTCACCAACAGTCCAGTGTCCATTTTGATCACGATTCCAGGACTTTTCAGAAAACTGCTTACCATCTAACGCTTCTAGGGCTTTGCAAGTATTATCAAACGTCTGTTTGAAAAACTTGTCAATTACTCCACGCATTGTTAGTTGTTGTGCTACTGATTGTTGGAGGATATCGTTCATACTTATCTTCCCACTATTGATGAAGTGCGTGTATGTGTGTTTTTTTGCTAAAAATCATGAGTGCTACAAAATTGTCAAGTTGCAGCCAAAAGGAATTTTTGTGATCTAAAACATGAGTTTCGATGGGTCAATGGAATGTTGCTGTTGATTGTGCTGGGATAAAGGAAATCCAGCCTGATGTTTTTGGAGAAATTGGCGAAAAGTAATATCTAAAGCATCAGCAGCTACATGAAGTTCGTCTGATATTTTCGGTATTGATTGAGAGGTTAAGGTGGAAACCACTACGGTGTCTTCTTGGGCTAGTTTGTGGTCAATGTTTCTAAAAAATCCATCTAGCCAGGGTAGGGGTAAAACATTGCGATATAAAACGCGTTTGACACGAGTTTTATTTTCATCAATAGGGAGATGAGCAACTAAAATGCCAAACTTAATATCAAATCTGCTACCCCTACCTACACTAATTTCGGCGAGGGTAACATTAGGTAAATATAAGGTTAATTTCGTTTTTAATTCTGGTCGTCCACCGAGTAAAAAGTTTAGGAAATTTTTGGCGTTACCTAAAGATTCATAGTTAACTTTGGCAACGGCACCCCAATCATATTTTTCTACTTGATATTTAATAGTTTTGTTAATGGGTATTCTCTGACCAAAAGATTTTTTGTGAACTGCAATTACATGGGTAAAATCAAGATTAGCTTCCATTAGACGAGCATAGTTAGCATTATCTATACTATGGTCATACACAGGACGCATAGTGGAAACCATATCTTCGGGGAAAGTAGGTAAGGGAGGACGTTGTGCTTCTGGTAAGTCACCATAAAACAGCCAAACGAAACCATATTTTTCTTGAATTGGGTAGTTGTCTACACGAGCTTTTTTGGGTATTGGTGTACCAGGTGCATTGGAAGGAATTTCAATACATTGTCCATCTGCTTGAAATTTCCATCCATGATAGGGACAACGGAGACAATCTTTTTCAATCCAACCTAGAGAAAAAGCAGCACCACGATGGGGACACTGATCATTTAAAGCTATTATTTGTCCCTGAAAGTTGCGATAAAGAACAAATCTCTGGTTGAAGATTAAAACTTGCTTGGGCTTATTGGTAATTTCTGCGCTAAATTCACAAGCATACCAAAAGTTTTTTAACATAAAGTTTTTTAACATATTTATCTCCCATGTTGTTTTATTAAAGTTGTAATACTATTTTTTATAATGTTTTGCTGTGGATGTTTGTGATAGTTATTTGCTTCAAAGCTGAAAAGTAAATTTAGTTCATTTGTGAGGTGTGGTTAGGTTGTGCTTGATTTTGATGATATTTTAAACCCCATCCCATAGCTAAATATTTTTGGCGCATCTGGCGATAAGCTAGGGTTAAAGCATCAGCAGCAACATGAACTTCAGCTGATAAATTATCAGGTATTAACTTGGGATATTGGGATTCGGTTACTATTTGATCTTCTAAACCAACCTGATGATGAAAGTTGACAAATAATTTATCTGCCCAAGAATATGTGAAGAAGTTACGGAGTTGAATTCGTTTACTAATGGTTTTGTTTTCATTTACGGGGATGTGAATGGCATAGTTGATGATTTTTCCCCGACCAAAGTCGCTTTCAAATTTAGTTATGTTGGGTAAGTAAAAGGCAATTTTGGCATTTAATTGTGTTTTTTTGGGTCGAAAAAAAGCTTTAAAAATACCATTTTTTGGTTGAGTGTAATTTCTGTAGACAATTTTGGTACTTATGCCCCAATCTTCATTTTGAACTACATAGTTTTCCACTTGGGGGTCTTCTGCAAATCCTGCGCCAAATGAATTAGCGTGAACTGCATAAAGATGGGCTGGGTCAAGAGCATTTTCTATGACACGGGTGTAGTTAGTTTGCATCTCGTATTGTACATAAATCGGATGCATTTTGGGGTCTTGATATTCTGGAAAAGCAGGAATTGGTGGATGTTTTTCTGCTGGTAAATCTCCATAAAATAGCCAGATAAAACCATATTTTTCTTGCACTGGATAACTATTTATGTTGGCTCTTTTAGGGATGGATATACCAACTTCATTAGAAGGAATTTCTACACATTTTCCATCTGCTTGAAATTTCCATCCATGATAGGGACAACGGATACAGTTGTCTTCTAGCCAGCCTATAGATAGGGCTGCACCGCGATGGGAACACTGGTCTTTTAAGGCAATTACTTGTCCTTGAGAGTTGCGATAAAGTACAAATCTCTCGTTTAACATCACAATTTGTTTAGGCTTGTTAGTAACGGCTGAACTAAATTCGCAAGGGTACCAGAAGTTTTTGAGCATTGTTAATTTCCTAAATCTTTAATTGATTAGAGGTTTTTTATCCTTAATTTGGGCGAAAAAAGGATAATTTGTAAATATCTTGCCCAGGGTAACTGATTTTTCTACTGGTAGTGAGGGCTTTAGTGATGAAAAATTTTTTTGTCAGTATTTTTTGTGTTGTGTGGAACGACAATCATTTGGTTAGCTGTGGTTGAAAGTATTGTTTGTGGGCTAAATTAATTTAATTTATATTAATTTAGCTGTTTTTGCGCTTTTGATATAATTTAGCTTCTGTTGAGTTTTTATAGCTTCTATTAACTTTGTTTTATGCCATCTGTTCAATAGAGTTTCTTCTCTTTCTTAGGGTATAGGTGATACTATACCAATGCATTAGTGCATTAGTCAACTGATGTACATTTTTTCTCGATGAACCATTACACCAATAAACTAGTAAATAAGTTTATTAGTTGGAGTATAGTGTGGCACAAGGAGAAGCTTCGATTCGGGTTTACCTCTCCCCTGAAGTGAAAGACAGGTTTAAAACAGTTTGTTTTTTTAAAGGACTGAATATGTCTGATGTTTCCGCCGAACTCATTGAAGACTGGTTAGCTCAAAATGACATGGAACTGCCAAATTCGCAGAAAATCTCTCCCTCCCCCACGGGTAAAAAGAGTAATAGGTCAGTATGATTTAACAAGGGAATTAAATTAACTACAATTTTGATTTGGGTTGTGGTTTGGCTATGTACTTCCACTGGGTTAGGTGGTGGTGAAAGCAAATCTGTAGGATATTTTGCCAACCTGGATAAATTTGTGATCTATTGGGAAAAAATTGGGTGACCAATATGCTTAGAACCTTTATTTAACGAGAGGTTCACCCATTGTGGTAAAAAACTTCTCCCAGGTTTTTTGATTAAACTAAACTCAGAGTTCTGTGGTGTTGGGTATGGGAAGAATTTTGCCCCAGTCCTTAGCTATATCCATCCCAGGCCATAGGGAAGGTGTAATCTGAGAACAAAGGTAAGTGTGGATTTTCGCTGGGGGTTTCTTCGTCTAGAACTTTTATGACTTTGTTGTAAATGTCTTCGGCTTGTTGTGGGGAATCGCCAATGCTGGTTAATCCTAACTTGCCAAATTGGGAGAGACAACCCATGAGGTGAAAAACTGTGCCTGTTTCGGTACAGCTATCAAAGTGCAGTCGGTGGTGGGCGATAATATCCATTAAATCGTTGGGTAACAATCCTCGATAACGGTCTTTTTGCAGGTTGTCGGTGGCTATGTAGTATTTGGGTCGCCCTTGCTGACTGTAAAATAAACCGTTGGAAAGGTCGTAGTGTCCGTTTGTTAACAATTTCAGGGTCATGAAGGGATGAGTAGTACCACCTTTACGTAGGTTGATTTCAATTGCTTGAATTTCCCATTCTCTATTTCCTTTGTCGATGGCGACAAAATCTACCCCAAATCGTTCAAATGCACCTTTTTCCGAGAGTTTTTTACCTACTTCTAAACCCCATTGTTGTAATTGCAATCGATAGCTGGAGTCAGCAGGAAATCTACAACCAAGATAAATTTGTCCGTCTGGACCACCGAGAATTTGGTCATGGGTTGAGAGAATTTCTACTCCACCAGAGGGTGTAATGCGTCCTTGGACACTTGGAGAGCGCTTAATTTCCCCTTCTATAAAGGCTTCAGCAATGGCTCCTATTTCGGGAATTCTTTGGGAAAAATTGCCCCAATTTTCTTTTGTGGATTGAAAACGCATGGTGGAGAAGCCATGGCTAATGGCGGCTACTGTTTGGCTATGAGATACTTTTCCTGGTGCTAAATCCAGAATTGGTCTCAAATCTAGCAGTGCATTTCCTTCTCCTGAAATGCCTTCATTGAGTTTGATGACTATTCTTTGTAATGTTGGTTGGCGTCGCCATAAATTGCTGGCTACTGTTGCTAAATCTTGCTGATTCCAGACTTTTTTGCTACCATCTGGGTGGGGAACTGCGCTTTCTGCGAAGATTTGCCGACTACCACTTTTTGTCCCCCAAATTTGTAAATCTGGTGCAGCAGCATACAATGGTACCTTCAACCTGAGAGACAATTCGGCTTCTAAAAATGTAGAATTGTAACAGGTCATGAATGATTTTTCTGGCCTCAATGCTTGGCGGATTCTCTCTAGCAGTCGGGGACGTTCTAAAATCTTGGTAGTTAGGGGTTTGAGAGAAGAGTCGTAGGTAGAAAGTAGCAGTAAGCGATTACGGGCATGGGAAAAAGGAATTCCGGGTAATAGTTGCAAATAATAATCAATAATACTGGGATGTAGGGGCATTGATGTAACGTAAATTAAGCGAGTGCGTGGGTTTCGCAACCGCATTAAAGAAAATAATAATCTTTCTTCATAATGTTCATGGCCTTCTATTTTATGAAGTTCATGCTGGTCGATGCTGAGGGAAGGAATGATTAATATATCTGCCTCACTATTATCAAATAGTTCAACACTTGGCCAGCGATGGCATAAGGTTAACTGAAGATGGCGAAATTTATCAATTTTGTCTAATTCTGAAATATTCAGCATCACATAATCTCTACTCTGTTTTAATTCCCAATACTGCTTTACTACTCTGGTATATACCAAACCTCGTCAGATGGGGCTAATATGCAACACATCTTTGGATTAGTGTTAGTGTCCTGGAATATTAGTCTGTGGTAAGTAAAGAATTTGTTGATGTACTAGGGAATTATATTCACCCAATTGTTAGTAAATTTGTCTGTTTTGTGTTGCTTAACTAAGTGAGTAATTATGGCTAGGCTAAGTTGGTGATGGGAGTTCAATGTGATGGCTATATTGCAAATATTTGACGATATTTAGCATTTATTTACATAGAAAATAAATTTTTTGAATTTTTTGTAAATAAATCAATATAAATCATAAATTATGTATACAGAGAGGTTGCGTCAGCAATTTTGCTTGAATGAGTTTGTCAATTCCCTTTTAAAATGAAGAACATTATCATTTGAAAAGTTTGTTACTGCACTTTTTGCTTGTATCAGGAGGGGAATGATGGGCCGTCCAATAATTTTGGGTATTGTCGGTGATAGTGCTGCGGGTAAAACAACTCTGACTAGGGGAATTGCTCAGATATTAGGACCAGAGAATGTGACACTGATCTGTACTGATGATTATCACAGTTATGATCGTAAACAACGTGGGGAAATTGGGATTACTGCTCTTCATCCTGATTGTAATCATTTAGATATCATGCAGCAGCACCTATCGTTGCTACGCACAGGACAACCGATTCTCAAACCAGTTTATAGTCATGCAACCGGGACGTTTGAACCACCAAAATATATTAAGCCTCAAAAGTTTGTGATAGTTGAAGGCTTACTTGGTTATTTTACCCGTGCAGCTCGTGATGCCTACGATGTGAAAGTTTATCTTGCGCCTCCCGAGGGGGTGCGGGCTCAGTGGAAGGTGAAACGGGATACTCAAAAACGGGGTTACACTCCTGAACAGGTATTGGCAGAACTGGAAAAGCGTGAACCAGATTCGGAAAATTTTATTCGTCCCCAGCGCCAATGGTCGGATATAGTGGTGAGTTTTTATCCAGCTAATGATGAATATGAGGAAAATAACGGACATTTAAATGTGCGCTTGGTGTTGAGACCCACAATCCCCCATCCTGATTTTACTTCAATTTTGAATTTAACTGATGGTAATTCTAAATCAGCGATTCGCCTGGGATTAGACCGGGATATGGGTAAACCTGTGGATGTGTTGGAAGTTGATGGTCATGCGACTTTGGAACAGGTGAATAAGTTGGAGCATATTTTATGTTCGGATATGCCTTATTTGTTAAATATGTGCGATCGCGAAAGTAATCCAGAATTGGGCAAAATTGCGGGGACAACTGGGGAAACTTTGCAAAGTTATCCTTTAGCGCTGACTCAGTTAATTATTACTTACCATATGCTGAAAGCAACGCAAATACATCAATAACTAAAGTGTAGGGAGTAGTGTAATGGGTTAGTCTGGTTGACTATAAGTATCGCTTACCTACACTTAATCTGGAATTTTGCCTAACATAGTCATTGGTTAAACATTTTACCAGTGCTGGGGCTAGGTTAGTTCGGCTAAGGTCTAGGGCTAAACTAAAATTAATGTCATATTTCTCAGTCATAAATAGAGTTGTAACTGTAAATACTAACTCTGTTGATGTGAAGTAATTGTGGCAAATATTTATTTATTAGTTTTTTGTGCCTAGAAAAACAGATAATTATCCTGAAACTACCCAAAAGAAGTTACAGCTTGAAAACTCGTTCTAATTACTGGCAATTATCAGCTTATTTACGTCCTCATTGGCAAAATATTACTAAGGGATTTATTGGCATTATCGGTTATGTAGTGGCAACGTTAACGTTAATTAATCTCGCGGGTAAATTGGCAACTCCCTTTGGCGCCGGTAACGTGGTGGCCATAGCTCAATTGGCTGGAATCTTGATTTTAGTATTTCTGGTGCGTGGCTTTTTTCAGTCTGTCCAGGATATGTACATGGCGAAAGTTGCTTTGAGGGTGGCCTTTGATCTCCGCAAGGAGGTTTACTCTCATTTGCAAAAACTTGATCTCAGCTATTTTGAAACAGCAAAAGCAGGTGATTTATCTTATCGGCTTACAGAAGATATTGACCGTGTTGGGGAGGTGGTGAATAAAGTATTTCACGACTTTATTCCTTGTAGTTTGCAATTGTTAGCCATACCGATTTATATGATTTACCTCAATTGGCAATTAACACTGGCTACAGTGATTGTTGCGCCATTGATGGGTATTTTAATTGGGTGGTTTGGCGAAAGGTTGCGTAAGTATTCTTTGAAAAGTCAAAATCGAGTTTCTGGCTTATCGGCAATTCTGACGGAGGTATTTAGCGGTATTCGTTTAGTACAAGCTTTTGCGGCGGAAAATTATGAAATTGCTCGATTTGGTAATGAAGCAGAACGCAGTTTCCAAGCAAAATATTCTGCTGACCGGCTCAAAGCAGTACAAATCCCTATTGTGGGGTTTTTAGAAGCTGTAAGTGCTATATCTTTATTGATGGTGGGGGCATGGCAAATTTCTCAAAATAACTTAACAGTGGGAGAGTTTTTTAGTTACTTGACGGCGGCGGCGTTGTTAATTGATCCCATTGGTCATACTACTAATAATTACAATGAGTTTAAACAAGGTGAGGCCTCGGTGGACCGGGTTTTTGAATTGATGGCTATTCAACCAATAGTGGTAGAAAAACCCAATGCTATTGCCTTACCTGTAGTTAAAGGTCTAGTAGAATATCGTCATGTGTCTTTTGCCTACAAACCTGGTGAATCTGTATTAAAAAATATCAGTTTATTGGTATTACCAGGAGAAGCTATCGCTCTGGTTGGTGCTTCCGGTGCTGGTAAAACTACATTTGTCAATCTTCTTCCTCGTTTTTATGACCCAGAAGCCGGTCAAGTTTTGATTGATGGTGTAGATATTCGTGATGTGAAACTTCATAGTCTGCGGCGACAAATTGGTATTGTTCCTCAAGAAACGGTGATGTTTTCGGGGACAATTGCTCAAAATATTGCTTTTGGACAAAATTATTTTGATATGGAAGCAGTTGCAGCGGCGGCTAAGGTTGCTAATGCTCACGAATTTATTAATCAGTTACCAGAGGGTTACTATACTTGGGTGGGTGAGAGGGGAGTTAATTTATCCGGTGGACAACGCCAAAGAATAGCTATTGCTCGTGCGATATTTCTCAACCCGCAAATTTTGATTTTGGATGAAGCTACATCAGCTTTAGATTCTGAGTCAGAAGCATTGGTGCAAGAAGCATTAGAAAGATTAATGCACAACAGGACAGTGTTTATTATTGCTCACCGTTTAAGCACTGTCCGCAGATGCCATCGCATTTTGGTTTTGGAAGGAGGAGAAGTTATAGAATCAGGAACCCACGGAGAACTGTTAGCTCTTGAGGGGCGCTATGCACGGTTTTATCTGAGACAGCAACAAGGTCATCTACCTCTGGAGAGTTGAAAATAATGTTGCCAAAAATTCTGGTTTTATGGTTGTTTGTGGTTGGGTAGCAGGATTTCCATAGGCTTAATCTTACTATGTTTTGCCTAGGTCTTGCTGATAGTTAAATTTATAATATCTACCTTTTGATAGATGACAAGGTTATACCTTTTTTAAATTAAAGACATTTAACTTTGTATAAATTTTTTTATCAGGAATGTTGACTGTTGACTGTGCAAATTGTGCGTGGGTGATACAAAATTTGAGCAATTAATGACTCTATTCTTAATAGACAATGAACTTTATCTAGGTAAAACGCAAAAATTGTAAATTTTTATTGCAGGATTCAACACTTCTGGATTTAACTATATTAAGAATACAGTAATATCCACAATATCCACCCAAACCAAAAAACGCCCCCCGTTTCTGAGAGGCGCTTTTTGTTTCAGTCTTATTTAACTGAGCTTAGAAATTAAGCCTTGAAATTAACCGTTGATTGCAGGAGCAGTCAAAGCAACAGGAGCAACTTCACCAGCAGCCAAGTCT
>Ga0172367_10006607_pt1 | contig 13573 bp, 13 predicted proteins | sample Lak10m_FD_114542 | JGI IMG/M metagenome (GOLD analysis project Ga0172367, IMG submission 114542) | Freshwater microbial communities from Kabuno Bay, South-Kivu, Congo - kab_022012_10m | ecosystem: Environmental > Aquatic > Freshwater > Lake | place: Democratic Republic of the Congo: South-Kivu...
AAACAATATCCTTGTAGCGGATTCTTTTATACTTTCCGCAGTAGCACTCGTAATCTTTTGTCGGTCCAAAAATCCTCTCGGAAAATAATCCGTCTTTTTCCGGCCGCTGGCTTCTGTAATTGATTGTTTCCGCCTTTAAAACTTCTCCGTGGGACCACGCGAGAATTTCTTCAGGCGACGCGATTTTAATTTTTAACGCTTTGATTTCCATTTTTTATTCTTCAGTTTCCTTTTTACGGCTCGGCCTTGGCATTTCTTCATCGGTAATCGAATCAACTCCCAGTCCCAACGCTTTTATTTCGCTGACCAACACGTTGAAAGCCGAAGGCGTGCTGGGGTTTTTGATTTTCTCTCCCCGAATAATCGATTCAAACGCCGCGCCTCTGCCGAAAATATCGTCCGATTTGATAGTGAGCATTTCCTGAAGAGTATGCGCCGCGCCGTATCCCTCGAGAGCCCACACTTCCATTTCTCCAAAACGCTGTCCGCCGAATTGCGCCTTGCCTCCAAGCGGCTGCTGGGTGATAAGCGAGTACGGTCCGGTCGAGCGCATGTGGATTTTGTCTTCAACCAAGTGGTTGAGTTTTAACATATAAATGTAGCCAACGGTAATCGGCCTCGGGAACGGCTTGCCCGTGCGTCCGTCATAAGCCGTCATTTTTCCGCTTTCCGGCAAACCGGCTTTTTTGAGCTCTTCTTTAATCTGCTCTTCGGTGGCGCCGATAAATACCGGCGTAACCGCGCGATAGCCGAGTTTTTTGGCGGCCATTCCCAAGTGCGTTTCCAAAACCTGTCCCAAGTTCATACGGGAAGCGATACCCAACGGATTCAAAATAATATCCACCGGAGTTCCGTCTTCCAAATACGGCATATCTTCAACCGGCCGCACCTGCGAAATAACGCCTTTGTTTCCGTGGCGTCCGGCGAGCTTGTCTCCGGCGCGCACTTTTCTGAGTTTGGCGATGTCGATTTGAATTCTCTTGATGACTCCCGGTTCAAGTTTGTCGCCTTTGTCGCGCGCGAAAATTTTGATTCCCACGACGCGGCCCGATTTGCCGTGCGGCAACACCAATGAAGTGTCGCGGACATCGGCGACTTTTTCGCCGAAAACCGCGCGCAATAATTTTTCTTCCGAAGTCATTTCCACTTCGCCTTTCGGCGAGATTTTTCCAACTAAAATATCTCCGGCTCCGACTTCGGCGCCGATGCGGATAATTCCTTCTTCATCCAAGTTCTTCAATCTGTCTTCCGGCACGTTCGGAATATCAGGCGTGGTGATTTCCGGTCCAAGTTTGGTGTCGCGGATGTCGCAATAAAAGTCTTCTATATATATTGAGCTGAAAATGTCGTTCTCGCGGACGCGCTCCGAAAGAATAATAGCGTCTTCAAAGTTCGCTCCCTCCCACGGAGTGAAAGCCACAAGCAAGTTCTGGCCCAAAGCCAAAACTCCGTCTTCCGAAGAAGAACAATCCGCCAACACTTCTCCTTTTTTAACTTTGGCGCCTTTTTTAATTAACGGCTTTTCTGAAATCGAGGTGTAGTAATTCGAACGCTGGAATTTATGGACAATGTAGTGTTTTTTCTTGCCGCTGTTTTCTTCAACGGTAATGCCGTGGCCGTCCACTTCAACAACCACACCATCGGCTTCGGCAATAATCAAGCGTCCCGAATCAAACGCGGCTTTTTCTTCAATACCGGTTGAAACCAAAGGCGCCTGCGGCCTGATTGGCGGCACGGCTTGCCTCTGCATGTTCGAGCCCATCAACGCCCTATTGGCGTCGTCGTGTTCCAAAAACGGAATCAACGAAGGAGCCACGGCGATAACCTGGTTAAATGAAACATCGATAAATTCAACTTCGTCTTTATCAACGACGATCGGCTGAGTATTATAGCGCACCTCAACCAAATCATTTTCAATGCGTCCATGGCTGTCCAATCTTGTGCTGCCCTGGGCGATTTTATATTTTTCTTCTTCAAGCGCGTTCATCCATTGGACTTCAGTTCCAACCTTGCCTTTTTTAACCGGCAAATAAGGGGTTTCCAAAAATCCGTATTCATTCAAACGGGCATAGTTCGACAAATGGCTGATAAGGCCGATGTTTTGTCCTTCCGGAGTTTCAATCGGGCAAACCCTTCCGTAATATGAGCTGTGCACGTCGCGCACTTCGAATCCGGCGCGTTCTCTTGTTAATCCTCCCGGACCCATAGCCGAAAGCCTGCGCTTGTGTTCAAGCTCGGCGAGCGGGTTAACTTGGTCCATGAATTGCGAAAGCTGCGAAGAAGAAAAAAATTCTTTAACCACGGCAACCAACGGCCTGGCGTTTATCAATTGAAGCGGAGTTAAATCCGTTTCTTCAAGCGTGGACATTCTGTCTTGGATTATCCTGCGCAACCTGGCGAAACCGACATAAAGGCGGCTCTGCAAAAGTTCACCCACGGCGCGGATTCTGCGATTACCCAAGTGGTCGATATCATCCGCTTCCGCCGACGGCGTATTATTGAGCCGGATAATTTCTTTAACCGCCAAAACAATGTCCTCTATATCCAAAAGTTGTGAAGTTTTATTTTTAAACTGCAAGCGCTGGTTTATTTTAAATCTGCCGACTCCCGACAAGCCGTATCTGTCGGCTCTGCCAAACATCGCGTCCACCAAACTTTTCGCGTTTTCCGCGGTCGCCAAATCTCCCGGGCGAAGCCGTTTATAAATTTCACTGTAAGCCTCAAGTGAAGTTTTCGAGGTATCTTTTTTAATAGTGGCCTCAATCGATTTCAAAGCGTCAGGGACATCTTTGAATTTTTCCAAAATTTCCTCGTTGCTTTTCATTCCGAAAATCTTGAAAAGCGCGGTTACCGGCGCCTTGCGGTGGCGGTCGATTTTAACGCCGATAAATCCGTCGGACTCAGTGCTGAATTCAAGCCAAGCTCCGCGGTTCGGAATAATTTTCGCTCCAAAAAGTTTTTTTCCCTTAGACACTTCCGCGGTGAAAAATACTCCGGCCGAACGAATAAGCTGCGAAACCACAACTCTCTCGACGCCGTTTATGATAAAAGTTCCGCGTTTGGTCATTATTGGAAAATCGCCAAGATAAACTTCCTGCTCGCGGACATCGGTCTTGTCGCCCTTATTAACCAATTTCACTTTGGCGCGCAAAGCCGCCTCGTAAGAAAGGCCCTTATATTGCGATGTTTCCTCGTCATATTTGGGCTCATCGAAAAAGTAATTCAAAAAATAAAGCTCCATCTCCTTTCCGGAGTGGTCTCTTATTGGAGAAACTTCGTCAAATAATTCTTTAAGTCCGGTTTTTACGAACCAGTTCCATGAAGCAATTTGAATTTCTGCCAAGAATTGCTGATGGACTGTCGGCGCCGGCTGTGAGGAAAAAATTTTTGTCGGAATTTTCATAAAAAATAAAATCTCCCGTTTTTATAAGCCAAAATTTTTACGGGAACAATTTAATCACAAACCTAAATATTTCGCCCTATAGTCATTGTGTTGGTCCAATGTTTGGCTGGAATATGTCTTTCCGGTTTTGGGGTCGGAAAGATAATACCAATCGTTTGTTTTTTGGGGATTTAAAGCGGCAGAAATCGCGTCAATCGAAGGGTTTGAAATTGGTCCCGGCGGCAAACCCTTATAAATGTAAATGTTGTAGTCGAAATCTTTCTTGTAATCGCTTTTGGTAAGCGCCGGGCAGTTTAAAAATCTGCCGCCGCACTCTCCATAAATTAAAACGGCGTCTGTTTGGAGCGGCATACCCGCATTCAACCGGTTGTTTAAAATTCCGGCCACCAAACGGCGCTCGGAATTATCCGGCACCTCTTTTTCCAAAATAGAAGCCAAATTTATTATTTTCAGTATATTACCCTGTTTCGAAAAAAATTGCAAGCCCCCCGCGGCCATGGCCTTTTTTTGGAAGTTTTCCAAAAAAACCCGCGCCGCCGACTCCGCGTCGGTGCCGACAAAAAATTTATAAGTGTCCGGCATCATAAATCCTTCAAGCGGCCCGCCGATTACTCCGATTTTTTTCTCCGGCAGCCACGGGTAATCCTTGCGCAAATTTTCCGCGTTCAAATTTATCAATTCTCCCGGCCGAATTATCAGCGCGTCGCTTAACTCATCGTCAACTTCCGCCAAAGTCATGCCCGGTGTAACAGTTACCAACACTTCTTCCGGCCCGTGCACCAAAATTCCAACCAACTTCGAAATCTCTATATTTTGCGGCAAAAAATACCTCCCCGGCTTTATTTTGTCGAAATTGCCGCTCAATAATCCGTAGATTTTAAAAATCGTTTCGGAAGTTATTACTCCTTTATCAGCCAAATCGCTGGAAACATCATTAAAACTGGCGCCTTTTTCAATTTGCACTTCATGGAGATTGGCCGGCCTGCTCGCCTGTTTGTTAATTTGATTGCGAAAAGCCGCAAACCCAACCACGGCCAAAATAAAAAAAACCAAAAGGGCTAAGTTCTTTTTATGAGTTGTCATCAAAAATAAATTAGAGGGGACGTCTCGCAAAAACTGATTGAATTATACCCACAAACACCAAATCGGTCAATAAACTTGAGCCGCCATAGCTCAAAAATGGAAATGTCACTCCGATAACCGGCGTCAGGCCCAAGTTTGAGCCGGCGTTAAAAACAAACTGCACGATAAATAAAATTGCCGTGCCCAAGCAAACAAACCGGCCAAAGTTATTATCCGAGTCCAAGCCGATTTTCATTATTCGAAAAACCATAAAAGCGAACACAAGAATTAAAATTAATCCTGCCAACAAGCCCCACTCTTCGACGAATGCCGAAAATATAAAGTCTGTCGATGCTTCCGGCAAAAATCCCAGCCGCACTTGGCTGCCCTGGCCGAATCCTTTGCCGAAAATTCCGGCGGAACCAATGGCGATTTTCGCCTGGATAACATTATAGTTTGCGCCCAACGGGTCCCTGCCGGGGGAAAATAATCCTAAAATTCTGTCTTTTTGATACGGCTTTAAAACCGCGCCCCACATAACTCCGGCCATTAAAGAAAAAATTATCAAGGCGATAATCAAATGCTTGTGTTTTATTCCGCTGACCAGTAAAAATCCAAACCAAATGCAAAAAAGTATCAGCGCCGTGCCAAAGTCCGGCTGAAGAGCCACTAACCCGGCCGGAACGACAAAGTAAAGAAACGAACCGAGTAAATTGGAAAATTTCGCGATGCCGATATTTTTGCGGCTGAAAAATTTGGCGAACACAAGTATTAAAGCGAGCTTGGCAACCTCGGAAACTTGAAAGTGAATGTCGCCAAATACCAGCCAGCCCTTTGTGCCCCTGATGGATGGCGCAAAAAATCCGGCAACAAGCAAAAGCAAAATAGAAAACGCATAAACCCCGAAAACTGCGCCGCGCCGGTTAACATAAGAATCCCAATTTAAAAACAGAAAAAACGCGACAATAATTAACCCGACAGCCCAAAACCCGACTTGTTTCCAAAATAAATCCGGCCGGCTCGAAGCCAAAGACACCAGCCCCGCCGCGCCCAAAAACAACACAGCCGCGTTCAATTTCCAATCAAGTTGTTTGAATAACGAAAACATTGTTTTTGCTAATCGCCGATCGCTTAGCGCTAAGCGCTTTGCAATTTGCTAAATAGATAGCCCGCCATCAGCAACCATTTTATATTTCTTCTTGGCTAAATAATCAATATACGCTCCGGCGGCAATCATTGCTGCATTGTCCGTCGGAAACTTTGTTACAAATAGTTGTGGTTTTTTATTCCCTACTTCTTTATTCTTAAACCTTATACCTATTTGTTTTCTAAATTCTTTCTGTAATGACTTATTCGCTGCCACTCCGCCCGAAACCATAATCGACTTCGCCTTATATTGCTCAACCGCGCGCAAAGTTTTTTTAATCAAAACATCAAACGCCGCGGCCTGAAAAGACGCAGCAACATCGGCTTTGTATTTTGTATTTGGTATTTTGTATTTAGTATTTTGTTGCTCGCCCCGAAGATAATACAACACCGAAGTTTTTAATCCTGAAAAACTAAAATCATAATTTTTCTGGTTCAGCATCGGCCGGGGAAAATTTATCGCCTCAGAGTTGCCGATTTTAGCTAGCCTTTCTATCTCCGGCCCGCCCGGATAAGGAAGCTTCAACAACCGCGCCACTTTATCAAAGCACTCTCCCACCGCGTCGTCCCTTGTCTCGCCAAGAATTTTATAGTTCTTTAAATCTTTCATTAATACAAGCATCGTATGCCCACCGCTCACCAGCAATCCTATTGCTGGAAACTCGAATTTCGAATTTCGAATTTCGAAACCTTTTTGTTTCGGATTTCGAGTTTCGTGCTTTGAATTTCCAGTTTTTTGCGACAACAAAAAACTGTAGAGGTGTCCCGAAAGATGGTTTGCCCCAATAATTCTTAATTCTGAATTCTTCATTCTTAATTCATCAACGAAGTTGATGCCCGTCCACAACGCCGGCTCCAACCCCGGCCCCACGGTAACCGCGACCAAATCAACATCCGCGATTTGCGATTTGCGATTCGCGATTTGCTTATACAAAATCGGCAAATTTTTCAGATGTTCTCTCTTTGCCAAATTCGGCACCACTCCTCCAAACGGCCTGTGAATTTTTATCTGTGAAGCAACCAAATTTTTTAAAATTTTAAACTTCGGCGCGCGAATACCGCCATCTGCCTCCACTAAAGCAATTGCTGTCTCATCGCAACTCGTTTCAATCGCAAGTATTTTCATAACTACACTATATATAAGGAGTAAAATACGAGCAATACTCAAATTGACAATTTAAATAAAATGTGCTATTTTAATAACAGAACAAATTTGACGGAAAGGAGGCTCTGCATGCCTAAAAAAATAGCAGGTCGGGTGGAAAATTTTGCGGCAGCCACACGACGATAATCGACGCCGCGGAAGGTTTAATCGACACGGCAAACAGCCAACCCGAAGTCTACAAAATATCACTCGGGTTCATAAAGGCTGGGCTGCATTCTGTGAATGGCAACAGGCGGGTAAAAATAATTGATGTGGATGGAGGCGTGCTTGTTTCCGTACGTGGCAACACCACGCACCAAGAAGCGACAATCTACACGCACAACAACCAGAGCACCAAACTCGCCATCGCCCGCGCCGCCAGAAACGTAGGGATCAGCATTTCATTTGGAAATCTCGTCTCTTAACCCTGGATATGATTGGAGGTATAAAAATCAAAAATGTTTTATCTGGCTTTTGACCGTTTAGCCGCAAAGCTTTCAAACGGTCTTTTTTTATTTCCGAATTGACAAATCAAATAAAATATGCGATTGTAATTTCAGCACAAATGGCTATATTATAGCCACAAAAAAATATAGAAAGGGGGTTTTGTATGAAGAAATGGGCAAGTATTATAGCTGGAAGCATAGTCGTATTGATATTATTCTTGGTAGTCGGAGCCATTCAGTCATGCTCCGAAGCCAAAATACAAGCGTTCAAAGAGTATTTTGGCGTCGGCTATCCCAAAACAGCCAAGGAAATGGCGAGCGCGCGGCTTTCTATAACCAATAAATTACTGGAGCTTCACCAATCACTTGAAAAGAAAAGGAGGAGTAAAAACACATTAAGCGAAAGGCTTGATATCAAACCGACTTCGGCGCAGGATACGGCACACTACCTCGAAATCATGGACAAATACACCGTGGAAAGCGAAGGAGTAAAAAAAGCTTACAAAAAGTTTGAGGCCGCCTGCGAATCCGCAAACGATGCGGGGTTCTACTCTGAAGCCGTAGCGATGGGATGCGTATTTGGAGATGGGTCACCATTTTGACAAACACCAACAGTCCAACTTCACAGGATTTCCCGAAGCCAGCCACGAGAATATCTCGCCGCTGGCTTCTTTTTTTTATTTCCAAAAAACAGCCACTCCCCGCAGCTGTTTTTAAAATTAAAATTCTAGATTCTATTTCTTCCACTTTAAATAATTACTCGCGCCCTCCAGAGAACCGCGAATAAATAATTTCTTTAAGTTTTTATCTGTAATTTTTTTCCACGCAATTCCAATGTGCTCATCTGAAATTTTTATTTTCCCGCCAAGATATTCACCCTCAAATAAAACCCACACCAGATTAATTTCGCCGCGGCTAGGGGAGACATACATATGCCTCGCTAATGAAACCGGCTTATTTAATTTATATTTTACGTTTGAGCCGATTTCTTCGGCAACCTCGCGCCTCAAAATTTTTTCGAACGACTTTTTTTCTTCTCCAACCTGAATTCTGCCGCCCGGAAAATCGTAATGTCCCGACAATGAGCCGTTTTTCACCCCGCCAAGCAAAAGCGCCTCGCCTTTTTTGTTAAGCAAAATTAATTTTAAAGAAACCTCAAAAGATTTATTTTGGGGTGTAGTTTTTGTTTTTTTCATTTTATTAAATTAATTATTTTCCCCTCATCGGCGGAAATATTACCGTTTCCCTAACCGACTTATCCATAAGAAAAGCGAAAAATCTTTCACTCATACCAAAACCCAACGCCGGCGGCATGCCGTATTCCAACGCTTCCACAAAATCTTCGTCCATCATTTGCGCTTCTTTGTCTCCGGCTTTGCGCGCTTTCATTTGTTCCAAAAATCTATTTTTTTGCTCAATCGGGTCGTTAAGCTCGGCAAATCCGTTTCCCAACTCCGACTTGCCCGCGATTACCTGAAACCGCAAAACTTTTTTCGGGTTTTCCGGGTCCGCTTTCGCCAAAGGCGACACCTCTATCGGATGCCCGGTCAAAAAGCATGGCTGAACCAATTTTTGCCGCACGGTTCTTTTATAAACCGCGTCTATCAGCTTTCCCTTGCCCCAGCCCTTTTCCCATTTCACTTTCAGCTCGTCCAATTTTTTCCTTAAAACATCCGCCGACAAATCGTCGTTCAAATCCAAGCCGGTTTCTTTTTTAAATTCCGTAAAATAATCCACCACCGCGAATTTCCCGCCCCAATTTATTTTATTGCCCTCAAATTCCGTCTGCTCTTTTTCGGCGACTTTCAAAGTAATTTCCTTGAAAAGTTTTTCCACAAATTCCATTCCCTTTTTCATATCCGAATACGCCCAATAAAATTCCATCTCGTCGAATTCCTGCAAATGGTCGCGGTCCATTCCCTCGTTGCGGAAAACCCGCCCGATTTCAAAAACTTTCTCGTATCCGCCCACCAACAGCCGCTTCAAAGCCAACTCCAGTGAAATGCGCAAATAAAAATCCTGGTCCAAAGCGTTGTAATGCGTAATAAACGGCTCCGCTTCGGCTCCGCCCGGAATATGCTCCAAGGCCGGCGTCTGCACTTCCAAAAATCCGGCGCTTTCCAAATGTTTTCTAACCGTCTGCCAAAAAACATTTTTCTTTTCAAAAAGCTCGCGCGTGTCGGCGTTAACCATTAAATCCAAATATCTTTTGCGCAAAACAAGCTCCTCGTCTTTTATGCCGAAATGTTCCGTCGGAACCGGACGGATGTTTTTTGATAAAATTTTCCAATCACGCACTTCCAAACTTTTTTCTTTTTTCTTCGTCAAAAAAAGCGGGCCTTTCACTTCCACAAAATCGCCCATTTCAACATTATCCGTAAAAAGTTGATACTTGCCATCTGCCAAATTTCCTTTACGCAAAAAAATCTGAATTTTGCCCGAGCCGTCTTCAATATGGCAAAAAGCCGCTCCGCCCATCAGCCGGAAAGATTTTACCCGGCCCGCGAGCACAACTTGTTTTTTAAGCAAACGCAAAACTGAAAACTTTTTCAGCGCCTCGGCGGCAGTCATATTCCTGTCCGTTTTTTCCGGATACGCGTCCATTCCCGCCTTCTTCAAATTCTCCAATTTTTCAAGTTTTACCTTTAAAATAGGGTCGTTCATTAAAATAAGTATATCACAAATCCACAACTAGCCTAAACAGAAGCTGGATTGTTAATTTTTTGATAGTCTCGTTTTTACCCCAACCTCATCAAAAAACTCTCTCAAGGACTTATGGCTAATTTTAAAATGCCTACAGGCAGCAGGAATTTTTTTTGAAGAATTTGGGTTTTCTTGAGTAATAACAATTGAAATATTATCATAAAAAAGATTTTGCTCTTGTGCTTTTTCCATAGCAAGTGCAACAAGCCATGGGTCAGCCTGCTCACGCTCTCTTTGATAATCTATTAAATCAGGAAAGTTTTTAATAATTTGAGGAATTAAAGCTATTTGCACAAATGTTTTTTCAAAAAAATACACATCTTTATCGGCTATCCACACAGCAATAAAATCCGGCTTTTTACTACTACTAGTTAATTCACTATAGACTAATTTATGTGATATTATTGTCCCATTACTCATCATTTTTTCTAAATAATCCCATAAAGAGTCTGGTATCTTAATAATGTTTTTATCCGTATTGCCCAGGGCAATAAAAGCGCTCGAATCAAAACAATATATGTTCCGCTGTTTACGCATGGATATTAGCGGCTTTTAGACCCAATAAATCTGACGCCGTAGAAAAACTTATTTTATTTGTAGTTGCAGCACTGGTTACTAAATTAAAGAATTTGTTTCCCCTAGTACTTTTACTCTGTATTATCATTGATGGATGACCCTCTAACTTTCTTCTAGGGAAATTATTAGATTTCTCCCTAACCTCTTCCAATAATTTAAAAAACTTGGAGTTTCCTATTAATTTTTCATCGAATAATCGTCTTAAATAAACTTCGCCGCTTACATTAAATAAACGAGCGCGTTTAAATATTTCATCTACTGAATCAGTTTTAACAACCTCGTCTTTTGGAACCAAAAATTTTCCCGCAATCCACCAAATTTTGTATCCTCTAATGATTTGTAATCTAGTTTATCAACCCTCTGACGAACTAAATCTTTTTTATATTTATTTGCTAACTTAACAAGGTCGTTTGTATTATAAAAACTCCGCCTATAAAAACTGGCACTATCTAAAGCTAAAAATAAAATTTTAGGGATTTTAACTTTAAGCATAGCCTATTTAAACTCCGCGCTCCCATCGGGATTCGAACCCGAGTTACCAGGATGAAAACCTGGCGTCCTAGACCAGACTAGACGATAGGAGCAAACTATCTAAATCCTAAATCCTAATTTCTAAATCCTAAACAATATTAAAATTCCAATGTTCTAAATTCCAAATGTTTTGAATTTTATATTTTGGTTATTGGAATTTATTTAGAATTTAGATATTAGTGCTTAGAATTTTAAACGTAGCGATCGGCTACATTTGTCGCCGCGCAGCTTTCCGGTTTTATCCGCGCCTCGAAATTATACGCCCGCACCATTCCTATAACTTCCTGAATTATAGTTTTTGTCGGGCCTTTTTCACCGACATCAATATGAATTTCAAAATCGAAATCCGGCAAATTTTTGAATTCCCGCAGATTTTCCAAAATTTCTTTCGCCGTGTCCAAAGAAAGCAAAACTTCTTGGATTATTCTGTCGCGCAAAGTGTGAAATTTTTTCAATTCCGTCCTTCTCCAAAAATACCGGCCGCCGTTTCCAACCCGATGCACCACCACCGCGGTCACAAAATCCGTATTCTCAACCGCGTGCCCTTCGGAATCGCTGCCGATGAAAAGTTTATACCGGCGGCTTTTGTCGCTGGTCATAAAATTCACAACCTCTTTCGCGACTTCATGGCCGTCTATTTTCCCGCCTACCGATGTGTTAAACAAACAATCCATTTGGCTTTATGATATATTTTTAGCCAATTTTGTCAATTTGAATTGAATTTTGTATTTAGTATTTTGTATTGTGTATATCAAAATACTGGATACCAAATACTAGATACTATATACTCTCTTCATGGAACAAAAACTCGCAATCTTAATCGACGCCAATTCTTTGATTCACCGCTCATTTCACGCCCTGCCACCCTTTACCGGCCCGAACGGCGAGGCCACCGGCGCGCTCTACGGCGTTGCCAGCATGCTCTTGAAAGTTTTGCGCGAACAAAAACCCGACTACGTCGCCGCATTTTTCGACCGGCCCGAGCCGACTTTCCGCAAGGAAATGTTTACTGAGTACAAAATCCACAGACCAAAGGCGCCGGACGAATTGGTTTCGCAAATTATCGAAGCGCACAATCTATTTTCGGCGTTCAGCATTAAAACCTATGAAGCCCCGGGCTTTGAAGCCGACGACTTAATCGGCGTAGGCGCCAAACAGCTGAAATTAATAGATTATATAAAGGTAAAAATTCTTACCGGTGATTCGGATATTTTGCAGGTCATTGAAAACGACAAAGTTGTGGTGGAATCGCCTCTTAAGGGCATCAGCGAAATGAAGATTTACGACTCGGCCGCGGTGCAAGAGAAATATGACGGCCTAAAACCCGAGCAAATTCCCGATTACAAAGGGCTGGTTGGCGACTCTTCCGACAACATTCCGGGCGTCTTGGGCATCGGCCCTAAAACCGCCATTCCGATAATCCAAAAATACGGCACGTTGGAAAATTTTTTAGAAAACGGCCGCGATGAAAAACAATTTGAAAAAATCGCCGACCAAAAAGAACAGGCGCTTTTATCGAAACAGTTAGCGACCATAAATTACGAAGCGCCGCTTGAGATAGAAAATGTTAATGAAATAAAATTCTCCGGTTTGCCAAAACAAAAACTTCTCGCGTATTTCGAGAAGTTTGGTTTTAAGAGTTTAATAAAAAGAATTTCCGAAAACGACTCTTTATTTTAAAGTGTTTCAGTGTTTAAGTTGTTTGTTGTAAGTTGCACGCTGTTTGTTGCCGGCTTAATAATAATATGTCTTTCTTTTCCTTCGCCCGCGCTTTCGGTTAAAACATCGGGCCTTGAAGAAAGTTCCATGTGCACCAAGCGGCGCTCATAGCCGTTCATCGCCGGCAAGGAAACTTCCTCGTTCATGGTGGCGGCTTTTCTGGCAGCGGCGCGCGCGATTTCCAAAATTATATTGTCGCGCTCTTTACGATAATTATTTACATCGATAAATACCGAATAATATTCTTCATCTTCTTTTCTATTTTTGTCAGCAATCAACCGGAAAACGCAATTAAGCCCCGAAACAAAATTTGGAATTAATTTTTTAAAATAATCTCCCTCATTCACAAACACTGAAAATCTTTCATTTTCGGAATCGTAGTTCGCCGAAAAATCGCCGAATCCCATCAGCTCAATCGTCTTTTTTAAAATTTCCAATTCTTTTTCTCTGTCCATTTTATATATTCATCTCCTTAATTTTTTTGTTGATGATGAATTGCTGGCCCACGGAAAACAGCGAAGTGGTCAGCCAGTATATCGCCACTGCCGACGGCAAATTCAAGAAATACAATATCACAAACGTCAGCACCGGGCCAAGAAACACCATTTGCCGGCTCATTTTCTCGGTCGCGTCCATCTCTGAAGCCGGTTTGTTGTTTTTCGGCAAAGCCAGCTTACTTTGGTAATACTGCACCAGCGCCGCAACGATTACTATTAAAACATTTTTTTGGGTTAAATCAATAACCCCTAAAAATAAATGGCTAATTTGGCCGTTTGCTGAAAGAGTTGAAAGTCCGTTCAAAAAAACTTTATATAAGGCGATTAAAACCGGCAACTGAAGCAA
>Ga0172367_10006609_pt1 | contig 13571 bp, 13 predicted proteins | sample Lak10m_FD_114542 | JGI IMG/M metagenome (GOLD analysis project Ga0172367, IMG submission 114542) | Freshwater microbial communities from Kabuno Bay, South-Kivu, Congo - kab_022012_10m | ecosystem: Environmental > Aquatic > Freshwater > Lake | place: Democratic Republic of the Congo: South-Kivu...
ATATTGAATATAACGAGGCATATACTGAACCGGGAATTTTAATTAATTCTGGGCCTTTTACTGGGATGAATTCTGCAGATGCCAAAGCTGCAATCACTAAATATGCCGAGGAAAACAATGTTGGTAGACTGCGAGTGCAATATCGCTTGCGGGATTGGTTGATTTCTCGACAACGTTACTGGGGCGCACCCATACCGATAATTCATTGCCCCAATTGTGGTGTGGTGCCAGTCCCAGATGAGGATTTGCCAGTGAAGTTGCCAGAAGAGGTGGAATTGACTGGACGTGGTGGTTCACCTTTGACTCAGTTGGAAAACTGGCTAAATGTTCCTTGTCCGACTTGCGGCACTCCAGCTCGGCGGGAAACCGATACAATGGATACCTTTATTGATTCTTCTTGGTATTTCTTGCGCTATCCTGATGCCAAAAATGAACAACAGGTATTCGACCCTGCTAAAACTAATGACTGGATGCCAGTGGATCAGTATGTAGGTGGTATTGAACATGCCATTTTACACTTGTTATATTCGTTATTCTTTACTAAAGTGTTGCGTGATCGAGGTTTATTGAATTTTGATGAACCTTTTGAACGTTTGTTAACCCAGGGGATGGTACAGGGTTTAACTTACATGAATCCTAATAAAAGTGGTAAAGATAAATGGGTTCCCTCACATTTAGTCAACCCAGAGGACCCCAGGGACCCCCACACGGGTGAACCATTACAACGCCTTTATGCTACTATGTCCAAGTCTAAGGGTAATGGTGTAGCACCGGAAGATGTAATTAGTAAGTATGGTGTGGACACAGCGCGGATGTTTATTTTGTTCAAAGCACCACCAGAAAAAGACCTGGAGTGGGATGAAGCCGATGTAGAAGGACAATTCCGCTTTTTGAATCGGGTGTGGCGCTTGGTAACAGATTATGCTGGGGCTGGAGTATCAACTCAGCAAGCCCAAGTTTCTAATTTAAGTAAACCAGAAAAGGAATTACGCCGGGCAATTCACGCAGCTATTCAAGCTGTAACGGAGGACTTGGAAGACGAATATCAATTTAATACGGCTGTTTCTGAATTGATGAAGTTAAGTAATGCTCTTACTGATGCCGAGTGCAAAAATTCGCCAATTTATGCTGAAGGTATTCAGACTTTAGTGATGATGTTAGCTCCTTTCGCTCCACACATTGCTGAGGAATTGTGGCACTTGCTGGGTAATACTAATTCTGTTCACACTCAGACTTGGCCATGTTTTGACCGGGCTGCTTTGGTAGCAGAAGAAATTACTTTGGTAATTCAAATTAATGGCAAAAAACGTGTTGATATTTGTGTTCCTGCACAAGCTGATAAGGCTGACTTGGAAAAATACGCGCGTGAATCTGAAGTGGTTCAGCGTTACCTTGAAGGTAAGGAGATTAAAAAAGTGATTGTAGTTCCTGGCAAGTTGGTGAATTTTGTAGTTGCTTAACAAAATTTAGATCCCCCGCTTTTTTAAGAAGTGGGGGACGTGGTAAGGTGTGGTGAAGAAAGTTGTGTTTGTTAAATTGGGGATGAAGGTTCCAGAGCCAATGGATAAAACACGCAAAATTGCTAGTAAAGAACACAATAATTATCTTGCTCAAGGCATGGCACCACACAAGGCAACTCAGTGTGTTCCATCTTCCCTGTTGCAATGTTTTTCTGAAAGTTTAAAATATGATCTCTCAGTTAAACAACAAGTTTTAGAGGGACAATTATTTAAAGTTTTAGGTGCGCCATTTTATTCTGACAATGGATTTATTCTTTATAACGGTGATGCTAAAGATTTTTTAGACAAACTCAGTTCAACAAATATCAATATTGATCTAACTGTGACCTCTCCGCCATATAACATTGGTAAAGAATATGAAGCCCCAATGTCTGTGGATGAGTATATTGAAAGTTCCTCGGTATGGATGTGTCAAATCCATAAAGTTACTAAACCTGACGGTGCATTTTGGTTAAATGTGGGGCATTTTGCAGTTGCCAATAAAGGTTTATGTGTACCCATACCTTATTTATTATGGGATAAGTCACCGTTTTATTTACTGCAAGAGGTGGTATGGCAATATGGCGCTGGTGTTTGCACAAAATATCGTCTGAGTCCACGTAACGAAAAATGGCTTTTTTATGTTAAGGATGCTCAAAGGTATACTTTCAATTTAGATGACATCCGTGATCCAAATGTGAAGTATCCCCATCAGAAAAAAAATGGTAAATATAGATGTAATCCTCTGGGGAAAAATCCGTCTGATGTTTGGGAGTTTCCTAAAATCACTACAGGTAAAAAACGCAGTTCAAAAGAACGCACTGGACACCCGGCGCAGTTTCCTTTAGGGATTGTTGAGAGAGTTGTTAAAGCTTCATCAAATCAGTTAGAGTTAGTTCTTGATACCTTTGCTGGTTCTGGGTCTACTGGTATAGCAGCAGCAGGTTTAGGACGGATATTTTTAGGGTTTGAAATTAGGTCTGATTACTGCAAAATGGCAGTAAATAGGTTTAAAGCTTTTCAGGTGGAAAGAGAGAATTTTGCTCAATAAAAATCATTAAGAAAAATCACTAGAGCAAACCAGCTTGGTGGAGGGGAAAGGGTGGGTTAAGGGTAAGCAATAAATAATTCTTAGACTCTTGACAAAGTTGGGATCACTGCTAACCTGATTGTGGTAGAGGCTGGATTGTTTTAGCTTTGTTGGCGCAAGTTATTAATAACTCGTGAAAATTCATCGGTCATAAAATCAGAGCCGGTGGCTGTGTAAACTTTTAATAACTCTTGATAAAACCATAGAGTTCCTTCTTTGCCAGCTTTAAACTGACCCCAGATACTATTACCATATTGTTGCCAGTCGGCAAGTAATGATCTCGCATTGTGTAATTTATCTGCTAAAGATACTAATCTTACGGATGGTGAGGCGTGATGCAGGTTTTGCAAATATCGCTGCTTTCGTTGTTTCCAAGGGGGTTTAGGTGGTGTATCCCACTCTGTACAACCATCAATAATTTCTGCTACGGTTTCACCAAAAAGGTCGTTGATTTCCTTACGGATAACTTTCCCTCCTTGGTCTTCGATACTATCATGCAATAAAGATGCGATCGCTTCTTCTTCGGTTCCTCCAGCTTCTAGTACCAATGCTGTTACACTTAGCAAATGGGCAATGTAAGGAACTCCGCCAGTTTTACGGGTTTGATTAGCGTGGAGACGAGTGGCATATACTAATGCTGATTCAAATTTTGCTGTCAATTTTGTGGATTTCATAGTTTAATTAATTAAGGTAGAGTTTATGTTCGGCAAGGATATCGGCGGCAACCTTTTGCCGTAAGTCCCAAGGTAGGATAACTTCTGCTTTGGGTCGCCATGCGCGTATACGCATACTGACATCGTGATCTAGATGTCGATATTGGACACGGTAGTAGGCGTCTTGTGGAGAACGATCTTTGAGGATTGTGAGTAGTGCTTGTCGTTGTTCTGGTATTGGAGTGTGTTGCCTGATTAAAGTTTTTGCTTGCTGGTAAGAGATAACTTCAAATGTGTTATGACGAACAGTATCCTGAATATATAGGTCATGATGATCTCGGTCAAATCGTAGCAGCATCAATTGGGGGGGTAGGTAAAAATCAAAGCCCCAAGCTTTAGACATTTGGGTTTCAATGTCTTCGGGATTGGGCAAATTAGCTTGTTGATAGCGTTGCTGTAAAACCAGGGGAATAGATATATCGGTCCAGTTGATGGGTCTAATATTTTGAATTCGGTCGAGTCGATAGTTGTACCAATCATTGTGCCCATCAGGACTTTGCCCAAAGGCACACAGATAAACTGCTCGTTGTACATAATAACTACAGACTGGGTAAACTGTGCATTTGACAGATTTTCGTAAACTGGCACTGTTGTAAGTTAGCTGCACGGGTGGTACTGGTGTTTTTTTCCAAATTTTTTGTAATATATTACACCAGTCATCGACTTTATCTATAGTATGACGGGGACTAACATAATCAAGTTTGCAGAAAAATCTTTGTACACCACAAATCTTTGCTGAATGATTTTGAGCGATGGCCACTAAGTCTTCTTGATTGAGAAAGTTGAATTCTTCCCGATGATAATTATTAATTATTGTTGTTGAAGATGTGGTGATGGGACGAGATGGTAATGTTTTGACACAATGATATTTCTGTGCTCGATATTCCAGCCATCCCATATCTGTGAGGATTTGTAAATCTGCTTGGAGGGAACGACGAGTTACACTAAACAATCGTTTTTCTAATGCCTTATTCACATCAGATTCTAAAACACCTGCGTGGGTTATGAGCGATCGCCGCCATTGTGGTTCTGAAAGTTCAGTGTTTGAGTTAAATAACCATGCAGCAGTGGTTTTAGCACAAGGGCAGTTTTGATCATGGAGATGAGGAATTGCTTCACCTTTGGGATGTGTGGAACTAAAAAACGCGTCGCGCCAGTGGGCAAAGGTAAAAGAGTTATTCAGGAGCAAGCGTTCTGGAGTTGATCCATATAACGATCCTTCTTCAAGGCCATATAAGGAACGTAACCATACCCATAATCGAATTGCTCGGAGTAAGTTTTGTTTGAGAGAACCGCGAGCTAACCATTGCAGCAGTTCTACTTGGGGAGTATCTACAAAAATTGGCTCAGACACTGGTTAACTAAGTTGAAGTATAACACTAGCATAAAACCCTATGGAACTAGCATCTTCCATTGCTGTGTATGATGTATGTATTAATTGAAGATAGAAAATTATGAGTACCTACAGAATTGAGTTCAAGGATGATATTTTGCGTGTCAGTTTCGCTGAACCGGCACAAAATAACCAAATTGTCCAAGATGCGGCGCTAAGACTGGAAGAAATGTCTACTTTAGGAGAATTGAGTGGAGGACAATTGCTCAGGATTAATGGGCCGATTTCTATACCTGTAGCATTTGTTTTAGCTCATAAATTGGCTCATATTTACGGTGCTATTGGTTTTTATGATCCTAAATTGGGTAAGTATGTGATTTGTATCACTCATAATCCTACATATAAGCTGGGAGACTTGATTGATTGATATTTGATTAACAAAGGAGATGAAATAGGTAGTCAGAAATATTATGACAACGTATCATATCAGTCTGAATGGTGATGTTTTAAAAGTTGGGTTTGGTCAACCAGGCAATGGCGACGAAGTTGTGAGGGATGCGGCAATACAGTTAGATAAAATGATCAACTCTGGAGAAATGTCTGGGGGAAAACTGCTGAAAATTGATGGACCGGCATCTGTTGCTGTGAGTTACTTGATAGCAAATAAAATAGCTCATCTTTATGGTGCGATCGCGGTTTTTGACCCTAAAATTGGCAGATCTGGATACAAAACTTATATTATTGCCGTTACGCAAACACCGAGTTATCAATTAGGGGAGCTCATAGAAACAGACGAACCACAAAAGAATAGGCAAATTATCAAAGTTGTGCTGTGCGGCCCTCCCCAGTCGGGTAAATCATGTCTGCGTGAAGGTTTAAAGCAAGCTATTAGTAATATTTCCGGCGCACCATATCCTTATGTTATTACAGCTTGTCCAGATGGGGAAGGGGCTTGGTTTTCGGATGCTGCGAAGCGAGACCCTGATTTAGCCAGACGACTAAAAAATGAGTATAAAGCCAAATTTACACGGGAGTTTGCACAAAAAGCAGCTGGTTGGGTGAGGTCTGCCACTACACCATTAAATATTGTTGATGTGGGTGGCAAAATCAGTGAGGAAAATCGGATAATTATGCGTGAAGTAACTCATGCAGTGATTTTAGCTGGGGAGAAAGCACAAGAAGATGTACCGAAATGGGAAGAATTTTGTAGCAATTTAAATATACGGGTCATTGCCAAGATTGTTAGTGATCTTGATGCTCAAGCAGATATAATTATGACAATATCACCATTATTGACTGGTACTATTCATCACCTGGCACGGGGAGAGGATGTTTCTAGTCGCTCGGTGGTGCAGGCTTTGGCCCAGGTGTTGGTGGATTTGTGTAAAGGGTAGTAAGAAGGGATTGCGCCGGGGGCAGTGCCGCAGATACTGATGTGCTGAAGAGGCATAATTTTTATATGGAATAGCCGTTTTCCATATGAGTATATAATGTTTGGAAGTACACAAGTCCTATGGGTTGAAGTCAAAATGACAAAGCAGCTCTTTGTTACCAAAAAATTCGGCACTTATGCTGACACCTTTCTCATGCTAGGTTTGGTACAGCTTGTGGAGTACGGACTGAGGGCAACTAAACAAAAAAGTGCAATTCAGATTGTAGATGAAGGAATACGCTACTGCCTAAAACTCAAACAAACTGTAAATTTAGAAGTTATCGCTCAACTGAAATATAACAATCCTTTCCCGCCAGTTAAAGGTCAAAAAACTGACATTAGCAAGATCCCACGGGAAACGGAACTTTTTGACACAGTTCAGAAAAGTGACCATCGCAAACTTTACCGGAACTATGTATTTCAACAACGAGGTAAAGTTCAATTTAATGAAGATGCACCGAAGCCTCCTCATGCTAGTACGCAAAATGGCGTAATTCTTACTTCTATGCGCCATGATCGCAATCATAATGAACTATGGTGCTTAGGATGGCAAATTAAAGATAATTATGGGGTTTTACTTGCTTGTTTAATTCAAGCTTTTAGTCAGGAAAATTACCTCAGTCTAGATGGAGATATTCAAAAAGTTGCGGAGTTATTTCAACAAGGTACAGGCCAGAAGTTACCTGAAACAGCTAGTGCGGTCAAAATTTATTTTCCGACATCTGTGCAAGGTGTCAATCGGGTTAAAGGAGATGGTAACAAGGTAGATTCGCAAAAAAAAGATTGGTTAAGTTTATGGCTAATTGCGGGGGGATTATTTCACTTTGGCATAGCAGAATGGCTCAAGATTAGTGAGGGAGTTTATGATTGGCGAGTCGTTGTGCTTCAACCTCAAGATATTCAATTAACGAAATATCGTGGGGTGTTGGATAAACTTCGCAAATTTAACCCACCTTCTGGGGGACATGGAATTGCCCGATTTGATGCTGAGTTGATATTACTGTTCTGTCAGGAATTACTTAATTATCACAAAGCCGAAGCAGAGGGGGAACCAGATGAATTTAGTATTTGGCAACCAATTAACCATTTTGTTAGCAGCTTTTTGGGGACTCACTTTGGTTCTAAAGGTCAAGTGTATGGTGTTAAAGAAGTCTTTAGTTTGGGTTTACCTGGTTGGATTAGTCCTCAAAATTATGAGGAATTAATGGATTATCAAAGTCTTTTAAAGGAGCATTTATCGGTAATTATTAGCTTGTCTGCGGAAGAGGGAAATAGTGAATTATTGGCAGGTTATCGAGACTTTATTACTAGTAATAACCTGTACCAATTTTTTCACTTTCAAATCATTTACGCTGATTATGTTGTCAAAGTTTTAGCAAATTCCAAGGCTAAAGGTCCCCGGTTATTTTCTCTTAAGGGATTAAACCTCATGGTCAAAAATTTCCAGCATCGTCAAGATGACCAAGATTGGTCTTTAACAGAAATCACTGAAGACTCTGGTTTTTTACGCATAGCTAAAGCCATTAATAGCGCTACAGTGTATGCAGGAAAAGAAGAACACGGTTGGGTGCGAATTTATGGTTTAGCCCAACGCTTAAGTAGTCAAGCAGGTTCTAAGAAAGATTTCATTATTGAATTGTCAACCTTTTTGGCTAGTTATGAAAATGAGAATCTGCGCATTGATGAGGAATTAAAGAAAAAAGGTAAGTTACGCCGTATCTGGACTACCAAAGATGATTTAGACCGGGTAATTCATCTGATTGACCATTATGGTTCTAGTTTAGTTGCTAACCTGTTAATTGCTTATGGCTATGCCAAAGGTTGGGGTAAAGTTAAGGATACTGATGAAACTGATAGCAATGATAATTTAGAAACAGAAGGATAATCAGATAATGACTAGGGTGCAATTTCCAGTTTATTCAATTTCCATCAGTGGTTTAGTTTCTTGGCAACTTCACGCTTTAAATAATGAGGGTAATGAGGGTAATCAATCTTTAACTCGGCGTTATTATATCATTCAAAAAGGTATGAATGAACCTGAGTATGTCAATGGAATTTCTGGGGATATGCTCAAACATATTCAGGCAGAACATTTACACCGTCTAGCGATGGAATGTGGATTAAGTTTATCCGAGGGTGGTAAGCAATTTAATCCTGATAGAGTTGGTTATGATTTGGAGAAAAATCTTTCTTTTTTTAGGGACAAAGATAGTGATTTAGCTGCTAAAACAGGTAAGGTTCTCAAACTTTGCACTATCAGCGATTTGGAAGGTTTTATGGTGACAGAAAAGAAGGGACAAACTCTGAAGCGGGATTCTGTAATTGAATTTGGGGCGGTTGTGGGTTTACCTAGTTCGGTAAAAACTCAGAGTTATTTTCATGCTAAATACGGTGTGGATAATCCAACTCCTTATAATGTACAAGTCAGTTCTGGTTTATATGCCACTGTTTTGAATATAGAGGCTTTTCGAATTGGTTATAATCCTCACAATTTTAGTTATAGCATTGACGTGACTGAACGCAAAAAACGCTTAGATGCTTTACTCAAAAGTGTGCTGTATACCTATTTGCAGCCTAATGGAGCTAAACGCAATACTCATTTACCCCATGCTGACCATTTTGAAGGTGTGATCACTGTGAGTACTCGGCGCTGTCCTGCACCGATGATTAGCCCATTGGAATGGGAATACAAGGATCAAATTCATAGTTTAGCAAGGACATTAAATAATCTTAATGGTGCGGAAACGATTCATTGTTTTGATTTTAATAATATGGCTGAGTTTGCGGATCAAATTAAAACTTTAATTGGTGAAAGTCAACCTTGGGAGAGTAAAAATGCCGAAGCTATCGCCTAAATCTTTTTCTAAGCAGTGGCTAACTGTGGTTTATCAACCTGTGAGCCTATTTTCCCTTAAAAGGTCTGATGCAACTAGCATGGCGGGACGGTCTAATTTAGTGCCTACTCCTTATGCTATTAAAATGGCATTGTTAAGGGTTTTGCTAGAAACTCAGGGAAGAGAACACCAAAGTGATTTTATTCAATGGATTGATAGCGAATTTACCTGGATTCGAGATTTAACAATTTATATTTGGCCTCCAGAAAAATTGGTTGTGAATCGCAATGGTTACAAATTACGGTACTACGATCAAAATGCGGACAAAGTAGATAAAAATCGTGTGACAATCCCAATGCAAGGAGGGTTTGTTTTTCGAGAATGGGTGTATATGCAGGGAAATCTCCAAATTTGCTGTAGTGCGGGAAATTATTTAGGAGAACTAGAGGGACTGTTTGGCCAAATTAATTACTTTGGTAAACGCGGCTGTTTTTTTCAGCATCTTCCCGAGTATGGACAAGTAACCCCAGAGGCTACCTTTAATCCCAATCCTAGTAATGGGTTTACGGTGCAACCTATGGATGATTTAAGTGAAAAAACTACTTTTAATCGGATTAATCCTTTTTCTCAGGATAAAGCACAACTTGATAAAGACCGCGTAATTAAACCTGGATTTCTGCCTCTGCAATTTATGGCCACAAGTAGCAGTTATGATGTGTACCAAAGATACTGAGATTGCTTATGCTGGAGTTAAGCTAGTTCTCAAGTCTACACCAGGTGCGATCGCTCGTACAGCGTTAACATCTTGGCTGCCAGAAATTAAACCAGGACTGAGTTGGATTCCTCTAGGAATTTCTGGGGGTGTAGCTAAAATTATGCCTGTGTTGCCACAACCATTGTTGTATAAATATCTGATGCAATGTATATGTGAGCGCATTGCGGATCATACTTTGGTGGAGTGGCAAGGAAAGCCCTATGAAGTGACTGGAGTAGAAGTAGATAATCATGCTTTGCATGTTATTGAAGTTGCTATTTCCACTACACAAACTTTGCCAGCAAGCCTGGGAAGAGGGATTCATGCTCAATGTTTTCAATGGCTGGCTATTGCTGATCCTGGTTTAGCAGCTCAGTTGCATGAACAAGACAGTGTGCCCATAACTCTGACAATGGGGTATGGCTCATGCCAAAAGCTACATTTGAGAATTAGTTTATTACAAAAAAAACTATTAGCACCGCTACTTTGGGGATTGAGCACCAGTCTCGATGGAGAAATCACCCTGGGGGGAATACCTTGTCAGTTGGGTAAGTGCATAGACATTTTCCCCACTAGCAGCTTTGAACAACTAGTGAACTTACCTACCCAAAGCGTGATTGAATTGAAGTTTCTCTCACCCACGAGCTTTAAACAAGGTGGATTTATCCAGCCTTTTCCATTGCCGGAGTTGGTTTTTAACAGTTTATTACGGCGGTGGAATATTTTTGCACCGCCGGAATTGCATTTTCCCAAAGTTGAATGGAATGCTTTAATTTCTGCTTTTGAGTTAAAAACCCATGCTTTGAAAATGGAAGGTGGTCCAGAAATTGGGGTTGAGGGGTGGGTCAAGTATCGGTTTCTGGAACCTGAACAAGCTAGAATTGGGACAATCTTAGCCCATTTTGCTAACTTTGCGGGAGTGGGACGGAAAACAGCTATGGGCATGGGACGGGTGGTAATTCGTAATTAGCTTAAACCGCAGGAAGCCTCTAACTTAATGGGAAGCGCAAGTGATGAGATGAATTGCGCGTGAGTTGACGACAATCCCGGGAAGTATCTAGAAAAGAGCAGACAATCATTATATGGTGGTTGGCTGATGGGGAAAATGTTTGGCAAATCTGTAGCAAGGTCAAAAAACCTGGGGAGTTTGCCAAATCCCCAGAAAGTTGACAAAGGAATATTCTCTCAATTCCTTTGCGCTAACCTAATCCCTTTAAGGGAACTAAAACTTAGACGACTGCTTGGTGCTAGTTTACGGTTCGGATGCATCCGGGGTAGTTAAGATATGTAAGATACAAAAATCGAGAGGTGTCCAGCAAATGCCTTTGTTTGTCAAAATTGAAGCGGGTAAAGTTGATAAACCTATATTTGATCAATTCGTACCTGCCCATAAAGCTTATGTGCAAGATTTGATTGCCAAAGGACACAAAGCTCGCACAGGTTATTGGGCAGAAGACAGAGGGGGAATGTTGATGTTTGAAGCTGCTTCCAGGGATGAAGCAGAAGGAATAGTGGCTCTTGACCCATTGGTACAAAACGGCTGCGTCACTTATCAGCTATATGAATGGAAAATTGTTGTGGAATAACACACACTTACGAACTTTTGATGTTATATTGGTATGAGACCTGGATCTACGCGACTGCAACGCCCAAACCTTGTCAGGACCGGAAGGTAGCAGCAATACGGGATGCTTACGGTAGGCGTAGTCTCCGGGTCGCCCTATTTCATTAGGAGCTTTCATCAGCAATGCCTGGTTTTGGAGATATTGTTCAAAAAGCTTTTTACCTGGGTGTCGGTTTAGCTTCTTACGCAGGTGAGAAGGCGGGAGAAAAGTTGAGCGAACTGCGATTACAAGCCCAAAAACTGGCGGACGAGATGGTGGCAAGGGGCGAAATAAGCACAGAAGAAGCTCGCCGTCTCGTGGAAGAAATGATGAAACAGGCTCAAACTACCCCCCAGCCCGGTGAAAGTAAGGAAAAACCACCAAGCTATGAACCTCGCCGCATTGAAATTCTAGAAGAGGATGAGGTGGGGAACTACTCAAGGTCAAAGGGTGCTTCCACAGATGATGTTGCTGAGTTGCGCCAAAAGGTGCTAGAAATGCAGGAAGAGTTAAGAAACTTGCAACAAGATGTGTAAAAAGTAAATTTTCCTCTCTTATCTTTACATTGAGAGCCATCTCCACTTACCATTATGTGCGGAAGCTAGGTGAGATACATTGCCTAGGATTTGGTGTAGTGCTGCAAGCCCGGTAGCGCACAGTTTGCTGTTAATATTCATTAAGGGCGTGGAATTTATGGAACAATGGCAAAAAGATTTAGCGGAAATGGTTGAAACCGTGGCTGATGAAGTGGAACGTTTCTTCCTAGGGATGAGCGAAATGATAGATGTATTTTTTGAGCTAACAGAAGAATTTTCCGATCAAGTCCAAAATTCTATTGCTACTGAAATAGACTATTATTTACAGGAACTCACTGACCCAATTTTGGAAGTTTACTGGGAACTGGAAGAGGTGATGGGAGATCCAGAGCCTGGTTTTCCTTACGCTGTGGAGCCAACAGGAGAAATGAATCCTGCTTGTATAGGTTGTCAGCATTACCACGGTCAAGTTTATGGTGGTAATCTGTTAGTCTGTGGTATGCATCCTCATGGGTGGGATGATGATAATTGTCCCGATTGGGAAAAGGTTTAAACTTAGTCAGGCGGACAGTTTTTGGAATTTCATAAGTTATCTATATTGAACATTGAACAAGTTATGAGTAATTCTTCTCCTGAGACCATATCCCAGCCACAGTCGGAAATGAAGTATGGTGAACGTGAAATTAAAGAAGGTCAATTAATTACCTTTCCTAACCCCCGTGTGGGTCGGCGATATGATGTGAGCATTTCTTTACCGGAATTTACTTGTAAGTGTCCATTTTCTGGTTATCCTGATTTTGCCACGATTTATATTACTTACGTCCCTGATGGGCGGGTGGTGGAGTTAAAGGCGTTAAAGCTTTATATTAATAATTACCGTGATCGCTATATTTCTCACGAAGAATCTGCTAATCAAATTTTAGATGATTTTGTTGCTGCTTGTGACCCGTTGGAGGTGACGGTCAAGGCGGATTTTAGTCCCCGTGGTAATGTGCATACTGTGGTGGAAGTGCGTCATCAAAAACCAGTGTAGAAGCAAAGAAACGCTAGGTGTTAGCGCTTCTGTGGGTGGGTTTAGGTTCGTGGTTGAGAACTGAGGTGGTCTAATATCTGTAGTACTTCTTGTTCAAATGCAAGTTGGGCGCGGTTGGTTTTACCACCAATATACAGGCGATGGCCTGTTTGCAGTGCCCAAATTTGGGAGTGAGAGAAATAACTCATGGTTGCGCCTAACATTAGTATTGCAAACCCTGCGTAAACCAATGGGATACCAGGATCAGATTTAATTTGTAAGCCTGTGCTACCAACTAAATCGATAATTTTCAGGTTGACACCATTGACTTTAGCTGACATTCCGGTTCGCACTGTATTGATTAATTTACCTGTGGAATCATAAATTAATACCATTCCCTGTAAGTCTTTGGTGATGACAGAAACCCCTTGACTTAAATCTGGTTTAGTGGGGATCCAAGTTCCCCAAATGCGTCCTCGCCCTTTGGTGTCTAGCAAGGCCATGGGTAATTGAAAAACGGGACTGTTATTAAATTGGATACGAACAGCTGAGATTCCCCAATCCGTTTGATAGAATGTTACGCCACGATAACGCAGGGGTTGATTGACAAAAATCTTTTTATGGTCAACTTCCTGTCCCTGTTTATTTAAAACAGACATATCTGAATAAAATTGGTCAATTCCACCGGTGGGTGTGTAATCAATCCAAAAACGATTCACACGCACAGACCAATCTTTGAGAATTTCAGGATTTGCCCAGGGGCC
>Ga0172367_10006610_pt1 | contig 13571 bp, 9 predicted proteins | sample Lak10m_FD_114542 | JGI IMG/M metagenome (GOLD analysis project Ga0172367, IMG submission 114542) | Freshwater microbial communities from Kabuno Bay, South-Kivu, Congo - kab_022012_10m | ecosystem: Environmental > Aquatic > Freshwater > Lake | place: Democratic Republic of the Congo: South-Kivu...
AATTTCTGTAGAACAGCTAGAACGACGACAAGAACGCATTCGTAATGAAATGCGAACCACTTTTGCAGGAGCATCCCAAGATTTGGCAATTCGGGTACAGGGCTTTAAAGAGTATCTCACGGGAAGCTTACAGGATTTGGCAATGTCAGCCGAGCAACTGCAACTGACACCACAAGTTGTAGTAGAACCACCAACACCGGTGGTTAAAGACGTTAAAACAACTCAAGAACAGCCAGAAACCCCCCAATTTGCCCAACAGCAGTTTCAAGATACTACAAATAAAATTCGCCGCCTGATTGACCAATACCGTAGTAAACCAGATTATTACGGACCTGCTTGGCAACTGCGTCGTACTTTTGAACCAGTCCACGCAGAAAGAGTATCAAATTGGTTCTTTAAGCAAGGAGGACGCGGTGCTTTGCAAACCATGACCAGCCGCTTGCAAAATATTCTCGTCGCTTCAGCGGTGGTTTCGATATTACACAGGTTATATGGCGATGGCATCCGTACCTTAGTTTTAGCTAGTTCACCAGAACGTTTAGGTGAATGGCGGCGCGGTTTGCAAGACTGCTTAGGAATTGGTCGCCCGGATTTTGGCCCAGACCGAGGGGTGGCTCTATTTGAAACACCTGCAGCCCTGGCTCAGAAAGCAGAGCGATTGATCAAAGCTAATCAATTACCTTTAATTATCATTGATGATTCCGAAGAGCGAATCAGTTTAGCGATGTTGCAGTTTCCTTTGTGGTTAGCTTTTGCCCCTGACCCTAAAACAGTGAAAAATTATAATAATGATGACTTTTAACTGAGTAAATCATGACTGTTTATACTTCTTTGTGATTTAATTATGACTATTTGGTTGAGTTTGTGTGGTGTGGCTTTGCTGGTAGCTTATCTGTTGGGTTCTTTTCCCACTGGCTACATTACTGTTAAACAGTTAAAAGGTATTGATATTCGAGAAGTTGGTTCGGGTTCAACGGGTGCAACTAATGTATTGCGAACCTTGGGGAAAGGCCCAGGCGCTCTGGTTTTAGTTATAGACTGCTTTAAGGGAGTCTTAGCCATCGTACTTGTTTATTGGTTGTTCAGTTTTGCCCCTAGTCAAAATCTTATCCCGTCAACTATAAATATCCCACTGTGGCAACCCTGGATGATTACCTTAGCTGGGTTGTTTGCTATCTTTGGACACAGTAAATCAATTTTTTTGGGCTTTTCTGGTGGTAAATCTGTTGCTACCAGTTTAGGAATTTTATTGGCGATGAATTGGCAAGTGGCCTTAGCTACAGCAGGTGTATTTGCTCTGTTGATAGCCATATCGAGAATTGTATCTCTCAGTTCCATTGCAGGCGCTATTGCAGTTCCTATTTTGATGGTAGTTCTGGATCAACCACTACCCTATATCCTGTTTGGTGTTACAGGGGGATTGTATGTAATTTTACGCCATCGTACCAACATTGAGCGCCTGCTGGCAGGTATGGAACCAAAAATTGGGCAGACCTTAGCAACAAAGAAAAGTGCTGATAGCTGACTATATTACTGATTAAAAGACAAGATAGACTTTACCTCAAGGTGGCAAACATTTATCCCACGGCTAAAAGCTGGTGGGATTTCTGCTTGAATTATTTTTTGTCATTTACCCGTGAGCTTTACTAGACCAATACCCCCAAAGTATAGTCCTAACACTGCCCCTGCTAACAAACTTTGGGTGAGGGGGTCTGTGGAAGGGGTCAGAATAGCACCTAGAACTACTGCTCCCATAATCACATAACGCCAGCCAGAAATCATCCTTTTGGAGGAAGCAATGCCCAAATTACCAAGTATTAATTGAATAATCGGAATTTGAAATGCTAAACCGGTGCTGAATAATAGTAGCAGGACAAATTCAAAGTACTTATCAATAGACCACAATTGATCTACTACATCTTCACCGTAACTAATGAAAAAATTCAAAGCGGCGGGAATGAGCAACAAGTAGGCAAATATTAAACCCGCAGCAAACAGCACACTAGAACCTAAAACTACTGGCCCCAATAAGCGGCGTTCACGGCGAGTTAATCCTGTGAGAAGGAACTGAATAATTTGGTAAAGAATAAAAGGGCTGGAAAGTACTAAGCCACTGTAACCTGCGACTTTGATGGAAACAAAGAAATATTCTCCGGGGGCAAGTTGGAGAAATTTAACTCCTTGGGCTGGGACTTCTAGTAACTTGACAATGGGTTTAACGGCTATGAAACAGCCAATAACACCAACTGCGACAGCAATTAGAGAATAGAAAATTCGTTGTCGTAACTCTTCTAGGTGGTCGAAGAGTGACATTTCCACTTCATCTGGCAACTCATTGAGAGGATCAATTTTTGATTCTGAGTTGCCATATTCCTCTAGGTGGAGGTCAGGAGTAGTTACATCTTGTGAGGGTGTCATTAGTCGAATCAATAGGCAACATTTGTTAACTATTGTATCCGGGGAAGCAGCGACCAAGCTATGTTTTTGGCCGCTTAAAGATTTTTGTACTTTTGTTCAGCAACATTACCTTACCTTTGGGGTAATTTTGGATGTGTATCTGAGTACTTTGCTACCTGAGCCGAAATCTCTGGGTTATAAAGTCTCAGATAATTCCAGTAATTACCAAATACTTGTCGCACATAATTTTTAGTTTCATCAAAAGGAATGGCTTCTACAAAATCATCTGCATCGTTTTTGCCAATAGTTTGCAGCCATTTAGCAACATTACCGGGGCCTGCATTGTAACTGGCGATGGCTAACATGGAATTATCCTTATACTGTCTATGGGTATAGTCTAAATACCATGTCCCCAGATTAATATTTTCGTTGGGGTCTTCTAAGTTAATTGTTTTGCTATCCAACTGTATCTGGGGGGCAATCCATTCACCTGTGCTGGGCATCACCTGCATTAACCCAGTGGCCCCCACAACAGATCTGATTTTTGGCTGAAACATTGATTCTTGACGGATCAAGCCAACCACTAGCAAAGGATTTAATTGACGTTCAGCAGACCATTTTTTAATTTCCTGGCGATAGAGAAAAGGATAACGGGCTTTCCAGTAAGTAATTTTTTGGCTCAAAGCCTGATACTCGGCTTGTTCTTCTGGTTTTTCCCGGTCTTCCAATCGAGAAATCAAGTTAATTGCGGAGAGATTTTCTCCCCTAGTTAACCGCATTAACCCCTCAGTAAATTGTTCTGCTACGGTGGGCTGGTCTTTATTCAAAAATTCTGTTTCCCATTGCAACCAAGCATCACGGTCTTCACCTAGTAAATACAGTTCTTTGAAGGTGTCTGAACCTGCGGGAGGTATTGGACGTTGAGGTATAACTACTTCTGGTTGCAATTGGCGCACGTTGTCAAAGTTGCCTACATTCAGCCCCAGATGTACAGCCGATCGCCACCCATAGTAAGAGTAAGGAAAGTTACTTAATACATACTCATAAGCTGCTTTAGCTTCCTGTTGCTTTCCTATTTTATTTGCCCATTTACCCATCCAAAACCCTGCTCTAGGAGCTAAAATACTCTGAGGATTGTTGGTAACAATTGGTTGTGCCCATTGCCAAGCACCTGGGTAATTTTGGGCTTTGGCTTGCTCTTTGGCTCGGTTCCAACGATACTCTGCAGCTTGATCAGAACTGCCGTATTTACTTAAGAGCAATTCCCAAGTCTGTTGAGCGGACTTTTGATCATTGAGTCCTTGGTAAATTTTGGCTTTTTCTACTACTGCATTGCTAGCTTGTTGGGGAAAATTAGCAATTACTTGGTCAAGATAGGGTAGAGCTTCTTTAGGGTTTCTAGCTAATTCTGCCAAGCGCAATAGAGCTAGTCCTGTCTCGTTACCTTGAGGAAATTTTTGTACCAGTTGCTGATAAATGGTTATTGCCTTTTCCCGTTCTTTACCTTCTATCTGTAACCCCCGGCCAGCGCGGTAAAGGCTGCGGGGTGTTTGGGGTGCTTTAGTATAGGCATTGGCAGCCTTAGCAAATTGATTGTTTTCCCAGTAGGCTCTCCCGACAATTTCCCATTCTTCGGCTTTGAGATGAGGTTGTTTGACCAGCTGATCTAACACACCCACTATTCCCGTTTGATTATAGGCGTACTGTGCCAAAATTAGCCTGAGTTTTGGCTGATTGGGATTCTGTTGTAACCTCTGATAAATAATTTCCCAGGTGAGGGGATGGGAAGGAAACTCAGCAATGGCCGTATCATGATGCTTTGGTAGTGCGATCATATACAAAGCTTTGGCTTTAGCCGCTTCTTGGGGATATTCTCTAAGCACTCTTTGTCGGAGATCCGAAGCCTTACCATCCTCACCCAATATGTCTTGTGCTTGTGCCTGTTTGAGTAAAATGTAGGGAGCAAGACTGGGATAGGTTTTTTCTAGCCCTTGCAGCAAACTCAAAGCCTTTTGCGCCTCTTTAATCTCCATCAAATCACTCGCCAATAAATAACGGGCACGTTCTCTGTCTGGTGAACTGGAACCCTTGGCGATGGTTTCTAGTTTTGCTGCCCGTTCTTGCCGTGACTTTGATACTAGTGGAAATACGCCTGAATTGGCTTGGTTATCTTTAGAAATTTGTTCAAACTGAATTTTGCTCAGGTTTAACCATTGTCCCAAGGATTTTTCTATCTCAGGTGCTGATGCTATTGCTCCTGCTGAGAAGGCAAACAGGGCCGCACCAGCCATGAGAAAAATTTGTTTTTTCTTTAGTTTCTTCAGCATGAATACTCGCTGAAAAGTTCCGATAAAGTTCTTGAAACTTTAGCATTCCTGGCTGTGAGTGTAATCACTTTTTTCGTTTTAATTTTCAATTCCTTGGAGAATCGAAACTTTTGCCAGTAATGAATCTTACATTACACAATTGTACCTGTTACATCTACCTTAAGGTTGACACTGTTATAACTATTAATCCCCGTGTTTCGCTAATTCAGGTGTACGTCCTTTTAACCCAATCATTAACTTCAGTGTAAACACTTTTAACATAGGTATACGTAGCATCATCCATAAACCGAGACGACGAATTATCACCAAGGGCAAAAAGTTATTAGAAAACATTCGATCTAACAAATCAGTGAAACCTAAAATGGTTAGGTTTTCTACCTTGCGCCAACGTTCATAACCTTTGAGGACTTTCAAGTGGCCAATGTCTTCTCCGGCTTCATCTGCTGTTTGTAGCACTTGAGCTAAAGCAGCTGCATCTCGAATCCCCAAATTTAACCCTTGTCCCCCCACGGGATGACAATTGTGTGCTGCATCGCCAATTAAAGCTAATCGGGGGAGAACGTAGTGATGGCTTTGCATCAGTTGCACTGGAAATATGAAGCGGTGTCCTAGCAATTCCAACTTACCCATTTGATTTCCAAAGCGGCGAGTGAGTTCTGCCAAAAATTCCTCGTCATCTAAAGCACACATAGCCTCCGCTTCTGCGTGGGGGGCTGTCCAAACGATTCGGCAACGGTTCCCCGGTAGAGGTAAAATCGCAAAGGGTCCACTTGTCCAAAACTTTTCGTAGGCAGTGTTATTGTGGGATTTTTCTGGTTTAACAAAGGCTACAATACAGGATTGCCAATATTTCCAGCCAGAAGTTTTAATTCCCGCAGCCTCACGAATGCGCGATCGCGAACCATCCGCCGCTACAAGTAATTTACTGCGGACTGTCTGAATTTTTTCGGCAATTTTCATATCTATAGCTACAATGTCCTGCTGATATTCTGTCTTGACCACTTCAGCCGGACACAGATAAGTTACATTCGGACAATTTTGCACAAATTCCTGCAAAGGCTCTAACAAGGCTTGGTGTTCCGCCACATAACCCAACTCTGACGTACCTAAATCATCGGTCACAAATTTCACTACCTCAGGGTAATCAGCATCAGAAAGGCGGACTTGGCAATATTTGGCAATTTGAGGCGATATTTTATCCCAAATTCCAATGCCCTGGTATATGAGAGCGGAAAGCATATGAACTGCATAGGCTTGTCCTTTGGCTACTGCTGCTGATGCGACTCTGGCTTCTATGAGCAGAATACTTAAGCCAGAATTTTTCAAAGCCGAGGCTAAAGTTAAGCCAACAATCCCACCGCCGACAATTACCAAATCATAATCATATCCTCGTTGATTTGGCGGTGTTTGTTGAGAAGAAAGAGTTTGATGTAGCTGTGTGAGCGCCATTGTTAAGATAAATTAAGGCATTCTTACTACTATTTTTACGCAAACTGATAAATCCGCGCAAGCTATCCGCTGATTTGACCTTTCCCCCACCGAAGGGCGAGGGGATTCTAAAGGGGCTTTCACCCTTCCCCTTGATTTCTTGTAATTTATGGATGGTCAGGATGATAATCCGAACTTTTTCTTTATGGTGATTGGTAATACTGGGATAAAATCTCATCACGGACACCATCCGCAACGCAAAGTTGCTGAATTAATCCTGCCTCATCTTTAAAATCAAAAAACCTTGGCGTACCTATGGGTTGATAAACATGAAAAATTACCATTACCATAAGTTAAATTGTTTACAATTTTTCGCTATTCTGTTGATGCTGGTAAACTTGCTGTTTACCCCGATGACCATAGCAAACGCTGCTTCTGTGTCTAATAATGTTTATGAACAGCGATGGCGTCCCAGTGCAGATGGTATGGGAAAATACTACATGGGGCGAGAAATAGCCAAAGTCATGGGACACACAGGTGCGGGTTGGCTAGAAAGACCAAGCCGCGAGGTAGAAGAACAGCCCAGTAAAATTGTGAGTGCCCTTAACTTACAACCCGACGATGTAGTGGCGGATATTGGCGCAGGTACAGGTTATCTCAGCTTTCGCATTGCACCATTACTAACAAACGGAAAGGTTTTGGCTGTGGATATTCAACCAGAAATGCTGGAATTTGTGAAATTTTTCAAACAAGAGAAAAATATTTTTAATGTTGAGCCAATTTTGGCAACTCTCACCAATCCCAATCTTCCTTCTGCAAGTGTTGATTTAGCACTGATGGTGGATACTTATCACGAGTTGGAATATCCCCAAGAGCTGATGCAGGGAATTGTCAAAGCCCTGAAACCAGGAGGTAAAGTGGTGCTGGTGGAATACCGGGGCGAAAATCCTTTGATTATGATTAAACCTTTGCACAAAATGACTCAAAAACAAGTCCGCAAAGAAATGGCAACTGTGGGTTTAGTTTGGCGAGAAACTAAAAATTTATTACCCCAGCAACACCTGATGATATTTGAAAAGCCTTCTTAAGTTCCTTCTTTGACAAAAAATCCAGAAAAATAAAGTTCTGACTACAAACTTTGACGGGAGAAAAAGCCTCCAACTAAGTTGGGTCGTCAACTATTGAACCGGAATCAGGCTAGGGCTTTTGGTCACATTATCCCAAACTATCCAGCTACAAGAATTATCTACATCTTTCCTGTTGTTTGTCACTTTAAAATACAGCTTGTCCCGTCCCTTGGTTTCAATGGCAAAGTCGGCATTTTGAGCATAAACTACTTTAAACCCTTTGTCCCGTAAGCAATACATAGCCCAAGCTTTCAATGATTGCTTATATGGTTCATGGGGAATTGGTGGTTTTTTGATAGTTTCTTGGATAACTTCAAATATCTCCATTAATTTCTCGTTCAAGATATATGTTTTGATGTTGCTGAACTAAAATATTAGTTTATCGCGCTACAGCCCACTTCTTGAACACACCGAGCCGGAGGGATGTTTATTGGTCATTTTTTTGCTGTATCTAGCTGCATATGATGACCATAGGATTTGAACAAAGGCTCTGTAGTTGTTTTTATGACAATATATAAAATTGGCACCACAAACAAAGTCAAAAAAGTAGCAATTAACATTCCGCCAAACACCGTCGTTCCCAAAGACTGACGACTCCCCGCCCCGGCACCTGTGGCAATAGTCAAGGGAAAAATACCGAGCAGTGTAGAAAATGCAGTCATTAAAATCGGGCGTAAACGCTCTTGTGCTGCCTCCACAGCTGCTTTAGTTATAGAAAGCCCTTCCCTCCGCAATTGGTTGGCAAATTCTACAATTAAAATAGCATTCTTACTAGCTAAACCAATCAACATTACTAAACCAATTTGACAGTAAACGTCATTAGGAAAACCCCGCATTGATTGAGCTATAAGTGCGCCAAAAATTGCTAAAGGCACTGATAAGAGGATAATTAAGGGGTCTATGTAGTTTTCGTACTGAGCAGCTAGCACTAAAAACACAAAAACAATTCCTAAACCAAAGATAATGGGTGCTAAACCGCCAGAATTGATTTCTTCCAATGTCGTTCCTGACCACTCATAACCAAAAATAGGTGGTAAAACTTCTGTAGCTAACTTTTCCATGGCCTTAATAGCATCTCCAGAACTAAAACCAGGAGCAGGAGAACCATTGATTTCAATTGAGCGATATAGATTATAGTGGTTAATTACCTGGGCCCCCACAACAGAAGTAGTTGTAATTAAGTTTCTCAAAGGAATCATTTCATTGCTTTGAGAACGAACAGATAGTTGACCAATATCCTGGGGATTAGAGCGAAATTTTGCGTCTGCTTGGACATACACTCTGTAATTACGCTGCTGGAGGTTGAAATCATTTACATATTGAGAACCCAAAGCAGTTTGAAGAGTACGGAAGATATCATCTATGGAAACTTGCAGTGCTTTGGCTCTATTGCGATCTACTTCTACCAGAATTTGTGGGGTTTGTGCGGCAAAAGTACTAAATACAGCTTGTAATCCTGGTGTTTGGTTGGCTCCACCAAGCAATTCACCCATTGATTGTACCAAAGTTTCTAAGCCACTATTGCCTCTACGGTCTTGCAGTTGAAAATTGAAGCCCCCAAAGTTACCTAACCCTTGAATGGGTGGTGGATTTACCGGAAAGATTCTTGCTTCTGGGATAGCGAACAATTTTCCTCGTAAGTTACCGATAATCGCTTGTACTGATTGATCTGGTCGGGAACGTTCCGCCCAGGGTTTTAAGGTAGTAAATATAATGCCATTATTGGCAATATTACCACTGAAACTAAAGCCACCAAGGGCGAAGGTTCCCACTACTTCAGGGATTTGCAAGATTTCTTTTTCTACTTGTGCCATCACATCACTAGTATATTGTAAAGAAACCCCTTGGGGCCCTTGGATCAAGGTCATAAAGTAGCCTTCGTCTTCCTCGGGAAGAAAGCCTGTGGGTATGGTGATATAGAGCCAAGCTGTCATTCCCAAGGCCACCATGAATAGTCCCATAATTATGTTTTTAAAGCGGACTAGAAAATTGAGCCATCGCCCATAGCTTCTACGTACTGAGTCCACCAACTGATTCATTTGATCAAAAACTCCACCCAACCAACCAGTAGGTTTTTGTCCTTGACGTAGCAGTAACGCACACAAAGAAGGTGTCAAGGTCAAGGCTAAAAAGGTAGAAATGACAATAGAGAAAGCAATAGTTAGGGCAAATTGGCGATAAAGTGCGCCAGTAGTTCCCGGAAAAAACGCCACGGGGATAAATACTGCCATCAGCACCAAGGAAGTAGCAATCACTGCACTAAATAGTTCAGCCATTGATTCACTAGCTGCCCGGGGAGGACTCATGCCTTTATCCTGGATAAAACGGCTGATTTGCTCAACTATAACAATGGCATCGTCCACCACCATTCCCGATGCCAAAGTTAAACCAAATAAAGTCAAACTATTAATAGAAAAGTCAAAAATTTTCGCAAAAATAAATGTCCCAATGAGAGACAAAGGAACAGTTAACGCGGGAATTAAAGTTGTTCGCCAGTCCTGCAAAAAGACAAAAATTACAATTACAACTAGTAATACTGCTATCAATAGAGTCTTGATTACTTCTGACATCGACTCTTCCACAAAGCGTGTAGTGTCAAAGGCGACTTGATACTGCAATCCCGGCGGAAAATTGAGAGCTAATCGGGCCATTTCCTTTCTCACTCCCCGCGCCACCTCCAAAGCATTGCTCCCAGGAAGTTGATAAATACCTAAACCCACAGCATCTTTGGCGCGATATCGCAAAAATGAGTTATAGTTCTGTGCCCCCATTTCTATTTTACCGACATCTTTGAGCTTAATTAAGCTGCCATCATTATTAGTTTTCAGGATAATTTCCGCAAATTCCGATGAATCTGAAAGTCTACTGACAGCGCGTACATCAATTTGATACCTTTGTCCTTCCGGGGCAGGCTCTTGACCAATGCTTCCACCACCGACCTGCAAATTTTGTTCCGATAAAGCATTGACTACATCCTGAGTGGTCAGCTGCCGACTAGCCAGGCGATTCGGGTCTAGCCATATACGCATTGCATAACGACGTTCGCCAAAGATTCTCACATTACCAACACCTTTAACTCTTTTTAAGGCATCTCCTAAGTAAAGGTCAGCATAATTGCTTAAAAATACATTGTCATAGTCATCATTTTCAGCGAATAAACCAATTGCTAAGAGTAGATTGTTAGATTGTTTGGTTACCCTAACACCTGTGCGCTGTACAGATTCTGGTAGTTGCGGTTGAGCAACAGCAACACGGTTCTGCACATCCACAGCCGCAATATCTGGATTTCGGGATGAATTGAAGGTAGCTGTAATGTTAGTGGAGCCATCGTTACTACTGCTGGAAGTAATATAGCGGATACCTTCAACCCCGTTGATTTCCCTTTCTAAGATGTTGGTAACACCGTTTTCTACGTCCTCAGCACTACCTCCGGTATAGTTGGCGGTAACGTTGATTTGAGTAGGTGCAATATCTGGGAAACGAGCTATTGGCAATGTGGGAATACTAATCAATCCCAACAACAGCACAATTAATGCACAGACCGTAGCAAATACTGGTCTCTTGATAAAGAAATCAATAAACATAGACTTAGAGAGGTGAATAAATATAAATTGGTAGTTAGGGATGAATCAACCAATTTGGGATTTGAGATTGAGGATTTTTGATTGACAGCACATTGAGATCCACAAGCAGGGAGGAAAAAGATTCCCATGACTGTAAAAGTGCTTTTATACCTAAAAATTACGAGTTAATAATTAAGGTTTCCCCTTACCCATTTGCTCAGGTGCAGGTATGATAGGTGCGCCATTGGTGAGATTGAGAATACCTGCAACAACAATTTTGTCCCCGGCTTTTAGTCCCTCAAGAACTTGATAATCGTTTCCTTGAATATTTCCTAACTTCACCGGTTTTTGTTGAGCTATTAAGTTCGCCATTCCTAGCTGAGATTTTCCCGACTCTTGAGCTACAAACACAAAAGTCTGGTTGCCCATGCGAGATATTGCTTCGGTAGGAATTAGGATTCCCTGACTTTCATCCCAGATGACATTGGCTTGGACGTTGAGGCGATTGAGTATTCGGTTTTGGGGATTAGCAAAGCTGGCTTTCGCCAATATATTCTGTGTATTTACATTAATATTGGGCGAAATAAAACTTACCTTACCTGCGAGGGTGGGTTTGTTTTCAGCATCTAGTATTTGTACAGGTAATCCCAGACGCAACCTTTCGGCTTCATTGACGGGAACAGCTAAATTTAATTCCAAAGTATCACTTTTAGTCACTGTGGTGAGTTCATTTCCCTTACTAACAAAATCTCCCACTTTCACCGATATATTACCGAGAATACCAGTGACAGGAGCTACAATTGTGATGTGTTGCTGCTGTGCTTCTGCTAACTGGACTTGAGCGGCTGCTTCCATAACTTGAGAACGGCCTTGGGCAATTTCTTCTGGGCGGGAACCGTTCTCTAGTTCTCTGAGACTTTGTTGTTCTAGTTCTACGGTTGCCACTAGTTCATCAATATCAAAACTTCTGCTTTTGCGGAATTCCTCGAGTCGTTTTTGGGCTGCTTGCAATCTAGCTTCAGCACTTCTTTGTTCTGAGAGAAATCCTTCTAGTTCATCTTGGGAAACAGCACCTTGTTTTCTTAATTGTTGGTATCTCTGAGCTCTTGATTGGGCTAATTGGAAATCAGATTGAGCTACCTTAATTTGAGCTTCAGCTTGGGCAATTGCTTCTGGACGTGCTCCACTCTGGGCATTTTTCAGGCGAGTTTCCACTTGAGCTAATCTAGCTTTGGCTTGAGCAATTGCTTCTGGACGTGTACCTGCTTTAAGTTCTGCTAGTCGGGCTTGGGTACGGTCTAATAATGCTTTTGCTTGTCGTAAGCGGGCTTGAGTCTCATCACTCTGCAAGCGCATTATGACTTGTCCTTGTTGAACGCTATCGCCTTCCTTAAATAAAATTTCACTGATTCGCCCGTCAATTTCTGGCTTCAGTGCTACTGCGCCAGGAGCTTCTAAAAAGCCGTTAATAACCGAACTTTCTTTTATGGTTGCGGTTTTTACAGTGGCTAACTTCACAGGAATTCCCATGGGTGAACCAGCTGCTGTATTACCCGGAGCTCCATGACCAGCAAAGCTATTTTGCCACCAGCGCCAACCACAGCCGCCTGCAATCAACAGAGTTATACCTAAAATTAAAGGCCAACGTCCCTTTTGATTTGGCTTCAATGTTCCTTTTTGTTCTTCAATCTGATGAAAATCAGTTTCAGCACAAACTTCAGACTCAGGGAATTCAGAATTGAGCATTTTTGTTTTCTCATCTTATGGACAGATTGGGAAGTTGCTTATCTACTCTTCTGTTTCTGGTCAAACTGGATCTAGATTTGTTTAAGACAGTTCATCGGTGTATCTAATCACCCCTATCAATATTCTGCTTGCTGTTAAGAAATCAATTAAGAATGAAGCAATTGCTGACAAGGAAATTTGATCTCTTGCTTGAATTATATGCACTCAGCGAGACAATTTCTAAAAATCAGAAGGATTTGATAGCGATCGCATAAAAATGTGCAACTATAATTTAGTTAATGATATTTGTGGGCAAAAATATAAGTTTTAGTTATTAACATTAGCCGGGGAAGGCTCCTGTGTGAGTCACAAATGAAGTATTTAATTTTGCAACCAACTAATTGCGTAAAATTTCGGTAAAGGTTTATGTCATGGAAGTTTTATCATCAAACTTCATGAATTATACTTTGGTAAGCCTTTAATGTTTCTTTAGCAGTTCTTTGCCAAGAAAATATTTTTGCTCTTTCTCTACCTTTGTTAATTAATTGTTGACGTAACTGAGAATCAATAATTACTTGTATAATAGCCTCAGCTAATTGCATCGGGTCATTGGGGTCAATTAATATAGCTGCATCTCCTGCAACTTCTGGGAGGGAGGAAGTATTGGCAGCTACCACAGCTGCGCCTAAAGTCATTGCTTCTAACAGAGGTAACCCGAATCCTTCATAATGGGATGGATAGACGAAGACATCAGCTTGGGAGTAAAATAATCCTAATAATTGGTTATTCAGGTATTCTAAATGGTGAATTTTGTTTTGCCAAGGTGAATTTTCAATAGCTGCAAATATTGGCTTGTAGTTCCATCCTTTTTTACCTATTAAGACTAATTGATGAGGAATTTTATATTTTTTGTTTAAAAAATTAAATGCAGTAATGATGTTCTCAATGTTTTTTCTGGGTTCTATGGTGCTGACAAACAAAATATAAGGTTGAGAAAAATCATA
>Ga0172367_10006612_pt1 | contig 13568 bp, 13 predicted proteins | sample Lak10m_FD_114542 | JGI IMG/M metagenome (GOLD analysis project Ga0172367, IMG submission 114542) | Freshwater microbial communities from Kabuno Bay, South-Kivu, Congo - kab_022012_10m | ecosystem: Environmental > Aquatic > Freshwater > Lake | place: Democratic Republic of the Congo: South-Kivu...
CCATAGGCCGGACCATCAATCGAGCCATCATATCCGGCATCCATAAGCGCCCAGGCTTTTTTCTCTTCTTCCACTTTACAGGTGATATATTCTTCAATATCCGGGTGATCCACATTCAAAATAACCATTTTTGCGGCACGACGCGTTTTTCCTCCGCTTTTGATCACGCCCGCAAACGCATCCAGCCCTTTCATGAAAGAAACCGGGCCTGATGCTTTGCCGTTTGATCCGGAAAGATATTCCCGCTTTGATCGCAATTTGGAAAAGTTGGTTCCGGTTCCGGATCCGCCTTTGAACAAGGTTCCTTCGGTCACACACAAATTCAAAATGGAACGCATGTCATCTTCAATGGAGTTGATGAAACAAGCGGAACATTGTTGAGGTCGCGGCGTGCCCACATTAAACCAAACCGGTGAATTGAACGCGGCTTTTTGATTCACTAAGATGTGATGCAATTCATCTTCAAACACCTGAGCGTCTTGTGCGGTTTGAAAATAGCCGTCTTTGCGTCCCCAGTTTGAAATGGTTTTTGCCACACGTCCAATCAACTCACGAACCGATGATTCGCGATCATCTTTTCCAACGGTTCCAAAAAAATATTTTGAAACCACAATGTTGGTGGCGGTTTGAGAATAAAATTCCGGCACTTCCACTCCTTTTTGTTCAAACACAATTTCCCCTTTGGAATTGGTGATGACGGCATCTCGCTTTTCCCAAACGATTTCATCGTAAGGATGAACCCCTTCTTTGGTGAAGTAACGATCGACGGTGATGCCTTTTCCGTACACTTCCGCTTCAGTGGATTGTTCATGTTTGCGCGCAATCGAAAATTCCGCATAGCGCTTGGCCACATGCACCAAGTTATTATCGATTAAGGTAAGCTCAACGATTTCACGCACATCCGCAAACGATGGAATGGTGTGTCCATCAAAATGTTGCGTGAGTCTGGATAAAATTTGCGAACTGATTTTTTCCAACACTCTTGGATTTTTCATGCCCGAAGATTCAAGCGCCTGTTTTACAGACCCAATGAGTTTTCTTTGATCAAAGTCCTCCTCCTGACCATTGCGTTTTCGAATGGTTTTTACAGAAGTCATATATTCCCAGACGGCATTGGAGATGGTGTTTGAATCAAGCTGTGTTGTATTATTTTGTGTAGAGCGTGTCTCCGACATAGGGCGAGTATGCGGTAAAATAAGGTGAATAAAAGGACGAAAATTTGTTGATAAAAAAACGCGGGAAAAACCCCACGTCCACAATATATTGTGGCACAGATGTATTTTAGACCGCTATATGTTGTGTGTCAAAAGAAAACTTATCCACAAAAATTGATCAAAAATATCCGAAAAAATCAAAAACCCATGGTCAGATTTATGGCCGGCTTTTCCGTGGATCGAAAGGTGAAATCCACAGGAATGGCCTTGCGTCCGCCAAGCCGATCTTCATAGGCCAAAGCTTGATATTTTAACCCATATTCATACACCAATTTGGTCACTTTCACGTCTTGTAAACAATAGTCTTTAATCTTTTGGATTTCCCCTTGTTTCCACCATTCAACCGCCTGAAGTCCATGGCCGGATTTTTTGACTCCAACGGTTGCCGCGGCCACATCATCCAATTTCAAACGAAATCCAAGCGTCTTGTAAATTTCTTCCAAAATGTCGAGGTTGTTGAATTTCAAAAAATCACCGCTGTAATAATTATTCATCACCGGGCAATCAAATCCTTTTGAGTTGTAGCCAATCAATCGATCCGCTTGTTCAAGCCGTTTCCAAAGCAAAGGCAATTCTGATTCTTCAAAGGATTCATACGTGTCGGTTTCGTAAAAATAACAACCAACAACCGAAATTTTCAATTTTGAGTGATCATATCCCCCAACATCTTGAAAGGTATTTTGGGTTTCAATATCAAAGACAACTTCTTTATTCATAGCGGCGCCATTATAACGCGTCATGGGATCTCGTACAAATACACCGTCTCCAGCCCCACTTTTTCTGTGGCCTTGAGTGGAAGCGTTGGAAATAAAAAGGTACGGGACACCACACGTGTGCCGGATGGATAATCACGCTTGAGCAAGGGCTCCAATTTTGCATTCACCTCCGGAAATAAATAAGAGGTAATGACATCTGCTTTTGGCAAAGGGGTGCCAAGCAAAAAATTTTCACGACGAATATGGACTTTGTCTGCGACGCGTGCTCGTTTCACTTTCCATCGCGACCAAACAACAAGTGGAAGCAAATGTTCAAATCCTATTCCGCGGGCTCCGTAAGCCGTGGCCGCGTGAATCACAATGGACCCATCGCCGGATCCAAAATCCACAACCGTTTCTCCGAATTGAAGTTTTGCCAAATCCAACATGGCTTTGGAAAATCGTTTTGGAGAGCGAACAAATGGAACCCCAAACAACCCTTGAGCAAGCAAATAGACAATAAGAGCAAAACAACAAAGAAGAAAAACTTGGAGGAGTAACAAAAGAAAAACAAGTAGGTTGGTCATAGGTTATTTGATAAAGATTTTTCGTGCCACATTCCACAAACGTTCATCTCCATGAACTTTCATATACACCCACCATTCCGCTCCCCAAAGATAAACCTCTTTTGCGTGTGTGGCTTCAATAAATTTGATGTTATCTTCAAACGCCTTTGCATCAAACGCATCATACCAATACGAAAGCGGTTTACTGTGCAAGGATTCCGGAAACCAAGGTTCGGCTTGTAATTCCGAAACAATAACCTGTTTAAAAAACACATCCGCAAGCATTAATCGCCAAGTATAAAACGAATGTGTGAGTGGATACACAAAATAGCCCAAAACCTGATTCCAGGTCTTTCGGTACATGGAAATTCCGAGTACATCCGCCTTGCCAAGCATATCAGCCCATGGTTCTATTTCTCCACTTACAGTCATTTGAATAGGGTGAGCATCCAATGAGCGAACAAGGTTGATGCGATCTTTCAAATCGCTTTCACGCGTTTGCTCACACACACCAAACAAAAAGTATGGGTCATTTTCAACTTGCCATCGCTCAAGCGCCGGACTATTTTTGTACCGATTCACAATCGCCGTAATCAGGGCTTTGACTTCTGTCTGTTTATCGTCCGAATGAATGGTGCGCGCCCAATCCGGCACATAACACTCAGGCCAGCGCGGCACTTTTTCTCCAATAGCTAAGGTGAGTTTTACTCCATGATCTTCCGCGTATTTCACAAGCCAATCCAAGGTTTCAAAACGAAAGTCTCCTTTGTTTGGCTCCACATCATACCAATAAACCGGCAAACGAACCGCACGTACTCCCAGATCATCCACCAATGTTTTGAAGGTTTGTTCAACATTTAATCCAAGATAGGATGTGTAGGTTGTTGAAAAAGTGATGCCGTATCTTGGACGTGTTTCTTGAAAAAAAAGACGCCAAGAAACATAAGAAGCACACACCAAAACAAACAGACCAACCAAGATCAGCGCAACACTTCTTAAACGAATGGATCGAAAAAATGAAAAAGACATGTTTAGATTTCCTCCCGCTTTTCGCGCAAAAATGCCAACCAGTTTTCAATAAGTTCAACCATGGCTTTAAACGGAGCCTCAATAATAAAATCGAAGAAGAATAAAAAGATGTTAATTTTTGGTGCCCGCATAGCCACCCATCGTCCGGCGCGAATAATAGGCAAGAATAAAATATCACCAAGAATAAAAACTGAGGCGAGCGTGTCTTCCATAACCAAAAGTTCACGGCGCGTGTTCCTTATGCGAATACCAAAGTAGGCGACGAGCGATAAGAAGAAAATAAAGAAGGCGATGGAAAGTGGATTGAAATGAATGGAGCGTAAAAACGCGGCAATAGACCAAACCACCCCAAAAAACGCAATGAAGTAAAGCGAGTTAAAAATAACCCACAGCGGACCGCGCATCCAAGGTCGTTTTTGCTTAAATACAAATCCAACATCTTCCCCAACTCCCAAAAAAGCATGGGCTTCATCCAACATTTTTGCCGTGTTTTCTTTTTGCGAAATCCGAACCGTGAGTCCGATCATGGAAAGTAAAAATGGAGGGAACAAAATATTCACGGCAAGTGGGAAATAATCCGTTGACTTTAAGACAAACAATTCATACGGATATTCAAGCAAGATCGCCAAAATACTTTTGGTAAGCAGCAAAAACATCGCCGCGCGAATAACGGTTCTAAACAATCGTGAGCGAAATGCGCCGTATCGATCTTGAATGGCTGCGGTCAGAGCAGCATCAATGGTTGAAACATTTTTTTGCTGGATGGCCGAGGCAAACGCTTGCGGATTATCTTGCGCCACATCAGCAATCAATCGAAACACAACCGCGTGACGACGTACAAATCGGTGCACCGGATCTGCGGCCGGATGAAAAATCTGCTCTTCGACCACGTTGATGATTTTGCGCAAATTCATGACAATCTCTTGAACAACCGGATCGCCTTTTTTTGCGGTTCGCCACTTTGGGTAATACAAGGTAAACACACGGTAACGCAAGGTGGCAATGTTCGAATGCAAAACCGATCGGTGAATGGCAATGTACAATTGCAAATCCTGATCCGCTTCACCAACAATTTTTGTTTGCCATTTCACGCGCTCACGCATGGCTTGATATGCAAAACTGGCCAAGGCTTCATCCACACACGGCGGGCCAATCACATATTCAATTTCCGTTGAAAGAACATCCAAGAGCCACTCATGATGATCTTGATCGCGGCGTGTTTCTTCTTGCAAACTTGCAAACAGCAATTTGTATTTTTCAATCACATCCGAAACCAAATCAATCATGGATGTTGGAATTTTGTTGTTTGGAAGATAGTGTGCCCAAATCAATTCACGAATCAATTTTGTGGACAATTGTTTTGCATCCCCTTCTCCAAGACGTCGTTTGATAATCCGACGAACCGCATTGCGTCTAAGCAAATGTTCTTCATCGTATTCCAATGTGTTGCGAATGGTTTCATACACCGAAACCGCCACCGAAACCGTTTCGGAAACCGAAATAACATCTTCTTGTGCGGGAGCATCTTGTTCTTTTTGAATTTGAACCACGGACGCGAGAAGGTGGTGAAGTGATTTTTCTTGCATACAATCATTAAACAATCAAAGGCAATGTTTCAAGTTCGCTTTTTCGCCCAAGCACTAAATCTTCGATGCGATAGGTGCCATGCGTTGGGGCTTCCATAAATCCGTTCCATGCCATACGTGCCATCCCACCGGAGTTGATCCAATCAAACAACCATTCATTTGTATACACGGCATTGTGTTGTGAAACACCTCCACCAACGTATTGCAACCAAATACGATTAAATTCTTCTTGCGATCCAATCGGCGGCGCCATAATAACCGCGATGCCCAATCCTGTATAAAACGATAATTCACTTGGCTTGGTCCACAAAATATCTGTGGTTTTCAAAATCTCGTTGAATCCGGAAAAATACTGTTCTCTGGAATCAAATTCCGGAACCATCACCCACGTGCCAAGGGATTTTTTCATGCCAAGTCGTACAACCGCATCTCTGTAATACGCGGCCGCATCTTTTCGCACACCTGCCACCAAATTCACGCGAATTTTACCTTGCATGATGGCCGGTTTTAATCCGGAAAGAATCTGAACACCCAACTGGCGCTGGGCTCCGGCTCCTCCCACGCTATAGGTAAGTGTGAGCGGATGTGTTTGTACAGATGGTTTTACGGCAGATGCCCCCAATTCTGTTTTGATAAGTTTGGCGTATCGCTCATGAAACACATCTTTTGGATCCAAGTTGTGGAGTCGTTGTGTGAGCAACGGTTTTAACGCCGCCGCCTTTGGACCACCAATCAATTCTTTTGGAAGAGGGAAACCTGTCAAAAAAATGTTTTCATCGCGCACACCATACAATTTCAACCGTTCAACCACACGTCCATTGCTTGCCAGATATTTGATGCGGCTTCGCTTTGGATCAAGCGGTGCCCACGCACGTGAAATGTCCGCATCTGTTGTCACACACCAAATATCACCCGGATAATTATAATAATCCGCACAAAAAGCTGGAATGAAAAACGTGGCAACAAGAGGAATTGGGTGCTCGGACAATTTTTCAATTAAATGTTTTCCCAACCCTTTTTTGATCAATTTGTAAATTTCGGTTAACTGCAAATTGGGTTTGGACAAATCACGGCGAGGATAAAACGATGGGATTTGTTGAAAACGATCCAATGCCTCAAACAAAACATCTCCAACAACCGGGATGGGTTTCATGCGAGAAATGACTTCGTACAATTCACGACTTTCCTTCCACAATTTTTTGTCAGAAGCTGGGATCCCTTTGTAATCATTAGCAGACAAAACAACTCCGTGTGACAAATCTTTGAGCGCGTAAGCCGCACGGCTGTGCCCGTATCCCATGTTTACATCCACAACCCAAGCCTTTTTGCCATTTAATTGATGTGAGTGCGTGGACATACTTAAAAGAAATAGCGCTCAGATGATTTTGAAATAATTTTGAACACCTCATCCTCAGAATCGGTGATGGTAATCAATTTGAAATCCGATGCGTTCAAGGCGTGAAATTTATCCAATGCTGTTGATTTCAGCCAAGTAAACAATCCATCCCAATATTCTTTTCCAACACACACCACAGGTGTTTTTTCCATTTTTCCGGTTTCAATCAAGGTGACAATCTCAAAAAACTCATCCAAGGTTCCCCATCCACCAGGAAAAAACACGTATGCTTGGGCTGATGAAGCCATCACAACTTTGCGAGAAAAAAAGTAGTGAAATGTTTGACCTTTGTTTGTGTACGGATTTAATTTCTGCTCTCGCGGCAATTTAATGTTAAATCCAACCGAAACCCCACCGGCTTCCATAGCACCTTTATTTCCAGCCTCCATAATGCCAGGCCCCCCGCCCGTAATAATCGTAAATCCGGATTTGGCGCATCGCTTTGCCAATCGCTCTGCAAAGGCATACCATTTACTAGATGAATCAATACGCGTACCACCCCAAAACGTCACTTCTTTTGACGTTTCCGAAAGCGTCTGAAACCCTTCCACAAATTCAGACATGATCCGAAAAATACGCCAAGAAAGTTCATGAATACTGGTTGGGTCTTTTCGAAAACGTTTTTCTTCTGCTGTTAGGGGAATACGACAAATTGGATCTTTTTTCTTCTTTGATTTGATGGGCATACGACGATATTCTACCACAAACACCCAACTATTCGTACAGGAAATCAGGGGATAACCGATGACGTCCGCCGCCTCTGGACAAATTTTCCTTTATTCGCTACACTTCCCTGCATCCGCATGAGAAACCCTTCCCCGGAAGGCCTTATCTCAAGCCTCTATCTACTATCTTCTATCTACTAATCTTATGTCAAAATCTTGCCTTATCACCGGAAAGAAAACAACGGTTGGAAATCATGTTTCCCACTCAAACGTAAAAGCAAAACGCAAATTGTTTGTGAATTTGCAAAAGAAACGTTTGGTAAATCCTGCCACAGGCCGCTCAATCACGATTCGTATTTCTGCTCGTGGACTTCGCACCTTAAAAAAATGGGATCGCGAAGGAAAAAAATATGATCTTGCCAAAATGAAAAAATTGGCAGCCCTCTGCGCATAAAATCGACCTCTGGTCGGTTTTTTGTTTTCTGTTGATATTTGAGTCAACATATGCAAGGATAAGCCCGCGTTCGTTCCTTACACCCTTAACCCACACCGGAGGTCGTGGCCATGACGGAGTTTGCTGATTTGCTCAAGTTGGAAATCAAAAATAAAACCATCCAGTCCGGAACCGTACGGATTTCTTGGGTTGTCTCCCCATTGCTATTGGATGCTCTCCGAGAAAGAGATCGGGAAAGAAGCTGGCGTGCGACTCCGCACATCACAAACATCCTCATTATTTTGCGCAAACCCATTGAAGGTCGTACAAATCTATTGGTTAATGAAGGCCAATTGCTGTCAAAAGAAGAACGGTTCCTTTTTCCGCTTTCGGACGGCGAGGCGTGGATTCAGCTCAAACGCCCGGGACCTCTTCAGATCAAAGCGGTGTTGCTCACAACCAATGATCAAAGCGACCTGAACCTGCTTCAAAGCCGTCATAGTGATGTGTACGACTATTCCTTGTTTGATGAAAACGACCAGCTGTATACAAAGGGGTGTGCATTAAAGGATGTTTTTGGGGACAGTCGGTTCAATAGATGGTGTGATCGTTTCCTGGCATCCATTTCTGTTTTCTTTCTTCCGCACGTGTTGATACTCTTCTTGGCAACCTGGTATATAGAAGAATCAGCAGGGTTCTTTCTTAGCTTTTTAGCTTTGTTGATCATCCTTGAAACCGAGCGTCAACTCTGGAAAGATACATTCAGCCGCTGGCGCAAAAAGCGAGCCGCGGAGCTCAAGAAACGAAAAGATGAACAAGGGTTTGTGAAACTCGAAGAACCCAAAACATTGGGTGAGGTCATCGAAGCCACCAAACGTGACGATTCCGAACGCGCGTTTCTCACGACCCCATCTAACCAACGCACAACTCAGATGCGCAAACACTTTCCTCTCTCACGCCGAGTTTATCTTCGTTATGAAGAGTTGAAGGCCGCTGTTTGCAGGCCATTTGCTGACTAATCACTCACCTGAGTTATTTTTTCTTTGTCGCGAAAACAAAAAACAATGGGGTCTGCCCATTGTTTTTGCTTTTCTTAAAGAATCGTATCCTTTACCTGTTTTGCCACACGGAATTTTACCACTGTTTTTGCTGGAATCTTGATTTCAGCTCCAGTCAATGGATTTCGTCCGGTTCGGGCCGGTCGTTGCTTTTTCACCAACTTTCCAAGTCCTGGAATGGTGAATTCACCGCTTCCCTTAACTTCTTTTAAAACGAGGTCAACAAACTTGTCCCACTTTTCGGAAGCATCCTTTTTTGATGTTCCCATCAATTCTGCCATTGATTGCATGAATTGGCTCTTTGTCATTTTTGCCATATTGATGTGCAAAACTTAGTAATTACTAGGTAATAATAACACAAGTGTTAATTTTTGGGAATAATTCGTCAAAAAGTTATACCCAGGTCAACCTCTTTGTGATTTTCAAACCATTTTCTCGCGATTTCCTGATCTTTTCTCAATATTTCACACATTTGTTCATCACCGGGGAATGGAATAATGTCGCGCACTCGCTCAAGCAAAGCAACAGATAATCGTTTTTGAACCAGATCCATAGACACATCCAACAAATGCACTTCCATCTTGAGTCTGAGTCCTTCTCTGCCATCGCTTACAAAAACCAAACTTGGATAATCGGTTCCATCCACATGTGTTAACCCAATATAAATCCCCAAGGCCGGAATAATCGAACCCTGCTCAATCGAAATATTAGCCGTTGCGCAATCCAGCTTGGTTTTTGCGGTTCCACTCCCCTTTTCCACGTGACCGTGAAAGTAAAGCGGATGCATGCGTAAAGACATAAAAAAGATGTGAGTTGAGTCAAAAATACTGTATACCCAATCACATCTTTTGTGCAAACAAGCTTTATCGCGCTTTCAAATGATGAATGGCCTGTTTTAAAATGGGAATCAAATCCGGATAATCGGACGTTTGCAACACCCGATTCAGCGGAACCCACTTTGCTCCATACGCATTTTGGGTCACATCCGGGGCCAAATGGGCTTTTGGTGGGGTTTCAAATAAAAAGTAATGAATATCTTTATTGATGAGTTTGCCGCGCTTGGCATATCGATCACGAAACCAAATGCTGATTTTCCCAAGCGGCTCTAAAAATCGAATTTCTTCTAACCCCAACTCTTCCAACGTCTCACGCGCAGCCGCTTCTTCAAGCGATTCCCCTTTTTCCACATGCCCCTTTGGCAGGGTCCATTTTCCATAGGAATCTTTCATGAGCGCGATAACAATTCCCGTCCATGTGCGACGAAAAACAACCCCGCCCGCGGAAACCTCTTTTTCAGAAGCCTCGTGCGAAATTGGTTTGATGCTATTTTTTCTCCGATGGAGTTTGGCTTGCGGCTTGGGACTTTCCAAGGAGGATGTTGAGAGCGGCTTGTTTTTGGGTGTCATACCCTTTTTGATATTTTTCAATATTGAGCTCAACCTTCACATCCGGCTCAATACCGGTTTTGTTTATGCTACGGCCTTTTGGTGTGTACCATTCCGCAATCGTGATTTTCATGGCTGATCCATCCGCAAGCTCTTGATAATCTTGAACCGAACCTTTTCCAAACGTTTTTTGTCCAACAAGTTTGGCCATACCATAATCTTGCAAAGCACCGGCCAAAATTTCTGAAGCAGATGCACTTCCTTCATCCACCAAGACAACCGTTGGAATACCAGACAATCGAGGGGCGGCCACACCATTATACGTGATGGCCGATGGTCGCTCTTGTTCAATGACCACAGGATCATACCCAACCCAAGCAGAAGCCACATCAATGGCTGAGGTCAAAAGTCCGCCCGGATTTGAACGCACATCCACAATCAACCCTTTGACCCCTTTTGAGAGCGCTTCTTGTACAGCCTGATTAAACAATCCCGGCGTATCTGCATTAAATTCAGCAATGGAAATCGTCATGATGTTTGACTCTTCCATTTTCCATTTTACAGAATCCACTTTGATTTGCTCTCGGACAATCGTGATCTCTTTCAAATCTTTTAATCCATCACGGCTGATCATGAGCACGACCGATGTTCCCTCTTTTCCACGAATCAAAGAAACCGCTTCTTCAACCGCCATACCTTTTGTGTCTTTGCCGTCAATGGATACAATCCAATCTTTTGGTCTGAGTCCTGCCCGTTCAGCCGGTGATTTTTCAAGCGGAGCAATCACCTGCAATTTTTCTTCTTTAATGCCGATTTGTGCACCGATTCCCACAAACGTTCCATTCAAATCTGAAGAAAATTGTTTTGCTTCTTCGGGATCAAAGTAGACAGAATAAGGGTCCTTGAGCCCTGACATCAACCCCTTCAATGCTCCATAATATAAATCTTTGTCCGAAACAGGTTGTTTGTAGTATTTATCTTTTGCGTAATTCCAAACATCCCAAAAATTTTTGAAATCAATGGATGAATCCGCGCCAAACGGTTTTCCACCTTTTCCAACCACAGTTGGTTCTCCCACAGGCACTGCATTGCGCACCGCACGCTGACCACCTGACACATAACCGGCCCAAAACGTCAGCAGACAAACCAAAAACATCGCCACCCAAAAAAGAGGTTTGTGTGGTTTATTTTGTTGTGAAATATCAAAGCTTAACATGTCCTCTAGCATACGCGATAAAACAACATTCGTCAAAACAATCCGCTTGTCTTTGTTTCATCGGACGATTACAATACACTCACTATGAAACGTATCTGGCGTCGCCTTCTTTTTTTCGTGTTTGCGCTTGGATTTTTTATTTGCGCCCCCTTGGTTGTGCTCTACACTGCCGGCTATCGATATGAATTCGGCTCCATGCACGTTATCAAAACCGGCGCTCTGACCATTTCAACCATTCCAAAAAACGTCAACATTTATCTGGATGGCCTTCTCTCAAGCAAACGATCTCCGGCCGTGATCGATCACATCTTTCCCGGCAAAACAACCGTGCGTCTCACCAAAGATGGCTATTCTTCTTGGGAAAAAACCCTCCAAATCGAAGAAGGAAAAAGTACGTTTATTGCCAACACCATTTTGTTTTTGACCGAGTCACCAAAACCATTTATTAAAAAAGCAAATGTTCTTTCCGTCACGCCTCTTCATGAAAAATTGTTTGCCTATCTTACCAAAGAAGGAACAGATATTGAACTCAACATTCACAACGCAACCTTTGAAAATGATCGATCGATTTGGAAAAAAACATACAACCCAAAAACAACCTACACGCCCGTGTGGTCACCGGATGGTCAGTTTGTGTTACTGGAAGAACAAAACGGAACAACCAAAAAATACACCTTGATCAAACCATACGACGCCTCGATTGTTTCCATTCCGTTTACATCTGCCACATCAATTTGGTGGGATGTTGGATCTCCACATGTATTATTTGCGCAAACTCAAAAAGGGTTGAATGCGTTTGGTGTGGATGCATTTCCACAAATTCCAAAAAATACACGTGCACAATCTGCAAGACGTTTTCATGATCGATTGGTTGTGCTGCAATCACAAACCCAAGCCGTTCTTTCCTATATAGACGACAAAGGTGTGGCATCCATCATCACCTATATTCCAAATGGAACCTATGTGTTTGTACCATCACCTGAATCATTGATCCTGCTGCAAAACAAACAGCAAAACAAATTATTGCTCATTGATCCATCCGCCCAAAACCCAATCCTTATGCAAGAAGAGGCAAAAGAATGGCAATGGTCATCCAACAATACAGAATTGTTGATGAGCAGCGGCTATGATGCAAAAATTTTCCGGACAACAGACAGGAGTGTTGAAACCATCACACGATTCAGTGATCCCATCTCATCTCTTGCCTGGTATCCAGTTGAATCAAACATTCTTTTTGTTCAAAACAACTCAATCAAAACTATTGAATTAGATAAACGAGATAAACGAAATGAGGCGGTTTTGGTGGATGGATTTGATGCCCAATCTTTTTGGATGAACAAGGACGGTTCAAACCTGTATTTCCTCGGAAAAAATACAACCGGCGATGCGACCATTTTTGAAAAACGATTGCAAAAATAGTCTTGACAGGAATAACAAAATAGACTAATTTGCATCCGCTGCTAGGTCGAAAGTCGATCTGATCGGGGATATTTTCTTTTGGAGAAAAGGGATGCTTCATATTCCAAATCAGCGTTTTCTTGATGCTATCGAACCGTACCAAGACCGCATCGAGTCCTACTTCAAACATCGGTTTCGCCTTTGGCGCAACGTCATGGGGATCCTCACGGACAGTGACCTGAATCTGGGACGTAACATGATTATCCAAAGGAAAATAAGGATGGACGATCAGGTACTCATTCTGATCCCAGAGCGGGCAAATCCACTTCGATACATTCCCTGGTTTGAAAATCTGATCAGAGATGTTGGTCCGACGTTCGTAAAGAACATACGCATCATCTTCTCAGGTGGTGTGGTCGACGAGATTGGAACAGACGGAACGTTCCATTCCTTCGAGAATCATTACGGCGAATACTGCGCCGCGCGCATGGATGAAATCCTACGTAGTACTTGCTCGCTGTACAAGAAACACATCCCGCCAGAGCATGTGACCATCGAGAATCTGAGCAAGAATACCGGCGACCAGGCCTGTATCCTCAGTATGCTCATCCTGGGCAGTAACTCGGATCTTGTAGTGTTTCTCGGGCCTGCCGAGCATGTGCCACGTTTCGCGCTCACCGTACACGGTGGCATTCGAACCTACGAGCCGGTCTTCCGCAAGGTCTACAAGGACCGCCTGGATAAGATGCAGATGCTTGTCTATCCGCTCTTTACCAATGATGAAAACAATAACTGGGATGGTCCAACAGATATGCGTGGCTTTAGCGCCGCCACGGAAGCCTTTGGTCCGCTCGATACAGATGAAAAACGGCACGCACTCTTTCCCAATAAGATCCGCGGCCAAGAACTGGTCGAGCGTCTTGGTGA
>Ga0172367_10006615_pt1 | contig 13565 bp, 9 predicted proteins | sample Lak10m_FD_114542 | JGI IMG/M metagenome (GOLD analysis project Ga0172367, IMG submission 114542) | Freshwater microbial communities from Kabuno Bay, South-Kivu, Congo - kab_022012_10m | ecosystem: Environmental > Aquatic > Freshwater > Lake | place: Democratic Republic of the Congo: South-Kivu...
GCGACTCGTTTCCAATAATTTCCTTTTGCGAAAGCGTTGGGTCGCCAACAGGCAATTTCGATGTATCAATTTTACCACCGGTAGCTTCAACCAATTCCGACAAGCAGTTCAAGTGGCCGCCAGCACCGTGGTCGTGAACCGTGATGATGGGGTTGTCGGTCGATTCGCTCAATGCACGGATAGCATTGTAAACACGTTTCTGCATTTCAGGATTGGCGCGCTGAACAGCGTTCAACTCGATGTGGTTTTTGAATTCACCGGTTGCAACCGACGAAACAGCGCCGCCTCCCATCCCGATGCGGTAATTGTCGCCTCCCAAAAGGACCACTTTGTCGCCTTTGGTCGGCTCATCTTTCAGGCTGTCTTTCTTTGCACCAAAACCGATACCACCCGCCAACATGATCACTTTATCGAATCCCCATTTCTTGTCGTTTTCAAAATGCTCGAAAGTCAATACCGATCCGGTGATCAGCGGCTGACCGAATTTGTTACCGAAATCGCTGGCACCGTTCGACGCCTTGATCAGGATTTCTTCCGGAGTCTGGTACAACCAGTCGCGATCTTCGGTAGCCTGTTCCCAGCTGCGGGCATCTTCAATTCGTGGGTACGAAGTCATATAAACCGCAGTTCCGGCAATAGGTAAGCTGCCTTTTCCACCGGCAATACGGTCGCGGATTTCGCCGCCGGTTCCGGTTGCTGCACCATTGAATGGCTCAACAGTTGTCGGGAAGTTATGAGTTTCAGCTTTCAGCGAAAGAACAGTTTCCAAATCAGACACCTCGAAAAAATCGGGTTTGTCCTGCGTTTTCGGAGCAAACTGCTCTACAACCGGTCCCTGTACAAACGAGCAATTGTCTTTGTATGCAGATATAATGAAATTCGGGTTTTGTTGCGAGGTCTTTTTAATGAGTTGGAAAAGCGAAAACTCCTGCTCTACCCCATCTATTAAGAATGTTCCATTGAAAATTTTGTGGCGGCAATGTTCCGAGTTTACCTGCGAAAACCCGAAAACTTCGCCGTCGGTCAATTTGCGGCCCAGTTTTTCTGAAACTGAATTCAGGTAACCGATCTCTTCTTCACTCAGCGCAAGACCTTCCTGTTCGTTGTATGCAGCAATGTCTTCAATCGCCAAAATTGGGTCCGGTTTTTTGTCGATGGTAAAAATGTGTTGATCGAGGTTGTGGTACAACGCTTTCAGCATTGGGTCGAAACCGGCATCCGGCCCCGAAACTTCCACATATTCTTCAATCCGGAGTATTCCAGAAATGCCCATATTCTGGGTGATTTCAACAGCATTGGTACTCCAGGGTGTCAACATTTCCTTGCGTGGTCCAACGAACCATCCGTTTAAGACTTCGTTATCGAGCTTTTCTGCTTCACCAAACAACCACACCAGTTTTTCAATGTCTTCATGACTTAACTGATTAACTGATTGTAAAGCAATTAAAGTGTTTTGCGGAGTTTTAAAGAATAAAATCATCTCGGGTATTTTTGGTAAAAATTGATCAGAACGAGTCATTTTTTCAGACGCGACAAAGATAAAGATTTCAGTTTGATACCCGAGAAAAAAGTAAATAACAAGCCAGTGTTAACAATTGGGTAAAACGGGATAAAATCAGTCCGACTCCGGATGCACCGTCCTTTTAATATTTCGGCCCAACGGTCGTTCAATCGAAATCGGAACTTTCTCTTCAATTACACAGCTGGTATCCAGTCCGAGCGCTTTCACATCATTGATACTGATCCAACGTGTAAATTCGTGCAAGCCCATAATGATGGTTTCCCAAGGCGATAAATCGTAATCCTGGGTCATTATCCGGTCGAGATTGATGAACAGGAAGTCGCCGGGGTAAAAATGTTTGCGCAACGAGGTGTACGAACTGGTCAGTTTAATCTCTCCATTGGCAACCATATCTTTTAAAACTTCCTTGAAGTACAGATTAATTCGGGGTTCAACCTTAAATCCGAGGTGAAAATCGACACGAATCAGCGTTCCATCAATGATTTGTGTGACTTCGTAACTGAAAGTATCCGGTTCGTTGGTGGTGTCAACATGCAACAACCAGTACGTTTGAGCCCGCTTAGGTTGCTTGCTGAAAATCGAATACATCACTTTCGCTTCAACCTGATGTTTGTGGTTTGCTTTAATAATGTAAACCAAATTGGTAGCGACCGGAGGTATTGATTTGTCTTTGCTTAAATCCTCGAACAAATGCAGGTATTTGTTCAGATTGACAAAACTGATGTGCCGGTTTTTAATCTTGCGTCCAAAAAACCAGCCAGTCATTACCAGAGAGAAGCAAAAAGCCAGAGCAATTGAAAACCAGCCACCGTGCGAAAATTTGTGCAGATTGGCAATCAGAAATGATCCTTCAATTGTTCCAAACAAGAGCATTAGCATTCCAAGCAAGATCGGGTTCACTTTTTGCTCGTGGAGGTAATGAATCAAAAGCATCGAAGTCATGATCATGGTAATGGTAATCGATAATCCATAGGCAGCCTCCATGCCCGACGATTCCTGAAAAAACAAGACCACAAAACAGCACGAAGCCCACAACAACCAGTTGATAAACGGAATATACACCTGCCCTTTTATGTCGGTTGGGTGCAGCACCTTGATTTTTGGCCAGAAATTAAGCGAAACCGCCTCGCTGATCAATGTATAAGAACCTGTGATCAGGGCCTGACTGGCAATTACCGCTGCAGCCGTCGAAATCAGAATTCCGGGAATCAGGAACCAGCTGGGCATGATGGAATAAAATGGATTCAAATCGGCCACCGGAGTCGGATGGTTCATCAGGAATGCCCCTTGTCCAAAATAATTCAGCAACAGCGATATTTTGACAAAAATCCACGAAATCCGAATGTTCTTTATTCCACAATGTCCTAAATCTGAATACAACGCTTCGGCACCGGTTGTACATAGGAAAACCGCTCCCAGCAAAATAAAACCATTGGGATGATGACGTAAAAACTCGATGGCATAATACGGATTTATCGCCTGAAGAATTTCAGGATTGGTGGTAATCTGCACAAAACCAAGTGTTCCCAACATCAGAAACCAAACCACCATAATGGGGCCGAATGACTTTCCAATAAACTTGGTTCCAAACTGCTGAATGAAAAAAAGCGCAGTCAGAATCGCCAGAACAACCGGGATCACCTGAATTTCAGGATTGATCAGGCGCAACCCTTCGATGGATGATGTTACCGTAATTGAAGGTGTAATTACCCCGTCGGCCAAAAGTGCACTTCCGCCAATCATGGTGAGAATAGCCGCCCATGTTGACTTTTTCTTCATCAGGGCAAACAGCGCAAAAATTCCACCCTCTCCGTGGTTATCCGCCCGAAGGGTGATTAAAATATATTTCAGCGAAGTTTGAAGCGTTAGTGTCCAGAAAACACAGGACAGCCCTCCGTAAACCAATAACTTATCAAACATTTCGGCTCCGGAAGTAATCGCTTTTACCACGTAAAGCGGACTTGTACCAATGTCACCGTAAACAATTCCGAGTGTAATAATCAGCCCCGCAAAAGTGACTTTATTCAATGAAAAGTGTTGAGAAGAATCCTGCATCACGAGCTTTCCTTTTCTTGTAAACTATTATTAATGATTAATTTCCAAATCGGTAACCTATTCCCGATTCTGTGATCAGCAACTTTGGCTTAGCCGGATCGTCTTCGATTTTCTTCCGGAGTTGCGCCACAAAAACCCGCAAGTATTGGGTTTGATCCTGGTAGCCCATCCCCCATACTTCTTTCAGGATAAAATGATGAGTTAAAACCCGGCCGCTGTTTTTGGCAAACAGAGCCAATAATGAAAACTCAGTCATGGTGAGTTTCAGAATTTCGTTATTTTTTCTGGCCAAATGGCTCGACAGATCAATTTCAAGCGAATCGAAAACCAGGCGCGGATTATCGGCATTCCCCTGGGATTGCCGAATGGCAACCCGGATTCGCGCCAGCAATTCACCGGTCCGGAAGGGCTTTGTCAGATAGTCGTTTGCCCCGTTATCCAATGCTGCAATGATATCGTCTTCCGAACTCCTGACCGACAGAATAATAATTGGTTTCTGATACCATTCGCGAAGCTTTTTAAGCACCACCAGGCCATCCATGTCAGGCAGTCCCAAATCAAGAATGGTGAGAACGGTTGGGTGTACCGCCGCCTGAGTCAGGCCGTCGTGCCCGTTCGTCGCTGTTGTAATTTTGTATCCGTTCGAATTGAGCGTAATTTCGAGTAAGCGCCGAATCTGCACTTCGTCGTCGATAATTAAAATGGGTTCGGTCGTCATAGCAGTTTATTTTCGTTTTGAAGATCGTTTAAATTGGAGCATTCGGTTGGTATTTTTATCGTGAACAAAGCCCCGCCATTCGTTCTGTTTTCAGCGGCAATCGTGCCACGGTGTGCTTCAACAATGCCTTTCACGATAGATAATCCAAGCCCGGTACCACCTGCAGCAGCGGAGTCGCCACGATAAAACTTATCAAAAAGGTGCGGCAGTTCTGAATTCGAGAAGCCCGGTCCCCGATCCATTACCTGGATAAACAAAAATCCATTGTCGTAGAAAAATTTCACCCTGATACTGCTTCCCTCGGGCGCCAATTGAGTGGCATTAAGCAGAAGATTGTGAATCACTTGTTCCATCAATCCAAAATCAAGTTTCACCAAAGGCAAATCATCGGGCAAAACAACATCCATTTTGAATGGAGTTAATTCTGCAGAAAGCGTTTGAACGACTTTGTTGATCAGATCATGTAAATCGCACCAGTCGATTCGCAACGTCAGTCTGCCCGAGTCGAGCCGCGACATGTTCAACAGGTTTTCAATCAAACGATTGAGCCGGATGGCTGCTTTACTGATTTCCTCGTGCAGCATTTTCCGTGATTCAGGCGAATAATCCTGTGCCATCAACGTATCGGTAGCGCCCAAAATAGTAGCAACCGGAATACGCAATTCGTGCGAAATTGAATTAAACAATGTTTTGTAGAGTTTATCCGACTCGTTGAGCAAATAAGCATTTCGGGCTGCCAGTCGCAAAAATTCGCGTTCAATTTTTCCGGAGATCTGCGGAAGAAATCCTTCCCAAAATTGTTCTTCGCCCTGTGTAAATACCTTCGGGTGCTGCACCGCCACCACACCCATGTTGTTGTTATTACCTTTCAACGGGTAAAATGTATAATTACTTGAAGGGAGTGTATCGCTAAACTTTCCTGCTTTGGCCGTGTGCGCAAATGTCCATTCCGCAATACTGATGTCATTTTCATTCAACGTAAGATTAGACGATTTCCGGGGAGTCTGTTCCAGCTTATTCTGATCGTCCTTCAGGAAAATGGCGCTTTCCAGCCTGAAATATCTCCGAATATCACGGACAGCAAGATCCAGCACCTCATCAATTCCGGAGACAACCGACAACTCTTTGGCCAGTTGATACAGCGCATGGGTTCGTTCCTCCCTGATGCGAATCTTTTTCTCCTGCCGCCTGATTCGTGAAGTCAAAACTCCGTTCAGCAAGGCAATAATGAAAAACATGATCAGCATGAGGATATCCTCCGTTTTGTCGATATGCAGGGTGTAAAACGGAGGAATAAAAAAATAGTCCCAAATGAGTGAGCTCAACGTTGAAGCAAGCAGAATCGGACCGGTACCCAGGAAGAAGGCCAATAACGAAACCACAAACAATAAAACAAACGAGACAACCTGGTAACCCACCAGATTTTTAATCAGGAAACATAAAAACGAAGTAAAAATAACCACTAGCGCCGAGATAAAATACTGGCTTGCTCCGGAAGTAAACGACGGTTTCGAGGCTTTTTTCGTGTATTTATCTTCGGAGGAAGTGTCGGAACCCAATACATAAACATCAATATTCCCGCTGTATCTGATCAGCCGGTTGACGAAATTACCCAGACGCAGCATCGACAGCAGGTTCCGTTCACGAGGTTTACCGATAATGATGTGGGTAATATTTTCCTTTTGCGCAAAATCGACAATGGCCTTAACCAGGTCGTAATTGGTCACAATCCGGAAAGGAATGCCCAGTTGTTTGGCCAGGTTGATATTTTTATCCAAGCCCTCACTCTCTTTGGGTGTCAGTTCGCGCGAAGTTTCAACATAAACAGCCTGCAAAGTTCCTCCCATCAGATCGGCCAGGTTTTTGGCCCACCGCAGCAATTTGGTAGACTGAGCAGTATAGGTTACCGCAACCAACAAACGAACGCCCGATTTCCAGGGACCTTTAATCCGCTTCAACTGCATGTAATCGTGTAACTGCCTGTCCACCCGGTCGGCAACCAATCGCAGGGCCATTTCCCGCAGGGCAGTGATGTTCCCTTTCCTGAAAAAATTCACTACGGCCTCTTTCGACCGTTCCGCCGTGTAAACTTTTCCCTCGGAAAGCCTTTGCAGCAATTCGTCGGGAGTGAGGTCAACCAATTCAACATCGTCAGCCTTTTCAAAAACTTCATCCGGAATGGTTTCGCGCACAACGATGCCGGTTATCTGGGCTACAATCTCCGATCGGCTTTCGAGGTGCTGAACATTCACCGTCGAATAAACATTGATGCCGTGATTTAGTATTTCCTGAACATCCTGGTAGCGTTTCAGATGTCGGCTACCCGGAACATTGGAGTGGGCCAGTTCGTCAACCAATACAATCTGTGGTTTTCTCCTGATGATGGCATCCAGATCCATTTCCTGAAGAACGGTTGATTTGTATTCGTGCGATTTTCGCGGAATCACTTCAAATCCTTTTGCCAGATCATCGGTTTCCTTTCGGCGATGTGTTTCCACGTAGCCAATAACAATATCTGCACCTTTGGTTTTCTCAATGTGGGCTGTTTGTAACATCGAATAGGTTTTCCCAACTCCGGCGCACATGCCAAAGAAAATCTTCAGTTTCCCTTTTTTGTCCCTTTCTTCTTTTTCTCGAAGCGAGGCCAGGATTTCATCAGGATTAAGCCGGTTATCTTCAGGATTATTCATCACGATTCAATTTTCAATTTACTTCAGCTGATCCAGTTTTAGGTTCAACTTTAAAACATTTACCCTTTTTTCGCCAAATATGCCAAACTGTTGCAATTCGGTCGAATTATTTACCAGTAAAATCAATCCTTTTTTCTTTTCCTGATTGAATAGTCTGGTCTGGCAAATCCGGTCCACCTGCAACAAAGCGGCTTCCGGAGAAATATGAGGATCTAAACCACAGGCCGAAGCAGTCAACATTTCGGCAGGAACAGCCTGCGTTTCGCTAAGTTGATTGAACGTGCGGAACTGCTTCAAACGCTCGTTTACCTGCTGTTTCAATTTATCGCTGGTCGGTCCGAGGTTCGAGCCGCCCGAGGGCAAGGCAGAATATCCGGTTGCCGAAGGACGCGAAGAAAAGTAGCGTTCACCGCCAAAATACTGACCGATCAACTCACTACCTACAAGCTTGTTATCCCTGTAAATCAAACTTCCGTTGGCTTTATCCGGAAAGACTATTTGTGCCAGGATCGTTACAAAAGCTGGATATATTACTCCAAACAACATTGTACACAGGAAAAAAATCCGAAGTGCAATTTTTATTTGCGTTTTCATTCGTTTCAATTTTTGTTTTTGGAGTGGTATCTGACCATTTCCTCCAAATCGTGGATCATCTTGTCGAGTTCCATTATTTTACCGGAAGAGATCAAAATCAGATCGTTCATGTTTTCCTTTTTATATCGCCCCATCAGGATTATTTCGTTGCTCTTTCTTTCCGAAAGTCGCGCCATCAAATCTTTAATCAGGTATTCCATCATCAGAAAAGATTTAGGATTAAATCGATCAGTTTAATTCCCGCGAAAGGAGTAATAATACCGCCAAGCCCGTAAACCAGCAGATTTTTGATCAGTGCTTTGTTGGCCGACATCGGCTGGTACTGAACACCCCGCAATGCCAGCGGGATGAGAAAGACGATAATGAGTGCATTAAAAATTATCGCGCTTAAAACAGCGCTTTCGGGATTCGATAATTGCATCACATTGAGCGCTGAAAGCGGACCTTTCGCATGACTTCCGGCATAAAGCGAAACCGCAATGGCCGGAATGATTGCAAAATATTTGGCTACATCGTTGGCGATGCTGAATGTTGTCAGCGCGCCGCGTGTCATCAGCAACTGCTTGCCAACCTCCACCACTTCAATCAGTTTGGTTGGGTTACTGTCCAGGTCAACCATATTCCCGGCTTCACGGGCTGCCTGCGTACCGGTGTTCATGGCAATACCGATATCGGCCTGAGCAAGTGCCGGAGCATCGTTCGTCCCATCGCCAATCATCCCAACGAGGTGGCCATTGGATTGTTCCTGTCTGATGCGCACCAGTTTATCTTCGGGTGTAGCTTCAGCCATAAAATCATCCACTCCGGCTTCGGCAGCAATGGCTGCGGCAGTCAGGGCATTGTCGCCGGTGATCATGACAGTGCGGATGCCCATCATTCGAAGCTGCGCAAACCGTTGTTTGATTCCGCCTTTCACGATGTCCTTTAACTGAACAATTCCTAGCACACGATTATCTTCGGCTACAACTAAAGGAGTTGCTCCCATCCGTGCCAGTTCTGCCACCTTTTCTTCCATTATTTTTGGGAAGAATCCATTCCCTTTATGAACAAATGAACGGATCGCCTCGGCCGAACCTTTGCGAATACGGCGTATTTTACCATTGGCATCAACCAGATCAACACCGCTCATTTTCGATTGAGCTGTGAATGGAATAAATACAGCGTTTTTCTGATTGACATCGTGACCACGCAACCCGAATTTTTCTTTGGCCAGCACCACAATCGAACGCCCTTCCGGTGTTTCGTCGGATAAAGACGAAAGCTGTGCCGCATGCGCCAGGTCGGTCACTCTGACTCCTTCAGCAGGAAAAAACTCTGTTGCCATCCGGTTTCCCAGTGTAATAGTTCCGGTTTTATCCAGAAGCAACACATCAACATCGCCGGCGGCTTCGATGGCGCGGCCACTGGTGGCAATCACGTTTCGTTGCAAAAGCCGATCCATTCCGCTGATCCCGATGGCGCTCAGCAAACCTCCGATAGTTGTCGGGATTAGGCAAACCAACAGGGCAATCAGTACCGGCAACGATAGATTACCGGAAGCTGGCATTCCTGAAGCGTTGAGTGCATACCCGAAAAAAGCGGGAAGTGTAACAACCGCCAGAAGAAAAATGATGGATAATCCTGAAAGCAGAATGGACAGAGCAATTTCGTTGGGCGTTTTTTGCCGTTTGGCGCCTTCCACCAATGCTATCATGTGGTCGATAAACGTATCCCCGGGTTCCGAGGTAATCCGAATCAATATCCGGTCGCTGATTACTTTGGTGCCCCCAGTAACAGCCGACCGGTCGCCGCCACTTTCGCGAATCACCGGTGCCGACTCTCCGGTAATGGCTGATTCATCGACACTGGCAATGCCTTCGATAACTTCGCCATCCGAAGGAATGATATCTCCCGCTTCACAAACAACCACATCGCCTTTTTTCAGTTCAGTAGCCGAAATCGTTTCTTCTTTATTTCCTGAAACCTTTCGGGCCATTGTTTGGGTACGGTTTTTCTTTAAGCTTTCGGCCTGAGCCTTTCCACGTCCTTCGGCAATGGCTTCTGAAAAATTGGCAAAAAGCACGGTAAACCATAGCCATAGTGCAATCTGCAAATGGAAAGCTGAATACTGGTGCGTAAAAACTCCGGCGATCACTTCAATACTTGTCAATACCGAACCAATCCCAACGATGAAAATAACCGGATTTTTAATCAGCGAAACCGGATTGAGTTTTAAAAAACTGCCCTTCACCGCTGTGAAAAGTAATTTACGGTTGAAAAGTGTCGTATTTGATTTTGCGTTCATTGTTTCAGGATTAAAAAGTAAGCCCGCCTTTCATCAGGAAATGCTCGATAACCGGTCCAAGCGAAAGGGCCGGAAAAAATGTCAAACCACCCACAATCAAAATAACAGCAATGAGCAAGCCTGCAAAAAGCCAGTTATCGGTATGAAATGTCCCGGTCGATTCAGGAGTAATTTTTTTTCTGACCATGTTTCCGCTAATGGCCAAAACCGGGAGAATAATCCCAAACCGGCCAATGAGCATACCCAAACCGAGTAAAATATTGTAAAAAGGAGTGTTGGCATTGAGTCCGGCAAAAGCACTTCCATTGTTTCCGGCTGCAGAACTAAAGGCGTAAATGATTTCTGAAAATCCGTGCGGACCAGCATTGTTCAGGCTGGAAAGCCCTTCGGGAACAATTGTCGCGACCGCCGAAAAAATAAGGATTACGAAGCTGGGCGCCAGAACTGCCACAATAGCCATCTGTACTTCGAACGCTTCAATCTTTTTCCCGAGGTATTCAGGCGACCGGCCAACCATCAGTCCGGCAATGAAAACCGTGAGGATAATGAAAATTACTATTCCATACAAGCCAGCTCCAACACCGCCAAAAATGATCTCACCCAACATGATGTTGATCAGACCAACCATTCCGGATAAGGGAGAAAGACTGTCGTGCATGGCATTGACCGACCCGTTGGAAGCCGCAGTAGTTGCCGTTGACCAAAGTACACTGTTGGCAATTCCAAAGCGTGTTTCCTTTCCTTCCATCTGGGCGATTCCGCTCATTGCAGGATTGGTGGTAAATTCCGAATAAAGAGAAATTCCAAGTCCCGTCACCAATAAAAGCAACATCACGGTATAAATGGTCCATCCTTGCCTGACTGAACCGACCATTTTGCCATACATGAATGTTAGAGCGGCCGGAATAAGCAGGATGGACAACAATTCCAGAAAATTGCTGAAGGGAGTCGGGTTCTCGAAAGGATGGGCGCTGTTGGCATTGAAAAATCCGCCGCCGTTGGTTCCCAGTTGCTTAATTCCAATTTGCGACGCGGCTGGTCCCATCGGGAGCACCTGCTGTGTTCCTTCCATTGTTTGTGCAATTTGGTAGGAGTGAAAATTTTGAACAACTCCCTGACCAATCAGAAGTATCGACAAAATAATGGACAAAGGCAGTAAAACATACACCGACGAACGAACCAAATCGACCCAAAAGTTACCGACCGTATTAGCCGATCTCCTCGATAATCCGCGGATTAAAGCGAGCAAAACAGCTATCCCGGTGGCCGCGCTTACAAAGTTCTGGACAGTAAGTCCAACCATTTGCACGAAGAAACTTAGTGTTGTTTCACCGGCATAACCTTGCCAATTGGTATTGGTCATGAAACTTACGGCAGTGTTCAATGCTGAATGCCACGAAACATCGGGCAATTGCTGCGGATTAAAAGGTAAAACCGACTGAAAAATCTGGATCAGGAAAACAAATAGAAATCCGAAGAAATTGAAAATAAGTAAGCCAAAGGCATAACTTTTCCAGCCAGTTTCTTCGTGTTGATTTATCTTTGAAAGTTTGTAAATCGAATTTTCAAGCCAGCCGAACACCACGTGCATCCAGTGTCTTTCGCCCGAGAACACCCGAAACATATAATTTCCCAATACCGGTGTTAGTGCCGTAATGGAAGCTAGAAAAAGTAAAATCTGTATCGTTTCAAAAATTGACATCCCGGTTGATTTTAAAATTTCTCAGGTTTGATGAGTGAATACACTAAATAACCTAAAAGGAGAAATGCGATAAAAATTCCTGCCAGGTAACTGATGAGATTGCCCGGTAAAGATGTTTCTGCCGATAAAGGAGTAGCTAAAATTATAATCAGAATCGTTTTCATCTCGTTCGTAAATTTTGAACGATGCAAAGTTGCAGCCGATTCTATAAACGTATTGTAAGATTAAAAGGAAGGGGTATTAAGATTTTATAAAGATTTGAATTGTTGAATTATTACACACCAAATCATATCTACATTTCTATATATCTATCAGTATTTCAGACAATCATTTTTTTCTTAACACAAAGTTTACAAACCCTGCCAATTAATTAGATACGTTTTAAATAAGGATTTTGGTCAAGGCGGGGTGGAAATTTAATCTCTATATTTGCCCGCGATTCAAAATCAGCAATTCATTCAAAATCATATATAAAATGAAACAAATTAAATACGTATCTCCTCAAGAAGCTGTAAAAGTTGTTAAATCGGGCGACAGGGTTCACCTGAGCTCGGTGGCAGTTACTCCCCATTCACTAATCAGACCATTGGTTGAAAGAGGACGCAACGGCGAACTTTACGATGTTAAAATCCAGCACATTCACATTGAAGGTCAGGTTGACTATGCTAATCCTGAATTTGAAGGAATTTTCCAGGGCGAACAATTCTTTGTTGCCGGAAATATGCGTAAACAAACTCAGGCTGGTTACGCTGATTATATTCCGGTATTTTTGAGCGAAACACAGAAACTGATCCGCGAAGGTTACCTGCACGTAAATGTTGCAATGGTTTTAGTTTCTCCTCCCGACAAACACGGCTTCGTTTCACTCGGAACTTCAGTTGATGCAACACTGGCTGCCATTCAGTGTGCCGACACCGTAATTGCTGCGGTGAATCCAAACGTACCACGCTGCTGGGGCGATGCCATGATTCATGTGGATGAAATTGACATTTTCGTGGAAGACGACCTGCCCTTGTATGCTCACGGATTGTCGCCACTGACTGAAATTGAAGAAGCCATTGGTAGAAACGTTGCCTCTTTGGTTGAAGACCGCGCTTGTTTGCAGATGGGAATTGGTGGTATTCCGAATGCCGTTTTGGCACAGTTGGGTAACCACAAAGATTTGGGAGTTCACTCAGAAATGTTCTCTGATGGTATTCTTCCGTTGGTTGAAAAAGGAATTGTTACCGGGAAATATAAAAATATTGACAAAGGTAAAATGGTAGCTTGCTTCCTGATGGGGTCGCAAGCCCTATACGATTTTGTTGACGACAACCCACGTGTGGCCATGATGGATGTTGAGCACACCAACAATGTGGCAGTTATCCGCAAACTCGACAGAGTTACCGCCATCAACTCTTGCCTTTCAATTGATATTACAGGACAAGTTTGCGCCGACTCTATCGGAACCAAACACTATTCAGGCGTTGGCGGTCAAATCGACTTTATCCGCGGTGCCGGTCACTCAAAAGGCGGAAAGCCAATTATCGCTTTGCCTTCAGTAACCACAAAAGGAGTTTCCAAGATTACTCCGACATTAATCGAAGGTTCGGGTGTGGTTAGTACACGCGCCAATATTCACTGGGTAGTGACCGAACACGGAGCTGTTAATCTCTACGGAAAAACACTTCAGGAACGTGCACGTTTGTTGACCTCAATTGCTCACCCTGATCATAGGGAAGCTCTGGAGAAAGCCGCCTTTGAACGTTTCGGCCCACATTTTCATTTTGTGAAAGACAGAAGTAATCTTTAATAAAGAATTCAAAAGGCAGGCCTAAAAATCTGCCTTTTTTCTTTACAATTATTTTACATTACGCCTACCTGATTTTTAGCACAAAGGATTTACGAAATCGTTAAAACGCAGTAAATCAAACTATAAAACATCACTTCTAAGAAATAAAAATATACTGCTGCAGAACACAAAGCTTGTTTTTCGAATAATTGAGCAATCGATTAGAAAA
>Ga0172367_10006617_pt1 | contig 13564 bp, 14 predicted proteins | sample Lak10m_FD_114542 | JGI IMG/M metagenome (GOLD analysis project Ga0172367, IMG submission 114542) | Freshwater microbial communities from Kabuno Bay, South-Kivu, Congo - kab_022012_10m | ecosystem: Environmental > Aquatic > Freshwater > Lake | place: Democratic Republic of the Congo: South-Kivu...
AGGAAGTGATGAACCGCATGATCAAGGACGGTTCGGTGATCGCACGCCCCGCCGAGACCGACGAAAAGGCGATGAAACTCCTGCGCATGCTGAGCATCGTCAGCCGACGACGCTGGCCAGATTTCGCCGAGACATCGGTGAAGATCGGCGTGCCGCCGCCGAAGAAAAAGGCCGACGGTTCGGCCCCGGCCGCGGCGCATTAGCACCTCGACTTCGCGCATCAGTCGAGTGTGGGCTACACCCCAGCGATTCGTGCCGCTGTTGCGAACACGTCGTCGAGCATCGCTTCGGTGAGTCGACCGGTGAAGGTGTTCTGCTGGCTCGGGTGATACGAGCACACCAGCGTCACACGCCCGGCCTCGACCACCGCGCCGTGGGCGAACTTCGGTCGCGGCGACACCGCGAAGAGATCGCACGCTGCGGCATACGCGAAGTTGCCGAGGCACACCACCACGTGCGCGCGGCGCAACATGGCGAACTCGCGTGCGAGGTATCCCCCACAGCGTTTCTTTTCCAGGAGCAACGGCTTGTTATCGGGCGGGGCACAGCGAACCGCGACCGTCACCCACGCATCGCGCAATGTGAGCCCGTCATTGCGATGCTGCGACGAAGGCTGGTTCGCGAGCCCGGCAGAGTGCATCGCACGAAACAACCAGTCGCCGCTGCGATCACCGGTGAACACGCGACCCGTGCGATTGGCGCCGTGTGCGCCGGGTGCCAGCCCAAGAACGACGATGCTCGCATTCGGGTCACCGAACCCCGCGATCGGCTTGCCCCAATACTCCTCGTCGCGATACGCAGCACGACGCTCGACCGCCACCGCCTCGCGCCAGCGCACGAGTCGCGGACAAGCGCGACATGCGGTGATGTCGTCGCTGAGCAGTCGCAGCGTGTCGCGTCTGGCGGGCGCGTTCCGGCGCAGCGTGTCGTGCGTCGCACGTTTCTTTTGCGCCACGTACGGCGACGCTACGAGATGTCGGGATAGGTTGAGCGTTCATGCCCGCCAAGCCGACGCTCGTGCTCTTCGTGCGCCACGGCACCACGCCGACGACCGGCAAAGTGCTGCCGGGGCGAGCCCGCGGGTTGCACCTCTCCGAGCGCGGGCGTGAGCAGGCGAAACGCGCGGCCGAACGCATCGCAGAACTCGGCAAGATCTCCGCGGTGTATTCCTCGCCGCTCGAACGTGCGCGCGAAACCGCAGCGCCGATTGCACGGCTCACCAAGAACACCGCGCGCATCGAACGCGGGCTCATCGAGTGCGACTTCGGTGGTTGGACCGGACAATCGTTGCGCCGACTCATGAAGAAGCCCGAGTGGAGCCAGGTGCAGCGCACGCCGAGCACCTTCCGCTTCCCCGCCGGTGAGAGCTTCGTGGAAATGCAGACGCGTATGGTGAGCGCAGTCGACGCGATTCGCCGCCGCCATCCAGGTCGCACGATCGTGTGCGTTTCGCACGCCGACACCATCAAGGCGGCTGTCGCGCACGCCACGGGCACTCCGCTCGATCTCTTCCAGCGAATCGTCATCTCCACCTGCTCTGTCACGGCGATCATGTATTCGGACGGCGGGCCGATCGTGCTCACCGTCAACTCCACCGGCGCGTCGCTACGCGAGCTGCGGCCGTCATGACCGTGTACCGCGACTTCGAGCAGGCCGATGCGTTCACCACTGGCGTCGTCGGCTTGCCGGGTGCGCGCACGTTTTTCTTGCAGGTCGGCGAGGCCGACGAACTGCTCACCATCAAGTGCGAGAAGGAGCAGGTGATTGCTCTCGCGGCGTACTTGCGAAAGACGCTCGAAGATGCGCCCGCCGTGGCGGAACGTGGCACGGGGGTGCGCGACTTCGTGCAGCCGGGCGACGCCCACTTCGTGCTCGGCAGCATCGGGCTGGCCTACGACCGCCGCGACGACCGCGTGATCCTGCAGTTCGAAGAAGTGACTCCCGAAGATCAGCCCGACTTCGATGCGAGCCGCGTGCGCATCCGCGTGTCGCGCGCGCAGGCGTCGGAGTTCTGCGAGCACGCGGAGCAACTCGTCAATGCCGGGCGGCCGCCGTGCGAGTTCTGCGGCCTGCCGATCAATCGCGACGGCCACGCATGCCCACGGATGAATTGAGCGCGCTTGCCGTGCTCGAGCACGGCGCAATCGCGATCGAATCACGCATGCCGTACAGCAGCAATGCCACGTTTGTGGTGCAGGTGACGCACGCCGACACCACGTTGCGCGCCATCTACAAGCCGTTGCGCGGTGAGCGGCCGCTGTGGGACTTCGAACCGGGCCTGCACCGTCGGGAAATCGCGGCTTACCGGCTCGCGACCGCGATGGGACTCAACTTCGTGCCGCCCACGGTGCTGCGCGACGGTCCGCTCGGTGAGGGCTCGCTGCAACTCTTCGTCGATGCCGACTTCGAGCAGCACTACTTCACGCTCTTCGAAGCGCGACCGGAGTTGCACGACCACTTCCGAGACATCGCAGTGTTCGACATCCTCGCCAACAACACCGACCGCAAGTCTGGCCATGTGCTCGTCGACAGCGAGAGCCGTGTATGGGCCATCGACCACGGGTTGTGCTTCGCGGCCGATTTCAAACTGCGCACGGTGATCTGGGAGTTCGGCGGCGAAGGAATCTCCGACGCGATACTCGGCGCAGTCGAGCGGGTGGCGAACCTGCCGCTCGACGTGGCAGCGCTACTCGCCGACGACGAGGTTTCGGCGTGCGCCGAGCGAGCGGCGTGGCTGCTCGAGCACCGGCGATTGCCGGTCGATCCGAGCGGCCGGCGTTATCCGTGGCCGCTCGTCTAGCTCCTCGACTTCAGCGCCTCGATCAACTTGGGCAGCACCTTGTGCACGTCGCCCACGATGCCGAGGTCGGCAACTGCGAAAATCGGCGCCTCTTTGTCTTTGTTGATGGCGATGATGTTCTTTGAGCCCTTCATACCGACCATGTGCTGCGTGGCGCCGGAGATGCCGGCGGCGATATAGACGCTCGGCTTCACGACTTTGCCGGTTTGGCCGACTTGGTACGAGTACGGCACCCAGCCAGCGTCGACGATGGCACGCGACGCGCCGGGCGCGCCATGCAGCAACTTCGCGAGCTCTTCGACAAGCGCGTAGTTCTTCGACTCGCCGAGCCCGCGACCACCCGACACCACGATGTTCGCCTCGTCGAGTTTCGGTCCGCTCGTTTCTTCAACGTGCACTGCGGTGACTTTGGCGGCGGCAGTTTTGCCATCATCGGGCACGGTGACGGCGACCACTTCTGCGGGCGCGCCACCCGACTCCTCAGCGGCAAAGCTCTTCGGTCGGAACGACGCGAGATGCGGACCGTTGCCGGTGAACGCGGTCGCGAACAGCACGTTGCCGCCGAAAATCGGCGTAGTCGCAACGACTTCGCTGCCGTTCACAGAGATGTCGATGTTGTTGGTGAGCACGGTGACGCCGAGCTTCACCGAGAGTCGCGCCAGCGTGTCGCGACCGTCGTAGTTTTGCGGAAAGAGGATGATGTCGGGTTTGTTGCCACCCGCGATCATCGCCGCCATCGCGCTCGCGGCCGCGACCCCGACGAGTCGGCCACCGAGATCACCGGTGGAATACACCTTCTTCGCGCCGAACTTGCCGAGTGCTGCGGCAAGCGAAGCTCCGTCGCCGGCGACGAATGCCGACACGTTGTCACTCAGGCCGCGCGCCTTGGTGAGCAACTCCGCGGTGAAGCTGGTCGGGTTGCCGTTCGTGCCCTGCGCGAACACCCACACATGGTTGACAGTCATGGTTGTTTCTCCTCAGATCACTTTCAGCGTTTCCAAGAACGCCACGATTTTTCCGAATGCCTCGCCGTCGTCCTCGATCACTTGGCCGGCTTTGCGCGCCTCGGCTTGCGACACCGACGACACTTTCTGGCCTGCACCCGACCAACCGACGGGCGACACGCCGAGATCGGCGGCGGTCAGGGTGACGATTTCTTTCTTCTTGGCGTCCATGATTCCCTTGAAGCTCGGATAGCGCGGCTCCACGACGCCCGCGGTCACGCTGACGAGCGCGGGGAGCGGGCACTCGACTTCGTCGTATCCCGCCTCAGTCTGACGGTCGATCTTCAGCGTGCCGCCCTCGACCTTCACTTTCTTGGCAAACGTCACAGACGGAAGTCCGAGCACTTCGGCGATCTGCTCGGGCACCGTGCCGGTGTATCCATCGGTGGATTCGGTGGCGGCGATCACGAGATCGGGCGTGCCAACTTTTTGGATTGCCGCTGCGAGCACCTTGGCCGTCGTCAACGCGTCGGAGCCTGCGAGCGCCGGATCAGATACGAGCACGCCGCGCACCGCACCCATCGCGAGCGCGGTACGCATGCCCGACATTTCTCCGTTGGGGGCCATCGACACGATGCTCACCTCGCCGCCGCCCGCGGCGGTCGCCAACTGCAACGCCATCTCGACGCCATAGGCATCGGAGTCGTCGAGAATCAACTTGCCGCTGCGCAAGAGCGCATTGGTCGACGGATCGAGCGAACCCGGCGTGGCGGGATCAGGAATCTGTTTGACGCAGACGACGATTTTCATCCCATTCATTGTTACCGCTCGGTCACCTCGGCGAAGAATCCACCCGAGGGGCCAAATGCGAGCGCGTTGTGACGTCGGTCAATGCCCCGGCGCCACGCCGATACCGTGAAACTGCGTGCGAATCCTGCTCGTCGTCAATTCGTTCGCCACGTCGGTGACGCCCCGCAACACGGTGCAGGTGCACCAATACCTCGCGCGCCACCACGACGTGCAGGTCGTCGAGACCAGCGCACGCGGGCACGCCACGCGGTTCGCCGTCGATGCCGCAGCGCGCGGGCTCGACGCGGTGATCGCATTCGGGGGCGACGGCACACTCAACGAGGTCGCCACCGGGCTCGCCGGCAGCGCGGTGGCACTCGGCGTGCTGCCCGGGGGTTCGACCAATGTTTTCGCAAGGTCGATCGGATTGGCGAATGATCCGCTCGTCGCAGTCACCCAACTCTCGGCGGGCTTGGCCTCTGGTCTCGTCGCGCCGATCGGGCTCGGCGAAGCCAACGGCCGCTTCTTTACGTTTCATGCCGGCATCGGCTACGACGCAGAAGTGGTGCGCCAAGTCGAGCGCACGTTCAGCTTCAAGCGGCTCGTCGGTCAGCCGCTCTTTGTCTACTCGGCACTCAAGTCATGGTTCGTCGATTACGACCGCAAGTTTCCGCACTTCACGGTGGAGATTGACTCGCGCAAAATTCCCAACGGATTCTTCGCGGTGGTGCTGAACACGAACCCGTACACCTACGTCGGCAAGCGCGCCGTCGAGTTGTCGCGGGCAGCGTCGCTCGAGAAGCCGCTCGTCGCGGTCGTCTTCCGCCGACTTTCGACACCGCTCATGGTTTCGACCATCATGTCGGCGTTGCGCAAAGGCGGAGTCGCGGCGCGACGCGGCGTGGAGATCATCGAGAACGTGACGCAAGTGACGTTCAACTTTCCGGCGCCGTTCGGCTACCAGCTTGACGGCGATTACATCGACGAGACGACGAAGCTCACGATTCGCCACCGACCAGAGTCGCTGCGGTTGATCAAGCCGATGCTGGTGGAGTACTGAGCCGCGCCGCTCACGCCGTTTCGCCCAGCACGCGTAGCCCCACGTCGGGCACGTTCGTGCAGATGCCATCGATGCCCCAGTCAATGAGTTCGCGCATGCGCGCAGCGTCATCGCAGGTCCAGGCGTTCACTGCGATTCCCTCGGCGTGGAAGACCTCGATCATCTCGCGCGACACTCGCGACACTTCCGGATGCACCGCTGCGTGCCCGCTCGCACGTAAGTCGCGCGCCAGGGCTCGCGCGTCACGCACGAAAGCGGTGAGCCACGCAGTTGGCAGTTCGGGCCACTCGGCGTGCGTGCGCTCGACGGTCTTTCGTCTGAAACACGACAGCAAGTAGCGCCTCGGGTCGCCGTGCTGGGCCGTGCGGCGACGCAGCACCTCGAGCACGGCGAGCGTTCGCTGGTCGCCCGAGTCGTAGTCGGGCTCGGTGAAGTAGTTCTTTACTTCCACGTTCACCCACATGTCGCCGCATGCATCGAGCGCTTCGTCAAGCGTCGGAATGTGCTTAGGCAGGTGCTGCTTGTCGAGATGCGCGATAATCCGACCGTCTGCGAGATGCGGGTCGTGGTGCACCACCAATTCGCCGGTCGAGCACTGTCGCACATCTAGCTCGACGGCATGGGCGCCCATGTCGCGGGCCAACACGAAGGCCGCGATCGTGTTTGCCGGGGCGGCCGACGACGCGCCGCGATGGGCCATTATTTGCGTGGGTTTGCGCGCATTCATCGGTGGGCTCGGTGCGGTCAGAGTAGCCAAATTGCCCCTTGCGCTGGGTGCAGCGGGCGTTTACTCTGTTGCCCGCATGTCACTCCTTGCTCAAAGCCTCGCCCTCGGTTCCGCTGATTACTCCTGGAGGGCGAACGCCAATTGCCGCGACACCGACCCCGAGTTGTTCTTCCCGCTCGGCAACACCGGCGAGGCGCTGCGCATGTTGGTGCGGGCGCGCGCGGTGTGCGCCGACTGCGGTGTTCGCCAGCAATGTCTCGAGTTCGCGATGGCGACCAACCAAGACTGTGGCGTCTGGGGCGGCACCAGCGAAGACGAACGCCGCGACTTGCGACGCCGCGCCACCGCCGCCCGCCGCGCAAGTCTCGCGTAACTTTCGTCGCGTGCGCTTTCAGCGTGCGCATCTGTGGCACTGCCAACTGCTAGCGACTTCGCCATGCCGAACTAAGGTCAATCCTCGGTAGTCAATGAAGCGTCTCGCTATCGCCGTCTTCGTCGTGCTCGCGGTACCCGGCTCGGGCCAGTTGGCATGGGACGGAATTCCCTTTAGTACAAGGCTTGAGGCCGCGACGTTGCTGCTCCTGATACTCGCGATTACGAACCATGCCACTCGTGAGTGGGTGCGCAAAGCACTAGAACGACGAACTTGGCGCGGAGCAGTCATCCCCACCTTGTTGCTGGTCGCTCTCATCAAGTTGGTGACCTTCGTGTGGTACCCGTTCAGCGATGGCTTTGATGCGTGCTACCGGAGTGTGTACGCGCCAATAGCCACGGAGAACGCTTGCGAGAAGTCGTACGAGGGTCCATTCCTTCGGCGCAGCGATATAGGTCGGAGCAACACCAGTCGCACCGATCGCGTCGTCGACTTCGGTGTCGGAATCCACGACTGGAGCCTGCCGTTCGTCAACGAATACCCACGGCTCGGCGCACTGTGGTTGCTACGGCTGCCGTTCACCGCCGAGTACGGGGCAATGATTCGCAATAACGAGAAGGAGAGGCAGTACCTTCCGATTTACGGCAACGGCGAGGTTTCAGGTTCGCTCGGTGACACCACCTTCTCCGATGAGCCGATTGCCAAGTCAGACCGATATGAATTTCCTCGAGTGCGACTCGTAGAAGTCCCTAGAGGTTCGTCCGAGTTCGTCTTGGGCTATCGCTACAGCGACGACGACTCTGCCGAGATTCCCGACGAAGCTCCGCCGCTGCGAGGTCCGTACGCCCAACTCAAAGTGGGTGACCTTCAATCGCGCGACCAGCTGCTGGACTTGCTCTCTCTGCGAGTTCGAGGGTTCACCCTCGATTTAGCCCGTTCGACCACGCCCGATCGGGTCGTCGTCATTGATGGCAGAGGCAACGAGGTGACGCGCGGCGAGATGTCGGAGCGCCCCGATGTTGCCGACTTCTTCAAGATGCCTGAACTCGATACGAGTGGCTTTACCATTTCGATACCCGCTCGCGCGTTCATTGACGGTGCACTCACCGTGCGCGCGGTGTACGACTCGCGTAACGTCACGCTGGGGAGCCTCTCCCCGGCGGGGGGTTTCGTGCCCGACCTTCCGCTCGTCAAGACGATCAACAGTGAGACTCAGCCAGCCGCCTTCTCGGTCTGGTGGGACGTCAATCGAAGCGAACTTCCGGCACTCGCCCCTGACCAGCGACACCAGCTGACACTGACCCTGCGAGCGCTGCTTGCCCTCGTCGATCTAATCAGCGCCTTCTTGGTCCTCGGCATGGCGGCGCTACTCGTCTCGCATCTGCGACGCGAGATTGTGATGGCGAGCGGACTCGGCCTGGCCACGTTTGGCTTGGTGCATCTGGGCAGCTCACTCGCACCTGTGATTGCGGGCTCCCGACTCTTTCTCCCCTACTTGGCGATGGCTGCACTAATCGCTCTGGTTGGGCGTCTCCCCCTACGGTCACCGCTCATCACGTTGGTTCCGTCCTCGGCGGTCCTGGGTTATCACATGGTGTTCGCTCACCTCGGGCGATATCACGAAGACGTGGTGAACCGATGGTGGGGGCGACTGTTCTTCTTCGGGCGTGACTCCGATTGGTATGCAACTCACGGATTCGCGCGACACATCTTCACGACGGGTTCACTGTGGGGTGGTGAGAGCGTGTTCTGGTTCCAAGCTGGACCGCGATATTTGGCATTCGCGACCCGGTTTCTGGTCGGCGAACACGACGTACTGCTGGGCATCCTGCTGACATCCATCGGATTCTTCGGAGTGCTCGTGCTCTTCACACGGTTCTTGCGCTTGCACCTCGACATAGTCGCTACCAGCGTGGGAGTGATGCTCCTCACCGCAACTTTGACCCTCATGTCGGAGGAATACATCGCAATATTCGGATTCTTGGGTTCCAGCGAATACCCAACTTGGGCCGCGCTGTTCCTGGTCGCGGGATTCGTGCTCGCCACCAGAACAGAGGACCGTTCGTGGTTACTTGTCGGAACGTCACTGGCGCTCGGTTATGTCATTCAATTACGCCCAAACCAAATCGGTGGGGTGTTCTTGCTATTTGTGGTCTTGCTGGTGCTCGTTGATCGGCAAGACACATCGCGCACACTGTCGACAATCGGCAGAATGACGTTCGGATTCATCACAGTTGTCTCACTGAGTTTGTTGCACAACTTGTACTACGGCGAGTCGTTCGTTCCGTTTACGGCGAACGCTGGCATCAACTATGCATTCTCTTGGCGGGATGTGCTCGGCCTCGACGTGGGTGACGGAACGTGGGGTTCGGTATGGCAACAGTGGCGAACGATGATGTACTGGCATGAGGCGAGGAACCACACTTGGGCTCTCGGATTCTGGGGTTCGCAGATCGCTTGGTTGTTCGCAATCGGGTACCGCACCAAGCTGAATGTCGCCCTTCGCGCGCGCAGCCTGCTGCTCCTCATCCCATTCGGCTACGCACTGCCGATGCTCAAGTACCAGATGGGTTCGTATTATCCGCGACATCTTGTCGTGATCAACCTCTCGTTCATGTGCGCAGCGTTGATGGCTTGGCCGCGAAACGACGAATTCGTGGAGCGCAACATAGATGCGGAGCCCGCCGCCGAGAAACTTCCTGGTTCGGACGACTGGACTCCCATCGCCGCACCGGCGCCCGAGCCGATTGTTAGCGCGGTGAGTCGGTAGGAATCCGTAAGTCAACCACGGTGCCGAAGTCGTCGGCTAGCTGATCATCGAGGGCAGCATCTTTACGATCTTGCGCAGTCGCTGACCGCATGGTGATGGTGCCGCCCAACTCGGTGGTCACGAGCGTGCGCACGATCGAGAGTCCGAGCCCGGTCGCGCGTGTGATGTCGAATTCCGCGTCAACACCCTTGCCATTGTCGATCACGCGGATGTGCAGCGCATCGTCGTGACGGTCGCGCTGCAGGAATACCCGCACTACGCCGTCACGACGGCTCTCTCCGAACGCGTGGTCAACCACGTTCTGGAGCAACTCGAGAATCACCACCGACAATGGCGTTGCAATCGTGGCCGGCAGGCGTCCTCCGTCGCCGCGCACCTCGAAACGTACGGGGCGATCAGACGACTGCAGACTCTCCTGCGAGAGCTGGATGAGCGGCCGCACGATTTCGACGAACGACACGTCTTCGCCTGGCTCGCGCGAGAGCGTCTCGTGCACGAGGGCGATCGTGCGAATGCGGCGCACCGAGTCGGCAATAGCCGCCTTGGCCTCATCGGTAGCGAGTCGCCGGCCCTGAAGACGCAAGAGTGATGAGATCGTCTGCAAGTTGTTCTTGACGCGGTGGTGAATTTCTTTGATCGTGGCGTCTTTCGTGAGGATGAGTCGGTCGCGACGGCGCAGTTCGGATACGTCGCGCATGAGCACCACGCCGCCGATTACGTTCGTCGCGCGCGCACCCTTCTTCAGGATCGGAATCGACCGCACGAGCAGCGTTACTTCGTGCTCTTGGTCGAGCTCTTCGACGACCGGCTCGCGACGCTCGAACGATGCGCGCGCCGCGTCGTGCGCAAAGCCGAGCTCCGCAAGACTCTGGCCGACCGCATTTGCGCGAATGCCGATACGGTGCAGCGCAGACACCGCGTTGGGCGACCCGTAGCGCACCCGCGCTGCGCCATCGAGCACGATCACGCCGTCGCCTACGCGCGGCGCGACGCTCGAATCGGCGACGCGACCGCTGAATGGAAACAATCCGGTGGAAATCATCGTGGCGAAGTCGTCGAAGATCGAGAGATACGTGCGTTCGAGTTGACCGGGCCGGCGCCCTGACACCGTCGACACTTCGCGGGTGAGCACGGCGATCACCTTGCCATCGCGCACTACCGGAATCGCCGTCATGCTCACCGGGTCGGGCAAGTAAGAGAGTGTGATTTGTCCTTTTTGAATTTGTCCGCTCTGCGCAGCAGCCGCGATGAACGGGCGGTCGGCGTCGTCGGCATACTCACCGACGAGGTCGGATTGGTACAGCGTCTGCCCGGTTGCGGCTCGCACCTGCGATGCCGTCAGCCAGTTGGTGCCGTCACCCGAGGCGACCGGAACGTACAACAACAGGTCGGCGAACGAGAAGTCGGCGAGCATTCCCCACTCCGACACGAGTGCAGCGAGGTGCGCGACATCGTCTTCGTCGAGCGCCGTCTGCTTTTCGGCGATTTCGACCAGCGTCGGCATGACTGTTCACCATTCTTGTCGCTCGCACGTGGCGGGCGGAGGCGACACAGAGAGAATACGCAGGGGCCTGCGAAATCAACGCAACGAGCGAATGTCTTGCGCGAGCCCGCGCAGCGACCCCGTGTCGGTGATGTCTCCCCCGCGTGACTCGCTTGCCAGCACGTCGACCTCCCATCTGGCGATCCGCGCGAGCACCTCTGCCTCGCGCCCGGCCACCACCGCGATTTCACGCTCGGCGGCAGCCAGCACTTTCGACACCCTGTCGGTGCTCGACCCGAGTGCTGCGGCACGCTGCAATGCACCGTCGGAAAGTCGCCGCGGCACGAGTCGGTTGACGAGTACTGCCTCGAGTCGATGGCGTCGGCCACGCAACGCCTCGACGAGAAATCCGGCTTCGTTCATCGCGATGGGTTCCGCGCTGGTGACGACGAGATACGACGTGGTGGAGTCAGACAGCAGTATGCCGACGCGGCGTGCGCGAGCGACGATTGGCGACTCCATCGTGCGGAACAAGGTGAAGAACTCGGCGATGTCGGACAAGAACGCCGCACCAAGAATGCGATCAGCCACTAAGAAGAACGGACGCGAGGCGAGCGACAGGAGGCGCGACTGCGACGGCGCGGTGAGCAGCCGCAGCAACCGACTGCCGAAGAATTGCTCCATACGACGCGGCGCGTCGAGCACCGACAACGCGCTGCGCGATGGCGGAGTGTCGACGACGACGAGGTCGAATTTGCCGCTCTCGCGCGCGTCGAACAGGCGCTCGGTCACCACATAGTCGTGGCTGTGTACGAATCGCGAAGTGAGCGTCTTGTACAAGTCGTTGGCGAGGACTCGGTCTCGGGTGGCTGCGTCGGGCGCATGGCGGCGGATCATGTCGTCCCAACTCGACTTGGTGTCGATCATCGCCATGGTGAGCGAACCGCGCGCGCCATCAAGCGCGACCGGAACCTCCACGTTGCCGAGCGCTTCGAGGCCGAGCGCGGTCGCGAGTCGTCGCGCCGGGTCGACCGTGAGCACCAGCACGCGCTTGTCGAGATGGGTGGCGGCCGCGACACCGAGCGCGGCGGCCGAGGTGGTCTTGCCGACGCCACCAGGGCCACAGACGATGATCATCCGCGAGTCGCGCAGCATTGCGTGCACGCGGGTGTCTAGCAGAGAAGACGACACGGTCATGCAGCACCACCGAGATGCAACATGATCTCGTCGACGATGTGATCGACCACTTCTGACGGCGACGACGCATCGGGCGACTCCAGCACGGTCGCCAACGCCGCTCGGTCGAGCGCCTCGGCGAGCCGCGCCACCTGCGACTGTGCGGCACGCCGACGGTCGACGAGCCACTCGGCGACGGCCACGCTCGACTCAGCCGCTGCCATCGAGCGCGCGTCTGCGAGAACGGCATCGGAGACCGTGTCGCGTGGCACTCGGTTGACGATCACACCTGCAAAGTCGATCGGTGTTGCCTTGGCGAGTCGTTCGCGAAGTTCGATGGTCTCCACCACTGGCATCTCTTCGGGTGTCACGACGGCAAGCACACTCGATACCGAGTGATCGTGCAAGAGATCGCTCATCCACCTCGTCTGGTCGGCGACAATGCCGATGCGCACCAGCGTGGCGAGTGCGTCGGGCGCCGACACTTGTGCGACGAAGTGGCCGCTGGCCTCGGAGTCGACGATGACGATGTCGTAATTACGTTCGCGCACTTCGTAGCAGAGTTTTCCTACCGCAAGAATCTCCCTGACGGCGGGGGCGGCGTTGGCGACAAAGTCGAAGATGCGAGCCAGCGGCGCGAGGCTCGTGATGACCGGCAGGCGCAAGAAGAGCCGGATGTATTCGCGCAGCGAATCTTCGGTGTTCATAGCCATCGCGAACACACCAGGCGACACTTCCGTCGGGGCGAATCCGAGTGTGTTTCGCCCGAGGTATGCCGCGAGCGAACCTTTGTCATCCATCTCGCAGACGAGCACGCGCTTGCCTTGCGCGGCGGCCACCCGCGCGAGCGCGGCGGCCACCGCCGACTTTCCGACGCCGCCTTTGCCGGTGACGAAGACGAGCCGGCGCGTGAGCAGCGCGCGCAACGTCAGGCGCCGAACCCCAATTTGCGCTCCCCTTCGGGCGCGCCGAACTCCACGAACGCAATCTTCTCCGTGGGCACCGCGACTTCGCGCCCGCGCTTGTCTTTCAGCCACAGCACTGACGACTTGCCGGCAAGTGCTTCTTCGACCGACTTGCGCACCGCCGCGCGCGATTTCTCGTCGTTCTCCACCTCGAGTGTGATGTCACGGACCGAGTGAGAGACGCTGATGCGAAGTTCCATAGTCACCAGTGTGGCAGGTCAGTTGACCTTGAGCGCCTGACTGAACACTTTCTTGGGTCGCAGCGCCACGATTTGGGTGGCGAGATCGGCAAACACACGTCCGACTTCGCTGTCGGGGGCGATGGCGGCAATCGGCTTGCCCTCGTCTCCACCCTCACGCAGTTGATTGACGAGCGGAATCTGGGCAAGCAGCGGCACACCGAGTTCGTCGGCCAACGCCTTGCCACCGCCACTACCGAACAACTCGTAACGCTTGCCGTCGTCGCCGGTGAACCAC
>Ga0172367_10006622_pt1 | contig 13553 bp, 20 predicted proteins | sample Lak10m_FD_114542 | JGI IMG/M metagenome (GOLD analysis project Ga0172367, IMG submission 114542) | Freshwater microbial communities from Kabuno Bay, South-Kivu, Congo - kab_022012_10m | ecosystem: Environmental > Aquatic > Freshwater > Lake | place: Democratic Republic of the Congo: South-Kivu...
GTCAACCTTTTTCGCTTTATATCCTAGATAAACTGCTTTATCTGCTATGCATCTTTTCCAAAATGTATTATGATTTAATTTGTTTTGTTCACACCAATTTTTAAGACCATGTACTTTTAATATTTCTTTAGTAGGTGTTTCGATTTCATACCATTTTCTATTTGCGTAAGTAGGAGAGTTTTTTCTTTTTATTAATGATTCCTTTATTCCTTTGATTCTTTTGGCTCTAATTTTAGGATCAGCCCAACTTGCTTTATTTCTTTGTGTCATTAGTAATTTATAGTGTTCCTTTCCTTTTGATAATTTAGCTAATCCTTGCCAAGCACAGTAATCCTGCCATCTGCCGTATTTCTTCCATAATTTAAGATGAGCTTCTGCGTGTTGATTAGGAGTTAATTTTATAAGATTAGATATTTCATCAGTACCACCTAAGTGTCTAGGTATTATATGATGTTTATGATATATCATTATTTTATTTAGTTGTTTCGACCAAAAGTCAATAGATGATTGTATTGAGTCACAGATGTGTTTTGGATCTATGTGGGAATTATATCAGTCTTAGATTGCCAGCAGCGGTTCTTCCACGAGATTCAACCAATTCATAACTGATTGCTTGACCTTCTGTGATGCTCTCCAACTGGGCACTTCTTAGAGCAGATGCATGCACGAACACATCTTTGCTGCCATCGTCTGGAGTGATAAAACCGTAACCTTTAGCGGCGTTGTACCACTTAACTTTACCTTGATTCATTATGCTTCTTGTTTATTGTTAGTATGAGTTTATTTATGTAAAATTCCGTATAATTGGGGGAAACTGTGTAATAGGGCTCTTTTTACGGAGCCCTATTGGTTCGAATTACATCGCGTTCTTTTTTTCTTGGATTTCTTTTCTTCTTGTTTTAGAAGCTTTGGAAAGAATCCCTAGAGCTTTTCTTGCTCTAGCAGCCGCAGCCTTTACGCCTTTGGTTTCAAAAGCTTCAGACTCTACTTTGTACGATTCAAATGCTTGTACTATTTCATCGTGTGTAGGCATTATGTTTTCTCCTTTTTGGTTATGATATCATAATGAGTTGGTTAAACTCCCCACTAGTATATCGGTTCATTTGATTCAAATCAATCAGATAGTTTGCCAAATGCTAATTTTGGTAAGTGGAAATAAATTGGTATATGTCTTTCCACGTGTCGCATCTGACAACATCTTTGTGTTTGAAATCTCTATTGTGTGGTTGAGTGAACAGTATGGGTATCATGCCTGCCTTCAATCCTGCCAAGGCATTCACTGGTTTGTCTTCGATCCAAAAACTGCCTGCAGATTGGGTAGCCAACACTTCATCTTTATCGCTGCCTGTGTCTAAAAATATTACGGTGTTGAATATCAAACCAAATTTATCACGTAGATTGTCTTCACGTGCTTTGTGAGCCATGGGCTCCAGTGTTTGGCTGGTAATCAATCTAATGGTATAGCCTGCTTCGTGCAACAGATTCAAATAGTGACTGGCTCCATCAATGGGATCCAAATATCGCATAGCAGCACTCTCGTTGAATATTTGTATCAGCAGAGCACAGGCCGATTTGTCCAAGTCATAGTGTTCTTCCACTTTGTAACTGCCTTCTTTTTGTTTTTGATAGCCTTGACGTTTCATCCAAGCGTCAAAAGCCTGTTCCCAATGCAACAGCACGCCATCCACATCACACAATATCAATCGCTTGCTCATATGGTCAATCCTGTGGTGCTTTGAATATAACTGCTGCCTATTTCTTTGTTGCTGGGTGATATGGTCAAAATATGCTGTGTGTTGATCCAATGTTCGTGTGAACCTGCTGTGAGTGCCCAAGGCATCATGCCCACTCCATTCTGCGTTTGTATCATGCACATGGGTTTACGCACACACACTTCTGTGTCGTTGAATTCTGTGATTCTAGTAACCAATTCTTCTTTGCTGACCAATTTGATTGTGAACACATCAGTGGTGTTCAATTCTTTCATAAAACTATTCATTTTTTCCTTGGTTGAAATGTGCTTTGAGCTGTTCATATCCTCCAATGTATTCACCGTTCAATATGATTTGTGGCATTGTTCTTGCTTGTGGTAAGGCTTCCAGCAGTTGTTCTCTGGACCAATTCACACCTATCACTCTTTCTTCGAAAAAAATTTCTTTGGATTTCAGCAAAGATTTGGCCATGTCACAATAAGGACATTGTATTTTGCTCCACACTATGGTTTTGGTTGATCCAGACATGCTTGTAATATACACTATTTAATGGTGTGTTGTCATTGTGTTTTAAGATTAGGCAGACACTTGTTCCAAAACCAAAGTGTCATCTTTGTGCAAAATAACACCATCAAAATACACAGAGGTATGTAATTGATCACTGCCCCATACAAAAATATTTTTGGTTCTTTCATCCTGCACTGGAGTCACATCAATCAACTCATGGTCTTTTTTCCATACACTGTGTTTGATAGCAGTCCATTTGTTTGTAGATTCACTCACTGCTATGTAATAGCCTTGTACTTTTTCACCACCATACCATTGCACTTGTCTTTCAACATTGGCATGACATTTATTTGGCAGAGCATGAGGTTTAGGATCAATGTTTAATGATACAGCATTCAAACAACCCAATATTGATTGAATATTTTTGAACTCAAGATCATTGATATTTGGAAGACAAGCGTCTGTTATTTTTGTAATATTTTCCATCCTGATCTCATTGGTCTATTATATCTGTGGCTTGCGTGTATCGTGGCAAAACTTAATCCAAGTTCTTTGCATTTTCCTTTTAAATTTCCAACAGTTTCATATTTTTTACCTTTGGGAGAAACTAATATCCATTTTTTTGAATTAGGATTTTTTACTCCTAATAATCTACCTTGATTGGCTTGACCTATAAGTTTTTTTGTTTTTTCTGATTGTTTTTTGCCATACATTGGATTATTTTTTCCAGACACTGCTGCACTTATTTTCTTTTTAGTTGCTTTTGTATGTGTCACTGGACCATATCCTCCTCTCTCTAATTGCAATTTTGTTCTTTTTTCTACTTGTTCTTTCCATCTGCGTCCGTAAATTTCTTTATATGTTTTGCCTTTATGATTTGGAGGCAAACTTCCACCTTTGGTTATGTTGTAACCGCTGGGTGCTATGGTATTATATTTTACAATATATTCATCTTCTTTGTCAACAGTTTCATTGGCAATAACTTCAAATTTAAAACAATTTATACCGTATTTTTTAATGGCTTGATATATCAACAATGATCCTGCTCCAAATTGATGCCCTTTCCATCTTTTTTCAGGATCTTTAGTGTATCCAATGTAAGATTTGTTATTGACGGTGTTAGTAATTTTATAAATGTATGACATACATTTATATTTATCCGAACTCGTGTACTATCTTATAATTTAAATTTAGAAAACGTCTCTTTTTTGATATCTTGTTTGATACCACCTACTATATAGCTTGTAATTTGTGTCTGCTGAGGAGCTATCTGCTCACCCTTGCTGCTCAACCAATGTGAAGTCCAAGGCAGAGGATTTTGTGTGGCTGGAGTATCAAATTCAGCATCATAGCCCAATGCTTTCAATCTTTTGTTGGCAATGTGTTCCACATATTGTCCCAGCAATCTCTCATTCAAACCAATAATACTACCATCTCTAAACAAGTGTCTTGCCCAAGCCTTTTCTTCTTCCACGCATTTTTTAAACATTTCAATCACTGTCTTATCTTCCTGTTTGATTATTTTTAGAATGTCTCGGTCATCACCTTTTTGCCATGCTTTGATCACATGGGTGGTCAGATTCAAATGTGTGGCTTCATCACGGGCAATCAATGAAAGTATCTTGGCAGATCCTTCCATCAGTTTCAATTCTCCAAATGCAAATGTGCAGGCAAATGATACATAGAATCTTAGACCTTCCAATAAATTCACATTCACCATGGCCAAATACAATTGTCTTTTTAATTCTTCCTCAGTGCCTTTTTTGTTCACGGTGTATTGCAGTGCAAGATCACCAAACTTGTCATAGTTCTCAGTGACTGATACTGCTCTCTTGGTAATCTCCTTGTCATTCAATATGGTATTAAACACTTCAGATGGATCAGCATACACATTCTTCATGATGTGTGTGTAGGCTCTGCTGTGTATGGTTTCAAAAAAATCCCAAGTCACAATACAACCTTCCAGTTCTGGATTGGAACAGTAAGGTAAAAAATTTAAACTGGGACCTCTGCCTTGCACAGAATCCAACAGTGTTTGGTATTTTAAATTGCTTGTGAATATGTGTTTCTGTTCGGGACGGAAGTTGGCATAGTCTGAACGATCTTTCTGCAGTGACACTTCCTCGGGTCTCCAAAAGTAACCCAACATGGTTTGATTGAGTTTGTCAAACTGTGGATATTTGAACACATCATATCTTTGCACAGACAGATCTTCTCCAAAGAACATGGGTTCTTTGCTCCAATCCACTTCGTTTCTATTGAATATGGTTTTGCTCATAGGTCTTATTTATTGTTATATAGCGCAGGCATCACAGTCGGTTGTGTCTGTGGATGCTGATTTTATTTTAGCATCTAGTTCCGGCAATGTCAAGTCCTCTGATCCATCTTTGGTATCAATGGGATCAATGCCTGATGGTTGTAGATCTTCTTCATCACCTTTGAAGTCGTAAGTGTTTTGGTAATATGAAGTTTTCCAGCCATATTTGTAGGCATTCAACATGTCACCAGCCATCACACTCAGCGGCACTTCATTATTATCATAATTTAATGGATTGTAACTCCAGTTGCCGGATATGGCTTGATCAAAATATTTCTGCATCATGGCCACAATTTTGATATATCCATCGTTGCTGGGCATGTCCCACAGCAGTGTGTATGAATTTTTTAACTTAGGGTATCCTGGTATCACTTGTTTGAGTGGACCTTTTTTACTTTTTTTGATGCTCAACAGTGCTCGGGGAGGTTCAATACCATTGGTGGCATTGCTCACCACAGAACTGCTTTCTGATGGCATCTGTGCTGACAGAGTGCTGTGTCTCAGTCCATACTGTTTGATGTCTTTTCTCAATGTTTCCCAGGCCATTCTGGTTTTGTGTGGCACAATTTCATCCACTTCTTTCTTGTAGGTGTCTATGGGCAACAGTCCATCTGCATATTTGGTTCTGTTGAATAAAGCACAAGCACCTCGCTCTTGTGCCAATTGATTGCTGGCTTTCAATAGATAGAATTGAAATGCTTCGGTGAGTTTGTCCACTGCCTCCCAAGAGGCTTTGTGATGATATTTCACTTCCTGTTTGGCCAGATAGTGTGCCAATCCAATATAACCTATGCCCAGTGAACGTCTAGCTTTGGTGGACAGCTCTGCGGCTTTCACAGGATACTGTTGATAGTCTATGATCTCTTCCAATGCTCTCACTGCTAGATCACACAAGGGTTCCAATTCATCCAAATCATTGATTATGCCCACATTGATAGCACTCAATATGCACAATGCTATTTCACCTTTTTCATCATCAATGTGTTGAATAGGAGTGGTGGGCAATGTGATTTCTTGACAAAGGTTACTCATGCTGACTCTGTCTTTGAATGATGAGTGACTGTTCACGTGATCAATATTCATTATGTAGATTCTACCTGTTTCTGCTCGTTCTTTCAATAGATCAAAAAACAACTCTTGAGCACCAATGGTTTTCTTGGGAATTTTTTTGTCTGCTTCATATTTTAGATATAGGTCATCAAATGTGTCTGTGCCAAATGCGTCATAGAGTCCAGGCACTTCGTGTGGCGAGAACAGAGTGATCTCTTCGTCATTGATGAATCTTTCATAGAACAATTTGGATATTTGTATGCTGTAATCCATTCTTCGCACACGATTATCTTCAGTGCCTTTGTTGTTTTTTAATACTAAGATGTCTTCAATTTCTGAATGCCATAAGGGGAAGTGTACAGTGGCATTGCCACCTCTCACACCATTCTGTGTGCAACATCTCACTGTGCTTTCAAATTTCTTAAGGAATGGAATCACTCCTGTGTGCTGTACTTCACCTCCTCTGATTTTGGAATTGATGCCTCTGATACGGCCAGCATTGATACCGATGCCTGCACGACGTGCCACATAGTATCCAATGGCCATGTCACTGCTGAATATGGAAGTGAGTGTGTCATCTGAGTCCACCAGCACACAGCTGGCAAACTGACGTATGGGAGTTCTCACACCTGCCATCACTGGGGTGGGAATATTAATCTTGTGCGTGGAGATAGCATCATAGTATCTTTTCACGTATTGCATTCTTTTCTTTTCAGGATAATTCATAAACAATGTGGCAGCAATCATCATGTACATGTCTTGTGGAGTTTCATACAATGCTCCTGATGAACGATCCTGCACTAGATACTTGTCCACAATCTGTCTCAGACCTGCGTAGGTAAAATCCAAATCTCTATCTCTTCTAATCCATGTGTTGAGTTTTTTAATTTCAGTCTTGTTGTATTTGTCCAGTATGGTTTTGTCATACACACCTGATCTAACATTTCTTATGATTAATTTTAACAGATGTAGATATTCATAATCACCATGTGCTTGTTTGCGTAGATCATACAGCAACAATCTTGCTGCTGCATATTGATAGTTGGGATTTTCCAATGTGATCAAGTCGTTGGCTGATTTGATCAAAACATTTTGAATATCTCTGGTACTGATGCCGTCATAGAATTGTATGTTGGCATTCATTTCTATTTGTGATGCTGATACTCCTGATAGACCTTCGCAGGCCTCCTCCACCACAAAGTGCATTTTGTTGATATCCAGTGGTTCTAATTCGCCTGTTCTCTTTTTAACTTTAATTTTAGAAGAATTCATTTTGATTTATTCGTATTAATTATTCTGTGTAAAATGATATTTATCAAATTTACAAATTAAAGTAAGTATATTGCGAAATGTATTGATTGTCAAACTCTTTCTTTTGTAAAATGGCAGAATTTTCCAGCAACAAGTATTGGTGATTCACTGCCAATGCATGACAGGGATTGGTTTTTTCCAATTGATTTGAATTTTTATCCACACACTGGATCAAATCAATTTCATCTCGCACAAATTTATCAGTCAATCTCAGTGTGTACCACATGCCCAACAGTCTATCCACTGTGTTGTAATCATTTTTTTCAATGAGATTCCATGCTTGTGGCCAAGTGGATCTATCAAAAAAGTTTGTTTTGGTGTGAGTAAGAGGACACTGCTGATACAACTGCAGAGTTAATTGCAGTGCTGTGTTGTGTGTTTCTAAACCGTTTCGAAATTCACGCCAGGCAGTGAGACGTTCTGTGTAATCTCCGTGAAAAATCAGAGGTTTATGATTGTGTCTTGACTTGGAAAAGTATGGTGGCTTGATCATTCAATATGCTGTCTTTGGTTTGAACCAACATAGTGTCCACATTGGTATCTGCATTCAAATCATTCAGTGTCACATTGAAATCCAAAGACGTGTTGTAGGCAGGATCTCCCACATAGTCATAGGTATCTGTGAGACTGGTGGTGTTGTTGTTGCGGTTCACTGTGATTTCCAAAGTGCCGTGACGCACAGCATTCACATAAGTGCTCTTGTAAAGATAATTCACAATATAATTTTTGGTGGTGTCTGCAGGCAATCTAAATGAAGTGGTAAATGCCACTGTGTAGCCCACATTCACCAGCAATGAATATGTGTTGGTGTTGTCCACTCGTCCTTCAATTTCTGGCAAGTAAGGTGCGGCCACAAAGCCAGCTTCTGCGGATAATTTTTTTGATCTGTCAAAGAAATCATTGTGTGAAGCATTTTCTATGGTTTCAAATTTGATCACACTGTACACAGCATTAGATTCTGTGCCACCATCGTTGCCCACACTTTCAAAAGAATTACTGATGCTCTTGTTGCCTCGGCCTTTTCGCACCCAAATACCTTGACGATTGATGTCTTTGAATTGTGATTTGCTCACAGTATTATTGAGGGGTCCTGTGGCTTGTCCTGGAGATCCTATGGTGGTTAATTCTCCAAACACTATGCCGTATTGACAATTTTCAAACACACAATTTTCAAAATGATTTTCCAACACATCATAATCTGAATGCACAGATTGTTGAAACTGATTAATTTTAATGCTTTTAAAATTATTGTTGGCTGAAGTTACTGTGCTGCTGATGGCTTCTATTTTGATAGCAAAATTATCTGTGTAAGAAGCACTATTGGTCCAATCACTATCCATTTTTATATCTTCAAAATCACTGTTCACACAATTGTCCACCAGTATGGCAGTGTTGTCCCCGGTAGTGTTGAGCGTCATGCCTTGCAATCTAATGTGCCGTGCTTGATTCAATGTGGTGGTGGCTGCTCTGTTGCCGGCCACTCCTGGAGTTCTCAATCCGTTCACAGTTTCAAACACAGGAAAGTTGCCTGTTTGATTGATGATAGTTTTGTCACTGCCTGCACCAATCAATGTGGTGAATGGTGGCAGTTTTAAACTGTTGCTGATCACATAAGTGCCTGCTGGCATGTGCAATTGCACTCTGCTGCTGGCATTGCCCACTGTGGCTGGATTCACAAACAACTGGTCAATGGCTCTTTGCAGTTTTACTGTTTCATTGGTCAATCCATCTCCAATCACTCCAAATGCTCTCACACTGACTGAGTCATCCAGTCTGTCTTTGAGTGTTCTTTGCACTGGAGCACCTGATGTGGCTCCTGTCTGCACCAAGTTTTCATCACCGTAGATGTAGGTGCTGCTGAGTTCAAATAGATTGTCGTGTTCGGTTAAAATTTTTGTGTTGCCCACTGTGGGAGCGCCTTCAGACACTGACCCGTTGCCAATGTACAATGCTTGGGTATCCACTGCCCATCCAAACTCTCCACCTGCCAATTGAGGTATGCCTGAGCCTCCACCCGCTTGCCCTCTGCGTACTTGAATCCTACTGATTGATACAATTGCCACGTATGTCTCCTAAAACTTGCTGATTGTTGCAAGTGTATTTATCGACTGAGAAGTGTATTATGCGGTGTGGTTTGCTTGTTTTTTGAAGTATTGTTCCACGCGATCCCACCACTGATCTGCATATTTGGAATATTCCACAGCAGTGATGTCAAACTGTTGGTATGTTAAATCTCTACTGCACATGAACACATGAGCCTCTCGGATCTCAGTGCCATACACTTTGTTGTGGGCTTCTGCATAGGCAGTGAGCTGTAAAAAATAATCAGTGATCCACTCTTTTTTCTTGGGTTTGTTGCTCTGTTTGAAATCTATGATGCAGGGTGCGCCTTTGTACATGCCCACACAATCTGTGGTGCCCGCATAGATCTGAGGATAATAAAGACTCACTTCAGAACCCCATACTTCATCCACATGAGTCAGTGCATGTTTGCCCACGGTCTGAGCCATCTGATGTGCCTGCTGTGCAAATGGATTAGATCCAGGTGCGCCCCAACTACCCTGTTCAATATATTCTTCCAAATATTTGTGCATGCGAGTGCCAATGCCACTGGCTTCACGGGTGATAATGTTGGCTTGTTCTTCACCTACTTTGCGACGCCATTCCATTAGATGTGATTTGTCTTTGGTATTGTCCAATATGGTGGTAACTGATGGCAGTGATTCACCATTGGGACAACTGTATAATCTTTTGCCATCCACCAACACTCTTTTTAAATTTTCGTACTGATATCGTGGTTTAAGTAGTGTCATCGAATGTTTTATTCTTTTTTGTGTTGATCTGTGCTCACAAAATTGCTGAGATGGTTGAGTTCATCCAACATCTCATTGGCTGTGGGATAATCTATGGGATGACTGAAGTAAGGATCCACTGTGCTGTGTTCATCATCTTCTGCTTGAATTTTTTTGACCTCAGGCACATAATGAAACAAAATTTTTTCTACTCCATGCTGCAGAGTCATCTTGCTGCCAGCACAGCCTGAACATGCTCCACCCATCTGCAGTGTGAGTGTGCCGGTGTCTTCATCAAAATCCATCACTCTCACAGCGCCACCATGACTGCCAACTCCTGGCAACACATATTTTTCGATCACTGTGTGAATGTCAGACATAATGTCCAATTTAGTTCTTTGGGTCATTGTATTAGTATATGATTTATGCGGGTGTTTGTCAATCTTTTTATTTGGATCGTTTTTTCAATGCCTGCTGTGCCATGCGATCCACGGTATTCTTTTTGGGCGCTTGGGGTGCAGTGCCTGGTTTGGTCACATCTGTTTTGAGTGTGATGCCTTCACGGTCAAAGTTTTTGATTATGCTTTTGAATTCTGCATCAGTGTCATAGGCCTGTTTCACAGCATCAAAACTGTATTGACTGCCTTGCACATTCTGCATGATGCGATTCAATGCCACATAGTTGATGTAGGCAGGTTGCTGCTGATTGTTGGCAGTGGCAATTAAATTTTTTAACACTTGAGTGATGCGACTGTGATCAGTCTCGATGATTAAACCTTTTTTTTTCCAAAAAACGGTTTGGACAACATTTCTGCTAATTTTGGACTTCTTCTAATGATGGATTCTCTTTTCTTTCTGTCTGCAGGTTCTTCACCACCTGAAGCTGGTTCGCTGGCAGTGAAGTCATCTGCTGTGTCTGGTGTAACTTCGGGTTCTACTTCTGTTTCAAGATCTTCAATGTCATCTGTTGGAGCATCCGCGCCCAAGGTTGCCGGCGCTTTTTCGCCTGTCAGGACAGCTACGCCGCCTGTGAATGATTTTCTTACAGTTTCCAATTGGCTGTATAATGTTTCTATTGCGGGTTTCATGGTTGCAATGAATTCTTCTGCTTTTTCAGAACCCATTTCGTTTCTGATTTCATCGCCTAGGTCAAGATTGACTTCAGTCTGCATTTTGGCTGTGTCTTCCAACCAACCAGTGATTTTGTCCACCATGCTGTTGGCGGCCATCACTATCTTGGCAGTGTCTTCTGCGCCTTCTTTGATGTCTTTTTTCTTTTTGTCTTTTTCTTTGTCTTGAATGGCTTTTTTCATGGGTTCTTTTTTGTCACCATCTTTGTCCATGTCTAAAAAATCTGGTTTGGCTTCTGACACCGCTGATTCATCACCTTTGCTCACACTGTTTACTCCTGCGGCTTGCATGAATTTGTCACGATCAAATCTTGGATTGCTCTTCGCCATCACATCCGCTATGACCTGTGCAGTTTCACCACGCTTGGTAGCATCATCGATCTGTTTGAGTGTGTCAGCAAACAATTGAAAATGTTGACGGGTCATGTGTTCATCCACTGTGGTTTCGCTTTCATTTTTTTCCACTGACTTGGCAATGTCATGTGCTTTTTTGATTGTGGATTTTTTCAGTGGTGGCTGATCACCGGTGCTCTTCATGGCCTGTGCCATGCCGATTGCGTAGGGATTTTTGGCCTTCTCGTCTGTTGGTGATAATTCCGCGATTCTTTGTTCAATCACTTTCAAAAACAATCTATTTTTTTGATAGGCTTCACTTGAATGTATGGCATCAAAGTTGGCTTGATTTTCAATCACCTGCAATTGATTGGCCAGTTTGTCACGGGCCGCAGTCAATTGTTCCACGGTGAATGATTCCAATTTAATTTTGGATCCAAACATCTGAGCCACCCTATCATTGAGGTTTTCTGCTGTGGGAGTGCTTTTTAACTGTGTAAATTTCATTCTTTGTTTCCTATATGAATTTATTTAGTCAAAGATATAAGGATCCAGTTCACTTCTCAGCGTGATCACATCATCCCAAGCCACATCATAGCGTATTTCTGCTGCCATTTTACGATCTTGATCAGCATTGTATTTGTGCAGGCGAGTGTCAATCAAATATATGGTTTGTTTATAATGCACACAATCATTGTATTTTTGCTGTATTTCTCTGTCAATTTTGAGTATCTGTGCTGTGTGATCCTCAGTGCCTCGGGCATGGTTTTTGGCAATGGCCACTGCGGCAGTTTTGCTGAAAGTGCAGGCCACTTGCTGATCTGTCAATGCATTGATCACTAAAAATCCTTGAGCACTTTCACGCACCACCATGTGTTTGATGGTGACACTGTTGCCTTGCTGTATGGGCACACACAATTTGTTGGTTTCTTGGTCTATCAGTTGCAGTATTTCTTTAGCAACTGTCTTGCGGTCTTTCATTGCTCACCACCAGGATTTGATTGTTTTTGACTATCTTGGTCACGATACTCTTGCGGATCATGTTCTCTATGATGAACTGTTCTCGCTCTGTGAAGCTCTCCATGGGTTGAGTGTGCTGCATGCGGCTCAGCAGTGCAGACTCTTCGTTGCTGACGTATATTTCAAAATCTGATATCAATTCGTTGATCTTCATCTTTGTGCTTGTCCTCTGGATCTTTGCAGCACGTTACTGATCACAGGATCCAATTCTTTCTTGGTCACTGTGAACTCACCGGGTGCTTTGGGATCTTTGCTTTTCATTTTGACATCCTTAGGTCCCACTGACACAATTTCCATATCCTGTTCCTTGCCAGGTTTGGTGGGTATGGGTATGCTGGCACCAGGTTTCAATAAATTCTTGTTCACTGTGGTGTTGGCTTTGGACACTGTGTTTTTCATTGTGGCATTGCTTTTGATGGGTCCTTTGGGCAACACATTTGGTGGCAAAGGAGCGCCAGTTTTCATAGTGGTACCTAATTTTTTGCTGATTTGGTCTAGATAATTGTCTGGTGCTATTTCTCGGATCTTCATTTTCTTATGGGCTTTCGTTTGGCTGATTTAGTTCTGTGTTTTATATTAAGTTTTTTTATTTTTCTACTGATTGTGGATCTTTTGGTTCTGGCTGACTTGATACGAATTTGTGATCCTCTCTTGGTCAGTGTTCTTTTGAAAGACAAAGATTTTTGAATATTTTTAGGTTTGGTGCAGGTGGCTGGATTACCCACAATTCTGCCTTTGCGAATGCCTGCTGTGCAGCGAAAGCGTCTGGCCACACGGCCTCCTTTGCGGCCCCATATGGGAGTGACTGCTTCTGTGATGATTTCAGCTATCTTCATTGTAAATCCATGTGGTTGTGTTGTATTTAGTGGTGAAGTAGGATTAACCTGGGAATTTCATCAGCAGTGTGATGATGGTGCTGAGCAATCCTGTGACTATGGCGCCAGTGGCCACTATGATGGTTTTGGTCATGCCCGAATTGCCCTTGAGCATTTCTGCATGCAACACAGCCACTTTTTCTTCTATGGCAGTGAGACGTGCTTCCAGAGCTTTGTAACGCTCTGCGCAAAGATCCACGTGTGCTTCTAGATTTTCTCTTTCAAGTTCGCTCATGTGAATATTTATCTGCTATTCTGTTTTTTAAACTGTGCTGTTTTTATAAAACACTATGTTTGTGTTCTGAGGATCCTTGGTGATAAAAATGTTGTTGTTGATGTTGATGCTCTCTTTGAGATTGGAGATCATGGGCACCATGTGGAAATCTTCCTGCAGTTGCGCCACGGTGATGTAGTCTGGCTGATCTGTGTCAAACTCCATGAACCATATCTGATGCTGACCTTGATATCTGCTGCCAAATGCAAATTCTTTCACATCGCGGTGCAGA
>Ga0172367_10006623_pt1 | contig 13553 bp, 10 predicted proteins | sample Lak10m_FD_114542 | JGI IMG/M metagenome (GOLD analysis project Ga0172367, IMG submission 114542) | Freshwater microbial communities from Kabuno Bay, South-Kivu, Congo - kab_022012_10m | ecosystem: Environmental > Aquatic > Freshwater > Lake | place: Democratic Republic of the Congo: South-Kivu...
CGGCGCATGATCTGGAGGTTGGTGAGCGCCGCGGCGCAGGCGGTGGCGTGCCCCGAGTAGGTGAAGCCGTGACGCAGGAAGAACTCGGGGTCGCTCTCGAGGGCGGCCCGCGGGGCCGGACCGACGAACACGCCGCCGAGGGGCTGGTAGCCCGAGGTGACGGCCTTCGCGAACGTGACGAGGTCGGGGGTGACGCCGTAGTGATGTGCCGCGAACCAACTGCCGAGTCGGCCGTAGCCGGTGATGACCTCGTCGAACACGAGGTAGGCGCCGTGCTGGTCGCACAGGCGACGCACACTCTCGAGATAGCCCTCGGTGGCGGGGAAGATGCCGCCGGCGCCCTGCACGGGCTCGACGATGATGGCGGCCACCTCGTTGCCGCGCTCGGCCATCAGCGACGCCAGCGCCTCGACGTCGTCGGCCGGCACCTGCACCACGTCGTCGACGAACGGCCCGAAGTCCTGCCGGTTCGGCGCGATGCCCTGCGCGCTGGTGCCGCCGTACGCGGTGCCGTGGTACCCGCGGACTCGGCTGATGATGAGCTTGCGATGCCCCTGACCTGCCTGCACGTGCGCGATGCGGGCCAGCTTCATCGCCGTGTCGATCGACTCGCTGCCCGAGCCGGTGAAGAAGATGCGGGCGTCGGGCATCGGGGCGATGCCGCGCAGCACCTCGGCGAGCTCCTCGGCCGGCCCGGTGGTGAACGGGTCGAAGCAGCTGTACGCCTCGAGCGTGCCGACCTGGGCAGCGATGGCGTCGGCCATCTCCTTGCGCCCGTGGCCGATGGCGCAGTACCAGAGGCTGGCCATGCCGTCGACGAACTGTCGACCGTCGGCGTCCCACAGCAGAGCACCCTCCCCGCGCACGATGCGCGTGAACGACTCGCGGGTGGGTTTGGCAAAGGGATGGAGGAACGCCGCAGGCATGATGCGACGGTAGCGGTCAGGCAGCGACGGTGCAGACCTCGGCGAAGCCGTCGCGCAGGCAGTCGAGCAGCGCGTCGGGGTCGGGGATCGCGGCGGTGTCGCTGTTGACCCCCATGCAGCACGTGCCGTTGTACGACATGAGCGTGACGTTGAGCGCCGATCCCGCGGTGGGGCCGAACGGGAAGAACCGCTCCACCCGCTGCCCCTCCAACCACATCGGGACGGGGACGCCGGGGACGTTGCTGGCCAGGAAGTCGACGCCTTTCAACATCGCACCGATGACCCCGCGCGGCATCATGTTGAGGAAGCCGGCGATGGCCTCGGTGTGGTGCAGCGCCCGTTCGGCGCGGATGGCCTCGACCGCGCGTCGCATGGCCACGATGCGCTCACCGGCGTCGGTGACGTCGACAGGCAGCACGAAACGTGTGACCGACACGTGGTTGCCGCCCTCGGTGTGCTCCTGACTGCGCTGGCTGATGGGCATCGCGACACGCAGCTCGCGCACATCGTGTCCGTGGAGTGCGTGATAGCGGTGCAGGCCGGCGGTGATGCCTGCGAGGAAGGCATCGTTGAGGTGGCCGCCGTGGGTCTTCGCCGCATCGTGCAGGTCGAGCATCGGCACCTCGAGCACGCGAAAGTTCGACGACAGCATCCGGCCCACCATCACCGACGACTTCGGTGTGGTGGCCGGCCACAGGAAGCGCCCGATCGACTTCGTGGTCTCCACCACTTCGGTGACGGCGGCCTGCGGTTGTCGGACCGCGTGCAGCAGGTTCGGTACCACCGAGGCCAGTTGGTGGCGGGCGAAGTCGACCGCACCGGCGACGTCGTGGGCGACCACGTCGCGGAGTTGCGACAGCGAGGTGACGTGGGGCGCCGCCGTGTGTGCCGCCGGTGTGCTGCCGGTCGGGTCGGGCTCGAAGTCGAACAGATGGGCCGCGAGCTGCACGGCACCGATGCCGTCGGTGACGACGTGGTGGGCCTTCAACACCAGCGCCGCGCGCCCGTCGTCGAGGCCGTCGACGAGCGTGAACTCCCACAGCGGCCGAGCCGAGTCGAAGCCACCCATCGACTGGGTGCGCGCCCAGTCGAGCAGGTCCTGCAGCCCGCTGCCCTCGGCCAGCCGGATGCGACGCAGGTGGTACGACAGGTCGAAGTCGTGATCGTGCACCCACTGCAGCGTGGTGGGGTGAAGGGGTACCGGCACCACCTTCTCGCGTAGCGCCGGCACCTGGTGGCTGACGAGTTCCATCCGTGCCCGCAGCCGTTCCCAGTCGGGCGCCGCCTCGAGCACGATGACGCCGAGGATGGTGCTGCGCAGCAGCGGGTCGGCCTCGACCATCCACATGATGGTGTCGTTCTGGCTGAGGTACGGACTGCTCACGGTTCACCCCTCCCGGACGACCATGGTGCACTGCCCGTCAGCGGCGGGGCTAGGGACCTTCGCCCGATGTCAGCCGAGCACGTCGCCCAACGACTCGAGCGAGGGCACCCACCAGGCTGCACCCGTGACGGGGGTGCTGAACTCGGTGATGCGGTCGTGCACGCCGTCGCCGACGCCGAACATCCGCTCGAACATGATGGTGAACCGAGACGGCTCGGCGCTGAAGGCAACGAAGTGCAACCCGTGCTCGGAGGTGGTGCCGTACGGCACGCTACGTCGATAGATGGCCAGCTCCTCGCCGTCGTCGCCCTCCACCACCATGCGGCTGACGTGCGACGACGCCGGCATCGAGTCCTCGTCGAGCTCCACGCTGTCGGGCTTCGTGCGGCCGATGACGCGCTCCTGCTCGCCGACGTCGAGGGCGCGCCATCGGTCGAGGTGGTGCACCCATCGCTGGGTGATGGCGAACGTGCCACCCGCGCCCGGCCCGTCGGCCACCACGGCCACCTCGTGGGCTTCCTCCACACCCGGGTTCTCGGTGCCGTCGATGAAGCCGGTGAGGTCGCGGCTGTCGTGGTACACGAACCCGAGCACCTCCTCGGCGACCGTGGCGACCGGGTCGAGCAGGTCGCGGACGGCGAGCACCACGTCGAGCAGCTCGTCCTGGCCGGCCCCGTGGCACCACACCCACAGATCGTGCTGCGTGGAGGGCATGCCCGGCACGGTGGGGAACTCGGCGAGCAGGTCGGGCGCGGCGGCCGGGGCGAGGGCTCGCCACAGCGTCGGGGCGAACCCGACCACGATGTTCGCCCCGCCCGCAGCGACCGACGGCTGACGCAGCGGCTGCAGGGCGGCGAGCGCCTGGTCGGGGGTGACGCCGGGGCGGAGGTCGAGTTCGAGGTGGCGGTGCGAGCGTGCACCCTGGGCGAAGATGCCGGGCTGGGGGGTGGCCATACCACCACGCTACGCGGGCCGAAAGGCCCTTGTGACCTCCTCGGACGCATCCATAGGGTGCTCTCGTGAACCCCGAGATCGTCGACGCCAATGAGGCGGTCGCCGCAGTGGCACACCTCCTCTCCGAGGTGATCGCCATTTACCCCATCACGCCCGCCTCCTCGATGGGCGAGCACGCCGACCAGTGGAGTGCCCGTGGGCACGCCAACCTCTGGGGTGCCGTGCCCGACGTCATCGAGATGCAGAGCGAAGCCGGTGCCGCCGGTGCGCTCCACGGTGCCGTGCTGCGGGGTGCGATGGCCACCACCTTCACCGCCAGCCAGGGCCTGCTGTTGATGCTGCCCGAGATGTTCAAGATCGCGGGTGAGCTCACCCCGACGGTCATCCACGTCGCGGCCCGCTCGGTGGCCACGCATGCGCTCAGCATCTTCGGCGACCACAGCGACGTGATGGCCGCGCGCAGCACCGGCTTCACGATGCTGTGCGCCGGTGGTGTGCAGGAAGCCGCTGACATGGCAGCCGTCGCGCACACCGTCACGCTCGAGACCCGCGTGCCGGTGCTGCACTTCTTCGACGGTTTCCGCACCAGCCACGAGCTCAACACCGTGCGTGTGCCGGATGCCGACGTGTTGCGCGCGATGGTGAGCGACGAGCGCATCAGCGAGCACCGCCTGCGCGGGCTCGACCCCGACCGACCGGTGCTGCGCGGCAGTGCGCAGAACCCCGACGTGTTCTTCCAGGCCCGTGAGGCCTGCACCCCGTTCCATGCGGCCGTCCCCGCTGCGGTGCAGGATGCGATGGACCGCTTCGCCGGCCTCACTGGTCGGCAGTACCACCTCGTCGACTACCACGGTGCCCCCGACGCCGACCGCGTCATCGTGGTCATGGGCTCCGGCGCCGGCGCGGTGCGCGAAGCCGTCGACGCCCTCAACGGCGCCGGTGCGCGCGTCGGGGTGCTCGCGCTGCGTCTGTTCCGTCCGTTCCCGACCGAGCAGTTGTTGGCTGCGCTGCCGCCCTCGGTACGTACGGTCGTGGTGCTCGACCGCTGCAAGGAGCCGGGCGCACCCTTCGAGCCGCTGCACCTCGACGTGCTGTCGGCACTGTGGCACAGCGATGCCGGCTCGTGGGCCGACGGTCTGCGGCCGCGGGTCATCGGCGGTCGCTACGGCCTGAGCAGCAAGGAGTTCACTCCGGCGATGGTGAAGGCGGTGTTCGACGAAGCGCTCGCTGATGCGCCGAAGAATCCGTTCACCATCGGCATCGTCGACGACGTCAGCCACACCAGCCTCGGCTGGGACCCCACGTTCCGCACCGATCACGCCAAGGTGCGTGCGGTGTTCTACGGCCTCGGTTCCGACGGCACGGTGGGTGCCAACAAGAACACCGCGAAGATCATCGGCGGCAACACCGAGATGAGCGTGCAGGCGTACTTCGTCTACGACTCGAAGAAGTCGGGCAGCACCACGGTGAGCCACGTTCGCGTCGACGAGCAGCCGATCGACAGCAGCTACCTCATCGATCAGGCCACGTTCGTGGGTGTGCACCAGTGGAACCTGCTCGAGACGCTCGACGTGCTGAGCGTCGCGGCACCGGGCGCCACGGTGTTGCTCAATGCGCCGTATCCGGCCGATCAGGTGTGGGATCGACTCTCCGCCGACGTGCAGCAGCAGATGCTCGACAAGGCCGTGCGCGTGTTCACCATCGATGCCGCTGCAGTGGCCCGTGGCGCAGGCCTCGGCGGACGTATCAACACGGTGATGCAGGCCTGCTTCTTCTCGCTGTCGGGCGTGCTGCCCCAGGACGAGGCGATGCGCGAGCTGAAGGGCGCGATCCAGAAGTCGTACGGCGCGCGCGGCGACATCGTGGTCGAGCGCAACATCGCCGCAGTCGACGAATCACTCGCGCACCTGTACGAGCTGCCGCTCGGCTCGGAGGTCACGTCCAGCCGCCACCGGCGACCGGCCGTGCCCGCCGGGGCGCCCGACTTCGTGCAGCGCGTCACGGCACGCATGCTGGCGGGCGAGGGTGACCTGCTGCCGGTGAGCGCGCTGCCGCCCGACGGCGCGTTCGCCACCGCGACGTCGCAGTGGGAGAAGCGCACCATCGCCACCGAGATCCCCATCTGGGAGCCCGATCTGTGCATCGACTGCGGGAAGTGCGCCATCGTCTGCCCGCACGCTGCCATCCGGATGAAGGTCTACGAGCCAGGCGAGCTCGACACCGTCGGTGTCGACATCAAGACCAAGGACTTCCGTAGTCGCGAAGTGCCGGGCATGAAGCTCACCATCCAGGTGGCGCCCGATGACTGCACCGGATGCGGCGTCTGCGTGCAGGCCTGCCCGGCCCACGACAAGACCTCGGTGAAGCGCAAGAGCATCAACATGCGCCCCATCGGCGAGCACCTCGACGACGAGCGTGTGGCATGGGACGCATTCCTCCGCGTCGAGTCGGCCGATCCTGCGCAGTGGGACCCGGCCTCGGTGAAGACCAGTCAGCTGCGCCGTCCGCTGTTCGAGTTCTCCGGGGCGTGCGCCGGTTGTGGCGAGACGCCGTACCTCAAGCTGCTCACGCAGCTGTTCGGCGACCACACGCTCATCGCGAACGCCACCGGTTGCAGCAGCATCTACGGCGGCAATCTGCCCACCACCCCGTACGCGGTCGACGACGACGGTCGCGGCCCGGCCTGGGCGAACAGCCTGTTCGAGGACAACGCCGAGTTCGGCCTCGGTATCCGCCTCGGCTTCGAGGCGCAGCGCCGGACGGCGCTGAGCATCGTCGAGCGGCTGCGGCCGCAGCTCGACGCCGCGCTGGGCGCGGCAGCGGTCGAGGCGCTCCTCGCCGGCGTCGACGACAACGGCGAGGTGCCCATCCGCGAGCAGCGCGCCCGCGTCGATGCACTCCGTGCCGCCCTGCGCGGCATCGAGGGTGTCGATGCGCTCCGTCTGCTCGACCTCGCCGGCACCCTTGTGCGCAAGAGTGTGTGGATCGTCGGTGGCGACGGCTGGGCGTACGACATCGGTGCCGGTGGCCTCGACCACGTGCTCGGCAGCGGCCGCGACGTCAACATCCTGGTGCTCGACACCGAGGTGTACTCGAACACCGGCGGTCAGGCCTCGAAGGCCACCCCTCGTGGCGCTGTCGCGAAGTTCGCGGCCGGTGGCAAAGGCATCATGAAGAAGGACCTCGGGCTCGAGGCGATGACCTACGGCGACGTGTACGTGGCCCGGGTGGCGCTCGGTGCCAGCGACGTCCAGACGGTGAAGGCCCTCCTCGAGGCGGAGGCGTGGCCGGGTGTGTCGCTGGTCATCGCGTACAGCACGTGCATCGCACACGGCTTCGACATGAGCCGTTCGATGACGCAGCAGAAGCTGGCCGTGCAGAGCGGTCACTGGCCGCTGTACCGCTACCGCCCCTCGGGCGACGACGACGCGCAACCGTTCCAACTCGACAGCGCAGAACCGTCGGTCGACTACGCCGAGTTCGCCTCGAGCGAGGCCCGGTTCGGGATGTTGGCCCGATCCGACCCCGAACGGTCGAAGGAGTTGGTCGACCTGGCCCGCACCGACGTGACTACTCGCTACGAGTACTACCGTCAACTCGCCGACGTGCACCGCAGTGCGCCCGGCCACGCGTCCGACACCACCATCGCCGACAGCGAGGACGAGCAATGACCGATCTCACGACGCGCTACCTGGGGCTCGAACTGCGCAGCCCGCTCGTCGCCTCGGCGGGCCCGCTCACCGGTGACCCGTCGATGTGGGACCGCATCGAGCAGGCGGGCGCGGGTGCACTGGTGCTGCCGTCGTTGTTCGAGGAGCAGATCGAGCACGAGTCGTTCGCCGCATCGTTCGCCTACGAGCACGGTGTCGACATGCATGGTGAGGCATCGAGCTACCTTCCCGACCTGCCGATGGGGGAGGTGGGCCCGGCGCGACACCTCGACCTCGTCGAGCAGGCTCGAGAACGGTTGTCGATCCCTGTCATCGCCAGCCTCAACGGCACCAGCCCGGGCGGGTGGGTGCGCTATGCCAAACACCTCGCCGATGCCGGCGCGCATGCGATCGAACTCAACTTGTACGACGTGGTGGTCGACCCCGAGATCACCTCGGCCGATGTCGAGCGACGCTACGTCGAGTTGGTGGAGGAAGTGCGTGCCGAGATCGGCGTGCCGCTGGCGGTGAAGCTCGGTCCATGGTTCACCGCGCTCGGCAACTTCGCGGTGCGGTTGCAGGACGTCGGCGCCGACGGCCTGGTGCTGTTCAACCGGCTGTACCAACCCGACATCGACCTCGACCACCTCTCGGTGGTGCCGCGGCTCACGCTCAGTTCGTCGAGCGAGAGCCGGCTGCCGTTGCACTGGATCGCCAACCTGCGTGGCGCGCTGCGGTGTTCGCTCGCGGCCACCACCGGCGTGCACGACGGTGCCGATGCGCTGAAGCTGCTGCTCGTCGGTGCCGACGTGGTGATGACCACGTCGGCGTTGTTGCGGCATGGTCCCGAGCACCTCCAGGCCATGGAGCGGTTCATGCGCGACTGGATGCACGAGCGGGAGTACGACTCGGTCGACGAGTTGCGGGGGAGCGTGAGTCGAGAGAACGTGCCCGATCCGCAGGTGTACGAGCGGGCGAACTACTACCACGTGCTCCACAGCTGGGCGCCGGGCCCTCGTCGGTAGCCTGCAGACATGCGGCACAGCGAAGGTCATTCCGTCCACCGGGTCGGCTGGCTGCGGGCGATGGTGCTGGGTGCCAACGACGGCATCATCTCCACCTCGGCGCTGCTGCTCGGCGTGGCCGCGGCCGATGCCGAACGCTCGGCCATTCTCACCGCCGGCATGGCGGGCCTGGTGGCCGGCGCGGTGTCGATGGGGCTCGGCGAGTACGTGTCGGTCAGTTCGCAGCGCGACAGCGAGCGCAGCGACATCGCGAAGGAGACCTGGGAGCTCGAGCACCAGGCCGACCACGAGCTCGACGAGCTCACCGGCATCTACCAGTCGAAGGGCCTCACGGCCGAGCTCGCCCGTGAGGTTGCCGAGCAGCTCACCGAGCACGATGCGCTGGGCGCGCACCTCCGCGACGAGCTGGGTATCGAGCGCGACGACCTGGCGCGGCCGTTCCAGGCGGCGTGGAGCTCGACGGTGGCCTTCAGCGTGGGTGCCGCCATCCCGTTGATCGCCGCTGCCGTTGCGTCGGCGAGCACGCGTATCGCCGCCATCATCGTCGTGGCACTGCTGAGCCTGGTGGTGCTCGGCTACACGGGTGCTCGTCTCGGCGGTGCCACGCCGGGCCGTCCCATCACTCGAGTGGTCGTGGGCGGTGCCATCGCGATGGCCGTCACGATGGTGGTCGGCAAGCTGTTCGGCGCAGCGGTCGCCTAGCCCGTTCGGGACCAAGGTCCCCTGGTACGGGTGTACCGCGAATGGGTAGCGTTGCCACATGACTGACCGTGCAGACGCGATCGTGATCGGCGCCGGGGTGATCGGTGCGTCCGTCGCCCTCGAACTGGCGAGGGGTGGCCGAAAGGTCATCGTCGTCGACAAGGGCCCGGCGCCGGGCGCCGGCTCCACGAGCTCGTCGGCGTCCATCATCCGCTTCAGCTACTCGACGGTCGACGCCGTGCTCACCGCGTGGGAGGCCGCAGCGTTGTGGAACGACTGGGCCGGTCACCTGGGTACCGTCGACCCCGACGGCATGGCGCGCTTCATTCGCACCGGAATGCTCATCTTCCACACGCCGGGCAACAACACCACGCGCATCGAGCAGTTGTGGGACGAAGTGGGCATCGCGTACGAACTGCTCGACCCTGCGGCCATCAAGGCCAAGGTGCCCGGTATGGACATCGGTCAGTACTTCCCGCCGAAGCGCATCGACGATCCCGCGTTCGCCGACGACGCGCCGCACGAGATGACCGCGATCTACGAGTACGAGTCGGGGTTCATCGACGATCCGATGCTGTCGGCCCGGAACCTGGCGTACGCGGCCCGTGAGCACGGCGCCGAGTTCCGCTTCCACCAGGAGGTGGTGGGCATCGAGCAGGCCGACGGGCGGGTCACCGGAGTCGCACTCGCCGACGGCACGGTGCTGCACGCGCCGGTGGTCGTCAACGTGGGCGGCCCGCACTCCAGCATCATCAACCGCATGGCGGGGGTGACGAAGGGAATGCGCATCCACAACCGCCCGCTCCGCCAGGAGGTGTTCACCGTCGACGCGCCGGTGGGCCTGCGGCTCGAGGACGGCTTTCCCGCGACGGCCGACCTCGACATCGGTCAGTACTTCCGTCCGCAGATCGGTGGCACGTGGCTGCTCGGTGGCACCGAACCCGAGTGCGACGAGTTGCACTGGGTGGACGACCCCGACCAGTTCGACCCGTACCCCACGGTCGAGCAGTTCGAGACGTCGATGATGCGAGCAGCGCGCCGGGTGCCCGAGTTCGGGGTGCCGCACCGCCCCGTCGGTCTGGCCGCGTTGTACGACGTGGCCGACGACTGGGTGCCCATCTACGACAAGAGCGACCTCCCCGGGTACTTCATGGCGTGTGGCACCAGCGGCAACCAGTTCAAGAACGCCCCGCTGTCGGGCAAGTTCATGGCGGCCATCATCGACGCAGAGGCGTCCGGACGCGATCACGACGAGGAACCGGTGCAGTACGTGGGCCCGCGTACCGGCCGAGCCATCAACCTCGGCGCGTTCTCCCGACGCCGGGACAAGTCGGTCACCAGCGGTACGGTGATGGGATAGCGCTCGGGGAGCGCAGAACGAAGGGGACATCCATGCGAGTTCGGGTCGATGCCGATGCCTGCCACGGTCATCAGAGCTGCGCCATTGCCGCGCCCGAGGTGTTCGGAGCCGACGACTACGGCAACGCGGTGGTGCTCGTCGAGGGCGACATCCCGGTGGAGCTCGAGGCGAAGGTGCGCCGCGCAGAAGGCAACTGCCCCGAGCGCGCCATCACGATCGAGGGCTGATCCGTGACGGCCACCGAGCACGGGTTCGACCCGATCAGCGACTACGACATCTTCTCTCCGTCGTACATCCTCGACCCGTTCCCGGTGATGGACGAGATCCGTGAGTCGGCGTGCCCGGTGGCCCACACCGAACGGTGGGGCGGCTCGTGGATGCCCACCCGCTACGCCGACATCGTCGCCGTGGCGCAGGAACACGAGACGTTCACCTCGCAGCAGATCCTGGTGACGGCGCCGCCCGCCGCGCAGGCCGAGGGGCCGTACGCCGGGGTGGCGGCGCCGCCCATCAGCAGCGATCCGCCCGAGCACCACTGGCACCGTCGTCTCATCCTTCCGTTCTTCTCGCCGCAGGCCGTCGCGAAGTTCGAGGACGGCACCCGTGAGTTGTGCAACCGCCTCATCGACGGGTTCATCGATCGCGGTGAGGCCGACGCTGCGGCCGACTACGCGCAGCAGATCCCGGTGCGAGTCATCGCCACCATGCTCGGCGTGCCCACCGACATGAGCGACACGTTCACCGGTTGGGTGCGTGGCGTGCTGGAGGCCGGGCTCACCGACCCCAAGGTGCGCCTCGAGTCGCGTCTCAACATCCTCGGCTACTTCAAGCGCGAGATCGACGACCGCAAGGCCAACCCACGCGACGACGACCTCATCACCACGCTGCTCCACAGCGAGGTCGACGGCGAGCGCGTGCCCGAGGACTACGTCATCGGCGTCTGCAACCTGATGCTCGTCGCCGGGGTCGACACCACCTGGTCGAGCATCGGCGCATCGCTGTGGCACCTGGCCCAGCACCCCGAGCACCGCCGCCAACTTCGCGACGACCCCGAACTGTGGCCGAGCGCCATCGAGGAACTGCTGCGCGCGTACGCCCCGGTCACGATGGCCCGCATCGTCGGCCACGACACCGAGTTCCAGGGGTGCCCCATGAGTGCCGGCGACCGGGTGCTGATGAGCTTCCCCGCCGCCAACCGCGATCCGCGCCAGTTCGACCGGCCCGACGAGGTCATCCTCGACCGCGAGCACAACCGCCATGTCGCATTCGGTGCGGGTATCCACCGCTGCGCGGGGAGCAACCTCGCCCGGCTGGAGCTGCGGGTGGCGTTGCAGACGTTCCTCGCACGCATCCCAGAGTTCGAGCTGGTCGATCCGTCGGCCGTCACCTGGGCGGGTGGCCAGGTGCGCGGGCCGCGTCAGTGCATGGTGCGGTTCTGAACGTTCGGGTGCATCGTGCCGCCGGGTCGGTGACGATGCCGTGGAAGAACGGTGGCGGCCTCACGCGCGAGGTGGTGCGCGAGCCGGCCGAGGGCGACCTCGAGTGGCGACTGTCGGTGGCAGAGGTGAGCGCCGACGGCCCGTTCTCGACGTTCGAAGGCATCGACCGCATCCTGGTGCTGCTCGAGGGCGCGGGCATGGACCTGCGCTTCGTCGACGACCACCACGTCGAGCGGCTCCGTCCGATCCGTGACGTGAAGGCGTTCGCCGGCGAGGCGCCCGTGCACGCCACGCTCGTCGATGGGCCGACGGTCGACCTGAACCTGATGTGGCGACGCGACGGATGGGACGCGAGCGTGCGCGAGTCGGTGTTGCCGGCGGCCGTCGATGCCGAGGGCGCGGTCACCGTGCTCTACGTCGCGGATGGCGCCGCCGTGCTGCCCGACGGCACGGTGCTCGAGCCCGGCGACGCCCTCGACACCACCGACCGGTTCGTGGTCGACGGCACCGGCGTCGTGCTGCTGTTCACCCTCTGGCCCCGCTGAGCCCGTCGGGTGTTTCCGTGCCACCCCGGGGTGGCACGGAAACACCCATTACGCTCGGGGCCATGGTTGCCATCGCCGCGCTGCACCCCACCGACACCTCGCTCGAAGTCACCTGGAGCGACGGTGTCGTCAGCCGCTACCCGTGGTTGTGGCTGCGCGATCACGCCCACGACGACGACACACTCCACCCGGTCACGCAGCAGCGTCAGCTGTTCACCGCGGCCGTCCCTCGTGGCATGCGCGGCCTGTCGTACGAGGTGGTCGACGACGCGTTGGAGGTGACGTGGGACGTGCTCGAACCGATGTCGCGGCTGCCCATCGACTTCCTGATCAAGTACCGCTACCCGCGGGTGGCGCGTGCGGCCGTCGACGTGCCGGTGACGCTCTGGAACGGCTCGTCGCTCACGACGCCCACCGTGGCGTTCGACGCCGTGATGGCGAGCGACGCCGGCGTGGCGCAATGGCTTGGGCGCACGCTCCAGTACGGCTTCTGCATCGTCACCGGGACGCCGCCCACGCTGGAGGCCACCGAGCAGTTGCTGCACCGCGTCGGCTACATCCGCGAGACCATCTTCGGCGGCTTCTGGGACTTCAAGGCAGACCTGTCGAAGGCCGACACGGCCTACACGACGCTGGAACTGCGCGGTCACACCGACGGCACCTACGCGCACGACGCGCCCGGTTGTCAGTTGCTGCACTGCATCGAACTCGACGCCACCGGTGGGGAGAGCACGATGGTCGACGCGTTCGCCATCGCCCGCCGCATCGAGGCCGAGGCACCGGAGTTGTTCGAGGTGCTGTGCAGCGTGGCCGTGCCCGGGCAGTACATCGGCGACGGCGCACACCTGATGTCGGCTCGGCCGGTGTTCCGCCACGACCACACGGGACGTCTGGTGCAGGTCAGTTACAACAACTACGACCGCGCGCCGTTCCTGCTCGACGAGGACGACATGCTGGCGTTCTACGACGCCATCCGCCTGTTCGACGAGATCGCGAACGAGCCGTCGATGCAGTGGCGGCATGTGCTGCAACCCGGCGAGGCGATGCTGTTCGACAATTGGCGCGTGTTACACGGTCGGGCCGCCTATCACGGGGTGCGGCACATGTGCGGCGGGTACCTCAACCGCGAGGACGTCGAGAGCCGGTTGCGCCAGCTCCTCTGATCCGGGATCGCCGGGTTCGGGTCAGCCGGGATCGAACTCCCACGTCGCGCGAGTGCTGCGGCCGAGCACCAGCTCGGCATTCGGTTCGTCGACCTCGTCGACCCACGACCGTGCCTCGGTGGGTGAGCGGCCATGCGACTCGTGTCGGGCGATGAGCCTGGCACGCCGAGCCGCGTCGTCGGGGCGCAACAGCCACCGCTCGTCGAGCAGTGCGGCGACGTCGCCCCATCGACCCATCGGCAGCAGGAGGTAGTTGCCCTCGGTGACGACGAGCTCGGTCGAGGTGGCGATGCGGATCGCGCCGGCCACGCCCTCCTCGATCTCGCGGTGGAAGCGAGGCACGAGCACGTCGTGCTCGCGTGCCCGCACCCGTTCGAGCGCGTTCACGTAGCCGTCGACGTCGAA